>JADMIO011107703.1_pt1 | contig 82325 bp, 61 predicted proteins | sample 8958161 | NCBI WGS metagenome assembly JADMIO01 (sample SAMN16585339, study PRJNA669376) | soil metagenome | isolation source: Crop rotation soil | place: USA: Cullars Rotation, Alabama | collected 2011
CGCGACTTCAAGTCACGTGAATTCCAAGCTTCGGATCCCACTGTGCTGGAAAGTCGGCAATCGAGACGGACCTGCGATCGGCAGGCCGATGCCGCCCACGCTGGTGAACCTGTTCGATGGTTCGCAGTTCAACACTCAATCGACTCTCGGCAAAGTCGCGGTGATCGCGTACTTTGCCACGTTCTGACCGGTCTGCAGTCTGGAGTTGCCAGACATGGACACGCGCTTCCACAGAAACCCCCGGTATCAGAACGACGTCGTTGTCATCGCGATCGATGCGAATCCGCCCGACCAGTCCAACCCGGCTGGCGTGCAGACCTTCTGCGAGCACATTGGAGCGACCTTCACGATCGGCACCGAAGATCTCTCCACGACGACCTATGCGTCGTTTGTGGCGAACTACAAGGGCCTCAACCCGTTCCCGGTCGACATCGTCGTTGGCAAGGACGGGATGATCACGTACATCAGCCGTGAATATGACGGCGACGGCATGCAGCGGGCGGTCGACGCCGCTCTCGCTGCGCCGTAGTCGACTCGCTGCCAAGCTCCTGTTCGCGCTCTCTGCATGCGCGAACCATGATCCCCCTTCAGACTCCGGACTTCCTACCTCGGCTGACGCCACAGTCTTGGCCGACGCACGGCTTCACCGTGATGCGCTCGCGCCCGGCGAGGATGCTTATCCGGACGAGGACGCCGTCGCGTTCGACGTCTACGTGAAAGAGGACAGCGGAGCTCCGCCTCCCCCGATCAGCGTCGAGGTCGGCGTCGGCGAGACGCGCTTCGAGGCGCTCAATGAAGGACAGACGGTCTCCATCACGCGCGGGCCGCAGGGCGGGGATCGACATTACGGCTTTCACATCTGGGGCGGCGTGCGCGCGCATGGGCTGGCGCCGAGCGCGATGCAGGTGACGCTCACCGTGCGCACGGCGACGACGGACGTGGCGCTGTCGCGGTCGGTGTATCGGTTGGATCTGATGCCCGGCGACGGCGGGGATCAGATCGCCGGGCTGCGGGAGCTGCTGTCGGACTGCTGTTTGGCGCAGTTTCACCCGCTGATCATGCGCGTGGAGGTGATCGATGCGGATGGGCTTCGAGCGAGTGATGAGAAGCAGGTGATGGGCGCAGAGTGTCCGCGCGGGCTCCCCAACCCCACGATCGCGCCCTGTCCATGACACCGCAAACGCAAACGCAAACGCAAACGCGGTCGCTGACGCTGACGAGTAACCCTAGTGAGAGATGACGAGCCAGGTCAGGTTGTCGATGCCTTGGCCCGGATCGGTGGTCACGAAGGTGCCGTCCGAGTGGCCGATCGCGGCAGTGGACACTCGGCCGTCGAGCTCGTTCAGCGTACGGAAGTTGACCGCGGTGTTCGCAGGCAGCGTGGTGGGCGCTTTCACCGCGACCGGTGAGCTGCTCTTCGCCGTGAACGGGTGCAGCGCGTAGATGGCGTCGATCTGCTCCCCGCTCAGCTGCGCGATCGGGGGATAGTGCGCAGGCGGGATCTGGCGCGCGGCCATGTCGTTGAGGCCTTCGCCGATCGCCGGCGTGAGGTCGGCGCGGTTGAAGGTGAGCTCCAGGCCGTCGCCGATGGAGAGCGTCTGCGGATCCATGCGGCTGATGTGCTGGCCCGCGGGGAGCAGCGGCACGTAGACGTTGCCCATGTTCACCAGGTCGCCGTTCACGATGTCGACCGGATAGATGACCGCGGCCTGGCGCGGATTGGCGAGGACCGCCTCGTGCGTCTTGAGCGCGATCTCGGTGGGCGGATCGATCTGGAAGAAGAAGCTGCCGTTCGCGAGATCGGACATCCCGTACAAGCAGGTGCGCTGCGAGCAGGCCAGCACCATCACGCCGGTGACGGGCGCGCCGTTCTCATCGAGCAGCACGCCCGCGAGGCCGGGCCCGGGCGGAAGACCGGAGTCGGGCTCGGCGTCGAGGCCGGTGCCGCCGTCCATATCGGTGACATGCGCGTCGTCGTGCGGCTGCGCGTCCTCATGCACTGCTGCATCGGGGTGGATCCCGGTGTCCGCGTTTGGGCCGGAGTCCGGAGGCGAGCTCGTGGAAGAGCTCCCGCACGCGGCTGCGAGCACGGTGAACGCGGTGAGGAGAGGGTGAGCGAAGCGGCGCTTGATCGACATGATACCCGTCGTTCTTAGACACCCGAATGCCCGGCCGTGGCAATCGCGCGCCGCGCTAGGCCTCGGGTGGGTCGAGGGGTTCCGCATGCTCCACCAGGAGCCGCGTATTTCTTCCCGCGCGGAGCGTCGCCTCGTCTCCGAAGACCACCAGGTGCTCGCGCGCGCGGGAGACGGCGACGTTGAGCAGGTTGGGGCGCTCGTCGACGAAGGGGAGCGTGCGCGCCTCGGTGATCACCGTGGAGAAGAGCACGATCCTGCGCTCGCCGCCCTGGAATCGATGCACTGTCCCGATGGCCAGGTTGCTGCCGGAGAGCTCGAGCGGCCCTTCGCTCCAGCGTTCGAGCGGGACGCCCGCGCGCGCGAGCTCGGCGCGGAGCAGCTCGGCCTGGCCCACGAAGGGCGTGATCACCGCGAGCTCGCTCCAGGCGAGGCCTGCGCCGTGGAGCTCTCGGAGGAGCGCGATGAGGGCGCGGGCTTCGCGCGCGTTGGCCCAGCTGGCTCGGGCGCGCGCTTGAGCGCCGTGGATGGAGGCGAAGAGGAGCGGCGCGCGGAGCGGAACGACGGCGTGATCCGCGGGCGGCGGCGCGGTGTGCACGGTGAGGCCGTAGCCGGCGAGCGCGTCGGAGACGGCGATGATCTCGCGGCGGCAGCGGAAGTGATCGGTGAGCGTGGGGCGATCCTTGGCTGCGCGATCGGCGAGCGCTTGCGCGGAGGTGCCGGCGCGATCGTGCACGCGGAACGGGAGGAGGCGATCTTCGGTGAGCGCGAGCTTGGCGCGCGCGCGCAGGCGGGCTTCGTCGCGTTCGGAGAGGCGCGTCACCGGCTGGAGCTGATGCACGTCGCCGATGAGGAGCGCGCTCTTGGCGCGGAGGAGCCCGCTCGCGGCGTACGCGGGATGGCACTGGCCGGCTTCGTCGACGATCAGGCGATCGATCGCGCCCGCGCTCGCAGGGAAGATGTTGCCCAGCGAGAGCAGCGTCGAGCCCAGCACCGGATAGAGGCGGTGGATCGCGGTCTCGGCGGCCGGCGTTTTGGCGAAGAAGCGGCGGAGCGAACGTTGCTCGCGCGCGGCTTCGATCGCCGGTTCCAGCGCGGCGAGGAGCGAAGCGCGGTTGGCGATCGCCCAGCGTTCGCGGGCGGCCAGCGCTTCTCGGTAGAGCTGGTGCGCGAGGGCTTCGATGCGCGCCCGGGCTGCGGCGTCGGGCGGCGGCGGGAGAGGCTCAGCCTCCAGCTGTCCGAGCGTCGCGCGTTCTTGCTTCTGCCGGGCTGCGCGCACCGCATCGTCTGCGGCGGGGAGCGCGGCTTGCCAAGCTTCGAAGGTCCGCCCGCGATTAGGGGCGGCGCGCGGCGGGAGCTGCAGCGCGCGCGCGAGCACGCCGTTCTCGTCTTCGAGCGCGGGCAGCGCTCTCACCAGCTCCTCCCAGCGATCCTCGATCCGCCGCAGCTTCTTCTTTCCCTTCGAGGTGACGATCTTGCGCATCGCCTTCAGCGCACGCGCGAGCTCCTCCAGCGCGCTCCCGAGCTTCTCCTCCTGGCGCAGCTCGGCGATGCGCGCGGCGCGCGATGCGGCCATGATGTCCCAGCCCAGAGCTTCGCGCAGCGCCTCGCGGGTCCTGCGAAAGGCCGCGAGCGAATCTTGCAGCGCGGCCAGCGCATTTTCATCATCCTGTCCGGTAAGCCAGGTGCGCGCGCGAGAGAGTGCTTCCGCCGTCGCCGAAGCGGTGACCTCGCGGCTTCCCGTGCGCAGGGCGAGCGGCAGGCGATCGGCGGGAAATTCGGCGGCCAGCGGATCGATCACGTTGTCCACCGCGCGATTATTGGTGCTGCTCACCACCAGCACTTCGGTGCCCATCTCGCGGCGGCTTGCGAGCGCGTCGATCCTCTCCACCAGCGCATGCGCGGCCAGGTTCAGGATCAGCTCCGTCTTTCCCGTGCCCGGCGGCCCTTGCACGGCGCTGAAGATCGATCCCAGAGATAGTTCGGCCGCCGCGCGCTGGCCGGGGGTGAGGCCGCGGGCGCGAAATCTCCCCAGGAGCGGAGCCCAGCCCCCGTGCGCTGATCTCCCGGTCAGGTAGGTCCACAGCACTGTCCGGCGGGACAGGTCGCGCGGAGAGAGCTCCAGCAGCTCCGCCAGCTCCTCCTGGAGATGATATGTCGCGTGCATCAGCGCCGCGTCCTGGATGAGCCCCGTCGGCCACACGGAGACGCCGGGCGGGAGCCGTGCCGCGATGGCGCGCACCAGCGCTTCGAACAGCTCCGCATCGGCGTCGCCTTCCAGCAGCTTCAACAGATCGACCGCGATGGTCTCTGCGCTCGCGCCGATCCCCCAGCGCCGCTCCAGCGCCTCGACCTCTTCCTCCGGCACGCCCAGCGTGGTGACCAGGAGCTCGCGATCGATCGTCGCGCCCTCCAGAGGATCGTCATCGCCCGCGCTGATCAGCAGCGCATCGCGCTTCCACGCCAGCTCCACCGGGAAGCGGATCAGCGAAGCGAGCTCCTCGCGCTGCGCGAACAATACCGCCGGCCACCCTGCGACCCACGCGCTCCCCGCCTGCGCGCCGCGCCGCATCGCGCCGAGATAGTGCTTCTGAAAGGCCTGCACCGCGCCCTCGAGGCGCATGCTGATCTCGCCCTTCCCGGATATGAAGAAGCCCGCATGCTCCGCGCCCGCGCGCACGTAAGCTTGCCCGCGCGAGGCCTCCCCCGCGCGTCCGGGCCGATGCGCGCGCGGTCTCCCTGCCAGCGAAGCCTCGAATTCGAGCGCGCTCAGCCAGTAGCGGAGCACGTCGCGCACCTCGCGGTGATCGCGCAGCTCCGTCATTGCGGCTGGGAGGGTTGTTGCCTGCGGAGGATCTGCTGGAAGCTCCAGATCATGAACATGAGCACGTCCGCATCGAGCGACGCGTCGACGGGCTCCAGGTTGGGCAGCCTCGTCTCTCCCTTCGTGTAGTGCGATCGCTCGCTCGGCGTCATCGCGCCTTTCTGCATCGCTCGGATGTAGTCCCAGGGCGTTATTTTTTGCATTCCGCGCAGCTTCGCGTGCTTGAAGACTTCCTTGTGCAAGAGCGCGCCGATCTCCTTGATCGCTCCCGTTTTCTCTTTTGCTTCGGGCAGCTGGCTTATGCCGCACACCGTCCGATCGTAAGATTTGAAGCTCGCCTCGACGCGATCATCCAAGGTCAGCGCGGGGACCTGCGCATGATCGATCTGCAGATATCTCGCGAGATAGTTGCAGGCGAGCCCGATCGTGCTGTGACGATGCGAGCGAGACCAATCGAGCACCAGCACGCGAAGGGGATGACTTCCGGTCTGCGATGCCTGGATCCTCTGCCTGAGGGGCTGCGGGAAGAAGCGATCGAACATGAACCTGAGGAGCTCGGGGCTCGGTGTTCGCCGGGTATGCTCTTCGACGTGAAGACCGACGTCGGGGTCCTCTCTCCGTCCGCTCATCACCACGTGGCAGATCGAAGCTTGCGGGTTGACGCAGGACATCGCGACGGAGACGGGGAGCGGGCTGGCGCCGATCGGCACGTAGACGTACTGGGCCGGCGGATAGGCTCGAAGGACGATGTTCGCGACGTGAAGCGCGCTCTCGAACACGCCGGTGTCGATCCGCAGTCGCCGGAGCGAGCTCAACCTGTGCTGCATCGCGCCGAGATCGAGCTTCTGGGCGGCGAGATAGTTTCGCATGCCCTGATCGAGGCTCACGGCCCCGCTCCCGATGCTCACCATCCTCTGGAGCAAGTCGAGATCGTAAATGGTGCAGCCGCTGTAAGTCGGTTCGAAGAGATAGTCGATGATGATCCTGATCGTCGTCGTGGAAAAGGGCTCGATGGTCATCCGTTCCCCCGTCTCTTCGCGCGCGCGGCTACGGCGGCGTCCCCTTGAGCTGCATCGCAAGCTTCGGCTCGAACGTGGGATCGAGCGTCATCGACTCCTGCAGGCAGCGCCAGGCTTCCTCCGGCCGCTTTGCTGCGAGCAGACACAAACCCATGTTCCAGCGCGTCCTCGGATCGTCTCCATAGAGCTCGACCGAGGCGCGGAAGAGCTGGAGCGCCGGCTCGAAGCGTCGCAGGCGGTGCAGCAGGAGCGCGAGCTCGAAAGGCAGATCGCGCTCTTCTCCGAGGTGAAAATAACGATCCCAGGTGCGCGCGATCGCCTCCGCCAGGTCTTGTTTCTGAGCTTCGGATGCCTCCTCGACGCAGGTCCACAGGTTGGGGAGGAGATCGCGCACGAGATAAGGATCCCAGTGGCTCGCGGCGATGAGCGCCAGGAGCTCGCCGGCGTCGAGCTGGTCGCCGCCCCGCTGGAGCGCTCGACGCAGGGCGAAGACGTCGGCCGGGCCGGCACGGACGATCGCGTCCTCGTGCGCGAGCCGCGTCTCGGGAAGCTCGCTGCCCCGATCGCCCGAGATGAGCACCACGATCTGCAGGTGGGCGCCCTCGCGCGACGCATCGAGCACTCGATCTCCCCGCGCGGCCGCATGGGCGACCAGCGCGTGATAGTTCACGTCCATCGAAAAGCTGCCATGGATCACGAGCTGCGGATCGCCGCGGTCTCGGAGCGAGCATTCGTGGAGCTGGCCGCGGTCTGCGCTCACGAGCAGCATTCGATCTCCGCTGAGCTCGTTCAACCGCTCCATACAGCGCAGCGCCGCGATCGGAAACAGGATCGTCGTGTCGTCGAGCGTGCGCGCATACCGGTGCAGGAGCTCGTCGAACGCGGGCTCCGCATAGATGCGGGACGGCGCCGGCCGCCGCGTGTAGCGCATGCGGAGATTTTGAAAGAGCTCGGGCTCCAGGGCTTCGACGTCCAGGCTTCCGCTCGGGTCGGAGATCGAGATCAGGCACTCGTGGAGCACGCCGCCCGAGACCGTGAAGGCGTCCTGAGGCAGGCCGTCGAAGACATAGTTTGCGATGACGAAGATCGGGTTTTTGACGTCGCCGGGGGCGAGGGTGATCGGGGCGGCGAGCAGCTCGAGCGCGCGGTCGTTCTCTGCGTCGAAGCGGGCGAAGTCGAGCAGGCCCCGCTCCGCGAACGGCCTGAGCGCGGGGTGCGCCCGCCAAGACTCCAGGTTGGTCGCGGTGAAGTCGCTCATCACGTATTTGATGGCCACGTCGCGAAACGGCGTCAGAGCCCACATCCGCGCGAAGGCTTTGAGGAATAGATAGGCAAAGCGCCCGCTGCCTGCGCCGAGCTCCAGGATATGAAGCGGCTGCGTGGGATCCCGACCCGCGACGCAGCAATCGCGAAAATAACCGACTGCGAGCCGCGCGTAGGCGTGCGCGAGCGCGGGATGCGTGGTCACGCTCTGCGGCACCGCCGCCGTCCTCCAGGCGCCGGCGCCGTGTCGATCGAAGTAACGCTTTTGCGCGCTCCAGATCAGAGACTCCGAGAGGCGACGCTCTTTTTCGAGGAGCGGCGGGTCGAGCCTCGCGCAGTCCTCCATGCGTCCGCCCTTAACATGAGTCGAAGACGGAAGCCTCCGCTTTCCCTCGAGCGGGGCCGGGGCTGCTCTCTGCGGCACATCGCCCCTGGCCTAGCCCGCATCTTTCGGTCGGAAACATTTCCCACGGGTGGCGTGGTCCTTGCTCCTTCTCGAAGCCAGGAAGGAGATCAACCCATGGCCGAAGGAAGCAGCAGCTCCAACACGGCGATCCTCGCCATCTTCGCGATGGTCGTCCTGCTCGTGGTCGGATACTTCGTCTGGCGCGGCACGTCCTCGCCGTCGCACAAGACGAACATCGAGATCAGCACGCCGAAGTTGCCGGACAAGGCACCTTCGCCGCCGTCCTGATGAAGATCAGGTGAGGTTCGGGAGCGGTCCCGTACCGTCATCTCCGAAGCTGGTCACGTTGACCCCGACCGACGCGAGCATCGAAATAAATAAGTTCGCGACCGGCGGATCTCCGGAATAGCGCACGTGCCGTCCGGGGCGCACCGCACCTCCGCCTTTCCCCGCCAGGATGATGGGGAGGTTGAGGTGCGAGTGCGAATTTCCATCCTCGATTTCGCTGGAGAAGAAGACCAGTGAATTATCGAGCAGCGTGCCGTCGGGCTCCATCACCGCCTTCATCTTGGTGAGGAGATCGGCCAGCTGCTGCACCTCCCAGGTGTCGATGATCGCCAGCTTGGCGATCTTCGACGCATCGCCCATGTGGTGCGAGAGATCGTGGTGCTGCTCCGGCACGCCCAGGAAATCGAAGGCGCGATTGTCGCCCGCGTTGCCGAGCATGAAGGTGATCACCCGCGTCAGATCGCACTGGAACGCGAGCACCATCAGATCGTTCATCAGGCTCACGCGCGTGCGGAAGTCGTTGGAGGACATGGGCCGATCCGCGGTGCACATCGCGCCCGTCTCCATCGAGCTCAGGCGCATCTCCAGCTCGCGCACGCCGGTGAGGTACTCGTCGATCTTGCGCTGATCGGTCTTGCCCAGCTTGCCCTTCAGCGTCGTGGCTTCGCCCAGCACGTAGTCGAGGATGCTCTGCTTGTAGAGCTTGCGCTTCCGCTGCTCCTCGGCGGTCGCGCGCGGATCGCGGCCGGCGAAGAGGCGATCGAAGACCACCACCGGGTTGGTGTCCTTGGCGAGCGGCGTGGTGGGCCCGGCCCAGGCGATGTTGCGCGCGTAGGCGCAGCTGTAGCCCGAGTCGCAGTCGCCGGTGGCACCGCCGCCGTCGGAGCCGAGCTCCAGCGAGGGGAACAACGTCTTCCCCATGAGCGCGTTGGCCGCGACCTGATCCATGGAGATGCCGTTCATGATGTTCGCGCCTTCGGTCTTGAAGGGATGCGCGGCGGTGAGGAAAGCGCCCGTGCCCGAGGCGTGATCGCCCGGACCGTCGGGGAAGGCGGGCCGGTTGCCGATCCCGGTGAGCACCAGGAGATCGCTCTTCAACGCCTCCAGCGGCTGCAGGATCGGCGTCGTGGTCCAGTTCGCCCCCACCTGGCCTGGAGTCCAGGAGTCCATCGCGATCCCGTCCGGGATGTAATACGCGAGCAAGCGCCGCGGCGGTCCCGCGCCCATCGACTGCGCGCGCGCCACGGCGGGTTCCATGGCCTCCAGCATGGGCAGCGCGAGCATCGCGCCGGCGCTCTTCAGCATCGTGCGCCGGGAGATCTCCCATTTCTTGTTCATGGCTCACCTCGGCGGCTGGTGAAGGAGGGATGGGTGACGATCGCGGTGATCAGCGTCTTCAGCGATCCGTCGCCGCCCGCGAAGCTCATCTGCAGGTCCTTCAGCGAGCAGGCGTCGTAGCGCTCCGCGCCGCGGCCGAGCGCGTAGGTGAAGAAGCGATTGGTGATGCAGGGCCGCGTGGTGTCCTCGCCCTTGATCACCGCGCCCAGCTCGCGCGCGCCGTCGAAGCTCATGCCGTCGGGGAGCGCGCCGGTCGCGTCGATCGCGTAGCCCACGTCGTCGGTGCGCCAGTGGCCGACGCCGTCGTAGTTCTCCATCGCGAAGCCGATCGGATCCATCGCGGTATGACAGGACACGCAGAGCGGCATGGTGCGGTGCGCTTCCATCCGCTGCCGCACCGAGCCGACGGTGCTGCTCTCCGTCAGCGCGCCCACGCCCGGAGGCGGAGGTGGCGGCGAGAGGCAGAGCAGCTGATCGAGCACCCACTTCCCGCGCTTCACCGGCGAGGTGCGCTTGGGACGCGAGGTGACGGTGAGGATGCTGCCTTGCGTGAGCAGGCCGCCGCGCTGTCCGCCGGGCGCGAGCGTCACGCGGTGCATGTCGCGCCCACCGACCGCGGGGAGGCCGTAGTGCTGCGCGAGCCGATCGTTCAGGAAGGTGAAGTCGGCGTCGAGCATGTCCATCGCGTTCCTCGGTTCGTCGAGGAAGGCGCGGAAGAAGAGCTGGGTCTCCAGGCGCATCGCCTGCCGGAGATCGTCGTCCCAGGTGGGGAAGGTCGCGTAGTCCGGGTTCACGTCGTCGAGCGCGCGCGTGTAGAGCCACTGGCCCGCGAAGTTGTCGACCAGCGACTTCGACTTCTCGTCGGAGAGCATGCGCGCCACCTCGGCCTGCAGCACCGCGGGCTCGTGCAAGTTGCCTGCGTCGGCCTTGGCGAAGAGCGCGTCGTCGGGCATCGAGCTCCACAAGAAGTACGAGAGGCGCGCGGCCAGCTCGTGATCGGTGAGCGCGTGCGGCGTGGAGGACGCGGGATCGGCGTCGAGCTCCACGCGGAAGAGGAAGTGCGGCGAGAGCAGCACCGCGTGCAGCGCGACCTCGATGCCCTTCACGAAGGGATCGCCTTCCTGGATGGGAACGTGGAAGAGCGCGAGCAGCCGATCGAGCTCGTCCTGCGCGAGCGGGCGGCGCCAGGCGCGCTTCGCGAAGGCGTCGATGATCTGCCGCGCGCAGGCGTCCTGTCCGATCGCCGCCGGATCGCAGATGATGATGCGCGCGTTCGCGGTGGGGTTCGTGGGCGGCGCGGTGACGTTGTAGGGCCCGTCGACGGCGAGATAGTCCACCACCAGGTTTCGATCGTCGGGCGGCATGTAATAGTCGTTGGTGAAGGCGACGCTGAGCGTATGCGGCCCGGGCATGAGCGCGCGGCGCAGGCGGAAGGTACCGGGCGCCGCTTCGGTCTGGGGGACGTCGAACATCATCAGCGAGCGTCCGTCGAGGGTCATGTCCATGTGGACAGGATCGGGGCCGGCCTGCTGTCCGAAGGCGCCCACCTCCAGGTCGTAGTCGCCGGCGATGGTGATGGTGAAAGGCTGCTCGAGCTCGCCGTCGCTCCACAGGTTCCAGCCCACGTCGCGGTACACGCCGCCCACGCTGGAGGTCATGTTCTCGGCTTCGAAGCGCTGGATGCGGGGCGCGGTGCTGGTGGGTACCGCGAGCGCTTCGGCGAGCACTGTCTCGGCGGCCAGGTCATATTTCTCGAGCAGCGCGGGCGCGATGGCGAGGACGTCGGCGATGTTGTCGAAGCCGTAGCCGTGATCGTCGGAGGGGAAGTCGTCCGCGGGGCGTGCGTCGACGCTCATCAGATCGCGGAGGGTGTTGTTGTACTCGGCGCGGTTGAGGCGGTGGATGGTCACGCGGCCCGGATCGCGCGGGCCCTCGCAGGTCGGCGGCGGGTTGTTCGGATTATTGGGGTTGTTGGGATTATTCGGATTATTCGGATTATTCGGGTCCGACGGATCCGGTGGGCCGGCCGGCGGTGATCCGATCTCACCCTTGCAGCCGGCGCAGACGGTCAGCGCCAAGACGAGCGCTCGGCCCGTGAGCTTCATGTCCCATACTGTACTCAGGGTCCAGACGTGCGCCTAGCGGGACACGTGTTCCGCGGACTTGACTCCGGAGCGCCGGAGTCTCTTCACACCAGCGCTACGGCAGCGGCTGGAAGTCGAGGCCCAGGAAGTACGCCGTGCTCGTGGTGGGCGCGCTCGACGAGAAGGGCCGCGCGCGGATGTAGTACGTCCCCGCGGGGAGCGTGATCCGCTGCGGCGAGGTGTCGGTGCCGGAGATCAGCGAGCAGGTGCCCGTGCCGTCGTCGTCGTCATACTCGAGGAGGGTGGCTTCCATCGCCGTCGAGCCCGTGTACCCCGGCGTCACCGGGTTGGTCGCCGAGAGGTTGCTGGGCACGCCGTTGTAGAGCCACATCACCGAGTCGAGCGTGCAGGTGCCCGTGATCGGCGAGTTGGTGACGCCGTACGTCGAGATGCGCGCCGACATCGCGCCGTCCAGCGTGAAGCGATACCAGTCCTCATCCTGCAGGCCGCCCGAGGCCGGAGCCCACGCGCCGGTGACCTCGATGTACTTCGAGCTCGCGTGCGCCACGGTGCCGAGGTCGTTGGCCGTCGCCGCCGTTCCGTCCGGCTCGGCTTCGGTGGCCGCCGTGAGCTCGCGCGTGCAGGTGGCGGAGCAGCCGTCACCGCTGGTGGTGTTGTGGTCGTCGCAGTCTTCGGGGGCATCGAGGAAGCCGTCGCCGCAGATCGGCACGCGCTGGCAGGTCGCGTCGCAGGTCGCGGTGTTCGGCGGCTCGCACTCCTCGCCGAAGGTGACGCCGTTGTACACGTGGCCCTCGACGATGCCGTCGCCGCAGGTCGGGAAGCGGATCGTGACGATGTAGCGCGCCGTGCCGTAGACCGGGAGCACCGCCGAGTCGCTCGATTGCGCGGACGCGCCCGTGGAGCCCGACCACACCACGCGCAGATACACGGTCGTGCCCGCCGTGAGCGTGTAGTTGAAGCCGGAGCAGCGATCCCAGGTGGCGTAGCGATCCTGGTTCGAGGTGAGCGAGGTCGTGCCGCCGGTCGACGGGTAGAGGAAGAGGTTGGTGTCGATGCTCGTGCCGCAGCGCGCGCCCACGCCGAGCGCAGGGTTCCAGCTGTCCACACGCAGGCTGATCGACGCCGCCGTGGTGTTGGTGATCCGGTAGGTGTCGTCGTCGCCGTCCGGGCTGATCACGCCGTGGAGGATGATGTCGCTCGTGAACGAGGACGTGCCTCCGGTCGGGCCGTTCGCGTTCGTGGTGGAGTAGTCGTTCGACGCCACCGCGACCGAACCGTCGTCGTTCGGCTCGCTCTCGAAGAAGTGGCCCGGCTGCAGCTGGCAGCGCGGCGTGGTGCTGAAGGTGCACCCGTCGCCGTCGAGCGTGTTGCCGTCGTCGCACTGCTCGCCCGGATCGAGGATGCCGTTTCCGCAGGGCTCTTCCAGAATGCAAGACGAGCTGCAGCCGTCGCCCGCGACGGTGTTGCCGTCGTCGCACTGCTCGCCCGCGGTGACGATGTGATTGCCGCAGCCGGTCGGCGTGCAGTTCGAGTCGCAGCCGTCGCCGCTCGCGGTGTTGCCGTCGTCGCAGACCTCGCCCGGCGTGTTGCCGAGGACGCCGTCGCCGCAGGCGGGCGTCGTGCAATTCGCGTTGCAGATGGGATCGTTCACCGTGTTGCCGTCATCGCACTGCTCCGAGCCCGCCACCGTGCCGTCGCCGCAGAGCGCCACGTAGGAGACGTTGATGTAGTAGTTGGGGATCACGGACGTGGAGCTGAAGGCGCGGATCGCGAGATAATAGGTACCGGGTGCCATCCGCCGCGCGCCGGGATCGCTGGTGGAGAGGATCAGCGAGCAGAAGCCGAGGCCGTCATCGTCATCGGTGACGAGCGTGTTGCCCGCCGCGTCGAAGAGCGTGAGGAAGGTGTCGATGACGGGACACGCGGTCATCGCGGCGTCTTCGAAGGTCTCGATGCGCAGATCGGCCGTCGCGGTGAGCGTGATCGCGAAGTAGTCGTTGTCGCCCGCGGTCTCGATCGAACCCTGGATGTGGCCCGCGCCGAAGAGCGGACCGTTCGCGGTGGCGATGCTGCCGTTGTCGCCGGACTCCGTGAGGACCATGGCCTCCGCCGTACAGGTCGATGAGCAGCCGTCGCCGCTGTTGGTGTTGCCGTCGTCGCACTGCTCGCCGCCGCGGACGAGGCCGTCGCCACAGATCGGGCTGCACGAGGTCGTGCAGACCCAGCCGGTCTCCACCGTGCAGGTCGACGAGCAGCCGTCGCCAGCGACGAGGTTGTGGTCGTCGCAGGTTTCGCCGCCGGCGCGGATCCCGTCGCCGCACACGGTCGCGCACGTGCTCGGCGCAGAGCCGCTGCACGTCCAGCCCGACTCGACTCGGCACGTCGCCGAGCAGCCGTCGCCCGGGACGGCGTTGCCGTCATCGCAGGTCTCGGTGCCGAGCTGCTGCCCGTCGCCGCAGATCGCGGAGCAGGGCGTGCCCGGTGTGGTGCAGCTCCAGCCCGCTTCGACCGTGCAGCTCGAGGAGCAGCCGTCGCTCGAAGCGAGGTTTCCGTCGTCGCACCCTTCGCCGCCGGCGCGCAGGCCGTCGCCGCAGATCGTGTTGCAAGGGAGGCCCGGTGTCGAGCACACGTAGCCGACCTCGATGGTGCAGCTCGAGGTGCATCCGTCGCCGTCGGTGAGGTTGCCGTCGTCGCATTGCTCGGAGCCTGTCACCTCGCCGTCGCCGCAGCTCGCCACGCACAGCTGGCCGGGCGTGCCGCACACGTAGCCCGGCTCGGCGCGGCAGATCGCGCTGCAGCCGTCGCCGCCGGCGCTGTTGCCGTCGTCGCAGTTCTCGCCGCCGGCGACGATGCTGTCGCCGCAGACCGTGTTGCAGGGGAAGCCGGCCGTCGGACACACCCAGCCGAGCTCGGTCGAGCACGCCGAGGAGCAGCCGTCGCCCGAGGCGAGGTTGTGATCGTCGCAGGTCTCGGTGCCGACGATGATCCCGTCGCCGCAGAGCGGAGCACACGGGTTGCCGGGCGTGCAGCCCCAGCCGGTCTCCAGCGCGCAGGTCGAGGAGCAGCCGTCGCCGCTCGTCGCGTTGCCGTCGTCGCAGGTTTCGCCGCCGCGCACGATCCCGTCACCGCAGACCGTGGTGCAGGGCGAACCGGGCGTCGAACAGGTCCAGCCCGTCTCGCGTGCGCAGGTCGACGAGCAACCGTCGCCGCTCACGGTGTTGCCGTCGTCGCAGGTCTCGGCGCCGGTCACGATGCCGTTGCCGCACACGGTGACGCAGGGCGCGCCGGCCGTCGGGCAGCTCCAGCCCGCTTCGACGGTGCAGGTGTTCGAGCAGCCGTCGCCGCTGGTGGTGTTGTGATCGTCGCAAGCTTCGCCGGCCACGCGGCGTCCGTCGCCGCAGATCGCGGTGCAAGGCGTGCCCGGCGTGCTGCAGGACCAGCCGACTTCGAGCTGACAGACCGCGGTGCAGCCGTCGCCGCTCGTGGTGTTGCCGTCGTCGCAGGCCTCCGCCGCGACGAGGAGGCCGTCGCCGCACAGCGGGATGCACGGGGTGCCGGGCGTGGGGCAGGTCCAGCCGCTCTCGACCGTGCAGGCCGCGGAGCAGCCGTCGCCGTCGATCGTGTTGCGGTCGTCGCAGGTCTCGGCGCCGCCGCGTCGTCCGTCGCCGCAGGTCGTGGTGCACACGCTCGGCGCGCCCGTGCAGCGGAAGCCGGTCTCGACCGTGCACACGGAGGAGCAGCCGTCGCCGTCCGCTGCGTTATGGTCGTCGCACATTTCCGAGCCGGCGATGACGCCGTCGCCGCAGCCCGTGCTGCAGACGCTGGGGGCTCCGGTGCAGCTCCAGCCCGGCTCGACGGTGCAGCTCGAGGAGCAGCCGTCGCCGCTCGAAGCGTTCTGGTCGTCGCACGCTTCGCCGGTGACGAGGAGACCGTCGCCGCAGAGCGGAGTGCACATGCTCGGCGCGCCGGTGCAAGAGAAGCCCAGCTCGGGGCGGCAGGCGTCGGAGCAGCCGTCGCCGTTCGTGGTGTTGCCGTCGTCGCAGCCCTCGTGACCGGTGACCGCCCCGTCGCCGCACTCGAACTGGCAGGCCGGTGAGCAGCCGTCGTCGCTGGTGAGGTTGCCGTCGTCGCAGGCCTCGCCGGGATCGACGTTGCCGTCACCGCAGCGCGGCTCGATGGCGCAGCTCGAGGAGCAGCCGTCGCCGCTCACGGTGTTGCCGTCGTCGCAGGCCTCGCCCGCGTCGATCGTGCCGTCGCCGCAGCGGTGCTCGACCACGCACGCGGCGGAGCAGCCGTCGCCGTTGTCCGTGTTCCCGTCATCGCACTCTTCGCCCGGATCGACGGCGCCGTCGCCGCAGCCCGGAGGAGGCGGTTCGTTCTGACAGGTCGCGTCGCAGCCGTCGCCGCCGGTGTTGTTGCCGTCGTCGCACTCTTCGCCGGCGTCGACGTGGCCGTCTCCGCATCGCGGCTCGACCGTGCAGGTCGCGCTGCAGCCGTCGCCGCCGGTCGTGTTGTGATCGTCGCACGCTTCGGTGCCGTTCTTGATGCCGTCTCCGCAGCGCGGCTCGTTGTGACAGCTCGAGCTGCAGCCGTCGCCGTTTGCGACGTTGGCGTCGTCGCATTCTTCGCCGGTCTCGACGCGCCCGTTGCCGCATACCTCGGTCGGTCGCGGTTCGTCGGCGCCGCAGGCGGAGAGGGTACCGGCGAGCGCAAGAAAGAGGACACTCGAGAGAGCGAGATATTTCCGATTCAACACGCGGGACAATTTGGCTCAGGGTGGCTACCGAGCGATAGGCCCCCCATTTCATTTTCGGGGACGGCGCCGGCTCGACAATCGCGACACCAAGAGAATGGCGACCGGCAGCGCGGAGGCCGCGGGGCTTGCGGGGCTTGCGGCGTCGCAAGCGCAGCTCGACTCGCTCTGCTTGTGTGTGCTGGTGCTCGAGTCTGGGCCTGAGGTCGCTGCGTCGGAGCCCGCGATGACGCCGGAGTCCGGGTTTGCGCCCGCCGCGTCCTCGCCTGCGGTCGCCGCGTCTGTGCTTGGGGTTGCGGCGTCGGGGCTCGTCGCATCTGTATCTGCGTTCGTGCCTGCGTCCTCGCCGCCGCCGCCGCCGAACGCGGGCTTGGTGCCGCTGCGCGCGATCAACGCGTTCACGTAGGCGCCCGCGCCGAAGCCGATCATCGGTACCTCGCCGGCGTAGTGCGCGTCGTTCTCGTCGAGCAGCTCGGCGACGAGCCCGAAGTTCTGCTTCGCCTCGGCGGTGACCCAGGAGAGGAGCGCGTCGGCCTCCGCGGTGCGGCCCGCTTCGCGCAGCGCGCGCGAGATGCCCAGGTCGATCACCAGCCACTCGCGGTTGTCGTAGACGTCGCCGTCGTCGTTCCGCTTGTAGCCGCGGCGCGTGGTCGAGGAGAGGAACAGGCGATCGCGGAGGAAGTCGAGCGTGTGCGCGCCCAGCGCGCTCGCGGGATCGATCCTATCGCCGCGTAGGATCAGCGCCACCTGCGCGTCCGCGAACGCGCTGCCTCTTTGCAGCTGCTCCACCGAGGCTGCCAGCGCGCCGCTCGCGGGATCGACGAGGTGGGCCAGCATCGCCGCGTGGATCCCATCCGCCGCCGCGCGATCGGCTGCGGCCTCGGCGTCGGCGGGGCACGCGATCATCTCCAGCGCGCCCGCCCAGTCGTCGAGCCCGCGCACGGCGCGCCCGCTGGTGAAGGCCCAGCGCTGGCGCCCGCCGTTGGTCCAGTGCGATTCCCAGATCGAGCTGTCGGCGGCGATCAGCTGCGTCTCCGGATCGCGGAAGCTCTGCGCCAGCACGGCGGCGATCTCGGCGTCGAGGTGCGCGCGGTTTTGCGTGAGCCACGCGTGTCGCCCGCTCGCGAGCACGTGCAGCGCGGCTTCTTCGAGGTACATGCCGAAGCCGTCGAGCTCGATGTTGGGGCCGTTCGCGTTGGAGTCCGACTCCTCGCGCCCGTTCCCGTAATAGCGCGCGAGCGTGAGCCCGTAGGGGACGCCGACGTAGGTCTGATAGTCGCCGAAGGGGCCGCGGATCGCGAAGTCGAGCATCGCTTCCGCTTCGTCGTGATGTCCGGTGCGCGTGAAGGCCTCCGCGGCGAACATGGCGTCGCGGAGCCAGCAGATGTCCCAGCGGCCAGGTGGGAGCGAGGCGACGATCGCGCCCTGCGGGGCACCGGGCTCCTGTACTTGCGCCATGCGCAGCATCGCCAGCGACTGCACGGCCACGTCTTCTTCATCCTGCGTGTCCGTGCCGGGCCAGACGCCGCTCCGATGCCAGGCGTTCCAGCGTGCGCGCTCGGCGTCGAGCAGCGCTTCGGGGCTCTTGCCGGAGGACCAGGCGTCGATCGCGTTCGAGAGCGAGCTCGCGTCGCTGTCTTCGCCGATCACCAGCGCGAAGGAGGCGCGCGCGCCGTGCGGGAAAGCGCCGCGCCCGTTGACGTCGAGCTCGAAGCCGCTGACGGCGTCGTCGATCGTGCCCGAGTCGTCGACGTCGCCGAAGAGCATGCTCTGGTTGACGAGCGGATAAGGATTGGCGGGGCTCGCGGTGTGGTGCGTCGCGGGCGCGAGCGGCTTGGCGAGGAGCACGCCGCTCCAGGCGCTGGAGGATTCCAGGTAGGCGCCGAGCGCCGCGTTCCACTCGATATGCTCGCCTTGCGTCTGATTCGCGCCGCCGCCGGTGTGGAAGTTGTGGATCGTGAACAGCGCGACGTCGGAGGCATCGGCGCCGGTGTTCTCCAGCTCGGCGACGACCAGGAAGGCGTGCTTCGCGAGGCCGAAGGGCGCGACGTAGGTGGTGGTGACGCGGACGCCGCGCTCGGTCTGCACGGTGCGGATGAGGCCCGTGCCCGTCTCGTAGGCGGCGCTGTCGAGCGCGGTGCCGGTGAGCCAGGCGCTCGTGCCGTTGATGCGCAGGCCGAGGTACATGTCGTAGGCCAGCTCGCGCGTCTCCTCGCCCGGCGCGGGGTAGCGGTAGAGGTGCTCGCGGAAGGAGACCAGGCGGCGAGTCTCGAGATCGTACACGATGGGCGACCAGCCGTTCGCGCTGACCAGCTTGCGGAAGCTGGTGTAGGGCGCGACCTGCGCGGCGGCGAGGAGCGCTGCGAACGCGAGACCCATCGAAGAGAGGCATCTCGGCAAAAGCCCGCGGACGTCAATGGGGCGTTCTGGGCCGGGCTTGAAAACGCGGAGTCGATCAACTACGACTCGCCGTCATGACCGCATTCTCCGCCGATGTTTTGAAGCTCGACTGCAAGAAGGAGGTGGAGCACATCTCCGCGCGCATCCACGAGCTCCTCGCCAAGGACGTGAAGCGGAAGGGCGCGATCGTCGCCACCTCGGGCGGCATCGACTCCAGCGTCTGCGCGGCGCTCGCCGTGCGCGCGCTGGGCCCCGAGCGCGTGTTCTGCCTGCTCATGCCGGAGCGCGACTCCTCGGAGGAGACGCTGGCCATCAGCCGCGGCCTCGTCGAGGGCCTGGGCGTGAAGTACGTGCACGAGGACATCACGCCCATCCTGGACGCCGCGGGCTGCTACCGGCGGCGCGACGAGGCGATCCGCTCGGTGGTGCCGGGCTACGGGCCGGGATGGAAGAGCAAGATCGTGCTCCCCTCGGTGGTCGACAGCGACGCGCTGCGCATCTTCTCGGTGATCACCCAGGCGCCGGACGGAACGCAGAAGAAGTCGCGCCTCTCGCACGAGGCTTATCTGGGCGTGGTCGCGGCGAGCAACTTCAAGCAGCGGGTGCGGAAGATGCTCGAATACTATCACGCGGACCGCTTGAACTATGCGGTGATCGGGACGCCCAATCGGCTGGAATACGATCAAGGCTTCTTCGTGAAGCTCGGCGACGGCTCGGCGGACATCAAGCCGATCGCGCACCTCTACAAGACGCAGGTCTATCAGCTCGCGGAGTATCTGGGCGTGCCCGAGAATATTCGCAAGCGGCCGCCGACCACGGATACTTATTCGCTCGCGCAGTCGCAGGAGGAGTTCTACTTCTCGCTCCCCTACGACAAGATGGACCTGGCCCTCTGGGCGAAGAACCACAATATCTCCGCGGCGGAGGCCGGGCCCGCGCTCGGTTTGAAGCCGGAGCAGGTGGAGCGCGTGTATCGCGACATCGAGCACAAGCGGCAGACGACGCGCACGCTGCACCTCGGGCCGCAGCTGATGGAGCCCATTCCCGAGATCCATCTGTAAAGCGCGCTGAACAGGTGAGAGGACCGGCGGACGGCGAGCGCGCGAACATCGCGCGGCGCGCGTTCGATTGACTGCCCGTCTGGTGAGGCAGAGAAGCGTCGATCGTGCGCACCAAGGTCTTGCTCGCGCTGATCTCTGCGTCTCTGTGGGCTTGCAGCTCAGACAAGTTGTCCACGACCGGTACGTCGATGGATGCGGCTGCGGCCGATGCGGTGGAGGTGCCGCCTGCGCCGGATGCTGCGTCGAGCTCCGGCGCGCCGGACGCTTCGTCGGACGCGGGGGTTGCTGAGCCCGACTCCGGCGCTGCTCCCGACGCGGCCGCTCCGGTGGATTCCGGTGCTCCGATCGATGCGGGCATGACGCTCACCGATCCGCCGCCGCTGAAGCCGTACTCGGGCGGGACCTGTCCCACGATCACGGGCGGTCCCACCGACGGGACCTCGAACAACACCGGCTTCATGTCCGCAGGCGACTCCCGCGACTTCAAGCTCCTGGTGCCGATGAGCTACGATCCCTCGCATCCTTGGCCGCTGGTCTTCGCCTGGCACTGGCTGAACGCCTCGGCGGGCTCCTTCGTGCGCGACGGCGAGCTGGAGTCGGCGATCAACGAGATGGGCATGCTGGTGGTGCTGCCCGAGAAGCTGAAGAAGGCGAACGGCGACAAGGCGTACCTGTTCGACTGGCCCTTCGTGGAGACGAACAACGCGGAGAAAGAGCTCACGATGTTCGACGATCTCCTCACCTGCATCAGCCAGCAATATTCGATCGACGCGCGGCGCGTGTACGGCATCGGCGTGAGCGCGGGCGCGCTGTGGCTGACGTATCTGCTGTCCACGGAGCGGGTGAATTCTCTGGCGGCGGTGGAGTCCCTGTCCGGTGGGCTAGGGCAGGTCGCAGGCGTGTGGCAAATTCAATATACCCCGCAACCAAACAAATTCCCGGCGGTGGTGCTGTGGGGCGGGCCGCGCGACTGGCTGGGCGTGAACTTCGCGCAAGCCTCGCAAGACCTGCGCGACGCGCTGATCGCCGACGATCACTTCGTGGTGGTCTGTACCCACGACCAAGGCCACGCAGTCCCCCCGATCACGGCTCCACCGGGCAGCAGCACGCGCTTCTGGTCCTTGTGGCGCTTCATGCTCGACCACCCCTACGGCACCAACCCCTCGCCGTATGAAGCGAGCGGCTTGCCGACGGGCTTCCCGGATTTCTGCTCGATCCCGCCCCAGTAATTACTTGAGCAGCTGCCCCTTGCAGCTGTCATCGAGGTTGCCGGCGATCAGATCGTCGCAGCTGATGGTCATCAGCGAGGGAATGCAAGTCATCCGCAACGATCCTTCATCGCGGACCATCTTCACGCTCTCGCACCCGCCGACGGCATTCACAAACGCATCCCGGTTGGCCTTTGCATCCTGCCCGCAGCGCATCGCCGCATCGCCCACAGCCGTGGCCACATCGAGACAAGCCATCTCCTCCTTGGTCGCGGTATGACTCCCGCATCCGGCGAGCCCGAGGCAGAAGGCGATCGAACAAAGCGCGCGGTTCCCCACGCAGGGGAGAGTAGGCGCGCAACGGATCCCGTGCAAGCTCGCCGCGACGCGAGGACTAGAGCGGCGACCCCTCGAGATCGTAGCGCTGCCCGTTGATCTCCAGACCGAGCCGGTGCGTCGCCGCGTCCCACGCGAGCGCGACCTGGAGACCGAGGTCGATCGTCGCCTGGGCCGGCACGTCCACGTGCGTCTTCTTCGTGGGATCGAAGCTCACATCGTAGAGCGGCACCCCCGGCTGGAGCCAGCTCACGTCCGTGTCGTCCGGCGGCAGCGAGTTGTTCAGCCCCGCGCCGGGGATCCACACGTGCACGTAAGGGACGGTCAGACCGACGCCCGCGATCCTGAAGTCCTTCGTTCCGAACGTCAGCGAGCCGAGCGACGTCACGCCGAGCGTGAACGGCACATCGAAGCCCTGAATCAGCGGCAGCGGAAAATTGAAGCTGCGCAGATCGACGAGCTGCAAGCGGAAGGAGGTCGCCGAGGTGAAGCGCTCTTCGAACTTCTGCATCGCCACGGGGAACATCGACGCGCCGTCCCCCGCGCCCGCGCCCGCGACGCCGAGGACCCAGTGCCCGCGCACCTCGTAGCCGAGGAGCCCGCTGGAGAGATCGAGCGTGAAGCTTCCGCCGAGATCGACGTGCAGCGCCAGCCCGGCCAGCGACAAACCGCCGAGGCTCACCGGCGTGAGCCCCACCGCGAACGCTGTTCGCCCGGACACGGTGAATCGATCCCGCCCGAGGGACACCTGTCCTTCGAGCCAGTCACGTCCCTGCCAGGACAGCGCCCCTTCGACCGCGAACGAGAGCCCCTCGGCGTCGCTGTATTCGAGGCGCGCGCCGCCGCGTACGGAGGCGTCGTGATCATGGTTGTGGATCGCCAGCGAGCCCGAGCCGGCAAGCGCGAAGGACGGATGAGCTGCGGCCCGGAGATCGAGCACACCGTGCAGGCGCGCGTCGAGCGACGCGTTGAGCGGTCCGGCGCCGACCCATTCCAGCATCCGTGCGTCGACTTCGGCGCGCCCGTCCCCGACGCTCACCCGCGCCTCGGTGAGCGCGTGCCCGAGGATATTCAGGCTTCCCGCGGCCGAAATTCGATAGTTTTGTCCCGGACCCAGCTCCGCGTGACCTTGCGCCTGGAGGTCGAAGAGGGAAATATTCGGATCGCCACCGGGCGGCGCGGGCAGCTCGAGCGCCAGGGCTCCGTCGAGGATGCAGGAATGCTCCCGGATGTCGATCGCGCCGGAGAGCTGCGCCAGGTCCGAATAAAGGCGGATCTGCGCGTCACCCTGGACGCGAAACGTGCCCGTCGAGCTCACCTGCAGCGAGGCCGGCGCGACGGATCCGATGGCCACGTCGATCCCCGGCAGCGGGCTCCACGTCGCGTGGAAGGTCGCGGAGACGAAGGTCTCATACCCGGCCTGGGTCTTGTGCCCCAGCAGAGAGAGCCGGGCCGCGATCGCCAGCGACGTCGCGAGCCGGCCGACCGGCAACGACAGGCTCACGGCCGCTGACGCCGCGGTCGCCAGGGAAAATGATCCGTCCTCGAAGAGATATCCGATGAAATCGAAAGTATTGTCCTTGCCGAAGACCTGCACTGAAGCGGCGATCAATACCCCCGACGCATGCGCGCCGAGAGCGCTCAGATCGTTGGACTCGAATTTCGAGAAGATCGGGTCGTCGAATATCTGCGCGGCGTGGAAATGCGGATCGTAGGGCGTGGGATCTCCCGGCGAGCGGTCCCCAAAATTCGGTTGATAGGAGGCGAGCGCCTTCGGATCCACCGCCGTGCCCCAGCGCAGCTGCGGCGGCCTGGACTCATGTTTTCCGCTGCTCTTCCTGGCCTCCAGCGTGCCCTTCGCCTTCCGCGCGTCGAGGAGCACGATCACCCCGCGCGCGTCGAAACCGCCGAGGGCCCCGTCCACGTCGATGCGCCGCAGCTCCGGCGGGAGCAGAGTGAGGAGCGATCCCGGGTCGAGCGCCGGGAGGATCACCTTCCCCAGCGCGGTCCGAATATCCGGACCGGCGGAGATCGTGCGCAGGATGCTCTGCACCCCGCCGATCAGCCTCTGCAGGCCGGAGATCACGTCCCCCAAATTCAGGCTGAAATCGAGCCGGGTGCGGCTGATCTCGTCCAGGCCGGGAAACCAACGGCGCAGCACGGGAGGGAAAATAATCCGCGCGTTCGAGAGCTGGACGCGGATCATCTGCGCCAGCGTGCCTCGAGGATCGACGTGCATCTGCGGGTCGGCGATCAGCCCCGCCAGCTCGAAGAGGGAGAGCGGGTTGAAGGTCGGAAACGGCCGCTGGAGGTCGAAGCCGATCTCCAAACCCGCGAGCATGACCCGCACGCATAAGTTGTCGAAATAGGGATGCGCCGGCTCGGCGAGGAAGGGGATCGGCTGCGGGCCGTTGCTGGTCATCACCCCGACGAACATCAGCATCTCGTCGACGATGACCCGCACGCCCGCGCCCTCGCCGCCCAGCTCCAGATCGCCGCTGAAGCGCGCGTGCGGCATGGGCAGCGGTCCAAAGTAGGGCGCGAACGCGAGGTGCTTCAGGCCGAGGTGCGCCAGGCCGGAGACGATCAGCTCCAGGCCGTCCCAGCTCGGATCGCACTCGGCCGCGATCACCGGCGGCGCCGCGAGCCCTTTCCGGAGGTCGAGATCGAAGTCGATCACCGGCACGAAAGGCAGCGGGCTCGGAGGCGGAATGGGGATCGCTTTCAGCTCCAGCGCGAGCGCGGTCCGGCGGGGAAGCCGGATGCCCGCGCCGAGCCGGGCGCTGGTGTCGGCGTCGGTGGAGAGTGCGCTCGCCGGGTCCAGCTCGCCGTCGAATGCGACGTTGAAGGAGTTGTCCGTGAAGCCGTAGCCGAAAGAGAGTCGCCCGAGGCGCAGCTGCGACCCGGAATATCGACCTGTACTCGGGGGCAGGGGGATGAGGATCGAACCCTGCTGGGAGGTCGGCGCGACGGAGAAGAATATTCGCGTCGCCGAAATTCCCGGCAGGAAGGCGAGAGACTCCAGGACTTTCAGCGGATCGTCCGCCGCGAAGCCCGTGAGCGAAGCGCTTCCGCTCGCGCTGACCGAGGACGGATCCGAGAGCGGGATGACGATCGCGACCTGGGCGAAGTGCAGCTTGGCGTGCGTGTGGAAGGAGATGAGGCCGGAGGCCGTGGAGAGCAGCGACATCAGCTCCAGCGCGATCTGTTCGAGCTCGGGGCGCTTCGGTTCGGCGACGCGTTTGCGGATCTCGCCCAGCGCCTCCAGGAATAATCGCTGGCGCGCGTTGAAATGCCTCTCCGACTCCCGCGACCAACCTGCGCGGATGACCTCCTTCAGCTGCGTCGCGGTGAGCGGGAAGCGCGGCATCTCCAGGGGCACGTCGGTGTCCTCCAGGCCGAGCGCGACATATTGGTCGGTGAGTTGGATAAATCCGCCCGCAGCGACGCCGAAGAGGCTCACCCCGAGGGAGACTCGGAAATTGATCTCCGCCGCGGCGGCGTCGCTCGCGCCCGGCGCCGGCGGCGCGGAGCCTGGACCGACGTCGAGCTGCAAGCCGCGCAGGCGGACCTCGATCTCGTCCTCCAGCGCCATCGAGGCCGAGGCTGCGCTCGCTTCATCATCGCTCGAGATTCCACGGGCCAGCCGCTCGATGACGGAGAAAACGTCGACCGCGAGGGCCGCGTCGTCGAAGGTCGCGGCCATGCCGAGGCGCGCTTGTCCGGTCTCGAAGTAGAGATCGATCGCGGCGGCGCCCACCAGCTCGCTCGCGGTGCGCGCGCCGAGGAGGTCGGCGATGTGCCGGGTGATCGCCGCGAACGCCGAGGGCAGCGGCGGATTCAGCGCGAACCTCCCGTCGACGTGGACACCTTGCCGCGAGCCCGAGAGCGTGCCTCCGGCGCGGGCGAGGTCGACCTCCAGAAATGCCGGTGCTCCGGGCGTCGCGGAGATCCCGGGGAGAGCCATCTCCAAGCCGACGGGGTCGAGAAATTCCAGCTGGGCGGCGAGCGCGCCGGTGGTCGCGTCGAGGCGCACCCGCGTCTTGATCCAACCGTCCTCGCCGCCGAGCTTCGTGCGCAACGGTCCGATCTGCCGCCCCACGCCGAGGTTCAGCTCCACGGCGGCGGAGAGGTCGATGGATCCTCCCGAGCTGATCGCGAGCTCCAGATGCGCGTTCCGCGTCTCGGGCCGATATGCGGCGGGGAGCGCGTCGAAGAAGCGCAAATTCAGGCTGGGGAGCTCGAGGCTGATCGCCGCCGCCATCCCCTGGCCGGAAGACCCCTGGCCGGAAGACCAGGTGAAGGATATTGCGGCCGACGCGTCGTCCGGGGGAGCGAGCCCGGCGGAAGCGAGCTTTGCGCCGAGCTCGGGATGGGACTCCAGCAGATTGCTCCAGGAAATTCGACCCCGGAGCGCGAAGGACTCCGCGCCGTCGTCCCCGATGACCAGGTCGAGGACCACCTGGTCGATGGACCCGTATCCGGAGATATCGAGGCTCCCCAAGCCGAAACCGATATGCTTGGAGGAAAAGCTGAAGCTCCCGTTCTGCGCGGTGATCGCGGGCAGCCCGGGAAGGTTCACGCTCAGCGCGGCGATCCCACCCGAGATCGCGAGCTCCGCCGAAGGATCGACGACGACGTCGATGGACAATCCGCTCGCGCTCACGCCGGCCGCCGGGACACCCGGCACCGCGACGGCGATCGGCCCCGGCTCCGAGACCGTGACCCGCACGGAGGTGGCGCTCCCGCTCGTCAGCTCCAAGCCGAGGGTCAGCGGGGCGGGGAAAAATGGAAATTGGATCCCGCCGGTCACGGTCCCGTCGACGAAGGCGTTCTTCTCGATGTCGATCGACAGCTTGCGCAGCTGAAAGATGCAACCGAAAAGTTGCCCTTGGTTCGCCGGCGCGTTGTCGAGCTCCAGCTTCCCGCTGAAGCCCCCGTCCCCGATCACGCAGGAGCGCAGGATGAGATCGATCCCGCCGAGCCCGGAGATCCACTCCGGCAGCTCCAGCTTCGCCTCTCGGATGGAGAGCGAGAACGGCGAGGAAAAATCGGGCGTGATGTCGTCGGCGGAGATCACCAAGCCCGAGCGGGCGATCATCGAGCGCGAGAGCGAGATGGAGCGAAAGTCGTCGAGCTGGACGCCGAAGAGGCTGCTGAGGACGATCGTCCCGTGCGTGCGCAGCTCCGCGTAGGCGGGCGCCTCTGCGCCCGGGGACTCGGGGAGAGGAGTGAAGACCTCCGGCGGCAAGCGGAAGGAGATGGGCACGCCGTGGAAGCGAAGCTCGTACTCACCGTCACCGGCGAGGAGGCTCGCGAAGAAGCTGGTCTCGCCGGCGGTGTCGTCGCCGATGACCAGCGCCACGCTGTCGACGCCGGGGAAGCTGAAGACCAGTGCGCCGGGGATGAAGAGCTCGACGGTGATGCACGTCCCGTCCGCCGTGTGGCCGACCGAATAGGCTCGATATCCGATCTTGCCGAGCATCGCGCTCAGCTCGCCCTCGGCGGGTCCGATGAGCGGCGCTACCCAGGAGGGGATATCTGATCCGTCGAACAGGTCGGTGATCGGTGCACGATATCCTGTGCCCACGGCTACATCCCCACGCGCCCGTCGGGATCGACGACGTCCCAGGCGAGATCCGAACGGTTATTGCCGGAGTCCACATCCTCCAGATAGGGCGCGACATGGGCGCCCGGCGGCGGATTTCCTGCCTCGACCGCGAGCCAGTACTGGAGCCCGAGCCGGTAATCTTCCAGCAAGGCTGCGCTCGCACCGGTGAGGTTGAGGTGCTCGCTCCAGAGATCGATCCGCAGCTGCCGGGCGAATCTTCGAGCTCCGCCGAGGAGGGCCTCGTCGAGGACGATCAAATCCGTCTCTGCGTCGTGCGTGTAGCTCCTCCGGCAGCAGTTGGTGGACCCGATCTTGGCGATGATGTCGTCGACGATCCACACCTTGGCGTGGCAGTAGATCTCGTCCGGATAGTTCGGTCCGCCGGAGTTTCCGCCGCTCTGATCCGCGGTGGCGGCGACCTCCTCCGGGCCGGGTTTCAGAATTTCCGATTTTTTTAGATAGAAGACGTGGATCTTGTTCGGGGCGACTTTCTTCAGCGCCTTGATGAACTTCTTCCGCCGGAAGCGGCTCTGCGGGTGATCGGAGTGGTTGGGAATGACCAGGATCAGGTATTCGAGCGGATCCACGGGCCGGGTGAGCGCGGTGCGAAGCGCGTCCAGCACGCCGACGGGGTCGGCGTCGGGATCGTTGCCGGGGAAAGGGTGGCCGTACTGATCCTCCATGTAAAAGAATTTTTTCGCCTTGCCGATGGCGCGGATCAGCGCCTGGAGACACGTCGTCGAGCCCGAGGGGCTGTAGCGATAGTGCATTTTCGCCGCATAGGTGCGCGCGACCTGGACGTACATATTTCCGGCGTTCTGCACGGGAGGCGGGGTCGTCGGCAGCGGCGCCGTATTCAAGGTGTGCTCCGTCGACACCGGGACGTGCTTGTTCCAGCGATCGACGAAGGTGTTGAAGAGATCGACCACCGCCGGACCCTCGACTTTGGCGTGGACGTCGTGGAACGCGGCGGGCGCGCCATGCCGCGGTGAGTCGCGGCGATCGCGGTACAGATCGATGCCGCCGCAGAATGCGTAGGCGCCGTCGCTGCCGTTGATAATCAGAATTTTCTGATGAAACGCGCCCTGCGGCCAGGGCTGGCTCTGATCGGCGATGAAGCCTCCCGTCGGCGGCGGCATCAGGCGGATCGCCGTGAGCGCCGCATCCATGTGCTGGATATCGACGAGGGGCAGCGACCAGAGGAGGACCCGGACGTTGGCCGTCCCCATCTGGAAGACCCGCGTCTGGAAGTCGGTGCCCGCCGTCTCGGGCACGAAATTGATCGCCCCGGAGAGCGACCAGGCGGCGAGATAGAAAAAATGATCGCTGGAGCTGAGCGTCTTCATCGCCGCATGCGCTTGCGGGAGATATCCCGTTCGCGCGCGCTCGCGATCAGGCATTTTGTCCGCGTCGCGAAATTTTCGCGCGCCGTCCCGGATGGCGGTGATCTTGTTTTTCGCCGTGTAATTGGGGAGCGAGTCGGCGTTCTTCACGAACCAGCTCTCCGCCTGCGAGGGTGCGTCATCGGTCGGCGCGGAGAGGTAGAGCAGCTGCACGGCGACGTGTGCGGGCGCGCTGCGGGTGAAGGCGAAGGTCTCCAGGGCCTCTGTTCCGGAGGGCAGCTCGGTGATCACGCGATTGTCCGCGCCGAGCTGATAGTCCACCTCCTGGGCCGCGGTCGCCAGGACAGCTGTCCCCCAGGACTGTTCGTCGAGCTGCAGTGCGCGCGGGGCTGCGCTTCCGGAGCTCACCTCGATCACGCCGCCGTACGGGCGATCGTGAGCGTCGCGCACCTCGAGGAGCACGCGCTTGGTCATCACCGAGAAGAGCACGTGGCCGCGGTGCGCGTCGGCGAGCTTGGCGGAGGAGAGGCCCGCGGGATTCGAGAGCACGCCGTAGAAGGTGGCCGGATCGAGGCGCCGCGTATGGTTCGCGGGATCGAGCAGCTCCTTCGTCCGCTCCTGAAAGCGGATGTTGTTCATCGGCGCGAGGAGCCCGGAGGGCAGGAAAATGATCTCGAACTGCAACATCGGCCGGCCCTGGAAGATCGGGCTCGCCGCGCCGAGCTCCGCGCCCGGCCCGACGTAAAGCGGCACCTCGGTGCGCAGGAACGCGTCCGCGATCGTGTCGGGCGGATCGTTCGACCAGTAGAACTGTGTGTTGCTCGTGAGCAGCGCGCGCGCTGCGGCGCGCACAGAGCGGGTGTCCAGGTTTCGATAGACGAAGGCCAGGCTCGCTTTTCCCGCGTAGAGGAAGCCGTCGAAGGAATCGTTGAGCGCGAACGCGGCGCGGGGCGAGGGCTGCAACACCAGCGTTGACGTCGAGCCGCTCGACTCCGGAAAGCAATAGATCGCCCCTTCAACCGCCGCGAGGGCTTTGAAGTGCGCCGGGGTGGCGGAGGGATCGATCGCGATCATCAGATCGGCGTTGAAGGGAAGCGTGCCGGGCATCGGTGTCGCCGGGCCGTAGGGATGGACCTCGCGATAGACTCTCGCCGACGCGTGGGGCGGGAGCGGAAAGTAGACGTCGATCATGGGCGCCTCCGAGAGCGGGTGCCTGATGGCAGGCTTCGAAGATCGCGCGCCCCAAGGAGCCGCGCAAGTCACGGCCTCCAGGACCGTGAGCGCGCGCGCAAATGGAGTATGCTCCGCTCGTGGAGGAGCTCGCGCGCGATATCCTCGCCGGAACTCGGCGGGTGATCGTCGTCGACGTGGAGGCGACCTGCTGGAAGAAGGACATCTGGAGCCGCCGCAAGGAGACGATCGAGATCGGCGCCGTGCATTACCAGCTCGGCACCGACCTGTCCCAGTGGCAGGAGTTTCAGACCTTCGTGCGGCCCATGACGCTGCCGCGGCTGTCCACCTTCTGCCGCGAGCTCACCGGCATCACCCAGGCCGACGTCGACGCCGCACCGCTCTTCGACGAGGCCTGGCTCCGCTTTCGCGAGTGGATGTCGCCGACCGCGACCGTCGTGCTCGCGTCGTGGACCCACTATGACGTCTGGCAGCTCGACCTCGATCTCGAGCTCCACGGACTGCCCAAGATCAAGCTCCCGCACCTCGACGTGAAGAAGCTGTCCACGCGCTTCGTCGGCGGCATGAGCATCGAGAAGACCGCGACCGCGCTGGGCGTCGAGAGCGGCGAAGCACGCCACCGTGCCATCCGCGACGCGCGCACGACCGCACGGATCCTCGATCGCCTGCTCAGCCCCCCGAAGTAGCAGCCCGCGACGCACCGCCCGCCGCAACGCCAGGGCCACCCGGACCGCCCGCCCGCGCACCCGGAACAGCCCAAGGCTGCGAAGGATCCTCCAGCCACGAACCCAGGAGCTCGATCAACGCATTCGCATGCTGCGCCGTGAGGAAGTCGTGATCCGCACCCTCGATCACCTGCTCGCGCACGTAGCGCCGCGTATGCGGAGACGTCGCCAGCAGCCGATCCCGCACCTGCTTGTACGCCTTGTCGTTCTCGGTGGCCCCGAACACGAACAGGAGCGGAATCTTGCGCTCGAAGCTGCGCATGATCCCCGCGAAGAGCGGCTGGTTCACGCTGGGCCCCAGCGCATCCGCGAGCCAGCCCGTGTCATCCGCCGCGCTCTTGCCTCGAAGCCGTGCGCGCACGCGCTTCTCCACCATGCCGTAGAGCGAACGCAGGTGCTGCCGATAGTCCGCCTTGAAGCTGAGCAGCCGCAGCCAGCGCTTGGGATCGCGCAGCTTGTCGAGCACCTGGTACTCGGGCTCCACCTCCGCGACCAGCGTGGTGTACGTCAGCTCCGTCTCCACCAGCGCCGCGCCCGCGATGCGCGGATCGTGCGGCGCGATCAAGCCCGCGGTCACCGCGCCACCGCACACGCCGATGATCACCACCGGACGCTCGCCGAACGTGCGCCGCGCGAAGTCGATCGCCGCCGTGCTGTCCGCGTTGTGCAGCCCCTTCTGCACGGCGTTGAACACGTCCTCGCCGGTCGCCAGCTCCACCGTCCCCGGCGCATCGCCGAAGCCGCGCGCGTCGAAGCGCAGCACCGGAAAACCGCGCGCCGCCAAAGCCCGCGCGATGCGCACGTAGAGCCGGTTCCAGCCTGTCCTGCGGTTCATGCCCTGCGGGAGCATCACCACGATCGGCCGCGCGCGATCCTCTTGCTTCGCAGCAGCGTGCAAAATTCCGGGAATCACCACGCCCTCGACAGCGAAGCTCACCGGCCGCTCCGCCTCGACACCGTTCCCAGCGACAGGAGCAGGAGCCGCGCCCGCGCCAACCGCGACGTTCGCGCTGATCCAGGCGATCGTCTTCTCGAACACCGCCTCAGGCCGGTTGCGCGCGTCATACTCCCGCGTGAGCGGCCCCCACCACAGCGAAGGCGCGGAGACGATCTCCAGCTCGCACGCGCCATCCTTGGCGAGCGCAGTCTTCAGCGTCTCCAGCTCCTTCCGCACGTTCCCCGACTTGCCGCTGGGGATCTGCACGATCAGCGCGCGTCCCTTGGGCAGCGCCGGTTCCTTGTAGAGATCGAGCGCCATCAGCGACGCATACCAACCCGAGGTGAGCGGGTGCCCCTCCAGGATCACCTCGCCGCCCTCGACCATCACCTTGCGCAGCTCGGCGCGCGTGCGCGGCTTGCCCCCGTCGCCGTGCGCGACGTCCTTCGACATCACCACGCGCAGGATCTCATCGAGGTGCTTGTCGCCCTGCGCGATCGGCTCCCACAAAACCAGCAGCGGATCGCGCCCGCTCTTCAAGGCCGCGCGCACCGCGAGCGTCGCGCCCAACCTCAGCCCGAAGAGCACGCTGCAGGGCACGCCCGCGCGCCGCTCCAGCTCGGCGATCGCTTGAATGACGTCGTACTCCAGGTGCTCGACCGTGTACGACGCAAAGGCGCCCGAGCTGTCGCCGTGCCCGCGATAGTCGAAGCGCAACACGTGCGCGCCCGCCGCCGCGAGCTTCCGCGCGAATTCGACGAGCATGCGATGCGCGAAGCCATGCTCATGCGCGAACGGTGCACAGAGGAGCACGCCGTACCCGCGCGTGTTCACCGGCGTATGCAGGACTCCGAAGAGGCGCTCGTCGTCGCCCGAAGCACCCGATGATCCGAAGAAGAAGGATTGCTCGCCCGCGCCCACGCGCGAAGCTTTAGGACTGGGAGACTAGGCGATCAAGAGATCTCGAAGCAGCGCGACGATGACCAGACCCGAACCGGACACGAAGATACCCGCCGTCACCAGCGCGCTCATGAGCTGCGCCTTCTGCCGAGTGACCACTTCGCAAAGCTTGCTGTCGTTCATGCGCGGACCGAAGAGCAACGCGCGTGCCCGGATCGGCCCTCCGAAATGACGACGTTTTTCGGCCCCAAGGGGCCCGCAGGCGCAAGCGGCCGCCTGCATCGGCGCAGTCCGCGGGCGGCAGTGATATACACGCCCCCACATGCTGGTGATCGACGGTTCCTTCGGTGAAGGCGGAGGCCAGATCGTTCGCACTTCGCTGGCGATGTCGATCATCACGGGGACACCCGTGCGCATCGAGAACATCCGGAAGGGCAGGGACAAACCGGGGCTGAAGAAGCAGCACCTCACCTCGGTGCGCGCCGCCGAGCGGATCGGGAACGCGACCGTCGACGGCGCCGAGCTGGGCTCGAAACAGATCAGCTTCACGCCGCGCGCGATCGTGCCCGGCGACTACACCTTCTCCATCGGCACCGCGGGCAGCGTCTCGCTGGTGCTGCAGACGGTGCTGCCGCCGCTGCTCGTCGCCGATCGTCCTTCGGTGCTGAGGCTGGAAGGCGGCACGCACAACTCGATGTCGCCGCCGTTCGACTTCCTCCACAAGACCTTCGCCCCGCTCCTGGAGCGCATGGGCGCGAAGCTGGAGCTGACGCTCGAACGACCGGGCTTCTTCCCCGCGGGTGGAGGGCGCATCACCGCGCGCATCACGCCGCCGAGCGCATGGAAGCAGCTCGAGCTGAACGAGCGCGGCGCGATCCGATCGAAGCGCGCGCGGGCGGTGGTGTCGAAGCTGCCGCGCAAGATCGCGGAGCGCGAGCTGGCGGTGGTGAAGTCGCAGCTCGGCTTCACCGATCTGCGCGTCGAAGAGATCGAAGACGCAGCAGGTCCGGGCAACGTGCTCATGCTGGAGGTCGAGTCCGAGCACGTCACCGAAGTGGTGACCGGCTTCGGCGAGCGAGGCACGCGCGCGGAAGAGGTCGCGTCGCGCGCAGGCGATGAGATGGCGCGTTACCTCGCGTACGGCGCGCCGGTCGGCGAACACCTCGCCGATCAGCTGCTGATCCCCATGGCGCTCGCAGGGGGCGGCGCGTACACCACGCAGCCGCTCACGCTACACACGACCACCAACCTCGACATCCTCGGTCGCTTTATCCCGATCAAATCGAATACACGCGCCGACACGCAGGGCAGGGTGACCGTCCAGCTGGAACGCTGATCTGTTTCGTCGGCAACTCGAGAGACGTGCGCGCAAGTCGGCCTGCATCGCGAAGCGCGTGACTCCCGCTCATTCTGTGGTCGCGAGACCTCTCGGTCGACCATCCGAGTGGGGGGTAAGAATTCGCGATCCCGCGCGATACTCCCCACCGCGAGCGCCGGACATCGGGCGCTCCAGGAGGACTCAACGTGGCGATCAAGATCAGTTCGTTCGCGGGGATTTTGTTAGTCGTGTCATTCGCGGGCTGCGGTGGGGGAGAGCCGTCCAGCGATGAACCGATCACGTTCGAAGAGTTCCAGGCCCTGGCCTACCAGGAGCCGGACACCGGAGTCTTTGTCTACAACGGCGATGAGATCGCGCAGGACTTGCGCGAGCTGCGGGTCGGCTACGATCGCTATGTCGAGGCCGTGCGCGCCACGCAGGGCTTCGGCACCTCGACGCGCCCGCTGATCGTGAACCGCGTGCACGGCGCGGACGACAAGTGGAGCACCTCGGCCGCGGCCAACATCACCTACTGCATCTCGCAGAGCGACTTCGGCTCCAACTACAACGCGGTGGTGACCGCGATGAACAACGCGGCCGCCAACTGGGAAGGCACGGCGCGCGTCAACTTCGTGCACCAGTCGTCGTTCGACTCGGGCCGCAACTGCAGCAGCCGCACGGGCGTCGTCTTCGACGTGCGCGAGGTCTGCTCGGGACAGTATCTCGCGCGCTCGTTCTTCCCCAGCAGCTCGCGCAGGAGCCGCGAGGTCTTGATCGACTGCACCTCGTTCGGAAACATCTCGCCCTGGACGCTCACCGGCGTGCTCACCCACGAGCTCGGCCACACGCTCGGCTTCCGTCACGAGCACACGCGGCCGGAGTCGGGGACGTGCTTCGAGGACAACAACTGGCGCGCGCTCACCGCGTACGACTCGGCGTCGGTGATGCATTATCCGCAGTGCAACGGCACGAACCGCGGCGATCTCACGCTCACCAGCCTCGATCGCAGCGGCGCGCGCGCGCTCTACCCGTAAGCTTCCTCCCCCTTTTGCCCGGTTGATCTCGCCCGGCCCTCCGCCGAGGGTCCGCGTGATGCTCCGCCGTACCCTTCCCATCTTTCTGCTCGCGGCGTCCTGCGGAGGCGGCGACGACAAGCCCGCGGCGCCCGATCACACGAAGGTCTTCGAGCAGAAGACGCAGGCCAAGACGTACACGGACAGCGCGTACGCCGCGGAGACGCCGGCGCTCTTCCGCACCACCGACGTGCTCCCCGATCTCGACGTGCGCGCGCTGGCGAGCGCGGGCGGCAAGGTCTACGCCGGCACGCCGTCCGGCTTATTTCGTCTCAACGCAGCCGGCAGCGCGTTCGAGGCCGTCGATCTGGGAGCGCCCGCCTCTTCCGTCGTCGATCTCGCCGCAGCCTCCGACGGGACGCTCGCCGTGGCGCATGCGGCTTCGGTCGATCTCCTCGCCGCCGGCGGTGCGATCACGCACGTCGCCGTGCCTACCTCTTCGACTGCGCCCGTCGTCGCGGTGGCCTTCAGCGGCACGCGCCTCGTCGTGGCCACGCAGAACGGGCTCTTCTCCGCGCTCGCGGCCGAGGCGAATGCAAGCCCGCTTGCAAACAGCCCGACGGGCGCGCGCGATATCGCGGTCCTCGCCGGTGTCGTCCATGCGGCCACCGCGAACGGCCTGGCGCGCTACGATCTCCAGAACAACGCCGCGCTCGGCGCGCTGCACCTCGGCGATGACGACGTGCGCGCTCTGGCGGCCGCCGGCGACGGCACCGCGCTCTACGCCGCCATGCGCTCCGGCTTCGCCAAGATCCCTGCGGATGGCAGCGCTCCGGCGCTCACCGGCATCGGCAAGACCGCGCTCGCGAACGACGACCTGCGCGCGATCGCCGAAGCGAACGGCGCGGTGATCACCGGCCACGGCATCGGCGCCACTGTCCTCACGAACAGCACCAAGGATCACTATCACTCGCTGCGCTGGATCCCCGACGAAGAGGTCACCGCGGTGCTGCTGCTCCCCGATCGCACGCGCTTCATCGGCACCAAGCAGGGCGTCGCGCGCATCGCGTACATCGAGACCACGCTGGGCGCGAAGGCCGAGCTCGACGAGATGGACCTCGCCCGCCACTGGCGCATGGACGGCTTCCTCGACGACAACGTGGAGTTCGAGGATCCCTGGAACCTCACCGGCGCCCCGCACACGGGCGACAACGACAACGACGGCCTGTGGACCGAGATGCAGATCGGCACCTGGTGCCTCGCCTACGCCCAGACGCACGACGAGCGCTTCTATCGAGAGGCGCGGAAAGCGCTCGACGTGATGTTCCTGGAGTTCGACGTCCCCGCCGCCACCTTCATGGCCAAGGGACTCCAGCCCGGCTTCATCACCCGCTCCCTGGTGCGCGACGACGAAGGCGCCGTCTACAGCGACAAATCGACGCGCGATAACTGGCATCAGCAGGAATTCAACGGCCGGACTTATTATTGGAAAGACGACACCAGCTCCGACGAATATGCCGGCCATTATTTCGGGATCCCGCTCTTCTATGATCTCTGCGCCAAGACCGAGGCCGAAAAAGACGAGATCCGAAAGCGCATCCGCTCCTCCACCGACTACATCATCGCGGGCGGATACCTCTTGAACGATCTCGACGGCATGCCCACCACCTTCGGCCGCTGGAAGAACCTGGGCGCCGCGGCCGACGGCATCGACGCCTGCACCGCGCGCTACGGCTTCGACATCGCGACCTGCCTGGAGTCCTTCGGCGGCGGCGGCTGGCTGAACTCACTCGAAATCCTGGGCCATTTATTGTCGACCTGGCATATGACCGGCGATCAAAAATATTACGACGAATATGAGCGACTCTTCACCGCCGAGCGCTACGGCAAGATGATCCCGGTCATCAAGGACACGCTCACCGTCACCAGCCCGCGCTTCGCGAACCACAGCGATCACGAGCTGGCGATGCTCTCCTATTACACGCTGCTCCGCTACGAGCCGAACGCCGATCGCCGCGCCCTGATCGTGCAGTCGATCCGCGACTTCTATGAATACGAGCGCGAGGAGCACAACCCCTGGCAGGTGGCGACGATCGCCAGCGCCTACGGCGAGGACGTCGATCTCGACGGCGCGATCAAGGTGCTCAAGGACATGAGCACCGACTGGCGCGAGGTCCGCTACGACAACAGCCACCGCCAGGACGCGGAGCACAACGTCGTCGATCGCCACGGGGGCGATCAGTTCAAGACCGTCTTCCCCTACGACGAGATCCGCACCATGAAGTGGAACGGCAACCCCTACGCGGTGGACGGCGGTGGCAACGAGCGCGCGGTGATGTCGCCGACGCCGTATTTGATCGCCTACTGGATGGCGCGCTACCACGGGCTCATCTCGGCTCCGTAGCTCCCGGTCCTGCTCCCACATCGTGGGCGTTGCGCCCACGCTTGGACTTGGGCCAAGGTAGACGCGCCGTCCGCCGCCGTATCAACAGCGGGGACACTTTTGCGGGTCGAGGGGTAGCGGGAGCGCATGTTCGTCTGCCAGCGATGTGGACTCAGCTACGCCATGCCGCTGGGGCGCTGCGGGCTCGACGGTGAGCCCCTCGTCGAGAGCGATCAGGATCCCCTGATCGGGCGCGCGGTCGATCGCTACCTCATCCAGGAGCAGCTCGGCAGCGGCGCGATGGCGCGCGTCTATCGCGCCAAGCATCAGTTCCTCGACAGCGAGTTCGCGCTGAAGATCCTGCTCGGGCAGATCGCGGTCGATCGCAACCTGGCCGAGCGCTTTCGCCGCGAGGCGCAGGCGGTCAGCCGCATCAAGCACCCCAACGTCGTCGCGGTCACCGACTTCGGTGTGACCAAGGAGGGCGTGACCTTCCTGGCCATGGAGCTCCTGCGCGGGCGCACGCTCGCGGCGGCGCTCAAGCAGGACGGACCGATGTCGCCTGCGCGCGCGGCCGATCTCACCAAGCAGATCGCGCGCGGCCTGGGCGCAGCGCAGAAGCTGGGCTTCGTGCACCGCGATCTCAAGCCGGGCAACGTGATGCTGGTCGAGGAGCAGCGCGAGATCTCGCTCGACGGCAACGTGCCCGCCGGTGCGCCGCCGCCGCAGACCTTCGGCTTCAAGCAGACCGCGAAGGTGCTCGACTTCGGCCTGGTGCGCCTCGACGACAAGGACGACGTGCAGCGGCTGACGCGCACGGGCCAGGTCTTCGGCACGCCCGCGTACATGGCGCCCGAGCAGATCGAGGGCGGCGACAACGTGGGGCCCGCGGCGGATCTCTACGCGCTGGGCGTGATCCTCTACGAGATGCTCACGGGTGCGCCGCCGTTCACGGGCGGGCTGCACCTGGTGCTCTCGATGCACATGAACGAGCCGCCGAAGCCGATCCCCGAGCACGGCAAGCTCGGCGAGCTCGCGCTCCGGCTGCTCTCCAAGAAGCCGCACCAGCGGCCGCGCGATCCCGAGGAAGTGGTGACGCTGGTCGAAGCGTGTGCGGTGCGCGCGCCTTCGGCGAAGCGGACGCCGCCGCCGAGCGAGGGCGAGACGATGTCGTCGTCGCCGTTCGTGGAGATCCAGAAGACGCTGGCCGACGTGTCGATCGCGCCGCGCGAGCAGCAGAGCGCGATCGAGAAGTCGATGATCGCCATCTCGCAGAAGCTGCGGGATGCGAAGCCGGGCAAGCTGATCCTGATCGGCGCGATGCTGATCGGCTTCATCCCCGGCATGCTGGCGATGCACTGGGCGTATCAGCTGTGGTCGCGCCACGGTTCGGGCGCGGATCTTCCGCCGGTGATCGTGCAGCCGCTGCCTGCGGATCCGCCGGTGGAGACCGCGCAGCGCACGGTGGTGACGGCGCAGGCGGCGGCCAAGGAAGAGGAGGCCGAGCCCGATAAAGATCGCGATCGGGATCGCGATCGGGCGGGTGCCGAGACGCCGGCGCCGAGCCCAGGTCCTTCTTCAGGGACGAGCGTGCGCCGTGCTTCGAGGAGCGTGACCGTGCAGTCCTCCGCGCGGCCGCAGAGCTCGGGGAAGGCGGGCTTCCATCAGCTCGACCGCGAGCTGCAGGCGCTGCTCGATCAGCGAGGCCTGACGCTCTCCGATATTTCCTCGATGGATCCCGAGCGCACGGCGATGTGGTCGCGGTGGCGCGCGGGCGCGACGCCGGCCTCGCCGCAGCTGGCGGTGAGCTTCCAGAGCGAGCTGAAGACGGTGGCGAAGAACTTCGTCATCGGGAAGCCGCTGCTCAAGCAGAAGCTGGATCGCGTGGTGACCACGCTGAAGAGCAAGCGTCCCAATGCCACGATCGAGAACGAGTACATCGCGCTGGTGCGCGACGTCGACAATGCCTCCGCGCCGCATCAGTTCGAGCAGCTGGCGATGAAGGTAGCCGCGCTCGATCGCCGCGTGCGCGCTTTGCGCTAGAAGCTGCCTTGTAATGCGAAGGACGCGCCGCCGTGATCGCCGGGCGCGATCGCGGCGGAGACGGCCGGCGGCGAGCGATCGCTGCCGGTGAGCCAGAGGATGCCGCCGGTGACCACCGCGGCGCCCGCGAGGCCCAGCACCAGGCCGATGGTGCGGCGCGTGCCGATCGAATCCGCTTCGGACTGCGCGTCGTGCACGTCGATGCCGGTGATGAGCCCGTCGCGATCGCGCACCGAGAGCGCGTCGTCGAGCGAGCTCTGGCTGGCGTAGGAGCTGATCACCAGCGCTGCTCCGGTGATCGCCAGGGCACCGCCGGCGCCGATCACCGTCCAGCGCAGGACCGCGCCGGAGTCGATCTTCGATCGCCCGGGCGCGGGCGCCGTCGCCGTCGCCTCCGCGGGCGCCCGCTTTGTCTCCGCAGGCGCACGCTTCGCGGCGGGGAGCTCGCGCTTGGTCTCCGCGGGCTCGCGCTTGGTCTCCGCGGGCTCGCGTCTGGGTTCCTCCCGGGGAGCGATCGCGACCTGTTCTTTCTGCGCGCGCGGGATCAACGCGGAGAGCGCCCGCACCAGCGCAGGCCGCCAGCTCTTCTCCGCGAGCTCCAGATCGACGCGCATCTCCTCCATCCCGCGCCCGCGCTCATACAGCTCCAAAAAGAGCGCGATCTTGCTGACCGCCCCATACGCGCTCGCGAGCAGCACCGCGTCCGCGCCCGACCGCGCACGGATCTCCTCCACGCATGCTGCCTTGTCCTTGCACGCACCCCGCGCAGGATCGAGCTTCGCGCTTCGCCCCGAGGCAACCTCCGCCACCTGCGCGATCGCCTGCGCCAGCGCGTCCGCCTGCGCATCGGGCAGCCCCTCCAGGTGCTCGACGTGTACGGCGATCGTGCCCGCGCCCGGCGCGGCCGCAACCAAGAGAGCGACCGTGATCAGCGTGATCACCCGAGGGCGAAGCTCTACGCGCGCCCTCTCTGCCACGTCAATCGGCACGCGCGCGCGCCCAAGGAATATCCTGGGCTTGCCGCGGATTGAGATCGCACGATGAGTTTCGTGCTCACCTTCCTCAACATCCTCACCTACGTGATCATCGCGGACGCGATCCTCTCCTGGCTGATCCCTTCCCCCGATCGCTTCCCGCGCAACATCACCAGCCGCATCACCGCGCCCCTCTACAAGCCGGTCCACCTCATCCTCGATCCGCGAAAGACCGGAGGCATCGACCTCGCTCCCCTGGTCATCATCTTCGCCATCCGCGCCCTCGAGACGCTCCTCGTCCGCGCCGCCTTCTAGCCCCTCGACGGTGGTGCGATGTAGCCGAGGCCCCCGCCTCGCGGCTTCTCGCCCCGCGCCCGCCGCACGATTCGCGCGCGCGGGCTCCTGGATCGGATCTTGAGTGCATCGCGTTCGTGGACGAACGCACCAGATCCGTGTGGATCGATTCTTATCCCGGTCGACCTTTCCCTGCGCTCCTCGGCGATCTCAGCGTCGACGTGGCCATCGTCGGCGGAGGCATCACCGGCATCACCGCCGCGCTCTTGCTGGAGCGCGCGGGCCTCTCGGTCGCGGTGATCGAAGCGCTGGAGGTCGGCCGCGCCAACACGGGCCTCACCACCGCGCACCTGACCGCGGTGCTCGACTCGCGCTGGCACACCTTGATCGACAAGTTCGGCCGCGACGGCGCGCGCCTCGCCGCCGACGCCCAGCGCGCCGCGATCGATCGCATCGAAGCGCTGATCCGCGAGCACGAGCTCGACTGCGGCTTCGCGCGCGTCCCCGGCTGGCTCTACAGCGAGTCCTCCAAGGACCGCGCCGAGCTGGAGCGCGAGCTCGAAGCCGCCACCGAGCTGGGCTTCGAGTGCAGCTTCATCGACGACGTGCCGCTCCCCTTCGAGGTCGACTGCGGCCTCCGCTTCGAGAACCAAGCGCGCTTCCACCCGCGCGAGTACCTCATGCCGCTCGCCAGCCTGATCCCCGGCCGCGGCTCCTTCGTCTTCGAGAACACGCGCGTCCTGGAGATCGACGACGGCGAGCCCTGCCGCGTCACCACCGAAGGCGGCGTGGTCACCGCGAAGGAGGTGATCGTCGCCGCGCACGTCCCGGTCTCGAACCGCATCTTCCTCCACACCAAGCTCGCCGCGTATCGAAGCTACGTCCTCGGCGCCTACACCAAGGAGCCGATCCCCGACGGCCTCTACTGGGACACCGACGATCCCTACCACTACCTGCGGGTGCATCCGTTCGAAGACCGCCCGCTCTTGATCGCCGGCGGAGCCGATCACAAGGTCGGACAGGAAGGCGACGCCCGCCGCGCCTTCGCCGAGCTCACCGACTATCTCCGCGATCGCTTCGGCCAGGTGGAGATCGCGCATCGCTGGTCGGGACAGATCATCGAGACGCTCGACGGCCTCCCGTACGTGGGCCGGAACTCGCTCTCGGATCACGTCTACGTCGCCACCGGATACTCCGGCAACGGCATGACCAACGGCACCATCGCCGCGATGTTGATCTCCGATCTGATCCTCGATCGCCAGAACCCCTGGGCCGAGCTCTTCGACGCCACGCGCATCAAGCCGATCGCTTCGGTGCGCCGCTTCCTCGCCGAGAACGTCGACTTCCCGGCACACCTCGTCGGCGATCGCCTGAAGCGCCCCGACGCGCGCAGCTTCATGGAGGTGCCGCACGGCGAAGGACGCATCGTCGATCACGGCGGCAGGAAGCTCGCGGTCTATCGCGATCAGCGCGGCGATCTCTCGGTGATGTCCGCGGTGTGCACCCACCTCGGCTGCATCGTGCACTGGAACACCGTGGAGAAGAGCTGGGACTGCCCTTGCCACGGCAGCCGCTTCGAATGCACGGGCGAGGTGCTCGCAGGTCCCGCGGTCACGCCGCTCCAGCCGATGATCGACACCGACGAGCTGACGCCCACTTCGCCGGACGCCGAGGAGTCAGAGCCTGTCCCCGCGTACAGGCGATGGAAATTGGTCGCGGATTGATTTAACGCTGGTTTTGTCCAAATCGCGCAGGCTGCTCGGCGATCGCATAAGCCATCGCCGCCATGGCCGCCACGTCGAGCCGCAGCTCCTCCGGGCTGACCTTGTCGAGCGTATCCGCTTCAGAGTGATGATAATCAAAGTAGCGCGAGCCCTCGACCTCCAGGCCGAGCAGCGGCACGCCCGCATCCTTCAGCGTGCTCACGTCCGCGCCCGCATGACCCTCGATCACCGCTCCCGCGCCGATCGGCGCGAGCATGCCCGCCAGCAGCGCCGCCTCCTCGAAGTAAGAGCCCTTGGCCTCCACGCGAAAGCCGATCGGCTTGAAGCCGCCGCTGTCCGTCTCGATCGCCGCTACATGCAGCTTGGCCTCGGCCGCGTGATCCTTGGCGTAGGCGATCGCGCCGCGCAGCCCGTTCTCCTCGTTGGTGTACAGCACCGCGCGGATCGTCCGCCGCGGTACCAGATCCAGCGCCCGCAGGACGTGCAGCGCCTCCATCACGGTCGCGCAGCCCGCGCCGTCGTCGTGCGCGCCTTGCCCCACGTCCCAGGAGTCGAGGTGCGCGCCGATCAGCACGATCTCCTCCGGATGCTCGCGCCCGACGAGCTCGCCGATCACGTTCGCCGACTCCGCCTCGCCCTCCATGCGCGCGCCCAGCTCCAGATGGACCTCGACGCGATCCGTCTTCGCCAGCCGCGCGATCAGAGCCGTATCCTCGACCGAGAGCGCCGCCGCGGGGATCGGTTTTGCACCCTCCTCGAAGCGCGTCGCGCCCGTGTGCGGTGAACGCAGGCTGGTCGCCGTCACCGATCGCACCAGCGCCGCGGCCGCGCCCAGCTTCGACGCGCGCGCCGGACCGTTGGAGCGGAACTGCACCGTCTCGCCGTAGCCCGCGCCCTTGGGGCCGTAGGGCGGGAGCGGCGTATCATAGAGGACGATCTTCCCCGCCACGTTCGCGGCCTTCGCCTCCAGCTCCGCGAAGGAGGACACCACGATCACCTCCGCGGTGATCCCGCCCGGCGGCGTGGCCACCGATCCTCCGAGCGCGAGCAAGTGCACCGGCCGCGCGATCGGCGCGACGATCGCCGCACGCTCCTCGCCGCGCACCCACTTCGGCACCATCACCTTTTCGGCGCGCACGTTCTCCAGGCGATCGTCCTCCATCGACTTCTTGGCCCAGGCGATCGCGCGATCGAGCGACTCCTCTCCGCTCAGACGATGACCGATGCGATCGGTCAGCTGCTCCAGCTTCGCATAGGCCTCGTTCCCGGCGCGCGCGCGCTCGATGATGCGGAGCGCGACGCCGGCGTACGGCGCCGGTTTCTTGGAAGGCTCAGCGGGCGGAGGAGCGGTGGCGATCGCCGGCGCGCACGCGGCTGCTGCTGCGGTGGCGGCGAGGGCGAAGGCGAAGAGCACGCGCTTCATGGCGGCGACCATACCATCCTGTGAAGAGCAGGGCCGCAGCGATCAGCATCGAACCTCCGCGCGCCTGTGTTCGCGAAGGCGCGACACAAGCGCACCCGCTCTTCGCCGGCTCGTTTGCAGGCTGGCCTGCATCGGCGATCCCCACGTCCGGTGTCGACGCATCTGCAGGCGCGGGGCCCGTATCCAGCACGCCCGAGTCGGGCGCAGGCGGAATATGCGTGACCAGGAGGAAATAGCGGCCGTACGCGGTGAACGACATGCCGCGCGCGTCGGTGATCGTCGCGCGCAAGGTCCAGTCCGCTTCGTCGAGCCCGCGCGTGTCCCAGTCGAACATGCCGTCGGAGACGGCGGGCAGGTTGTCGGCGAGGAGCATGAAGTCCGTGCCGTCCTTCTTCTTCGACGCCTCCAGCTTCACGCGGCCGGTGCCGTCGGGATCGAACGCGTTGTAGCCGATGGGGAAGTGATCGTCGCTCCAGCGGAACGGGCTGTCAGGCTTGGAGATGATCACCGAAGGCGGCACCGGATCCTGTCCGTGCACCACGGTGAGCACGCCCGGCGAGAGGGTGATGATGTTGACCGTGTTCAGCTCGCCCGGTGGATCGTGCACGATCGACCACAGCCAGTACGTCCCGGTGGGCACCTGCGAAGTATCCCAGGTGAAGCTGTTCGCGGTGTCCGTCTCCAGCACGCCCTGCACGATCGCGGTGCTCGTCAGCGCTGCGGGGATCATCCCTTGCGGGAAGGTGGGCGGGTTCTGGCGGATGAAGGAGATGTCGATCGTCGCGGTGCCGGTGCGCAGCGGGCGATCGCTGTCGATCCAGTGGAAGGTGAAGCTCTGATCGACGATCGTCCCCGTGCCGTCGGGGTCGGTGAGCAGCGCGAGCGGCAGCCCCATGATGTGCGCGTCGGCTTCGCGCGTGAGCACGTCGAGCGCGCTGATCGCGGCGAGCACCGCGAGGGCGGCGAGCGCAGCGAAGATCGGCTCCCGGCGCGTGCTCATCGATCTCGTCGATCTCATCGATCTCATCGATCTCATCGATCACGAGGACGCTAGCACCGCGTCATCGCGCCCCGCCATCCGCTCTTGCCCGAGAGCGCGCGCTGCTCAAAATTTCCCGTGACGTCCTTTGCCGGACACGAACTCGGACGCGCCGCCGAATCCGCCCTTCATCACCGCTTCCACGCCGCCTTTCAGCTCGTTCTGGACCGCCGCATCGAAGGGCAGCGACCACTGCGCATAGGACGACAGGCGGTCCGCGCGCATCACCTCCTGCGGAAACGCGCTGATCTCGCGCGCCAGCTGCTCCGCGTGCGCCCGCGCTTCGCCGCGCGGCACCACCCGGTTCACCAGCCCCATCATGCGCGCTTCGTCCGCGGGCACTGGCCTGCCGGTCAGGATCATGTCCAACGCGTGCGAGTGTCCGATGAGGCGCGGCAAGCGGATCGTCCCGCCGTCGATCAGCGGCACGCCGAAGCGCCTGCAGAAGACGCCCAGCGTCGCGTCCTCCTCGGCGACGCGCAGATCGCACCAGATCGCCAGCTCCAATCCGCCCGCGACCGCGTAGCCGGAGATCGCCGCGATCACCGGCTTGGAGAGCAGCATGCGCGTCGGTCCGAGGGGCCCGTCGCCCTCGGCGTCGATGCGGTTGGGATTGCCGGCGGCGAGCGCGCGCAGATCCGCACCCGCGCAGAAGGTGCCGCCGCTGCCCCACAGCACGGCGGCGCGCGCGGTCTCGTCGGCGTCGAAGGCGCGGAAGGCGTCGGCCAGGCCCTCGGCGGTGTCGCGATCGATCGCGTTCCTCACCTCGGGGCGATCGATGATCACCGTCCAGACGTGCTCGTTCTTCTCGATCCTCACGCTCATGCGATCTCTCCTTACACCAACAGATTGAGGCGCCCGGCGAGCACCTCGCGCGCGATCACCACCTCGTGCACTTCGTCGGGCCCGTCCGCGATCCGTGCCGCGCGCGCGGAGGTGTACCAGCGCGCGAAAGGGAGGTCGTGGCTGTAGCCCTTGGCGCCGTGGATCTGGATCGCATCGTCGAGCACCTTGCAGAGCAGGCGCGCCACGTGCGTCTTGGTCATCGAGGAGTAGGCGCGCGCGTCCTTGGCGCCGCCGGTCTCGATCATCCACGCGCAGTGCAAGGTCATCAGGTTGCCCGCGTGGATCAGCGTCGCGTCCTCGGCGATCTTCTGCTGCACCAGCTGATGCTCCGCGAGCAGCTTGCCGAAGCTCCTGCGCGCGCCGAGATATTCGCGGCACAGCTCCAGCGTGCGATCGGCGAGCCCCAGCCAGCGCATGCAGTGCGTGAGCCGCGCGGGGACCAGGCGGGCCTGCGCGAGACGGAAGCCTTCGCCCACGCCTTTGAGCACGGCGTCGTCGGAGACGAACACGTCGTCGAAGAGGAGCTCGGCTTCGCGGTGATCGAGCATATCGGGCGCGAGCACGGGCACGTCGCGCACGTGCGTGATGCCTTTGGCGTGGCGATCGACGACGAACATGGTCGCGCCGGTCTTGTCGTCGTCGCTGGTGCGCGCCATGACGATCAGGAACGCCGCTTTGCCGCCGCCGGTGGAGAACCACTTCTTGCCGCGGATGCGAAAGCCGCCGTCCACCTTGTCGGCGCGGGTTTTGAGGTTGGTGGGATCGGCGCCGGCGCCGGGCGCGGGCTCGGTCATGGAGAAAGCGGAGGTGATCTCGCCGCGCGCGAGGGGCGCGAGATACTTGGCCTTGAGCGCGTCGCTCGCGGTGGCGAGGAGCAGGTCCATGTTGCCTTGATCGGGCGCGTCGCAGTTGAAGACCTTGGCGCCGATCGGCGAGCGGCCCATCTCGCGGAAGAGCGCGCACATGCCCATTACACCCAGTCCGAGGCCGCCGAGCGCGCGCGGCAGGTGCGGGGTCCACAAGCCTGCGGCGCGAGCTTCGGCGCGGAGCGCGTCGAGGCTGGCGCGTTCGTTTCGTGCGTCTTCGGCGAGCACGGCCTCCTCGCGGGGGATGATGCGGCCGTCGACGAATTCACGGACGCGCTGTCGGAGCTCGGAGAGCTCGGGGGAGAGGGCGAAGTCCATCGCCGCTGAGCCCTACCGCGCCCGCGGCGCGAAGGTCCAAGATTGTCTTGACCTACATCGACGTACGGTGAGGACTGGCGCCATGGCGGAGACCGTCATCGAATATCTCGAGAACCTGCCCGACGATCGGCGCAAGGCGCTCCTGGCCGTGCGCACGGTGATCAAGGCGAACCTTCCGCGCGGCTACGAGGAAGGGATCCTCTACGGGATGATCTGTTATTTCATCCCGCTCTCGCGATATCCGGAGACGTACAACGGGCAGCCTCTGCTGATCGCCGGGCTCGCTTCGCAGAAGAATTACATGTCTGTCTATTTGATGGGCGTCTACGGCGATCGCGAGATCGAGCGCTGGTTCAAGGGAGCCTTCGCCGAGGCGGGCAAGAAGCTGGACATGGGCAAGTCCTGCGTGCGCTTCAAGACGCTCGATGCGCTCCCGCTGGAGGTCATCGGCGAAGCCATCTCGCGCGTGAGCGTCGACGAATACATCGCCCGCGTTGAGGCCCTGCACGGCGCGAAAAAGAAAAAGCGGGCGGCAAAGAAGGCCGCCGCAAAAAAGGCGGCGAAGAAGTCCACGAAAAGGGCGGCGAAAGAATCCGCCCCCAAGGCGGCAAAGAAGCCCGCCCCCAAGGCGGCAAAAAAGCCTGCCCCCAAGGCAGCGAAGAAGCCCACCCCCAAGGCAGCGAAGAAGACCCGTCTTTAGCTCATTTCGCTGCGCTGAGCTCCGGGGCAAGACGCCGCGCCTGGCCGGTGGTCAAATACCGAAACGCCTGCGGCGGTTGGAATCCCGGAAGCCTCGCCCTGATGATCTCGAGCGGAACCGGTTTCTCGAGCCGCTGCACCGACGTGAGCCGGATGGCGAAGCAGCGATGCGCATCTTCGAAATAAGTATTGAATTCCTGGAGGCGCACGCCACACTGTTTGGCGACCGACCTCCAGAGCGTCCGCCGCGTTCCTTCGACGAGCTCTGCCACGATGGCCACGCCGACAGCCGCACAGGTCGGCGAAGAAGAATAGAGGAGAACGGGCGTTCCAACGGACACCCGGGGCCGAGTGCGCCGGAGCTCGGCGGTCTTTTTCTTCTCCAGGATCGCCGTCGCAAACGGCGGACGGATCGAGAGAAAGAGGACTTCGGGTTCAGTCATGCCGTGCTCCCCTGAAACGAGCGAAGATAGAGTGTCTCAAAGAGACTCTCTGGAATTTCGACGGCCGATACGAGCGGATTGCCTGCACCCAAGTGTGCCTGGAAATATTTCTGAAGCTCGTCCCAGGGGATCGGGTGGGGCAAGAGCTCGGTATCAACACAACGGATCGCCATGATTTCGCGATTCAGGTCCTTTTTTGCGGTCTCGAAAACATCGTCCCACTCATATATGCCCAACCGCTTGAACCTGCGGAACAACTCCTTCGGTTTCCCAACCATGACCTCATCGATCCGCGAATATGCGCGAACCATCATGCGCCCGCTGAAACCACTCACCGCCTCTTGGCCCTGACTCACGTACCAAAGCACTCTCGCAGGAGCTCTGACTCCTCGCGGCTGCGCAGCGCGATAGTATGCGAATTCAGGACTGAACACAAGATCAGGTCGCGCACCGAACAGGAGCTCTTGAGCCATGCGCTCCTCGAAGAGCAGGGCTGCCCACGTCGGGCGAATCGGAATGATGAAGCACGGCAGCTGGGCGCCACGGATCTTGGCAGGCCGGAAGAGGTGCTCGGCGGCCGAGAGATCAAGCTTGGGTACGTCGCCGGCCAGGGTGCGGAATGCGCTCTCCGCTCGCTCCCCGAGCTCCTCCGGAGTGTGGAAGCCGTGCAGCTGAATCTTGATCCATTCTTCGCCGACCGGAAGAAATCCAGCTTCGGCTGCCGCTGTCTTTCCGTCGCTGGACAAGAACCTGTCGGAAATTCGAACGCAGGCGAGGCCGCTCTGAGCACTGCGCCGGATCATTCGTTCAATTTGGTAGCGCAAAAGCGTCGGAGCAATCCGGTCGCGGGTGACGCGCAACATCCGAATCCGGAGGCTCGTTTCGTCGCTGGCCGTGGCGATGAGCGCGGCCTTGGCTCCGTCAGGGTCAGAACAAATCTCCAATCGGGTTCCCTTCGGGTCGTCGAGACACGCTCGCAGGGTCCTCTCGAAATCGGTTCTCCGCTCGCCGGACGAAGATTCGCGAAATGACGGCTCCAGGTCGTCGAGATCCTGGCTCGTGGCCCGCCGCGCCTTGTGCAATGTCCCGGCAAGCCGTCTCGGCGCATACTCCTCGGCGCGCAGCAGCTGATCGATATCGAGCGCGAGCTCGAGCGGGCGGAGCACCCGGAGTCCATAGCGATCTTCGATTTGCGAAGCAGTCTCCAGGATCGCGTCATCACGGGTCAGGAAACACGCAAATCCACCGACGACGGCCCGAGCCAGATGCCGCACGTCGGCGCCGCTCCCTGCGACTGCCTCCGGCGGCAACAATGTCTGGAGCTCCGCGGACCGATCTTCGAAGGCCTGTGCCTCGCAATGCGGCCTGCGATGGCGATCCGCGCACGCACGCAACCGCTGGCGCTCGGCGTCAGAGGCGTTCATCTGACTGATCTCGTTGAACGTCTCGTCGGTCACGAAGAGCTCGACTTCGGTGCTCAGCCAGTCGGCGAGAAGAATTTCAGACTCATGGTCCCGGCGCACGACATCGTCCGCGCCGTAGAGGTCGAGGAACACGTTCTGATCGATGCCCACGCGGAGCCGCCGCCGCCGCTGCGCCGCCGACCAGTCAAACAGCTCGGCTTCGGAGCGAAAGTCCAGCCGCCACTCGATGATCTGTTCACCCTCGGCCTTCGCGGCACGCTCGCCCGCCGCTCGGAAACCGAACCGCGGCCAGATCCGGTGAGCCTCAAAGTCTCGGCGACAACTCAGCTTCATCCCCCGCGCGAGCTGGTGCTCGCTGCGCAGCCACTTGATCAGCGCACGGGCAACGCCCTGCTTGCGGCCAGGCGGCGCAACGCAGAGATGGACGATCACGATCCAGTGATCGGTCTCGCGGAAGGCGACATATCCCAGGAGCGAGTCACCCGCCCGAGCCCCGACGATTCCACCGCGGCCCGCATACTCCTCGAACGCGCCGCGGGGAAAGAAACCGAGCGTCTTTCGATTTGGGCTCCAGAGATCGATCACCTGATCGAGAAGCTCGCTTCCAACTCCGACTGTCGTGATCGTGCATTCCATCGACGTACCCGCGGTGAGGCCCGAAACTATGCGCTCTCGGCCACGCGAGCAATGACGATTTTTCGAAAATCATTGCGAAATCACGAAAGCAGATTTGGGATCAGGTCGCCACCAGCAGGATCATGAGGGTGGCCGCGAGGCGGAAGAGGATGGGTGCGGTGATGGTCTCGCTGCGATCCTGGAAAATGGCGGCGGGGAGGCCGATGCCGGCGGTGAGCCAGGCGACCTGCGCGAGGCCGGTGCCGGCGGCGGCTTGATAGAGGCCGAAGAGGACGGCGCTGGTCAGGATGGAGGTCAGCGCGCCGATCGCGGCTCGCGTCAGGGCCCGGCCGAGGATGAGGCGGAAGATGAGCTCCTCCACCAGCATCAGGAGGATTGGAGTGGCGGTGAAGGTGGGGCCGATCAGCGCGGGGAGGTTGGCGCCGATGAGGGCGCCGGCGCTGATCGCGGCCACGATGTAGGGCCGGCTGGGGATGAGCTCGGATCTCTTTAGGGCGCGCGCGGGTGGGCGGGGGACTGGTTTTTGTGGCCTGTCCTCACGGACAGCTGTCCACGCAGGCAGGCGGAGCACCGGCTCGGGCGCAGGAGCCGGGAGGCGGAGCGCGATCGCGCGCGGGGGCTCGGGCGCGGGTTCCGGTGCGGGCTCGGGCTCGAGGTCGTAGGTCACCTCGACGTGAATATCCGCCGTCCGCTCGATCACTGTCCGCAGATCGAGGATGACGTCCACGTTGCCCACGATGCGATCGAGCACCACCACATCCTCGGTGCCGGCGATCCGGAACGCGACGGGTCCCACGTCGCCCGTGTGCAGCGGCGCCGCGGACTCATGATCGAAACCGGACGCCTCGAGCGAGGCAAACAAAGCCTCCTCCAGCTTCATCGCACGCTCACCTGCCCGCCGCTGGTGACCGTGACCGTGGTCCGGCGCCGGCTGTCGTTCTCCAGCAGCTCGAAGGTGACCGCCGCACGCGCTGTCCCGTTGGCGCGGAAGCGAACCTCCGATCCCGGCGCAGGTGAGACGAGGGTGACATGCGCGTCCCGCGAGATCCGGGTGAGATCGACCACCACCACATCGAGCTCGTCGCCGTTCGTCGTCGAGTCGCGATCGACGAACACGGTATAGCGCGTGGTACTGGCCACCCGGACACCTGCGCTCTTGGTGCGGTCGGTCGCGGTCCAGGGCGTCAGGCCCGCGCGGTAGCCGCTGCCCGCGAGCATCCGCGCCCTCGACAGCTGCGCGGATAAGTTGCCCGCTGCCGCATACAAGTCATCCGACCGCTTCAGCTTGGTGAAGGCCGGTACGCCCAGGCTCACCACCAGCCCGACGATGCTGACCGCACTCACCACCTCGATCATCGAAAAACCGCGCGAAAACCGCACGTGCTTGCGAGAGCTCATCGCTTCCTCCGAATTCCCGTCGCATGCAGGTGCAGCGCCGGCGTGCGCACCACCTCGACGATCACCTGTTCGCCGGTCAGCTTGCGGAGCAGCTCCTCGTCCAGGTGCTCTCCCGCGAGCGCAAAAGTTCGATAGAGCTCGCCCTCGAAGATGGAGTTATTTTGGATCTGCTCCCGCGCGACCACCTTCTTGGCGCCGTTCTGGATCATCGCCGCCTCCATCTCGGCGAGGATCGGCGTGGAGATCACCACCCGCCCGTCCTCCACCGACCGCAGCACGCCGGTGACCTCGAAGCGCAGCTCCGGAGCGATCGCCTCCTCCGCACGCACCGGCCGAGCCGCCGGCCGACTCGCCCGCATGCGCGCAAAGCGCTCCGCCAGCGCCGGATCGGGAATATACGCAGGACGGTTCGGGTCGACGTGAATATCCGCGGATTTTTGCGCCTCCGTCTCTTCCTCCGGCGGCGCAGCCGCAAGCAAACCCAGGACCGCCAACGCTCGAAGAACGTCCATCGCTCCTCCTAATCACTCCGCCCCGGGCGCCGCCAGAGATACATCCTCGGCACCGCCCGCTTGCTGACCGGATTGAGCCGCGCCGATTTCCCGCCGGCGCTGGTATCCGCCACCGACAAGATCGGAGGCTCATTCTTGGGGGTGATATACAGAAAATCACCCCCGATATCCGTGTGCCCCGACCAGAGCTCGCGGTCGGCGGCATCCACGCTCCCGCTGCCGTTGAGATCGCCCAGCGGCCGCGCATTGCAGCTGTTCACCGCATAGACGCGGTCGGTGCCCTGCGTGCTGGAACACTCCGCGCCACCGGTCGCCGCCTCGTACACCTTGTAATAAGCGATATTATCGATCACCAGCGGATCGCGCAGCATCCGCTCGTTCGCGCGCAGCTGCCAGTACCACCCGCGCTTCCCGGACGCATAGAGCACGCGCGCATCCACGGTGGAGGGCGCCACGCTGGTCAGATCAGACAAATTCGCCAAAGTCTGATCCGCGATCGCGAAATCATCCCAGAGCACGCCCACGATATCCCGTCCCGCATTGAGCGCGGAGTTGGTCAGTTCATCCGTGGCCCCCGGCCGCTGCTCGCTGCCGGTCCCGAAATAGATCCCCACCACCCGTCTCCCCGGACAGGACGAGGGCACCAGGTCCAGCTTGCGGAAGAGCTTGATGAAGTCCTTCGAGCGCCCCGTCTGCCCCGGAGTGTTCATGCTCAGCAGCCGCCGCGCGGTCCAGGACGCGCCGCCGTTGATGGTGTACACCTTGTAGATCTCCCCGCACTCGGTCCCGAAATAGAACGCGGTGGTACTATCGCCCTCGGTATATCCGGACACCTCGCCGGTGATCGGACAATTCAGGCTCGCGAGCGCGGGCACCGCCGTCTGATCGACGCAGGTCCCGGTATCCGTGTTGCGGCACTGCTTGGCCACGCGCAGGAGCACGCCGCCCGAGGTCGGCCGAGCCTGGAAGGGCACCAGCGAAGGTCCGTTCCACTTCGCCGCGTTCACGACATAGAAGGTCGGATTATGCGCGGCCGCCGCCACCACCGTGCCCGTAGGCATCGGCACCCAGTTGACCGCCTGGATCTGCACGCCCGTGTTCACGCTGTCGACGCCGTCGGTGACCAGCTGCAGATAAAAACCCAGGCCCGCCTCGTCGAAGATCCAGTCCGACCAGCCGCCGTTGTCAAGGAAATTTCCGGTATAGCTCGCCACCACCCGACCTGCGCCGTCCTTCAACACCAGCGTGTCGTTGGCGCTCAAATTGAAGTGCGCGAACTGGATCTGATAAGCGGCGCCGCGCTGTCCGGCGGTCCCGAAGCGCAGCGGTCCGACCTGAGTATTGAGCGGGTTGGCCGCGGCCGGGTTGGTGGCCCAGTAGCCCGTATCATAGCACTGGCTGGTGCGCGTCGCGGCGCAGCCGGGCTTGTACCAGAGCAAGCACAGGTTCGTGCCGCTCGAGGAAAATCCGTTGTACGCGGCGAACCCGCCGGTGCCCGCGCAGGCCACGTTGCTCTTGGCGCCGGTGTCGAACTCGGCCGGCAGCCCGGGCGGCGCGGTATTCATGGTGGCGTTGGGATCGTCGAGCTCGTTCACGTGCCCGGACCCGAAGGCCGCCACGGTATACTTGGTGCTCCCGAAGATCGCGCGGCCGATATAAGGCGCCCGCCAGGTATCGCGCAGCTCCTCGTAGGCGGTGCCGGTCGCGGCGCGCAGCGGATAAACGGGATTATTCGCGGTGGTGAGCACGCCGTTGGTGAAGGTGCTCATCTTGATCCGATAGTACGCCTTGCCGCCGCGGCCCAGGCCCACGATCAAGGCCGCGGTCTCGCCGGGATCGATGATGGTGTCACCGTTGAGGTCGTCGTGCAGCAGGCGCAGCGCGCCGTCGACATAGTAGCGGTGCAGCTTGGAGGGCACCGGCTGGTTCATGATCTGGTTCAGCTGATTGTTGGCCACGCGGTTCGGCTTCCACAGATCGGACGGGATCAGCGCCGAGGTCTCGATGCCCGTCGCGGCGTCGAAGAAATGGATCATGCCGTCGTTGCTGCCCTGGGCCACGAAGCAGCGGTTGGGCACCGCCGCGCCCGCAGTGTTCACGCAGGCCCCGTATTTCAAGAGTACCGGGTTCGCGTGGATGGGATCGCCCTCGGCCCACATGGAGAGCTGCAGCGGAGCGCCTCCACTCGTGCAGTTGGCGTCATAAGTATACCCGTGCAACATATTCAACAGCCGATAATGATCGCAGCCGTTGGCCCAGGTATCGCCCGCGGCCCAGGTGGTGGGATCGACCGCGACGTAGCCGGAAGTATCGCGCCAGGTGAAGATCTTGCGGTGTCCATAGTACGGCGTGACCGGGGGCGCGCCGGGTCCCGCGCCCAGCGACGCATAGAGCACCGCGCCCGAGCCGCCCGCGTCCGCCTCCTGGGTGCTGTCGAAGCTCCACAGATCCTGGGGCTCGGTGTTGGTGAGCAGGTTCTGCCCGTCGCTGGAGAGAAAGAGACAGTTGTCGACGGTGGTGTCGTACGCGCCGCCGGGCGTCCTGGGCGGGGTGATGCAATATTTCTTCAGCGTGCCCGGCCAGTTCCCGGTCGAAGGCCGGAACACCGGCGAGTAGACATAGTTGTCCGCGAAGAGCCCGCTGGTCTGCACCGAGGGCGCTGCGTAGCCCAGGAGCAGCCGCGAGGCGATATTCTGCACGATCGACTCGAAGTTGTTGGAGAGCCCGTCGATGTCGGTCGCCTCATAGTATTGCCCGTCGCCGTTGACGGCGATCTGCTGCAGCTTGTCGGGGTTGAAGTCGATCAGCGCGCGAAATCCGATCGTATAAGTTCGGATCGGCTGCCGGCCGGTGACGCTGCAGAGCAGATCGCGCTGCACGTAGGGTGCGGCGCCCGGATCGCGGAAGAGATAGCGCGCGCCCACCTCGGGCGTATCGGCGGCGACGGTGATGTTCTCCGCCGGCGTGCCGCAGCGGAAATTGAAGCTCGCGCTGCCGCCGTTGGGCTCGCCGTCGGACATGAGCAGGACGAAGTCCTTCCGGCAGCTGGGGTGATTGGTGTTGTTGAAGACCGGGCTGAATGCGGCGCCGCCGGCGCGCAGGGCCGCCGTCATGGGGGTGGCCCCGCTCGCGCCCATCGCGCGCACGGCCGCCTCCAGCGTGGCCTTGGCCGAGCCGAAGGGTGCGAGCTGCGACGCCGTGGTGCCCGAGAATTGCCACACCGAAAAATTCAAGAGGGGCGCCCAGCGATCGAGCACACCGTCGTCGGCGCTGGTGCAGCCGATGAGCGAGGCCTCCAGCATCTGGTTCTTGGTGAGGTTGGTGTCGCCGCTGTTGTAATTGGCCGCGTACCAGGTGCAGCCGGTGGCCTGGGTGCCGTCGGCCGGGCCCATGGAGCAGGAGCCGTCGAGCATCAGCATGATATTCGCCGAGGCGTCGGTCTTGAAGATATCCAAACTATCTGGATATTGGCCGACCGGAGCGAGGACGAGAGCGAGGGCGAGCGCTGCGGTGGACATCGTATTACCTCTACCGCGCGTGCTTGAAGGGCAGCATGATCCCCGGAGGGATGGAGATGACACGGAAGATCTCGGAGCTCAGCTGCGAGCCGCCGTCCCCGTTGGAGACCGTGGCGTCGGCGGTGACCTCGTAGACCAGGGCGCGCGACCAGGTCTGCGAGCTCTCGGCGAGCGGGACGAAGCGGAGGAGCTTGACCGACGCGGTATAGTCTCCCGTGAGGGCGTTCTTGAAGGCGCTCTGCGCGGAGGGGGTATAGTTTGCGGTGAGCGCGGTGGAGGCGAAGTCGGGGAGGATGGCGCGGGTGCGATCGTCGTCGATCACCTCCATGACCGCGCCTTCGGCCACGCTGCGGGCGCGCAGCGTGCGGTGTACGATGGAGGCGTTGAAGATATCCGCGCCCACGGTGTTGAGGAGGACGGCCGCGGAGATCGAGGTGACCGCCAGGAGCATCACCACCATGATCATCGAAAATCCTCTCTCGCCCCGGCTCATACTCACTCCTCCTCAGCGGATGCGCATGCGGCCCGAATTTCTGAGCTCCGCGCTGCCGCGCACCACGCGCCGATCCACGCCGTCGACGGTGCTGCAGCCGGGGATGCAGGTATTCGGCTCCAGGCGCAGCACGGCGGGATCGCGTCGCGTTCCGGTGTCGGTGCGGCCGCGGACGACCATCTCCACGTCGACGCGGATCCGATCCGAGTCGTCGAGCACGCCGGTGGTCGCGTTCTGCCAGGAGGAGGTGGTGGTGTCGAAGCGCCAGATCTGCGTCTGCACGGTCTCCACGTGATCGGCCACCAGATCGCCGCAGCTCGCGTTGCGCGCGCTGCAAGTATGGGTGTTGTCGAAGACCGCGCGGCGCAGGTTTCCGATGCGCGGCGTCCCCGGCGAGCTCTCCACGAACCAGGCGATGCGCTTCAGGCCCGACGCCATTTCGCCGCCCGCGTAGAGGACGGAGGTCGCCGAGGGATCGGAGGTGAAGCTGGGATCGGCCGTCCAGGTGAAGGATTCGCAGCCGCGCTCGCAGGCGCCGTTCAGGCAGGCCGCGGCGGTGATCCCGCCGACGATCACCGAGCGGCCCGAGATCCCGTCGTCGGAGTGGAGCATGACCAAGCTACCGCTGCTGATGCCCGAGCCGGCGCAGATCTGCCCGGTGCCGGCCAAGCTATAGTGGGCGATCGTCGCGTAGGCGCCGTCGGCGACGATGATCCCGATGTCGTCCGTGCTCGCTGTCCCTGAGGACAGGATGACGCTGTTGTTATTGGAATTGAATGAAGCGCCATCAAAGTTGAACGCGCCGAGCTTCAGGCCCGGAAAGCTTCCGTCGGTGGAGTATCCCACGCCGGTGCCGGCGTGGCGCAGGTCTTCCAGGAGGAGGTCCATGCTGGCGCGGTTGATCTGCTCCAGGTCGAGGCTCTGCTTGGTGATGCCCAGGAGCCGCGAGGCATGGCCGGCAAACGCGACCGCGGCGCTGACGATGCACAGGGAGATCGCCGAAGCCACGACCACTTCCACCAGCGTGAAGCCGCGGCGCGAGGCATCAAATCTGCTCCGGATCTTTTTCATGGCGCCCATCCACCTGGCCGAATGGTCACCTGGCCTAGGTGCCAGGGACGAGGAGCCGGGTCTCCTGGGTCTGCTGGGCGACGCCGCGGTCGTCATACCAGCAGACGCTCACGGTGAGCAGGAAGGAGTCGCCGTGGTTGGCGCTGTCGGGATGCGCGCTGGTCACGGTGTCGATGCGATATCCGCGGCTGCCCGTGCCCGCGGCGCGGGTGCCGGTGGGAGGAGGTACGTCGTCGTCGTCGACCCACTTCGTGCAGGTCTTCACCGGCGCGAGCAGACCGCCGCTCAGGCAACCCTTGGGGCCGCCGCCCTGGGGACAGGTGGCGGCCGACATCAGCTCCACCTGCTGCGTGCCCAGGAGATCGGCGTGCTGGACGGCGATCATCTCCGCCGAGGCCCGCGTGCGGCTCTTCCTCACCTCGCGCAAGGAGGTCGCGTGGAGCGAGGTCACCGCGACCGCGCCGATGCTGAGGAGCGTGGAGGAGATCAGCACCTCCACCAGGGAGAAGCCCCGCCGGCTCCGGGGATGCCTCGGGTGTCTCATTGGTGATCGAGCGTTTCGCATTCATCCGCCGCTGCACAGGGTGAGTTCGGCTTTGATGCGCTCAACTTGAATCTGCTTCAGCGCCGCGCCGGCCGGCCGATGTGCAGAAACGATCGTGACCGCCGCGACCGACATCGACGCGAGAGCATCGAAACGATTCACCCTCGACGCCAAGGCAATCCACGCCAGCCTGTGGGCTTCACCGCTGGGACCGCCGGTGGGAGGCCGCGTGCTCAACGCTTCGCTGACCGGGATGTGGATCGAGACGCGGGCGCCGCTGGAGCTGCGGGCGCGCGTGCAGGTGGAGCTGCGCGTGGCCAGCGGGCTCTCGGCCGCGATCGGCGGGCGCGTGATCCGCGCCAATTCATCGGGCTTCGCGGTGCAGCTCGCCGCGGATGCTTCGAACCTCGCGCTGCGATCCAGCTTTCTTCAGGCGGCCACGGTGGAGGGCCTGAGCGCGCCCACCGTGGTGCTGCGGCGCGCCGGGCGCGGTGTGGAGGTCGATCCCTGCCGCGTCGTCGATCCCAAGGAGCTCTCCGCGAAGTGGTGGGAGGTGATCGCCGCGCTCGATTCGGACGCGGCGCATCAGGCCTTCATCCACGCCTGTCTGCGCCAGCGGTCGCTGGATTTTGCGCTGGAACGCTATCGCGAGCTCGCGCTCGACGCCGACGCTCAGGCCGGCGCGGCCGCGGCGCGTTATCTGAAGCAGCTGGGTACCATCCTGGGATTCTGCGCGCTGGAGCGCGTGCGCCCGGCGCACGAGGCGATGCCGCGCGGAAAGAAGCTGATCCTCGCCGCGGTCGCGGTCGCCGCGCTCCTGGCGCTGGTGCTCTTCTCGTCGGCGGAGTCGGTGGAAAAAAGGATGGCGGCGCGCGCCATCATCGCGCTCACGCGCGCGCCTTCCGGCGGATGAGATAGAGCAGCGTGCCGGCGCTGCCGGTGGCGATCATCATCAACACGTAGGGGACGATGGAGACGCCTCTTCCTTTTGCGTCGCGGGCCATCCAGGCCACGGTGAGGCCGAGCGCGATGACCAGGTCGCAGCCGAGCAGCAGCGTCCACACGTTTCCGTGCTCGAAGATCGCGAGGAAGCCGCGGACGCCGTCGGCATAGAGCCCGAACGCGTGGAGGCCGAGGAAAGCGGTGAGGAGCAGGGCGAGGGGGAGCTTGGCGTTGTTCATCGAATATTTCTCCTGGTGAGTTGTTCGGCGCGCTGAATTGCGAGCGACGTGCCAGCGGGCGGTGCTCACCCGAAGCCTGCGCAAAGACAGCGCGGCGGCCGGGCCGCAACGTCGCGTTGCAGAGCTGCAACGTGCTTCGCCCGATGCGTGGGCCGAATATTCGCGGTAGATCGGCGCGCGAGTTGCTTCGATGGCGCCGGTGACTCCTCCTCGATCCCGAAACTTCCGAAACGCGCGCTGGCTGGGCGCGATCGCCGGCTTGATCATGGGCGCGTTCGACCTCGTCGTCGCGCACCTGGTCGGCGTGAGCTTCCAGGCGGGCGGGCGCGATCTCACCCCTTATGTGGGCATCTATCTCGGGGGCTCCTTCGGCCTCTTGGGATTTTTTCTGGGTTATGCGATCGACGCGCGGCGGAATGCGCTCGCGGCGGCGCAATTGATCGCCGAGGCGCAGGCCAGGCTGGCGCGCTCGGAGAAGCTGGCCACGCTCGGTCAGCTGGCGGCGGCGATCGCGCACGAGGTGCGGAACCCGCTGGCGATCATCCGCAGCAGCGTGCAGAACGTGGCCGAGTCGCTGCCCGGCGCGGATGAGGAGGGGCGAAAGAGCTGCCTCTTCATCACCGAGGAGATCGATCGCCTCACCAAGGTCACCCACGCGCTGCTCGGCTTCGCGCGCCCGCTGGAGCTGAAGCCGGCGCCGATCGCGGTGCGCGACCTGTTCGATCGGACAGAGCTCCCGGCGGGCATGATCGTGCAGGGCAAAGCGCTGCGCTTGTTGCGCGCGGATACTCCGGCGCCGCTTCGCGTGGAGGGCGACTCCGATCTGCTCTGTCAGGCGCTCCTGGGCTTGATCGCCAACGCGGTGGAGGCGACGCCGTCCGGCGGCGAGGTGACGCTGGAGGCTGCGGCCAAGAACGGCGGCGTGGAGCTGGCGGTGATCGACTCCGGGCCCGGCGTGCCTCCGGAGCTGCGGGCGCGCATCTTCGAGCCCTTCTTCACCACGCGGCCGCGCGGGCACGGGCTGGGGCTGGCGGTGATCCGGCAGATCGTGGAGGCGCACGGCGGGCGGATCGAGGTGGGGGATCGTCCCGGCGGAGGCGCGCGCTTCGCCCTGTCCCTTCGAACAGGTGCGGCGGCATGAATGCACGAATATTGATCGTCGACGACGAACCGCGCATGGCGGGCGCGATCGCCACCGCGCTCTCGCGCAGCGGTTATGAGTGTGAGACGGCGACCGGAGGCGCGGCTGCGCTGGCGGCCTTCGATGCGCGCGGCGCGGACGTGGTGGTCACCGACTGGAAGATGCCGGGCATGGACGGCATCGAGCTCCTCAGGCGGCTGCGCGAGCGGGAAGCGGCGCTGCCGGTGATCGTGATGACTGCGCACGCGGACGTGCCCTCGGCGGTGGCGGCGATGCGCGAGGGCGCGTTTGACTATGTCACCAAGCCCTTCGACAACGACGAGCTGCGCGGGCTGGTCGCGCGCGCGATCGAGGTGAACGAGCTGCACCGCGAGAACCGCACGCTGAGGAAGGAGCTCGCGGGGCGCTTCGCGGTGGAGAAGATGGTCGCGGAGAGCGCCAAGACCAAGGAGGTGCTGGAGCGCGTGCAGCGCGTGGCGCGCTCCAAGGCGACGGTGCTCATCCAGGGGGAGCCCATAAACGGCGTCGCGTCGCGGACGCGCCGCCTATGGACGCCCTGCGATCGCGCTCGGAGCGCGTTCTCGGGCAGAGCGGGACAGGCAAAGAGTTGGTTGCACGTCTGGTGCATTTCTGGAGCGAGCGCGTGGGGCGGCCGTTCGTGGCGGTGAATTGCAAAGCCTTCGCGGAGGGTGTGCTGGAGAGCGAATTATTCGGCTATGAAAAAGGCGCCTTCACGGGCGCAGCCGGGGCGCGCGTGGGGTGCTTCGAGCGCGCGGACGGCGGCACGCTGTTCCTGGATGAGATCGGCGACGTGTCGCCGGAGTTTCAGGCCAAGCTGCTGCGCGTGCTGCAGGGGGGGCGAGGTGCTGCGCGTAGGCGGAGCGCGGCCGCGCAAGACGACGTGCGCGTGGTGGCGGCGACCAATCGCTCGCTCAAGGACGAGGTGGCCGCGGGCCGGTTCCGGGAAGATCTCTATTTTCGGATCAACGTCATTCCAGTGCAATTGGCGCCGCTGCGGGAGCGGCGCGAGGATATCCTGCCGCTCGCGAAATGTTTCCTGGCGCGCCACGCGGAGCAGTCGGGCGCGGCGCTGGGCTTGCGCGCGGAGGCGGAGGCGCAGCTCTTCGCGCATCCCTGGCGGGGGAACGTGCGCGAGCTGGAGAATGCGCTGGAGCGGGCCTGCGTGCTGGCGCGCGGGGAGATGATCCAGCCGGAGGATCTCCTGCTGGAGGAGGAGTCCACCCGGGTGCCGGCGAGCACCGAGCAAGGCACGCTGCAGGAGGCGCTCGATCGCGCGGCGGCGTCGCGCATTCGAGCGGCGCTCGCGGCTGCAGGCGATCAGCGGCAAGAGGCGGCGAAGGCGCTGGGGGTGGATCGCACCACGCTCTACCGGCTGATGAAGAAGCTGGGCCTCTCGTGAACCTCGGCGAGAATCAATTCACCGGAGTCGCAGCGAGGGAGATAGTGTCGACGCCCGAATAGCCGAGCGGCACGTAGGCGTTGTCGCCGGAGACCTCCACGCGTCCCGCCCAGCCGTGCGTGCGCTGGAAGCTCTGGAACGCCGGGTGCGCCGGATCGTCGAGCCCGAAGATGAGCAGCCCGTCATAGGAGCTCAGGAAGGCGTGCTGGCCCGCGACCCCGAGCGCGCCGTACCAGGCATATCCGCCGCTGGAGAGCGGAGTCTCGGCCGCCACCAGCGCATCGGGATCACGGAGGTCGACCGAGACCAGCGTGCTGGTCGAGGAGCCCGTGTTGTCCCACTGATAGTTGATGCCGTAGGCGAAGCCGCCGTGCACCGAGATCTGCCCGAGCCAGCCGTTCAGCTGCGTGGAGCTCCGCAGATAAGCCACGTTGTCGATCAAGCTCAGCGCGTGCACCCACCCCGAGGCCGTATGATTCGCGTAATCATACTCCTGAGAATAGATCACGCTGTTGTCCGCGCTCGCGCCCACGAACCAGCCCGGGATATTGACCTTGGGCAGCTGCACGGGCGCCGCCGGGTCGGAGATGTCGACCCGGTCGAGATAGTAGCGCACCCACCAGTCGCCGCTGTCGTGCGACTCGGTCTCGAAGTGGCTGAGATAGAGCATGCGTCCCTGCGCGGTGAGCCCGTAGGTCCACTCGGCGCCGGTGATCGTCACCTCGGAAGCGATCGCCGGAGCGTCCGCATTCGAGAGATCGATCATCATCAGCTGGTTCGGCCGCAGGTTCGCGCAGCCGCCGTTGATAGTATCCCACTCCAGGCAGGTCGCGCTCCGCTGCACCGCGAGCAGCGATCCGTCCACCTGCGTCATCTCCGAATTCCACCACGCCCAGTACGGGCCGTAGAAGCCATAGTATCCGTAGCCGTAATATCCGTAGGCACCGAAGTCCGCGGGGAGGTCGAGGCTGCCGCGCGTGTGCGGGTGGGTCGGGTCCGAGATGTCGATCACGGTCACCCGCGGCGGTACCTGCGTCGGCGTGGTGGCCTGCGTGCCGTCCTCGGCCACCGGCCAGAGCTGCGCGCCCTGCGAGACCACGTAGGCAAAATTGCCGTTCCGGAAGATGCGCGCGCCGGGGAAGGGGAAGTCGAGCTTGCCGAGAGGCTCGGTGGCGTTGGGCTCGGCCGCGTTGACCACGTACAAGCTGGTCGTGCCCTGATACCAGTCGCCGACGAACTCCACCGCGACCCCGTTCTCCACCGCGATGTCGGTGATATTACGCGCCAGCTCCAGCGTGCCGGAGAGCGCGGGATGGTCGCGATCGGAGATATCCAGCACGTCGACGATCTCCGAGGAGAGCGCGATCAGCTTGTTGCCGGGCATGGTCAGCGCGCGCTCGGTATATCCGTTCTGGCGCACGCGGCCGCGCGCGGTCAGGTGGTCGCGATCGAAGTCGAGCAGCTGCACGTTCCCGCGGAGGGTGCCCCACCAGCCCCAGGACGAGGACGCTTCCCAGCTGGAGAACGGCACCAGGATCAAGTTCTGATCGTCGAGCACGCGGAACACCTTCTGGAAATCATCGCGCTGTCCCGGAGTCCAGCCCCACTCGCTGCCGAAGCTCTCCCTGTCCAGGAGGGCAGGTTGTGAAGCGTTGGAGACGTCGTAAAGCGAAACCTGCAGCCGCCAGCGGTTGTCGGGATCCTGCAGGTGGCCCAGCGCGATCAGGCGGTCGCCGCGGGGTTCGATATAGTCCAGCCAGCCTGGGCTCTCCAGGCTGCCGGCGACGGCCGGAGCGGCGGGGTTGGAGAGGTCGACCACGAAGAGCGGATCGATCTGCATATAGGTGACCACGTAGGCCTTGTCGCCGTCGAAGCGCGCGGCGGTGGTCCACTCCGGATGATCGAGCGGAATTTCCACCTGGCCGAGCGGCGTCAGCGTGGACGCGGCGGCGTCGAGCTGGAAGGTACGGACCAGCGGGCCCTGCGTGCTGCCCCAGAGCCAGGACGAGAGCACCGTGCGCAGGACGCCGGAGCTGCGATCGAAGTCCATCTGCCAGCGGTCGGTGATGAAGCCGTCGACGGCGAGGCTCGGGCCGAGGCGCAGCGCGCCGTTCGGATCGCTGATGTCGACGTGGGTGATCTTGGTGCAGGGCTGATCGTTCGCGCACTCGTCGACGCCGCCCCACCACCCGTAGGCCGGCGAGGCGATGAAGATCGCGTCGCTGGTGACGTTGATATGATCATCCCAGCCGTTGCGCGGAAAATCGAGGCGCGCGACCTGCGAGGGATTTGCGGGATCGCCGATGGCGATCGAGGCCACGTAGGTCAAATTCTGCGGAGGCGCCGTGGCCGAGCCGGCGGCATCCTCCACGCCGGCGCGCCCGTACCATCCCCAGCTCCAGTCCATGCGGTTGGAGACCACGTACAAGACGTCGCCGACGATGCGCGAGTCGGTGATATTGCCCTCGATATCCAGCGAAGAGAGCACGCTCGGCGCCGAGGAATTGGCGACGTCGACGATATAGACCTTGCTGCCGCGGAATTGCGCGGAGCCTTGCACGCAGTCGATGCAGGGCAGCCAGCCCCAATAATCGGAGACGACGACGTAGGCGCGCTGATCGCGGAGATAGAGCTCGATGGGCGCGCCGTAGAACGGCGTCGCGGAGCGAAGGTGCGGGTGCGCGGGATCGGTGAGATCGACGATCTGCAGGCCGCGGTAGCGGTTGAGGACGTAGAGCGTCGTCCCGTCGAGCTTCACGATGTCGCCTTCCTCGACCGCCCGCGGCGTGCCGCCCGAGGTGGGCGCGTCGTTGCTGTCCGCGGACTCGCGGCCGGCGCCGGCCATGGGCGTTGTGCCGCCGCCGTTCGGGGCGCGGGAGTGGAAGCTGGTCGCGCCGGGTGGGTGGATCGGATCCGGCTTCGAGCTGCACGCAGAGAGGCTCGCGGCGAGGCTCGCGGCGAACGCGGCGAACGTGAGGGTGACGGAGAGGCGGCCTGAAGAGCGCATGTCCGGCGTCGAGAGCAAGCCGCGGACCAAGCGCCGCGCACGGAGCCCTCACGCGCCGGCGCGCTTGGAGGCCTCGAGAATTCGAGACCCCACGACAGAGGTGATCAGGTCAATCGCCGATATCCGCCTTGGTGTCGAAGCGCGGCTGGATCACCGAGAGCTTGTCGATCAGCGTCGCCTTCACGTGCGCGTGCGCCTCCGTCCGCTCGCGCGCGTCGAGCGTGCCCGCGCGGATGGCCTTCGCCAGCGTGCGGTTCATCTGCTTCATCTGCAGGTGCCGATCCTCGCGCCGGATCGCCGTGGGCCCCATGGTGCGATCGAGCAGCTTCTCCAGCCGCTGCAGCTCCGCCAGATCGTGCGCGTCCTCACCGCGGATCTCGCGCGCGACCACTTGTGCAAGATGGCTTGCAATCCGTACCCGGAAGGCCAGCGCGGGATCCTGCACCGCCCCGCGCACCTCCACGTCGAGGAAGCGCGCGAGCGCGTCGAGCAGCGTCGATTTTTCGGGAAGGTCTTGCATCTCAGGCCTCTTTCTCCGCGCCTTCGATCAAGCGCAGCGCCTCGAACTCCATCTCCGCCGCGCGCCGCGCGATGGAGATGAGCTCCAGATCGACCTCACCACCCTGCAGATATCTGAGGCCTTGCCACATCGCCCCCAGCGCCCAGCGCACGTTGCCCATGATTTCCCAGAAGCGGACCACCTCGGGCTCCACCTCGCGCCCGCTCGCGCGCGCATAAGCTTGATAAAATCGCTCGCGCTTGCAAATGCCGCCTGCCGCGCGGTCCAGCTGTCCAAACCGCCAGTCGCGCACGCACAGCCAGGCGACGTCCTCCAGCGGATCGCCCCAGCGCGCAAACTCCCAATCGAGCACTCCGGAGAGTCCCTCCGGCGTGACCATGAAATTACCGGTGCGGAAGTCGCCGTGCACCAGCGTCACCTCGCGCCGATGGCGCGGGATATGATCCGAAGCCCAGCGCAGCGCCAGCTCCAGCGCGGGATGCGGTTCCGGCGCTCGATCGAGGATCTCGTACTGCGCCGCGATCGCCGCGCGCGCAGGATCTTCGATCGGCTTGGAATCGAGCAGGTCCGGAAATGCCGCCGGCGTGAGGCTGTGAATTTTCGCGAGCACCGCGGCCAGCTCGTCCGGGAGTTTTTCGCGCGCCGCCGCCAGCGTGGGATCGCGGACTATCTTGGCGCCGATGGCCTCGCCGGGGACGAAGTCCATGAAGTATGCGAACGCACCTGGACGCACGAGATCCGCGATCAGCGCATGCACCGCCGGCGTCTTCACCCCTCGCGCGACCGCGGCCTGGATCACCGCATACTCTTGCTTCCGACCCAGGCTTCCGGGGATCGAGCTCTTCGCGTCGCTGCGCAGGACCAGGCGCCGCGGCCCTGCGAGCGGACCCGCGCCGATCTTCACGTCCACGCGATAGTTGTCCTGACACGCGCCTCCGAAGAGCTGGGTCACGCGCTCGACCTCGACCGGTCCGCCCGTCTTCTCCTCGAGGGCCGCCTTGATCGCCGACTGAAGCGACTGAAGGTCTCCGTCCATCGCGCCGACTCATAACACATTTTTTCGGCGAGTCCCGGCGTCTTGACACCGCTTCGGGACGGGTGGGACCTTGCGCGCAAGGGTTCATGAAGACCTTGATCGCCGCATCCACGGTCGAAGCCGTGGATGAGCTCGCGGCGCTCCTCAGACAACGCGGTCACGAGGTCGCGATCGCGACGGGGCTGGAGCGCGCAGTGGAGGAGTCGGAGCGCGTCGAGCGCGACCTGATCGTCGTGGCGCTCGGTGCGGACGCCGAGCTCACGGCCGCCTGCCACGAGCTGCGGACGCGCGCCGCGGGCAGCCCTTCGGTCCTGGTGGTGCTCGAAGGCGAGGGCAAGGATCCGCTCACCGCGGTCATCGCGGGCGCGACCGACTTCGTCTCCAACCAACGCGAGCTGGTCGCGCGCTTGTGCCTCGCGGAGCGCGGCGTGCGCCTGCGCCGCAGCTGGGGCGCTCTGGTCTCCGAGCGCCAGGTCTTCATGGGCTCGCTCGCCGCGTGCATCGCGCACGAGATCAACAACCCGCTCACCTACGTCATCAGCAACCTGAGCTACGCGGCGCGCGGGCTCTCCGAGCTGATGCAGCCCGACGATCCCTCGCGCACGCTGCGCCTGGAGATGGCGATCGCGGACGCGCGCGAAGGCGTGGAGCGCATCCGCCGCATCGTCAGCGATCTGAGCGTGCTCTCGCGTCCCGAAGAGGACGAGCACACCATCGTCGATCTGCGCCGCGTGCTGGAGTCGTCCATCAACGTCGCCTCCAACGAGATCCGCCACCGCGCGCGTCTGGAAAAAGAGTATGGAACTATCCCATCCGTGCGCGCGAACGAGGTGCGGCTGGGACAGGTATTTTTGAACTTACTCCTGGGTTGCGTGCGCACGATTCCGGAAGGCGCCGCCGCCGACCATACCATTTCCGTCCTCGCCGGCACCGACGACGAGAGCGGCCGCGCGGTGGTCGAGATCCGCGACGTGCGCGCCCGCTTTCCGGAAGGACCCGTGCACGGCGATACGCTGGGAGAAGATTCGGCCGAGAACGGCCTGGGGGTCGCGATCAGCGAAGCGATCGTCGTGGGGCTCGGCGGCGAGCTGATCGTCGACGCCTACGGCTCGCCCGGGTTCCGCGTGCTGCTCCCCGCGTGCGAAGGCCTCCCCTCGAGCGAGGCCAAGATCGCCGCGGAGGCGCCCGCGAAGCTGTCCGGGCGCGCGCGCATCCTGGTGGTCGACGATGAGCCGGTGATCGCCGCGACGATGCGGCGCGCGCTGGAGGCGCACGATATGTACGTGGTCACCAGCGGCCGCGACGCGCTGGAGCTGTGCCGCGCGATGGAGTTCGATCTGGTGCTCTGCGATCTGATGATGCCCGATCTCACCGGCATGGATCTCTACGAGGAACTTCAGCGCGACGAGGGTGGTCTGGAAAAGCGGATCATCTTCATGACCGGCGGCGCGTTCACCGAGCGCGCGCGCCGTTTTCTGGGCACGGTGCCCTGGGTGGAGAAGCCCTTCGACGCCGACGAGATCCAGGCCGTGGTCGGCCGATATTTCGGGCTGGCGCAGCCCGAGACTGAGGCCCGCTGAGCCGCGGATGAGAAAAGTTTCGTTGACGCTCCCCTGCATCGGCCTTACGAGCGAAATATTCCGGGGGCGCGGTGAGGGAATCTGATGACATCGATCGTCGAGCTTCGAAGCGTCGTGAAGGAGTACCCTCTCGGAAAGCTGGTGGTTCAAGCGCTCCGCGGCGTCGATCTCACCGTCGTCCGGGGTGAGTTCACGACCATCGCCGGACCGTCGGGCAGCGGAAAGACGACGCTCCTCAACCTGATCGGCTGCGTCGACGTGCCCACGCGCGGCACGGTCCTGGTCGACGGCGACTCCACCGAGAAGCTGGACGATCGCAAGCTCACCGATCTCCGCCTCCACAAGCTGGGATTTATTTTCCAGAGCTTCAACCTGGTCGCGGTGCTCACCCTCTTTCAGAACGTGGAATTTCCGCTCCTCTTGCAAGGCGGCATGACCTCCGGCGAGCGCAGGCGCCGCGTGGAGGAGATGATCGAGAAGGTCGGCCTCACGCCGCAGATGCAGCAGCGCCCGAACGAGCTCTCCGGCGGACAGCGGCAGCGCGTGGCCATCGCCCGCGCCCTGGTCACCAAGCCGCGCATCGTGCTCGCCGACGAGCCCACCGCCAACCTGGACTCCGTGACAGGTCAGAACATCATCGACCTGATGCGGCAGATCAACCGCACCGATCAGACCACCTTCATCTTCTCCACGCACGATCACCGCGTGATGGAGCGCGCCTCGCGCATCGTGCGCCTGGAAGACGGGCGCGTGGTCGACGACGGCGCGCCGCCCAAAGCCGCCGCCGAAGGACGCGTCGATCCCCTCCTGGGCAGCGGTCCCTCGCAGCCCGCGCATCGCGCCTAGGTCTGAGGTCTGAGATCGAATATGGGCGGCTTCGGCGTCTTCAAGGTCCTCTCGCTGCTCTCCGTGCGCAGCGTGCTCAGCCACAAAGTGAAGAGCTTGATCGTCGGCTGGATCATGCTCTTCGGCACCTTCCTGGTCGTCCTCGGCACCTCGCTGCTCGACAGCGTGGAGAAGTCGATGGCCAAGAGCATCACCGGCAGCCTCGCCGGACACCTCCAGGTCTACGACAAGAACGCGCGCGACTCCCTGGCTCTCTTCGGCGGCACGTCGATGGGAAAAGAGGACCTGGGACGCATCCGCGATTTCTCGGTGGTGAAATCATCGCTGGAAAAGATCGACAACGTGGGCGCCGTGGTACCCATGGGGATCGATTTTTCGGTGGTGACTCAGCCGGGAGAGACCGACCGCGCCCTCTCCGCGCTGCGGGCCGCCGTGCACGCGGGCGACCGCGAGACCATGAATACGCTGGCCAAGCAGGTGCGCCAGTTGGCCGGGCTGATGGCCAAGGAGCTGGAGAACGTCGCGGCGGTGTCCTCCGATCAGGCGAAGATCAAGCACGGGCGCGAGGTCCTGGCGCGCGCGCAGACGGATGAGCTCTGGGCCAAGTTCGAGACCGATCCGCTGGGCGTCTTGGAGCTCCTCGACACCGAAATGGCGCCGCTCTCCCAGGACGGGAAATTGATCTATGTCCGCTACCTGGGGACCGACCTCGATCTCTTCGCCAAGAACTTCGATCGCTTCGAGATCGTCGACGGGCAGATGGTCCCGCCCGGCCACCGCGGGCTCTTGTTCAACAAGAAGACCTATGAGGAATATATCAAGCACCGCGTGGCGGCGGAGCTGGACTTCATCCGCAAGAACGTGATCGAGCAGGAGAAGTCGATCGCCTCCGACGGCATCCTCGCCGCGCACGTCTCCCAGCTGCCCCGGCAATATCAGCGCATCACCTTCCAGCTCGACGCCGAGGAGTCGAAGAAGCTGGAGGGTCTCTTGAAGGCGAAGTTTCCCGAGGTCACCGGAGGGCTCGACGATCTGCTCAAGAAGTTCCTCACCGTCGACGAGAAGAATATCGACGAGCGGCATAAGTTCTTCTACGAGCACATCGCGCCCATGGTGCAGCTCTACGACGTGCCGGTCGGAGAGACGCTGACGCTGCGCGGGTTCACCAAGTCGGGATATTTGAAGGCGGTGAACGTGAAGGTCTACGGCACCTTCAAGTTCCGCGGGCTGGAGCGCTCGGAGGTCGCCGGCGGCCATAATTTGATCGACATCCAGACCTTCCGCGACCTCTACGGCTACATGACCGAGGAGCGGAAGAAGGAGCTGGACCAGATCCGCGGCGAGGTGGGTGCCAAGACCGTGGATCGCGCCTCCGCGGAGCAGGACCTGTTCGGTGGATCAGGGGCATCCGCGGAGAGTGTGGTGCAGACGCGCGAGGCGGGCGCGGGCTTCGATGAGTTCAAGGGCGCGGAGCTGGAGAAGACTCAGGAGCGCGCGGCGCAGGCTTCGGCCACCACCTTCACCCAGGCGGACATCGATCACGGCGTGGCCCTCAACGCCGCCGTGGTCCTGAAGGACCCCGACAAGATCGTGCAGACCGCGGCCGCCATCTCCGCCGCTTCGGAGAAGGACGGCCTGGGCGTGCAGGTCGTCGACTGGCAGACGGCCTCGGGGGTGATCGGGCAATTCATCATCGTGGTGCGCATCGTGCTCTACGTGGCCATCTTCATCATCTTCACCGTGGCCCTGGTGATCATCAATAACTCGATGGTCACGGCGACGATGGAGCGCGTCACCGAGATCGGCACCATGCGCGCGATCGGCGCGCAGCGGCGCTTCGTGATGGCCATGTTCCTCCTGGAGACCATCCTGCTCGGATTATTCGCGGGCGGTCTGGGCGTGGCCCTGGGCGCGGGCGCGGTCAACCTGCTCCACAGCGTGGGGCTGGCCGCCAAGACCGACGTGCTGGTGTTCCTCTTCGCGGGCCCGCGGCTCTATCCCGAGTTCGGCGCCCATAATTTGATCATCGGCTTCGTGGCCATACTCCTGGTGAGCATCGCCTCGACGCTTTATCCGGCGCGCATCGCGACCAAGATCCAGCCCGTGGTCGCCATGCAGCGGAAGGAGTGAGGCCGCGATGAAGATGTTCCTGGTCATCGCGGTGCGGAACCTGATCCAGGCGCGGCGGCGCACGCTCCTCATCGGCAGCGCGCTGGCGATGGTCACGACGCTCCTGGTCATGCTGCTCTCGCTCTCGCGCGGGCTGACCGAGACCATGATCTATTCGGCGACCACGCTGAGCACGGGCCACGTGAACGTCGCCGGCTGGTACAAGTCGCGCTCCACGGTCGGCGAGCCGATCATCAGCGACACGGCGACCCTGCGGAAGATCGTGGAGGAGAATACTCCGCACTTATCGCACGTGATCGATCGCCACCGCGGCTGGGCGCGCATCGTCAGCGAGACGGGCTCGCTCCAGGCGGGGCTCTCGGGGATCGACGTCGGCGAGGAGCAGCGCTTCTTCCAGGCGATCCAGCTCGCCGAGGAGAAAGAGTACAAGGAGGGCGGGCGCGCGGAGATCTTGGGCGATCCCAGCAAATTGGCGCAGCCCCATACCATCCTCATCTTCGCCTCGCAGGCGAAGCAGCTGGCGGTGGGCGTCGGCGACGTGGTGACCTTGTCCATCGAAACTTATTCGGGCGCGCGCAATACCGCGGACGCCACCGTCGTGGCCGTGGCCAAGGACGTGGGCATGATGAGCAACTGGAACGTCTACCTCCCCAAGCAGGCGATCCGCGAGCTCTATCAGCTCAAGGAAGATACTTCGGGCGCGGTGATGGTCTACCTCACCGACGTCGAATATTCGAACGAGGTGATGAACCATCTGCGCGAGGTCTTCCAGGCCAAAGGCTATCAGGTGATGGAGCACGATCCGCAGCCGTTCTGGATGAAGTTCGACACCGTGGGCGGCGAGGACTGGGTGGGGCAGCGGCTGGATATCACCACCTGGCAGGACGAGGTGGCCTTTTTGACCTGGGTGCTCACTGCGCTGGATAGTATCTCGGCGCTCTTGATCAGTATTTTGCTGGTGATCATCGTCATCGGGATCATGAACAGCATGTGGATCTCGGTGCGCGAACGGACCGGCGAGGTGGGGACGCTGCGCGCGATCGGCATGTCGCGCTTCCGCGTGCTGGCGATGTTCATGGTCGAGGCCGTGATCCTGGGCTTGTTCTCGACGGCGGTGGGGGCGGTGATCGGCGCCTCGCTGGCGACGGGGATCGATCTGGCGCAGATCCGCATCCCGGTGGACGCGGTGCGGATGATCATGATGAGCGATACTATCCACCTGTCCGTTCAGCCAGGTTCGCTGGCGACGGCGATCTTGGTGTTCACGCTGGTGACCGCGCTGTCGGCGCTGTTCCCGGCTTTGCGCGCGTCGCGGCTGCAGCCGGTGACGGCGATCCAGACGGTGACCTGATCATGCGGGAATTCATCTTCGGGTTGGTTCTTGTCTCTTCAATTTTGCCGGCGGCGAGCGCCTGGGCGATCTCCGACGACGAGGTGCACAAGATCGTCGTCGAGCTCGACAACCGGCAGCGGAACTCGGGCGACTACAAGGCGCTCGTCTTCCTGGAGGAGAAGGAGAAGGACAAGAACGACCTGGTCTACGAGGCCGTGGTCTATCGCCGCGACGCCGACGAGAAGCTGATGATCCTCTTCCTGAAGCCGAAGTCCGAGGCCGGGAAGGGATACTTGCGGCTCGACAAGAACCTCTTCATGTACGACCCCACCGTGGGCAAGTGGGAGCGGCGCACGGAGCGCGAGCGCATCGGCGGCACCTCCTCGCGGCGCGCGGACTATGATCAGTCGCGCTACGCCGTGGACTATACGGCGAAGTGGATCGGCGAGGAGACGCTGGGAAAGTTCGCGGTGAACCATCTCGAGCTCCGCGCCAAGGAGGGCGTGGACGTCGCCTATCCCGTGGTGCACGTGTGGGTGGACAAGGCCGAGGGCAACCTGCTCAAGCAGCAGGATATGGCGCTGTCGGGGCGGCTGATGCGCACCTCGTACTATCCGAAGTGGGAGAAGATGTTCTCCAAGTCGAAGGGCGCGGATATCTATTTCCCGCGGGAGATCCATATTTTCGACGAGGTGGAGAAGGGGAACGCGACCACGGTGGTGATCCGCGAGGTGGATCTGAATCCGCTGGAGGCGAATATTTTCACCAAGGCCTGGCTGGAGAGCAAGAGCCGGTGATCGCGCCGTCGTTCGCGGTGCTGGGCGTGGCTCTGGCGCTCGCCGCGCAGGGGCAGGACGCGCGCGAGGCGGAGATGTTCGGGGAGGCGCCTGCGACGTCTTCCACCACCACCACCACCACCACCGCCGCACCTGTAAAGACGGCGACTGCGGCTGCCAAGGAAGACGCCTTATTCGGTGACCGCGAGGGCGGCGCGGTGCCGCTGACCAAGGACAGCGAGGTCGAAGATCGGCTGCAGGCGTCGAACGACAAGCTGGCCGTGGGCGGGATGCTCTATCTGCGCTTCGAATATGACATCGCCGAGCGCGGCGACCTCGCGCAATATCCGATCCGCAGCCCCAACCTGCTCGACGTTTATCTGGACGCCCGCCCGACCGATCGCCTGCGCGCTTACGCCCGCGCGCGGCTGCTCTACGATCCGACGATCTCGTCTTCGAGCTCGGGGAGCACGATGGCGGGCGCCGCCATGCAGCCGGCGCAGGCCTCGCAGACGCTGCTCTTCTTCTCGCAGCAGCAGCAGCTGGAGGTCTTGCTCGATCAGCTGTGGCTCAAGCTGGACATCGGCCGCACGGTCTTCGTGACGCTGGGCCGGCAGCGCATCAAATGGGGCTCGGGCCACACCTGGAACCCCACCGATTTTTTGAACCGCGAGCGCAAGAATCCGCTCGATATCTTCGATCAGCGCACCGGCGTGAATTTGGTGAAGGTCCACCTCCCGCTGGAAAAGCTGGGCTGGAACTTCTACGCCATCGGCACCCTCGACGAATCCGCGAAGCCTGAAGACGTGGGCGGCGCCTTCCGTGCCGAGGTGCTGATCAACCAGACCGAGCTCGCGGCCGGCGCCGCTGTCCGGAAGGACAGGCCGATGCGCCTGGGCTTCGACATCTCCAGCGCGATCTGGGACTTCGACGTGCACTCCGAGCTGGCGCTTCTCCACGAGGTGACCTCGGCGTTCTGGAAGGGTGAGCTCGTTCCCGAGCATGGGATCACGCCCGATGAGTACAGCCGCAAGGACGACTGGATCCCGCAGCTGGTGATCGGCGCGGATATTCAGCTGCGCTATTCGGAGGAGGACAACGTGATCCTCGGCGCCGAATACTTCTTCAATGACGCCGGCTATGCCGACGAGCAGCTCTACCCTTGGTTGATCTACAAAGGCGACTTCACGCCCTTCTACATGGGGCGGCACTATGCCTCGATCTTCGCGCTCCTGGCCGGCCCGGGGAGCTGGGATAATACGACCTTCCTCTTGAGCGGCATCTCCAATTTGAGCGACGGCTCGGTGGTGCTGCGCCTGGACTATCAGGTGAAAGTGCTGACCCAGCTGCGCTTGAACCTCTTCGGTATGTGGCATACCGGCTCGCTGGGCGAGATGCGTTTTGGGCTGGAGGTTGCGCCGATCCCCGTACTCATCCCGAACGGGATTTCCGTGCCGCCGCCGCTTTTCGAAGTGGGCGGGGGTTTGCAGCTCGATCTTTAGAACGCGGCGTTGCGGCCTTCGGCTTGCACTTCCGTCGAGGCGGAGGTGTGCCATGGGTCCACTGATTCTCGCGGGCTTCCTTTTTTTGGTTGTCGTGCTGCTGTTCGCCATGTTCGCGCGCGGCGGTCCGAAGGAGCCGGAGAGCACGCTTCCCGGACAGTTCGTGGTGCGCGACCGGATCGAGCTCGAGGATCTCACGCGGCGGTTGATCCAGCGCCTGGGCCTGAGGATCGAGCGGCGCGACGACAGCGACGGGCGCGGCATCGGTTTCCTGGCGATCGACCCGGTGCCGATCGTCGGGCAGCGCATCTACGTCGAGATGTTCGCGCTGCCTCAGGGCGAGCGCGTGACCGAGGCCGAGGTGCAAGCGGCGATCGACGCCGCCAAGGACGATGCCGTCCACAAGGTGGTCCTGGTCTCGCCGGGCGGCTTCTCCGACGAGGCGATCCTGGCCGCGCGAGATAGTATCGTCGAGCTGCTCGACGCCGACGCGCTGTCGCTCGCGCTCTCGCCCCGTGGCCCCCTGCCGACCTGGCGTCACGCGCGCGGCCTCACCTGAGCCTATCCTTAGCGCATATGCCTTCCGTGAAATGACGGTCCGTGAGACTGTGCGCCCGTGGACAATTCACTGATCGAGCTCGATGAGCTCTCGGTCCTCATCGTCGTCGACAACGAGACCGATACTTTGTCGAGTATCGACAATGACGCGCAGCAATCCGAAATCGCCGGCTTGCTCCCGCGGCTCCCGGCGCAGCGCGAGCACGACGGACACCCGTGCACGGTGGTCTTCGATCACCTCTGCTGCGCGTGCCACGGCTTCTCCGCGCTGCTCCGCGGGCGGCGCGGCTCGGAGGAGCATACGGTGCTGTTCGACGCCGGACCTTATCCCGACGTCTGGTTTCGAAACGCAGAGCGCCTCGGTGTCGACCTGGCTTCGATCGAAGCCGTCTTCCTGTCGCACTGGCACTTCGATCACAGCGGCGCCTTGCCCGAGGTCATCGCCGCCGTGGTGAAGGCGCGCGGGGAGGTGCTGGTCGACCTCCACGCCGATCGCCCGGATCAGCGCGGCATCTTGCTCCCCAGCGGGAAGATGATCATGTTCCCCGAGGAGCCGAGCTTCAAGTCGCTCGCACCGCCTGGAGCGCGGCTCATCGCGTCGCGGGACGCGCACGTATTCGCGGGCGGGTTCTTCTATGGGAGCGGCGCGATCGATCGCCAGACCGACTATGAGACCGGGCTCGCCGGCCACCACACCTTCCGCGGCAGGGAGGCGCGCGCGGATCCTTTGATCCTCGACGAGCGCTTCCTCGCCGCGCGCGTTCGAGGCCGGGGGACGGCGGTGCTCTCGGCTTGCTCGCACGCGGGCGTCATCAACGTCGGTCTCGCGGCCGGCCGTGACGTCGGTGCGCCCATCGACGCCGTCATCGGCGGCTATCACCTGAGCGGGAAGGCGATGGAGGCGCGCATTCCCATGACCGTGCGCGATCTCGAAGAACGCGTTCGCCCGCGCATCGTGGCGCCGGGCCATTGTTCGGGTTGGCGAGCCAAGGTCGCGCTCGCGAATGCCTTCGCCGGCGGCCGCTACGCGCCCAGCGTGGTGGGCACGAGGTACACGCTGCGCGCCGGCTCGTGATCTCCTCTTGCGGTGGGGCTCAGGGCGGTGTGGCCTGGTCGCTGATGCGGGAGATGAAGAGGCGATCGCGGTCGGCTTCGCCTTCTTCGTGGGCGAGCAGGTGCTCCAGGGCGATCTCTTCGAAGCGCTGCCAGTATTCGGCGAGGGGGAGCTGGAGCGTGCGCTGCTTGCCCAGCACGTGCAGCTTCTCGTGGGTACCGTTGTATTCGCGCGCGGCTTTTTGGCGCGTCTGATCCAGCTGGGGATCGATCTGGGGTGGTTCGACCGCGGGCGTGAGCCATTCGGCGTCGGAGAGCTCCCAGCGGAGCGCGACCACGTGCGCGATCATGTGCACTGGATTTACTGTGGGATGGACTTTGATGTAGCGGTGGAGGCCCGCCTCCAGCGCTAAGAGCACGCCGGCGTAGGGACCCTTCGCGCGCAGGAGCACCGTCGCCTCGGTGCGCTCCTTGTCGCCGAGGATTTCCAGCGCGCGGCTCGCCGGCCGCGGCGGACCGAACCTTCGATAGGTCGGCCAATTTCCCTGCGGCGGATTCTTGTCGTCGCGGAAGGAGACCTCGATCGTCCAGCCTGCGGCCTCCGCCCGCTTCAACAACGACACCAGCCAGATATCGAAGGCACGGCCTTCGTCCAGCTCCTGCAGGATCACGTTGATCTGATCGCGCGCCGCCTCCTGGGCGATCAGCACGTAGACCAGGTTTTTGCGGAATTCCTGGAAGCTCTTCTTCGCCTCCTGGTGATATTCGCGCGTATCTTCCCCTTCGAACAGGGCGGTCAGCGCCAGCTCTTCGGCGGTGAGCAGGTCCAGGTGCAGGTTCTCGGTCTTGCGCCAGATCGCGCTCAGGCGGTGGTGCTCCATCTGCAGCGCGGTGATCTCCGCGGAGGAGCGGCGATCGCTCTTGGCGCCACCCTCGGGCGCATAGTTCAGCTGGGAGAGCACGAAGGCGATATGCTCGCGCAGCTGCTGCACGCGCTCCAGCTGCATCCAGCGCTCCGCGATGCGCCGCAGCTCGAAGATCTCCCCCACGCCCCATTGATCGCGCCGGGCCCGCGCATCGCGGGGGCGCTCCAGCTCGTAGCGGAGCTCCTTGCCCTCGGCGCGAACCTTCACTATCCCGCCGCGCGCGTCGCCGCCCGTCTTTCCCAAAATTCGTGAGACCGGCGCGACCAAATTATCTTCCAGGTTCCTGCGCAGCGCGCGCGCCCCATAGGCCTCGGAATATCCGCCCTCGGCGAGGATCGCCAGCGCCTCCTCGCTGAGCTCCAGGCCGGCGCCTTGCTCCAGGAAGCCGCGGCGCGTCTGGATGCGCCCGAAGGCGATGCGCGCGACCTGCTGCACCTGTTCGGGCGTCAGCTCCTGGAAGGTGATGATGCGGTCGAGGCGGTTCACGAACTCCGGCCGGAAGCTCTTGTTCACCACCTTCAGATAAAAATCCTCGCTGGTGGCCGAGGCGGCGCCGATCCCGATCGTGCTGCGACGGTGCGCGGCACCCAGGTTGGAGGTCATGATGATGATGGTGTTGTGAAAATAGGCGGTGCGGCCGCGGGTATCGGTGAGGCGGCCCTCGCCGCAGACCTGCAGCAGGAGATCGAAGACGGCGGGGTGGGCTTTTTCGATCTCGTCGAGCAGCAGCACGCAAAATGGCTGCTGGCGGATCTTCTTGGTGAGCAAACCTTCGGTGCGATCTGTCCCGCGGATCAGGCGTTCGGCGGCGAAGGGATCGACATATTCGCTCATGTCGAAGCGCACCATGCGGTCCGCCGAGCCGAAGAGGAAGGCGGCGAGCGTGCGCGCCAGCTCGGTCTTTCCCACGCCGGTGGGGCCCACGAACAAGAAAGTGGCCAGCGGTTTTCCCGCCGGCTGGAGCTGCGCCTTGACGACGCAGATCGTCTCCACCACGCGCTGGATCGCGCTCTCCTGGCCGATCAGCCGTTTCTTGAACTCTTCGATCACGCCCTCGGCGCGGAGGGCGCGGTCCTCGCGGAGGAGGAAGAGCGGAATTCCGGACTGGGTGCTGAACGCTTCCAGTACCCGATCGGTGCCGATGCGCTCGGGCGTGCCGCCGGGGGTTTTATTTTTTTCGCAGATCGCGCGCAATTCTTCGTAGAAGCGCATCGCCTTGCCGGGGAACGGGCGATACGGCGTGTAGCGCTCGGAGAGATCGATGATCGTCTGCACGGCCTCGGGGGCCAGGTTGGGGCGGTCCTTGTCGTGGGTGGTGTCGAAGTCGATGCGGTCGGCGAGCGCGCGCGCGGTCTTCTTGGCGTCGAGCGGCTCGACGCGGATGCGGTTGAGGCAGCTGAAGAAGCCGACGTGGTGGGTCTCGAAGAGGTCCAGCGATTCCGGCGTGAGCTCGCCGAGGAGGCGGACTTTTCCGTCCTGCAGATAAGGTTTGATGGCGCCGGCGATGTCGATGAACCCGGTGGCGCGGTCGCCGAAGAGATCGGCGAGGTTGTCGAAATAGAGGATGGCGTCGAGGGTCTCGGCGGCGTCCATGACGCGGCGCAGGCGTTCCTGCCACTGTCCCAGGCCGCTCATGCCGGCGATCAATTGTGCGCCCGAGGTGGCGTAGACGTAGCGGGCGCGCTGGGCGCGGTGCTCGCTCCTCAGCCAGGAGAAGAGGAGCGCGCTCTTGCCCACCAATTCGGGGCCGATGAGGACCGCGCTGAGGCGATCTTTTCCGGAGAGCATGGTGGCGAGCGTCTCCAGCTCGCTGTCGCGGCCGATCAATTCGGGCGCGTCGATCGCTTCGGGGCGCTCGTGGAGCGGGAGGGCCACGGAGGAGAGTATCTCCACCGCGCTGATTTTTTTCTTTCGCTCCGCGATGCGGCGGCGCAGCGAGGCGGTGCGGCCTTCGGGCGAGCGCTCGGCGCGCTCCACGGAGACGGTCATCGACTCCAGCGACTCCAGGCGCGCGGGGAGCAGCTCCAGATAGTCCGAGGTGGAAAGCTCGCGCGCGGCGGCGATGCGCTTGACTTCGGCGCGGATGGTTTCGTGGAGCTCTTCGGTTGGATCGCGATCAAATAGATTTCGGGTGCCGGTGGCTTTGCCCACGTAGAAGGTGTGCTCGATCTTGGGGATGATCACCCAGACGTCGCTCTGCATGGGGATGATGATGCAGGAGAAAGCGATCGGCGATTTGACCTCCAGCCGGCGCGGGAGGCCGTCGCGGGGGATCTGCACCAGCACTTTTTCCAGGCGCGTGCTCTCGGGCATGGTGAAGCGCGCGAGCACATCGGGCGGCACGCGGCCCAGGTGATCCTGGAGAAACAGGCGCAGCTCGTGGACGGCGTCCTCCGCGGAGCCGTAGCTGGTGAGCGCGGGATCGGCGATGGGGAAGGTGAGATAGTCGCCGTTCCACAGCTCGCGGACGATGACCAGGAGGTGCGTGTCGAGGACCGCGCCTGGAGCGTCTTTCGCCACGGTCATGCGCGGGGAGTTTCGGGGAGTTTTCGGCCCTGGGCAAGGGAGTGACGCGATGTGGGTTCCGCGCTAGCGTGCGCCGCATGGGTGACACAAAGTTGGCGGTGGTCGTCGGAGTCGGGCCTGGGCTGGGGACCGCGATCGCGCGGCGGTTTGCGCGCGAAGGGTTCACGGTGGCGCTGATGGCGCGCAGCGAGTCGGCGCTGGCGGCGGCGGAGGCGTCCGTGCGCACGGACGGTGGAGCGGTGTTCTCGATCCCCGTCGACGCGACGAACGCGGACGCGGTGCGGGACGCGTTCCAGAAGCTGCGTGCGCGCGCCGGAGAGCCGGAGGTGCTCGTCTACAACGCGGGGGCGTTTCAGCCGGCGGGGATTCTGCAGATCTCGCCTGCGGACTTCGAGAATGCTTGGCGTTCCAACTGTCTCGGCGGCTTCCTTACCGCGCGCGAGGTCTTGCCGGCGATGGTGCAGCGCGGGCGCGGGACCATCCTCTACACGGGTGCGACGGCTTCGCTGCGCGGGTCGGCGGGATTTTCGGGGCTCGCGGTGGGGAAGTTCGGGCTGAGGGCGCTCGCGCAGTCGATCGCGCGGGAGTTCGGGCCCAAGGGCGTGCACGTGGCGCACGTGATCGTCGACGGGATGATCGATTCGCCGCGTGCGCGGGGCTATGCGCCGGGGAAGGAGACGAACGCGTTCCTGCAGCCGGACGCGATCGCCGAGACGTACTGGCAGCTCCACGCGCAGCCGCCCAGCGTGTGGACGCTGGAGCTGGATGTTCGGCCTTCGGTGGAGAAATTCTGAGCTCGTTGTTCAATAGGAGCGCGGGAGCTCCAGCGTGTGCTCCGCGACGTAGTTGAGGATCATCTCGCGGCTGATCGGCGCCGTCTTGAGCAGGCGCATGCCCTCCCAGAGGTGGGCGATGCCGTAGTCATCCGAGAATCCGTTGCCGCCCAGCGTCTCGATCGCGGCGTCGGCCGCCTGCACGCCCAGCTCGGCCGCGAGATACTTCGCGCAATTTGAATAGAGTCCCGCTTCCATGGGCGGGAGATTGTTGTCGAAGGCCCAGGCCGCCTTATAGGTCATCACCCGCGTCGCCTCGCTGCGGATCTTCACGTCGGCGAGCGGATGCTGGATGCCTTGGTACTGTCCGATGGGCGTGCCCTTGAACACCTTGCGCTCGCGCGCATAGTTGCAGGCGACGTCGAGGCAATATTCGCTGACACCGACTGCGGTCGCGGCGGCCAGGATGCGCTCGGGGTTGAGCGCCTTGAAGAGCGCCATCGTGCCGGCGTGCTCTTCGCCGACCAGGTTTTCGGCGGGGACTTTCACGTTCTCGAAATAGATCGTGTATTGATTCATCCCCTCGATGCCGCGCGTGGGGATCACCGTCTTGGCGATGCCTTCGCTCTTGGTGTCCACCACGAACAAGGACAGCCCGTAGGCCTTGGGCAGGCCCTCGGCCTCGCACTGCTTGATCGTCTTGGTGCGCGTCACCAGGAGCACGTAGTCGGCGACGTCGAAGCCGGTGATGAAGGTCTTCGAGCCGTTGAGGAGATAGTGATCGCCTTTTTTCTCGGCGGTGGTCTCGATGCGGAAGGTGTTGGTGCCCGCGTTCGATTCGGTGACCGCGAAGCAGAACTTTGCCTCGCCGCTGATCATCTTGGGGAGGAAGCGGCGCTTGAGCGCTTCGGGGCCGTTCCGCTCGATGCAGAGCGCGTCCATGGTGGTGAGGATGAAGATGGCGTTGCCGAAGCCCATCTTGGCCATCTCCTCCACGACGAACACCGAGGAGAGGATGCCGGTGTTGGTGCCGCCGTACTCTTCGGGGAGGGCGCAGCCGAGGAAGCCGGCTTCGGCGATCGCGTTCCATACTTCGTAGGGGAACTCGCGGCGCTTGATCACTTTCTCGCGCAGCTCGCGCTTCTTGCCTTCGAAGCGCTTGAAGACGCTGCGCACGCTGTCCTTGAGCATCTGCTGTTCGGGGCTGAGGGCGAAGTCGAGTGCCATGCGGCGCTTCTACGCGATCCTTCGATCGCGCAACAAGGTGTGATCGTGAGGCTTGCCCACGCGCTTGGGGCGGTTGCTGCGGGGGAGGTGCAGCGGTGCTGATTTCGGCCGGCGATCGCGGTGATCGACTCTCGGCGCGGTGCTTTCGGCGCGCGGCACGCTTCCTGCTCATCAGGGGTGCGTGCAGCGTGAGGATCCCAAGGCGCTCGAAGCGAGGCTGCGCGCGCGCGATCAGGATCAAGTGTCGATCGGGCGGCGCGGGTTCACGGCGCCGAATCCTTACCTCGCACGGGCACCGGTTCCGGAATTCGACCTCTCGGGGATGATGCTCCAGGACGAGCAGCCGAACCCGCAGCAGGTCGTGCAGGGCCAAGGGCAGCAGGGGCAAGGGCAGGGGCAGCAAGGGCAGCAGCAGCCTGGGGGTGGGTTGCCGCAGGACGGGCTCCAAGCTCCGCCGCTGGACGGCGGGGAGGAGATGTTCGCGGCGCTCGGGGCTGCGCTCGATGAGATCGAGGCGGAAGAGCGTCAGGGAAAGAAAGAGTACATGGCTCCGACCAAGGACGTGGTCGAGGCCGTGCCGGGCTATGAGGCGCGGTACAAGAGCTTCACGCGATCGTTCATCGGCGCGACGGATCCGCTGCTGGCGAACCGACCGAAGGCGGTGGTGCGGCCGGGGCAGCTGGTGACGACGGTCGATCGCGGGCTCGAGGAGCTCCTCACGATCAGCCTCGCGCGGGCGAGGCATGCGCACGAGCAAAGGAGAGCGGTGGATGTTCGGACTTATCGGCGGTCTGCTTAGCGGCGGTGGCGGCGGGCTCCTGAAGGGGCTCATCGGAAAAGGCATGGAGGTCGCGCAGGGCGCGATCCAGAAGGGCATCGAGGGCAAGGGCAAGGGCGGCGACGCGAAGGGTGCCGATGCGGCGCAGGCGCAAGGCGCGGAGCAGGCGCAAGGCACTCAGGACGCAAAGGGCGCAGGGAAGAAGGACCCCATGGCCAGGCTCGGCGAGAAGCTGGAGCAAGCCACGGGGCCGGAGCAGATCGACGACATCGTGCGGCGCGTGCTCGATAAGCTGCAGAAGAAGGGGAAGCTGGATCCCGAGACGGCGAAAGCCATTCAAAGGATGGCGGAGAACAAGAAGCAGGCGCTGCAGGCTGCGCAAGGCGGTGCGGCGGGCGGCGGCGGCGTGGGGGCTGCCGCGGCGCTGGGCGGCGGCGCGTGATCAGGTCTTGGGGACGACCGGCGTGAAGGGATAGGTCAGCGTCAGGAAAGTATCCCCGATGCCGGACGGAAACTTTTCCTCGCCGCGGACCAGTTTCTCGCGGCGCCGATCCCAGCCTTCGCGCGCGAGCCGGTAGAAGACATAGTCGTGCCCGTCGACAGTGCGCGTCGTGAACGGCTTGTAGCCGATACGCCGCACGACCGCGTCCGAGGCCGCGTTGTCGACGCGGACCCGCCAACCGATGGCCTCGATGCGCAGGTGCTCGAATAAATAATGGAGCATCGCGTCCGACGCATTCAGCGCGCTGTACGCGTCCCTGTCCGATGGATCAGGTACCGCGTACGAGAACTCCCAGAAGTCGAAGCCCCCGGCCGGCGGATACACCAGGATGAAGCCGATCCGTTTCCGGCTCGCCGCCAGACGGATCACGCCCAGGATCAGATCGCCTTTCCGCTGCGCGCGCCGGATACGCGTCCGCGACGCCGCATCGTGCCCGAACATCTCCGCGATCGCGGGCACCTCCAGCTGCTTGAAGATCCAGGTCAGGTCCTCGCCGTCCGGCGGGACGAGATAGACGCTTCGGCGCTGAATTCCGTACTCCATACTTTGCCGTTCACTCGGTGTCGCGCGGCGCAGCAGGCGGCACGATGGGCTCGTAGGGCGCAGGGAGCATCACGAAAGTATCTCCGATGCCCGCTTTCCAGCACATTGGGATCCTAAGCTTAGAATTCCACGTGGACAAGTTGTC
>JADMIO010930422.1_pt1 | contig 82299 bp, 57 predicted proteins | sample 8958161 | NCBI WGS metagenome assembly JADMIO01 (sample SAMN16585339, study PRJNA669376) | soil metagenome | isolation source: Crop rotation soil | place: USA: Cullars Rotation, Alabama | collected 2011
GCCGCGACTTCAAGTCACGTGAATTCCAAGCTTCGGATCCCACTGTGCTGGAAAGGAGCGTCGGATGCGAGGCCACGAACTCCGGCGATTGCATGAAGTCGAATCCGATCTCCTCGCGCGTGCGGACGGCGAGCTCCTCGATGAGGATCTGCCAATCGCCGCCGCCGAAGTCGCGGACGCCGCCGAACGCGGTTGCCGGGTCGGGCTCGCGTCCGAGAACGTCGCGATAGAGCTGGCGAATGAAGAACCGCGGGTTGTTGATGTCGACGTTGAGCCGGCATCCGTTTCCCGCCCACGTCGCTTGCGAGATGCCGCCGTTTCCGACGTAGCCGAACGTATCGGCCGTGCCGTGACCTTCGTAGAACCCGAAGAGACCGGACTCCGACTTCCCGAAAGCCAGCCAGCTTCCGGGCGGTATGTTCGCCGTCTCGTACCAGCCGAACCCATGTGCATTACAGATATGATAGAACGGCAAATCTTGCGGATAATTCGCATGGATGCTGTCGAGTAGGTTCTTGTCGATGGTATTCAAGTCGCGCACGCTGCATTTGCCGTAGACCTGGCACAACGCCGACTGATCGTCGACGCGCAAAATGCCGTATCCCGTGCCTTTGCACGAGATGCCCATGACGATGCGGCCGGGCTCGCCGAACGTGAAGAGCACGCCGTCGCTCGAGAGCAGATTTCCATTGGCGTAGTCGGGCGTGTATCGCGTGATCAGATATTTTGCGCCCGCGGTCGCTTCGTTCGGGCACGGCCACACGCGCGCGCTTCCGACGTTGCCGTTCGGATCGCAGTACTGAATCTCGCGACACACACCGCCGAGGTAATTGCAGCCGTTCGGCGCGACGCCGCCCTGCGAGCAACAGCCGGTCGGATTCGGGCAATTGGCGTTGAGAGTGCACGTGCCGAGGCCATCCCGGCCGATGTCGGGTTGCGTGATGAGCGCGTTGATCGCGGCCTCGAGCGACCCGCAGCAGCCGCCCGTCGACGAATACCCCTCCACGGTGCAATCGCGCTGCCGGTAGTTGATGTCGTGGCGCAGCGCTTCGCAGCTCCACTTCCGAACGCGCGTGCCGAAGATGTACGTCCCCCAGCAGCCGGGGCCGGCCATGCCGATGCACTGGTCCGCGTCGCCGGCGCAGTCCCACGCCGCGCCCGGGTACGGACCGTACGTGGGCGGAGGCCCGCCGCCGCCTCCGGGATCCCCGCCGCCGCCGTCGCCGGGGTCACCGTCGATCGGCGCCATTGCGGGTCGAAGCAGCTTCGCGGCATCCGTCGAGACGCCGTCGGCGAACGCGACGTCGTCCGTCGGCGACTCTTCCCATTGGTATAAGCCGTCGGGACCGGGACCACCGAGGAACGTTAGGAAGCGGTAGAGATCGTGAAGCGCCGCCCACGGATCGTGCGGCGACGACGGCGCACTCGGGAGTCCTCGCAGCATCTCCCCGAGCGCGAGCGCTTCCGGCGACACGCGGAGCGCCGCGATCGCGGACTGCTCCGCTTCCGAGAACGCGCCGTGATCGGTCGCACGGACGGACGCATAACCGATCTGCGGCATGTCCTTGCGATTACCTTTCACCGCCATCAGCACGCGCCCGTCCGCCGCGGTGACCCGTGCCGCGACGCGCGAATCCGTGCGGCGTGAGCGGAAGTGAATCGTCGCTTTTTCGTTGGTGTAGCTGCCCTCGATCCCGGTTCGTGAATCCTTCTTGGTGAGCGTCAACGCGGCGGACGCGACGCCGCTCTGCGCGACCATCATACCGAGAACACATCCCGTAAAGACGGCATACTTGATACCGATTGTACGTGGCCATGGAGTTATGATCATAACCGTCCCCCTTCTTATGAAATGTGTCATTACGCGATCACGGGGGTACCAGCTCGCACACCAATGCCTCAAGCTTCTTTGCGTTCGAAACGACGCCAACGGGTTTCGCGTGTGCGCCAGGCGGCGTGAAGCGTCGGATTCGGCGGCGAGCGCGCGACGACGTTCAGCGTCGCCGCGTGACGGGACGCATCGGAAAGTCGTCGGGCCGATGACGTGAACGCCACTGGCTCGGCGCTTCGCCGATGCACTTGTGGAACAGCGCGCTGAAGTTCTGCAACGACGCGCACCCGACCTCGATCGCGATGCGCTTCAGGTCGTAGTTCGTCTCGAGGAGCAGCGTCTTCGCGAGGCGTACGCGCGCGGCATTCTGCTCGAACTGGAACGTCGTGTGCGCCTCGCTGAGCTTGCGTTGCAGGTTCCGCGACGACAGGCCGAATGCGCGCGCCGTCTCGCGGAGCGTCACCGTCCCGGAGCCGCGCTCGAGATGCGCGCGGACCGCGGCGACGAGCGCGGATCCGCCGCTCGCCACCGCGTGGATCTCGGCGAGCTCGGTCACGACGCCCATGCCGTCGTCGACGCCGAGCCACCCGATGGCGGCTTCCGGATCGGTGAAGACTTCCAGCGGGTAGGTCGGCGCGAGGAGCGCGGGAAACCCCGCGACGGCGGCGCCGGCGAGGCCGTCGGGACGGAGAAATGCCTGGCGGACGATGACCGTGTCGAGCGCTTCGCGACGGTCGCGTACCCACTGCAACAGCACGTTGAACGCGGCGAGGTCGATCGCCGTCACACGGCGCACGTCGATGAGCGACGCGTGCGGCGTGACGCCCCACCGCAACTCTCCGTCGAGTGCCGCCGTGATCCGCCGGATGTGCTCCTCCTCGGGCCGATCCCAGAACATCAGCCCGTTCAGCCCCGGACGCGCGAACCACACGACGTATGTCGGACCCCAGAGATACCGGCCGACGGGCTGCGCGACGTAGTCCTCGAGCGTTGCGACCCCGTGCACGGCGGCGACCATAGTAAACGGGCGCGTGAGTCGAAAGTGCGCGCGCCACATGGAACATCTTCCACGGTCAGAACAGGTGGCGATGAGAGCGCGCTCCGCTCCTCTTGACTCGTACGTTCGAAATATACTAAACGTTGCGTATGGAACGCGCCGTCGCAATCTTCGTCGATGGGCTCGGAGCGGCCGCCGCGACATCGGGCGTCCTGAGCGCGCTGCAAGGACGGATCTTCGCCCTCCTCTATCTGCGCCAGGAGCCGCTCGCGCTCGAGGAGATCGCGAGCGAGCTGCAGCAGAGTAAGAGCAACGTCTCGATCAACATCCGTGGACTCGTCGAGTGGCATCTGGTGCGCCGCACGCAGGTGCCCGGATCGCGTAAGGACCACTACGAGGCGGCGACGAACTTCTGGCGGGTGATGCAGGAGGTGATGGAGCGGCGGTTTCGGTGGACGGTGCGTCAGGTGCTCGCCGCGATCAGCGAAAGCGAGCGCGCGCTCGAAGAGGAAGGCAGCCGCGGAGGCGCGGCCCGGCGCGAGGCGGTGAGCTTCATGTCGCTCCGGCTCGGCACTCTGCGTTTGTTCTTCGCCGCCGTCGACGGCGCGATCGGCGCCTTCACGCAAGGCAAGGCGGTCGACGCGGAGAGTCTGCAGAAGGTCATCCCGCTGACGTCGTCGGCGCCGCGCCAGCGGCGCTGACCGGCAGAAAGGAGCACGTCCATGCTCACGTCGTCCCTTCTCGTCGTCGCCGCCCTCTGGCTCGCATTCATCGTCTTGCACGTCGGCCTCGCGACCCGCCGCGTTCGCGGTGCGTTGGTCGCACGGCTCGGCGAGCGCAATTTCCTCGCGCTGTTCTCGGTCGTCGCGTCCGTCTCGTTCGCGATCGCGATCGCCGCGTACGCCGCGCATCGCGGCGAAGGCCCCGCGGGGCTCGCGCTCGGCGCCGTCGCGTGGATGCGGCCGATCCTGATCGCCATGACCGTCCTCGGGATCGCGCTCATGACCGCCGGATCGGTGACGTACCCCGGTTCGCCCTACGATCTCGTCGACCACGCCGTCCGTACGCCCCGCGGTCTCGAGCGGATCACGCGCCACCCGTTCTTCACCGGCACGGCGCTCTTCGGCATCGCGCACGCGCTGCTCGCGACGCGTCTCGTCGGCGCGATCTTCGCGGGCGGCCTCGCGCTCCTCGCGATCATCGGCTCGTGGCATCAGGACCGGAAGCTGCTCGCGCGTCTCGGACCGAAGTACGCCGACTATCTCGCGGTGACGTCGGGCGTACCGTTCGCGGCGATCGTCACCGGTCGCCAGCGTCTCGTCGCACGCGAGCTGCCGTTCGGGCCCATCACCGCCGGCGTCGCCGTCGCGTTCCTGCTCCGCGCCGTACACACGTCGATCTTCGCCTACGACGGCGCCTTCGTGATCGCCGCGGCCGTCGGGGGCGCCGCCTTGATCACCTGGCAGAGCGCGCGTCACGCACGACGCACACGGGCGGTCCCGACGCGCGCCGCGACGCAGGCATCCGCCGTACACTCCTGATCGCGCGCTCGCCTGATCGGGCACTCACGTGATCCGGCACTCGCGTGATTCGGGAAGAGGTCCGTCGCACGCGCGCCGGAGTGGCGGGCTCCGCTCCGCGCGATGATCGCTCGCGCGGCGTACCGGGCATGAATTAGACGTTCCGTTCCCGCGCCGGCCGAGCCCCGATGGCTCACTCTTTATGCGCGCTCCGCGGACCCACCACTCCGACGCGCCCGCACCGCAGGCGGTTCACGACTCGTCGGATAGGGCATGATCACGAGACCGAATCGTCGGCGACCGGCGGTGCGAGAGCCGCGTCCGCGACCGTGACGCCGAGAACGGCACGCGAGACCTTCGGCGCCGCACGATGGCACCGGGGCCGCGTACCCTACGACCAGGTCGCGCAGCCACCGCGGGACGGCGGCGGTAGTTGCGCGGCGGGGTGGTACTCGGTGGAGCGCGCATAAAGAGTGAGCCATTGCGCCTCGGCTGGCTCGGGAACGGAACGTCTAAATCATGCCCGGTGCCGCGCGCGAGCGATCATCGCGCGGAACCGAGTGCCACCCCGCCGCGCGCAACGACGGCCTCCGGGCTCGAGGACGGGCGCACGCCACCAACGTTGGCGACGCCGTCCGTCCGTACTCTTGTCGGGCGCCCCGCCCCGCCCTAGAGTCGCCCGATGTGCCGTCGGCAGTGTCCCCGCCCGTCGTGAACCAAGCGCTCCTCGACCACTTCGCCGAGCAAGCGGGCTTCTGCGACGCGTACGGCTCGCCGTTCACCGCGCGTCTCCTCGAAGCGATGGCGCGTGATCTGCGCGACGGCGGACCGACGGCGGACCTCGTCGGGAGCTGGCGGGGCGCGCCACGCGCCGACGCGGTCGCGCTCCGCGTCGCGGGCGCGCTGCACGCGGCGGCGCTCTCGGGACGTGACGCCGCGCTCGCCGCCGAGTATCCGGCGGCGCGGCCGCATTGGGACGCCGACGCGGTCTGGCGTGCGGCCCGCGCGTTTCTCCTGCGCGAGCGGTCGTGGGTCGCCGAGTTCATCCGCTCGGCTCCGCAAACGAACGAGGTGCGACGCGCGATCGGGCTGCTCGTCGGCTTCCTGCACCTGGCGGCGCGGTTCCGTTTACCGGTCGACACGCTCGAGATCGGCGCGAGCGCCGGTTTGAACCTGTACTGGGACCGGTTCGCCTACCGCACCGACGCGTGGTCGTGGGGGACCGCGGAGACGCCGCTCATCGAAACCGCGTGGACGGGGCCGCCGCCGCCCGTCGACGCGCCGCTCGGCGTCCGCTCGCGGGCCGCGTGCGACCTGCGGCCGCCCGACGTCACCGACCCCGAGGCGCGGCTCCGCCTGCGCGCGTACATCTGGGCCGATCAAGCGGAGCGGCTGGCGCGGTTCGACACGGCGGCCGCGATCGCGCTCGCCCATCGCGTGCACGTCGAGCGCGCGGACGCGGCCACGTGGCTCGAGGAGCGGCTCGCCCGGCGCGCGCCGGACGCGCTGACCGTCGTCTATCACTCCGTCTTCTACCAGTACCCGCCGCGCGACGTCCGGGAACGCATCCGTGACGTCATCGCGACAGCGGGGACGGCGTCGGCCGCACCGCTCGCGTGGCTGCGCCTCGAGCCTGAAGCGGCGCTCGACGGGCCGCGCGACAGCGTCCGCTTCCTCATCGACGTGGTGACGTGGCCCGGCGGCGAGCGCCGCACGCTCGCGACGACCGACGGTCACGTGCGCTTCATCGCCGCGGAGCCGGCGGCCTAGCGACGCGCGGGGCGATGACGTCGCGGCTCCCGACCGCGCAGTGGTACGTGCTCGCGGCGTTCGTCGTGATCCCGGCGGTGCTCGCCGGCTGGGGAACCCTGTTCCGCCGTCTCTGCGGCCACCGGGTACGGAGGCCCGACGATCTCGTGAGCGCCTGCTTCGAAGGCTGGGCGCTTCTGCTCGTCGCGCTGCAGATCTGGCACTTCGCGTTCCCGGTGAACGACGTCGCCGCGATCGTCGCGGCCGGGATCGGCGTCGTCGGGCTCGCGCTCGTCGACGGACGGACGTGGCGAACGCTGCTGCGCGGCACGCCGCGGAACGTCCCGGCCCTGGCGCTCGCGCTCGCGGCCGCGGTGTGGCTCTCGCAGCTGGCGCTCGAAGGTCCGCGACACGGCGACTCCGGCGACGTCTACATCCCGACGACGCTCTGGATGCGCGCGTATCCCCTCGTCGTCGGCCTCGGGAACCTGCACGCGCCGTACGCGTACGACGAGTCGTACTTCCTCTGGGCCGCGCTGATCGGCGTGGGGCCGTTCGCGGGCCGTTCGTATCACGTCGTGAACGCGGCGCTTCTGGCTGTGCTCGCCGCGCGCGGGCTCCTCGGGTTCTGGCGCGTCGTCGTGCCGGGACGGCGCGTCCACTGGACGGATCTGTATTGGATGCTGATGATTCCCGGCGCGCTCGCCCTGTCGCTCGGCATCTTCTTCACGACACCGTCGCCCGACGTCGGCATCTTCATCATCGGCGCGGCGGCGTTCGCGAGCGTGCTCGAGGTCGCGACCGCCGACGCGCGGACGGCGACGTTCCATCTGCTCGCGGTCGTGCTGTTCGCGACCGCCGGGTGGACGATCAAGATCTCGTTCGCGGGGATGGCGGGCGCGCTGCTCGTCGTCGCGCCGCTCGCGTGGTGGTGGCGCTTCCGGCCGCGCCTGCGCGAGCTCGGCCGCATGATCGCGTGGGCAACCGTCATCGCGATGGTCGCTCTCGTCCCGTGGCTCGCCGCGAACGTGCTGATGAGCGGCAGCCCGTTCTTCCCGAGCGGCGTCGGCACGTTCGACGTGCCCTGGCGCGTGCACCGCGACGTACAGACCTGGATCGAGAGCGACAAGTACATGGGGACGGTCGACGTGTTGTGGCGTCAACCGTCGTGGGTGTGGGAGCGTCTCATGAACCTCGGGTGGAACGCGCCGGAGGTGATGCTGCCGCTCTGGATCGCCGCGGCGGCGCTGTTGCTCGCGCCGCTCCTCGCGCTCGCCCGGCGCCTTCGCCGCGTGCCGCGCGACGACGTCGGACCGTTCTGGATCGTCCTGCCGCCGCTCGCGTCGCTCCTCTTCGCCGTCCGGCTCACGCCGATGCCGCGCTACGCGGGCGCGACGATGTGGGTGCTCGCGATCGGCGCCGCGTTCGTCGCGTGCGGAGGATGGCTGCGCAGAAGCACGATCGGCCGCGTCGCGGTCGCGGGCGCGACGATCGCGATGAGCGTGTGGCTCGCGTCGACGGCGCCGACGCTGTGGCCCGGCCATACGACCTTCATCACGGCGCCCGCGCCCGCGACGGACGTCCAAACGCTGCCGAGCGGCCTCGCCGTGAACGTGCCGCGCGGCCAAGCGTCGTGCTACGCCGCGCCGCTCCCGTGCGCCCCGAAGCCGGACACGCGTCTCAAGCTGCGTCACCCCGGCGACTTGGCGGGCGGCTTCGAGATCGACCTCTCTCTTCCGGCGCCGCACGAGGAACGCATCGGCGGCTACTGATCGACGGCGCCGACGGCGACGATCGTAGCCGTTGCGTGACGCGCGGGGACCGGACAGGGTGCCCGCGCACGACAGGCAATGACCGCGACCGTCCACACGAGCCCTGAGACGCCGACGTCGACGCTGAGCGGGCGCCGCGCGCGACGGCCGTGGTGGATCCCACCGTTTCTCGGCTCCGTACCGGACGTCGGCCGCGAGCATGTCGACATGCTCGGGATCGTCTCGCTCGGGCTGCTCTTCGATCAGTACGACTTCGGGATGCTCAGCGCCGCGCTGCCGCGCATCGCCGCGAACCTCCACATCGCCGACGAACAGCTGGGTTACACGCTGTCGCTGATCCGCTTCGGCGCCGTCGCCGCGTTTCTCGTCATTCCGCTCGCGGACCGCATCGGCCGTCGGCGGCTGTTTCTGCTCGCGATGGCGGCGATGTCCATCGGCACCGCGCTCACCGGCGCGGCGCAGACCGTCGCGCAGTTCGTCGCGATTCAGATGCTCACGCGCGTGTTCGTCACCGTCGGGCTGTCGCTCGCGTTCGTGATCGTGACCGAGGAGTTCCCGGCGGAGCATCGGGGCTGGGGGATCGGGATGCTCGGAGCGCTCGGCGCGACCGGCATCGGGCTCGCGGCGGGCATGTTCGCGCTCGTCGACGTGCTGCCATACGGATGGCGGTCGCTCTACTTCGTCGGCATCGCGCCCGCCCTGTGCTTCAACGCGTTTCGGCGGCGCGTTCCGGAGACGGAGCGATTCCGCCGGCATGCGGCGGAGCGTTGGCCCGACGCGCGTGCGTCGCTCGTCGGCGGGTGGCTCGGACCGATCGTCGAGCTCGTGCGCGGCCACCCGGGTCGCACCCTGCTCCTCGCGATCGTCTCCTTCGCGATGTACGCGGGGCAGGTCTCCGTGTTTCAGCTCATCGGCAAGTTCGTCGTCGACGAGCGCGCGTGGGCGCCGTGGCAGTTCTCGGCGATGTTCGTCCTCGGCGGCATGCTGGGGATCGTCGGCAACGTCGTCGCGGGACGTCTCGGCGATCGCGTCGGCCGCCGGATCGTCGGGTGCGCCTCGATGCTGACGTTCCCGGTGTTCGCGTCCATCTTCTACCTCGGACCGGACTGGGCCCTCACGCCGGCGTGGATCGGCTTCGTGTTCTGCGTGAGCGCCAACACGACGGTCGTTCGCGCGTTCGCGACCGAGCTGTTCCCGACGTCGCATCGGGGCAGCGCGATGGGATTCGAGGAGGTCGTGGGCGCGATCGGCTCGACGGCGGGTCTCGCCGCGCTCGGCTTCGGCACGCAGCTCACGGCCGCCGCCGGCGGACTCGACGCGGTGCTCGCGCTCCTCCACCTCGACGTCGCCCACGCGAGCGCCCTCGCGCGCATGACGAGCCTCCTGTCGTGGCTCGTCGCGATCGCGGGCGCGCTCGTTCTGCTGTTTCCGGAAACGAAGCAGCGCGAGCTCGAGGCGATCAGCGGCGGGCACTCCTAGCCGCAACGTTCCCCGCGTGACGGCCGCGGCGACGCGGGTTCACGCGCATCGGCCGTCGTACGTCCCCCGAAAACCCGAGCGATCTCCCGAGAGATTCCGCCGGGAAATGCCGACGCGCGGAATTACGGGCATTTCGGTCCGCCGCTAGAGTTCGTGAGCGTTACGCCCCCGACTTCGGAGGACCATCGATGACGACCGTCCACACTCTCGCCCGCGCGCTCGCCGTCACCGTCGCGCTCTCGCTTCTCGCGACGCCGGCGTTCGCCGGCACGTACACCACGACGTCCGACGTCCGCATCGCGATGCCGGACGGCGTGCTGCTCGACTCCGATGAGTACGTGCCGACGACGGGCTGCCCGTGTCCGACGATCCTCGTCCAGACGCCGTACCGGAAATCGGGCGCCGGCGTCGCCGAGGGCAACACGATCTTCCCGGAGAACGGCTACGCGATGATCGTCGTCGACGTGCGGGGAACCGGATCGAGCGAAGGCATGTGGGACTCGTTCGGGCCGCGCGAGCAGCAAGACGGCGTGACGCTCGTGCAATGGGCGGCGTCGAGGTCGTTCTCGAACGGCATCGTCGGGCTCTCCGGCGTCAGCTACTCCGCGATCAATCAGCTGCTCACCGTCGAGCAGCCGGGCACCGACGCGGTGAAGGCGATCTTCCCGATCGTGCCGATGGCGGACTCGTACCGCGACGTCACGTGGGCGGGCGGCAACACCGACGCCGGCTTCATCCCGCTCTGGCTCGGCCTCGTGAACGGGCTCGCGATGGTTCCCGCGTCGGACGCGCAGAGTCAGCCGCAGATCGCGCTGAACGCGGAGTCGCAGCACGCGATGGACGTCGCCGCGTTCGGCGGACCCGCCGTCCTCGACGCGGCCTTCGGCGGCTACGAGATGATGCTGCCGTCGGCGCTCGTGACGTTCCCCGAGCAAGCGTACGACGGCCCGTTCTACCAAGTACGGTCGCCGATCCGGAACATCGCGCGCGTGAAGGTGCCGACGTTCATCGTCGGCGGCACGTACGACATCTTCCAGCGCGGCGAGCCGATTCTCTACAACGCGCTGAAGCTCTCGAAGTCGAAGAAGAAGCTCCTGATCGGTCCGTGGTACCACACGACGGCCGGCGAAGGCCTGACGGCGGACGACGGCTCGAACCCCGTCTACGACACGACCGGCATGGTGATCCCGAGCCTCGACAATCTACAACTGGCCTGGTTCGACCACTGGTTGAAGGGCATCGACAACGGCATCCAGCGCTTCCCGAACGTCGAGACGTACTACCTCGGCGCGGACAAATGGGCGCCGGACAAGAAGTACCCGGCGGCGCGGACGAAGTATCAGTCGTGGTACCTCTCGGCGGCGCCCGGCGGCGGGACGTCGCTCAACGCGGGCTCGCTCGCGCCGAACGTCGACGCCGCCGAGTCCACCGTGACGGTGCCGTGGATCCCGCTGAACGGCACGTGCTCGCGATCGACGACGCAATGGACCGCGGGCCTCGTCTCCGGCACGTCGTGCGAGAACGACGCGACGCCGACGGAGGCGCTCGCCGCGACGTTCACGACGCCGCCGTTCGCCGCGCCGTACGCGCTGTCCGGTCCCGTCGCCGCGACGATCTGGATCAGCTCGACGGCCTCCGACACGCAGGTGATCGCGACGCTCTCCGACGTCGATCCGAGCGGCGCGTCCAGTCAGATCACGTCGGGCACGCTCGTCGCGTCGCTACGGTCCGTCACCCCGACGCGCTGCCGTTCGAGCGTCGCCGACTGCTCGGTCTACGCGCGCGGCCGGATGACCGAGCCGTGGCATCCGTACACCCACGCGTCGCAAGTGTCGCTGACGCCGAACGTACCGACCGAGCTCGACGTCGAGATCTTCCCGACGTCGGCGGTCATCCAGCCCGGGCACTCGCTGCGGCTCACGATCGCGACCGGCGACTTCCCGCACGAGACGCTCACGCTGTCGACGCTGCTCGACTCCGCGGGCGGGATCGACACGCTGTACCTCGGGCCGAGCCATCCGTCGGCGATCTACCTCGGCAACGTGTCGCCGTCGCCGGCGAGCTGACGTCGCGACGCGGTCAGCGCGCGTCGAACGCCGTCGGCGCCGGCGGCCGCGACGCCGGTGAGCGCGCAACCAGCGCGAGATAGCCCGTCGCGCCCTGGGTGAGGTCGTACGACGCGAAGAGCTCGACACGCGTCCGCCAGCCGAACAGATCCAGCGCGGGACGGAGCAGCAGGCGCGCGCCGAAGCCCAGCACCTGTGACCGGCTCGGCCCGAGCGCGTGATCCTCGTACACGGTGACCGAGAAGCGCCGTCCTTCGAAGAGATCCGACGCGACGAGCCGCTGATACACGACGCGATCGTCGGGATCGGTGCGCGCGCCGGGCCGCGTGAACGCGATCAACCTCCGGCCCTGGATGCGCGCGCCGATCGCGAGCAACGGGCCCGTCCCACTCTTGTCACCGCGGAGGTTCGCCGGCGGCACGAACAGCGTGAAGAACGGCGGCAAGCTGATGTCGCCGATGGTCCCCACGGTGTTGGCGAACTCCGCGAATGCGCGCGGCTCGCCGAGGCTGCGCGTGTCGCCGCGCGTCGGCGCGGTCAGGAGATCGCATACGGTCGACGTCGAAAGGCGCAGCCGTTCGCGTTCGCGTCGGCGTTCGCCGGCTCGAGCGGTGCTCGCGATCGCGAGCAGGACGATCAGTATGACGATCGCTCTTGCCATGACGGCACGACATTCGTCGTATCGTTGTCGCTAGAGTACCGCGGAACGGACGAACGGGGGAAAGGAAATATTTCACCATCGTGAAATTTCCCGATCGCGCCAAGGCGAAGCGCATAGCGGCACGGTGCGCGTTGCATCGTTCGCCGAAACGGGTCACTGATCCTTCCGCATGGCGAGCGACGCGGCGACGCTGCCCGCCCTCGCGGCCCGGATGGCCGCAACCGGCGCCAACCTCACGGTCGAAGCGCCGGGCATCGAGCCGATCGCCGTCGGCGAGCGTCCGGCGACCACGCGCGTCGTGTTTCGCTCGCCGGACGCGGTCGCGGCGCTCCTGCGCGGCGATCACCTCGCTCTGGCGGAAGCGTACCTGCGGGGCGACGTCGACATCGACGGCGACCTCCGCCAGGCGCTCTTCGTCACCGATCACCTCGACCTGGCGCCCATCTCGCCGCTCCGCCGGGCGATCGTCGCGCTCCGCATTTTACTCGACCGCAGGCGATTTCATCGCGAGTCGATCGCGCACCACTATGATCGCCCGCCCGGCTTCTTTCTCGCCTGGCTCGGCGAGACGCGGTCCTACACGCACGGATTTTACGCGTCGCCGGGCGACGATCTGACGACCGCGCAGCACCGGAAGCACCAATACGCGATCGATGCCCTCGGCGTCGGTCCCGGCGCGACCGTTCTCGACGTCGGCTGCGGATGGGGTGCGTTTCTCGAATACGCCGGACGCCGCGGCATTCGCGTCCACGGCATCACGCTCTCGCCCGACCAACACGCGTTCGTCTCCGCGCTGATTCGGGAGCACGCACTGCCGTGCACGGTCGAGTGCGTCGACTTTCTCGACTACCGTCCGTCGATCGCGTGCGACGGCGCCGTCTTCATGGGCAGTCTCGAGCACATTCCGGAGTACGCGTACGTCGCCCGCTTCGCGGCGCGCCATCTGCGGCCCGGGGCGGGCGTGTACGCCGATTTCGTCACCTCGCGAGAAGGCCGGCTCGCGGGCGCGTTTCTGCGCAAGTACATCTTTCCGGGCGTCAGCGGATACGTGGAGCTCGGCCGGCTGATCGACGAGCTCGGCAAAGCCGGATTGAACGTCCGCGCGATCGGTGACGACACGCTCAGCTGCGCGTGGACGGTCCGCGACTGGGCGCTCGCGCTGGAGCGGGAGCGCGGTCCGCTCGCGGCCGACCACGGCGAAGAGTCCGTGCGCGCCTTCCTTCTCTACCTCTGGAGCTCGCACCACTTCCTGCTGACCAACCGGACCCAGGCGTACCACCTCGTCGCCGCCCCGGGCGCGGGCGGCGTTCGCTGAGACTGCTGCCGCCGCGATGAGCACACGCCCGAATCCCGGGCAGCTCATCGAAATGCGGGGTTGTCTCGGGTGCGCAGGTAGCCCGTATGTAGGGACACGAGGGCCGTAACGAGACGGTAACGCCGCGCTGCTATCGCATTCGCGCGGTGGATGAATTCTTGCAGCTTGTGATACCAGCCAGCGGACGACGTGCGCGCCACTCCGTGGATGAGGGACCCGGGGGACGGCGACAACGACTCTTGCTCCCTCGAGGATTCCACGACGTGCCAGACCCCCAACGTCGCCGCTTCGGCCTCGTCATCATCGCCGTTCTTGCCCTCGCGTGGCCCGCGCGGGTCCACGCCGGGTGCAATCTGATCCCGCAGGCGCAGCCCGCCTTCCGCGGTACGCTCGGCACGCTGGATCGTCCGTTCGCGGGCCCCGGCGACTTCGTCGAGGTGCACGTCCGTCCGGGCGTGTGCGACCCGGCATCAGCGGGGCTCGGCGCCGATCCGAACGCGCTCGTCGTCACGTTGCTGTTCACGCCGCCCGGCGGCCCGAACCGCGCCGTCGTGCTGACGTCGCAGCCGTGCAGCGATGCGGGCGTGGTCGCGAAACTCGACGCCTGCGGCGCGACGCCGAACGTGAGTGCGGTGTCGTGCGTCCAGACGAACGTGTCCGGACAGACCGACACCGGGATCGTGGTGCGTAGCGACGGAGCGCCGCGCCTCCGCTTCCGCTTCCCCGACACGGACGCGCTCCTCGCGCCCGACGGCGACGACCACACGCTCGCCGGCCCGGCGACGATCGCGATCACCGGCGTGGACGACGCCCTACCCTGCGCGCTCGTGAACGAGACGTGCGAGAGCAAGGCCGTCGCGCTCGGCGTACTCGCGTGCGTCGATCAGATCTTCGCTGGCGATGGCACCTGCGGCTCGACCGTCGATCCAAGCTTCGCGCACTTCACCGCGCTGCCGCCCCCGAGCGACTACCAGAGCAACTGCTACACCGAGACCCCGCCCTGCACCGCGACGGCGGACGAGACCCGACTCACGCTCGACACCGATGGCAACCTCCTCATCCCGGTGCATTGGCAGGGCATCCTCGTGAAGGACGCGACCTCACCGGTTCCGCGCCTCTTACGGACGACGTTGAAGCCTCCGGCGCCGGTGACGATCCCCGGCGCGCTGTTCGTCAACTCGCTCACGCCGCAAGGCCAGCGCCTGCCGCCGATCTTCGAGCCACAGCTCGACCCGACGGCGTCGGCCGCCGACGCGCTCACGTTCTTCGGCTCCGTCGACGTCTCGGACACCGTGCTGCGCATCGCGCACCATCGCGGCGTCTGCTCCGGTGGCACGAACGACGGCGCGACGTGCGCCAACAGTCTCGATTGCGACGGGAAACCCTGCCACGACGCCTGCAACGGCGGCACGCTCGACGGCGTCGCGTGCGCCAACGACGGCGATTGCCCGAGCGGCGGCCGGTGCGGCGCGCTCTTCGACGCGGCCGCGTTCGCGGCGTTCGCGCCCGGCGGCGGTCCCATCGTGCTTCCGAAGCCGAGCGTCGACGGCATTTGCCAAGTCGCGCCGCACACGGGCTGCGCGAGCGACGGCGATTGCGGCGCCGTGGACGACATCTGCGTCGCGTACGCGCTCGAAGCCGGCAGGCCGGTGTCGCTCGACAGCCTGACGACGAGCACCACTGATCTCCGCGCCTTCACGTCGGCGGAGACGCTCGACGACGTCGATCGCACCGGCGACGGTGACGTCGCCGACTTCGTCCTCACGCTGCAGGACCGCGCGACCGGGGTGTTCGAGCCGCTCGGAGCGCCGAACGGATTTTCGAGCGGCGCGCCGCTTTCGCATTGCGGGCTCGCCGGAACGCCCGACGGTCGCGGCATCGTCCGCGTGGCGGGCGCCGGCTTCAGCCTCCCCGCGCTCGCATTGGAAGGTCCTGTTGCCGCTTTCCTCGAGCGCGAGAGCGACGAGGGCAACTGCGACGAGAACGGCGACGGCGACGCCGCCGACGACATCCTGCGTGTGTTTACCGTGCCGGGCACCGAGAACACCGCCAACGTCTCGCCGCCGCGCGCCGTCGATCCGTCGCTCGTGATCAACGGTCAGAGCCTCGTCGTCTCGAGCGGCGAGGTCTTCTTCCGCACGAGCGAAGCGGCGATGGCGCCGCTGCCGACGGCCGACCTCTTCCCCGACGGCACGCTCGACGACACCGTCCTCGAGGTGCTGAACACGTCGACCGATGCGGTGACGACGCTCTGCCCCGCGGGACAGGTCGCGGTAAAGGACGGCCGCGCGGCGTTCCTGCGGCCGGAGGCGGAGTCGACCAGCTTCTTCGTCGCGCGGGGAGCCCTGGACCCGTGTCCGACCGGCTCGTTGAACGGCGACTTCGACACCGACGACGAGGTCGTTCAGCTGTGGACCGGATCCGGTGAGCCGCAGAACCTCGGCCGCGCGGCCACCGCGGTCGCGCTCTCGTCGACCGACGTGGCGGCAATCGTCTCCGAGCCGCATGAAGGCGCAGAAGGCGTCGACTACAACGGCGACGGCGACACGCTCGACGGCGTCGCGCAAGTACGTCCGATCGCCGGCGGTTCATGGGTGTCGACGGGACAGGCGGCGGACACGATCGCGTTCTGCGGCTCCGTCCTCGCGATCATCACGCCCGAGCACGATCAGGGCGACAGCGACCTGAACAACGACGGCGACACCGACGACCGCGTGCTGCAGCTCTACGTTCCGGCGACGAGCATCTTGATCAACACCCATCAGGCGGCCGAGGAGGTTGCCTGCAACGAAGAGGTCGTCGCCTTCCGCACCAACGAGGGGGCGCAGGGATCGACGGACCTCGAGCATGGCGTCGATCCGCCCGGAACCTTCGATCCGCAGGACGTTCTCCAAGCGTGGGACATCGGCCGGCCGGAATGCCTGACGGCGTCGCCGCCGGCGGACTGTCTGCGGAACAGCCACATGCAGGCTACGCTGTGTCAGGCCGAAGTTTGCGATCCGCGCCGGCCGTACAAGGTGACGGGACACACGGTGAAGTTCCTCACCTCGGAATGCCTGCAGCGTGGCAATGATCCATCAGACTGCGGGGAAGAAGCACCCTCGGGCACGGATCTGAACGGCGACGTCCCGCCGCTGGCGCGCGACGTCGTCATCCAGCTCTTCGACGTCCGCGCGGGCGCCGTCACCGTCGTCGGGACCGCCGGCGATTTCGAGCACGACCCGTTCGGCGGCGGCGACGACAACGGCAGCGGCAAGGGCGGAACGATCTTCGTCGGGTCGGGCCGCTGCATCGAGACGCTGGGCGGCGAATGCGGTCTCGACGTCGACTGCGCGCCGCGCGGATTCTGCGACGACGGCGTCTGCAAGCGCGACCATCGCACGTGCGTGACGAACGCCGATTGCCCACCGGCCGTCCCGTGCGTCACGGGCCCGGGCGGCACGTACGTCGCCGCGAGCCCCGATCAAGACGGCGACGGCGTTCCCGACCACCTCGACAATTGCCCGCGCGTCGCCAACACGAACCAACGGGACAGCGACGGCGACGGCACCGGCGACGCGTGCGACCTCGCGCCGGGAGGCCTCGATCATTTCCAGTGCTACGACGCGGACGCCGACCGCATCCCGCCGGTGACCAACGTGTCGCTCGTCGATCGCTTCGGAACGACGATGGTGAACGCGATTCGACCGCGCCGCGTCTGCAATCCGGCGAGCAAGAACGGCGAGGATCCGACGGCGCCCGATCACATCTCGCACCTCGTCGCGTACGACGTCCGTCGCGCCGGCCCGCGCGCCACGTTGCCGCGGACGGTTACCGTCGGGAATCAATTCGGCTCGCTCGACGTCAATCTCGTGAGACCCGAGCTGCTCCTCTTGCCGAGCGCGAAGACCCTCGATCCGCCGCCGCCCGCGCCGCTGCCACCGGGCGCGCTCGATCACTTCCAGTGCTACCGCGTCACGCAGGCACGGACGCACCTCAAGGGCATCGGCATCGACGACGAGTTCGGTCCGCTCACCGTCGATGTGAAGCGGCCGCGACGCCTGTGCGTTCCCGTGAACAAGAACGGTGAGAGCCCGGGGGCGGACCGCCATCTCGGCGTGCTGATGTGCTACGAGGTTCGTCTCCAGAACTCGTCGCGGCCGTTCGTCGGTCCGCGTCAGCTCTTCGTCGCGAACCAGTTCAGCACGTCCACGCTCGAGCGCCTGCGACCGACGGAGCTCTGCTTGCCGTCCATCATCCAGTGAGGACGCGGATGAAATGACGGTCCTCGAGCGCTGCCGCGATCTGCCGACGCGAACGTTCGCGCCGGGCGAGACCGTCCTCGCCGAGGGCACCCGCTCCGGCAGGCTCTACGTTCTCGTGAGCGGCACGATCGAGGTCGTGAAAGGCGACGTCCAGGTCCACACGCACTCGGAGCCGGGGTCGTTCTTCGGCGAGGTGTCGGCGCTCCTCGACGTGCCGCACACCGCGACGGTACGCGCGCTCGACACCGTGACGTTTCACGTCGCCGAGGACCCGCTCGCGTTCCTCGGCTCGAATCCCGCGTTCGCGCTCGAGCTCTCGCGTCTCCTCGCGCGCCGCCTGCACTACGTCACGACGTACCTCGTCGATCTCAAGAAGCAGTTCGAGGACAGCGGCGATCATCTGTCGATGGTCGATGTCGTCCTCGGAAGCCTCGTGCACCAGCAAGGACCGGAGGCATCCGCCGGCTCCGACCGCTGTCCCGACCCGGACTTCGACTAGCGACTCGTCAGCGTCGGCTCGCGCGCGGCGACTACGGCGCGGTCGGACGGACGAGCGGCTCGTCGAGGCTCACGCGCTCCTCGCCGGCCAGCGACGACCACGTCGCGGTGCGTTCGGTGGTGTCGAACACGACGTACGACGGCGCGGGCGCCGGCTGCCGTCCCGCGTTGAAGATCCACGTGCCGCCGATCCGGTCCACCCACGAGCCGCCCTGGCGAAACGGGGATTGGTGGACGTGGCCCGTGAGCACGACGTCGGGACGGTGCTCACCGATCCACGCGACGAGCTCGGCGTCGCCGTAGTGCTTCGTGCCGGACCAGCTGACCGGCGAGCGGTCCGGCGGCGCGTGGTAGACCCAGATCCAGCGCGCGCGGCGCCGCGCGGCGTCCCGCGCCAGTTGGCGCGCGACCGCGTCGCGGCCGCGCGGGCCGTCCCACCACGGACAGACGGTCAGCGAGACGTCGTCGATCTCGGCGTAGTCGCCGTCGGTGAGCACGCCGGGTACGGCGCCTTGCGCGAGCCACGCCGCCGTCCGCTCGCCGTCGGCGCCCCGCACGTTCAGGTCGTGATTGCCCGAGCTCGCCGCGACGCGCGTGCGCGCGCTGAACCGCTTCAAGTACGTCGACACGACGACGATCTGCGCCCCGAGGGCGACCACCGACGCGACGTCGAGCGAGTCGCCGGCGACGACGACGAGATCGAACCGCGGCGCCGCCTCGTGCACCCAATCGAACTGCTTCAGCGCGTAGTGGAGATCGGAGACGAGCAATCCGCGCATTGTTACGATTCCATTACGCGATGGTGTCCGGCGACGCGATGTGCGACATCCCGGCCGAGGAGACAGCGTGATGTCGTGGTTTCACATCTTCGTGGATCAGGAGTCAAAGTCGTTCAAGAAAGGCGAAATCATCTTCGACCTGGGCGATCCGGCGAGCCGTATGTACGTGGTCGCCGAGGGCGAGGTGGAGATTTCGATCGGCGGCGCCGCGATGGAGGTCATAGGACGTGAGGGGATCTTCGGCGAGATGGCGCTGATCACGAACGAGACGCGAAGCGCGACGGCGCGCGCCCGGAGCGATTGCCGCCTCGTCGAGATCTCGGAGCGTCGATTCCTGTATCTCGTCCAAGAGACGCCCTTTTTCGCGCTCGAGGTCATGCGCGTGCTCGCCGAGCGGCTGCGTCGCCGCGATCCGCCGAGCTGAGCGACCGCGCTCGGTCGCGCGGCCGCACGAGCGCGACGGCGACCGCGACGATGCAAAGCATGCCGAACGCGTCGCCGACGCGGCCGTAGACGGAGCGGCCGGTCGCGGGCGCGATCGACGCGAGCAGCACGTCGCGCGAGAGCGGCGCGGTCGTCGCGACCATACGGCCGAGCGGATCGATCACCGCCGAGGGCCCCGAATCGGAGACGCGAAGCACGTACATCCGCTGCTCGACCGCGCGGAGCGCGACGATGTCGAGCTGCTGCCGTCCGAAGCCCGCGTTCGGCACCCAGCTGTCGTTGGACGGGTTGACGAGATAAACGGCGCCCTCCGCGACGCGTCGTCCCGCGACGTGCGGCAGCAAGCCCTCGTTGCAGACGAGCACGCCCGCGGCGCCGGCGCGCGTCGCGAGCGGCGGCGTCGGGGCGCCCGGATCGAACTGGCGGATGCGGCCGAAACGACGGCGCGCGAGCTCGACGCGTAGCGGAAAGTACTCCATGAACGGCAGCAGGTACTCCTTGTCGTAGCGCGCCGTCAGCGTGCCGTCGCGCGCGACGAGATAGACGCTGTTCGTGTACGGTCCGGCGCCGTCGGCGCCCATCGCGCGGGGCGCGCCGAGCACCAGCTCCGCGTCCTCACCGCGGAGCGCGGCGCCGAGCGCCTGCCGGTAGAGATCGTCCTGCTCGAGGAAGAACGTGAGCGCCGCCTCGGGCCAGAACACGATCGCCGGCGCGCCGCGATCGAACGCGTCGTGCGTGAGGCGGAGGTACGTGTCGAGCGTGCGCGCCGGACCCTCGGATCCCCAGCGCGCCGCGGCGCCCAGATTCCCCTGTACGATCGCGACCGGCACGCGCGCGGCGTCCCGCGGCCCCGCATCGTCGGCGCCGATCACGATGAAGCCGAAGACGGTCACGGCTCCCGCGGTCGCGGCGGCGACGGCGAGCGCCGACCACGCGTCGCGGTCGAGCCGGCGACGCTCGACCGCGGCCACGACGGCGCCGGCGACCGCCGCGTTCACGCACACGAGGACGAACGAGATGCCGTACACGCCGGTGATCGACGCGATCTGCATCACCGGCAGGATGCCGATCTGCGAGTACCCGAACGTCGCCCACGGCGAGTTGCCGACGTACGCGAGCGTTCCGTTGAGGAGCCGCCCGCGCGCGAGCTCCGCTGCCGCCCATGCCGCGCCGGCGAGCAGCGGCGCCGACGCCCTGCCGCGCGCCAGCGGACCGTACGCCAGCGCGAAGGCGGCATAGTACGGCGCCGCCATGAGCAGCGTGACCAGCAGAAAGAGCCCTACACCGACGTACGCCGGCTGATGAAAGTAGTCGGACACCGCGCCCGGCATCCACGTCCCGACCCCCCAGCCGACGAGCAACGTCCAGAGCACACCGATCGCGATCCGTCGCGGCCATGCGGCGCCTCTCAGCGCGAGCAGCAGCGGCACGAGCGCGAGCCACGCGAGCGCACGGAGACTCGCGGGCGGAAACGCGAGCGCGTACAGAGCGGCGGAAAGCGCCGTCAGCGCGACGGCAACGGTACCGCGTCCGACGCGGCTCACCCAGCGAGCCGCGGGAGATCGTGCGGCCGCACGAGCGCGTCTTTAGTGGCGCGCGCCCGTTCCGCACACGCCGTCGCATCGAGCCCACGGAACTGCCCCGCCCGTCCGCCGTTCGTCGTCGCGAGGACTCGCGCCGCGTCAGCGTACCCGCGCGCCATCTCCGGTCGCATCCCGAGCGCCTCGGCCGCGCTCACGCTCCGATCGAGCCAGCGCAGCGCGACGTGCGCGCGGGCGATCAGGCGCTCATATCGCCCGCGGAGACGCAGCACCTCGGGACGACGCCACGCGACCTTCGCCGCGCTCCGCATCGCGGCGCGACCGCTCCGCCGCGCGGCCTTCGTCCACTTCTCGCGCGATGCTCCGCCCGCGTCGACTGCGTCCGCGAGACGCGCGACGTCCAGCAGAAATCTTGAGCGATGATACGAGCTCACGTGGAACGGCGGCACCGGCGACGAGCGCGCGACGACCTCCGCCGCGTGCGCCAACGTCTCCTCGGCGGCATCGAGGTCGCCGAGATGCGTCTGCGCCTTCGCCTTCGCGCCGAGCGCGAGGATGTGCAGCAGGTCCTCGGGGTTCTCGTCGTAGTACGCGGTCGCGGCGTCGATGGCGGCCGCCCAGTCCTCCTCTTCGAGCGGCAGCAACGTCCCGATGTAGTAGTGATTCGTCTTGGCGAGGTCGTACTGGAAGAGGTCCCAGATGCGATCGATCTCGGCGAGCGACTCGCGCGCCCCCGCGAGGTCGCCGCGGTGGATGCGCTTCTCGGCGAGGAGCCCGAGATACGTCGTCGGCCCCCACAGCTGGCCGTTCCGTACGCTCTCCGCGATCCGCTCCGGCGCGATCTCGTGCGCTTCGCTCCAGTCCCCGTGCAGCACACGGTGGGCGAAGTGCATCGCGCGCTCGTAGACGTACTCGTCGGGCGACGCGCCGTCGACGAGCGTGCGTGCCAGATCGGAGAACCGGCGGCTGACGTCGAACGAGATGCCGCCGAACGCGAACAGCGCCGCCGCGCCGGCGTAGAACTTTCCCGATTGCGGCACCGACGCGGGATCTACGCGCTGGAGGAACGCGAGCGTATCCATGCTGTCGAACAGGTGGCGCGTCGGCTGCGACGTGACGGTCGCCTCGGCGCGCGCGTAACGCAGCTCCATGATCTCGCGCTCACGCTCGGTCGCGGCCCCGCGGCGGCGTCGCACGCGTGGCCCGTACAAGCGCAGCAACACGCTTCCGAGGTTGCGTACGAACCGCGCGCCGAGCGCGAGACGCCCTTCGACGACCTCGTCCCCGAGCAGACGAAGCGCCCGATTGAAGTGCTCGACCGCGTCGAGGAACCGACCGCGATAGTAGAGCGCCTGCGCGATGTTCTTCTCGAGGACGGCGCGTTTTGCCGGATCCCCGCCGTCCGCGTGCATCTGGAGGTAGAGCTTGGACGCCTGCTCGAAAAAGTGGAGCGCTTCGCTCGGAGCCGCGGCCCGCGCCGCCTCCGCACCGGCACGGAAGAGGAACGTCTCGGCGCGCTCCACGTCGCCGCCCTTGCCATAATGGAACGCGAGCATCCCGGCGTACCCGGGATGATCGGTCGCGAGCACGCGTTCCATCGCCGCGCCGACGCTGCGGTGCAGCTCCTCGCGGCGCGCCTGGAGCAGCCCCTCGTACGTGACCTCTTGGATCAGGCGATGCTTGAACGCGTACTCGGCGCCGGGCAGGCGTTCCGATCCGACGAGGAATTCCGCGTCGACGAGCGCTTCGAGCTCGGCGCCGAGGCGCGGCGGATGGCCGAGCACCTCCGCGAGGACGTCGACCTCGAAAGCGCCGCCGATCACCGATGCCGTCTGGAGAAGCTGACGGCGCGGCGGATCGAGACGATCCACGCGCGCCATCACGACTTCGTGGATGCTTCCGGGAATCGTGACCGTCGCGATCTTGTCGGTGACGCGGAACGCACCCTCCTCGGCGACCACCGCACCTTCGTCGACGAGCGCGCGGATGACCTCCTCGATGTAGAATGGGTTCCCCTGCGCGCGCTCCTCGATGAGGCGGCGCGTGTCGTGCGGCAGCTCACCCCGGCGGAAGAGATGCTTCAGCATCGTGCGCGCGGCCGAGGATTCCAGCGGACGGAGCGCGATCTCGCGCTCGCGATCCGGGTGGTGCTTGCGGGCGTGCTCGCGAATGCGCTCCGACGTCTCGGCGAAGCCCGGGCGGAACAGCGGGATGAAGAGGATCGAATGCGATTCGCAGAGCCGAATCACGGACTCGATCATTCCGATCGACGACAGGTCGGCCCAGTGAAGGTCGTCGAGCACGACGACCGTCGGCCGCCGTTCGCTCGCCGCCCGGAGCAGCTGCGTCACGCCGCGGACGATCAGCTTCTCGAGCGCGTCGCCGTGCAGGCCCGCGACCCGCTCCCGGTCGGACGGCGGCAGCGGCAATCCGAGCATGCTCGCGAGGAACGGCAGGACCTCGTCCGCCTCGCCCGCCAGGAGATCGCGGACGAAGGCGTCGAGCTTCTCGCGCGCCGCGCCGTCGTCGTCGGCGTCGGCGATGGTCGCGAGCGACCGGCAGAGATCGGCGATCGTGTGAAAGCCGAGATGCTGGCCGGCGGCGCGCGAGCGCCCCTCGCACCACGCGACCGCACGCGCCTCGTCGGACGCGGTGAGCTCCGCGAGGAGCCGCGACTTGCCGAGCCCGGCGGCGCCGATCACGGCGACGAGCGCGCCGCCTCCCTCACGCAGCCGCTCGACGGCGTCGCGTAGCATCGCGAGCTCCGCCTCCGAGAGCTCCGCGTGGCCGTCGCGCAGGCGGTGCACCGACTCCCGGAGAACGTCGAGCTCCTTCTCGCGGCCGACGAGCGGTGAGAACACGCGCCGCTCGGCGCCGATGCGCGCGCGATGCAGGCGCTCGCGGTCGGACAGCAGCTCGAAGACCCGGATGGGCGTCGCGCGGCGCTCGCGGACGCTCGTGTCGAGCTCGCGATACTCGAACGTGTCGCGCGTCGCCCGGTACACCTCCTGGCCGACGTAGATCTGCCCCGCGGGCGCGAGGTCCTTCAGCTCGTCGGCGACGCTCACCGGGTCGCCCATCACCGCGAACTCGCGAATCAGCGGCCCGCTGATGTCGCCGGCGATGCCGAGGCCGGTGTTGATGCCGCTGTGGACGTCGAGACGCATGCCGTCGCCGAGCGCGTCGCTGTACACGCGCACGCGCCGTCGCATCTCGATCGCCGCGTTCACCGCGGCGCGCGGCGCGTCCTCGATCGCCTCGGGTACGCCGAAGAGCGCCATCACGCAGTCGCCGAGGTACTTGTCGACGGTGCCGCCGTGCGCGGTCGCGATTTCGTCGAGGAGACGCAGACACCCGGCGACGATGGGGTACGCGCGTTCCGCGCCCATGCGCTCGGTGAGCGTCGTGAACCCGGTGATGTCGGCGAAGAGTATCGTCGCGCGCCGCCGCTCGGTCTCGTCGGAACGGCGCGTGTGTCCGCGGTCGCGCTCCGCGCGCAGCGCCGGGGCGAGGTACGTGCCGGTGACGAGGCGCGCCGGCCGCCCGCCCGCATAGGCGAGGATCGTCTCACGATCGTCGTCGGACACCGCGTCGCGGGCGACGGCATCGATCACCCGCGCGCTGTCGTCGCGCGAGAGCGGCTGGAGCGCGATTTCCTCGATCGTGCCGGCGGCCGCCGCTCGGATCGTTTCGAGCACGTGCGCGTTGGGGCGGCTCGTGAGCACCACGAGCGCGCTGCCGGACGCCGCGACGGTCACGGCGCTCACGAGCGCCCCGCGCGCCGCCTCGTTCATCCGATCGGCGTCCTCGATGACGGTGAACGCTCCGGGTCCGAGCTCGGCGACGAGCCGCGACTTTCCCATGCCGTCGTCGCCAACGATCACCACGACACCGCCGCGACCGGCGGCCGCGTCGTCGACGCGCGCGCGGAGGCGTGCGAGCTCCTCCGCCCGGCCGACGAAGGGCACGCGCGTGTCCTCGGCGGACGCGGCGACGACGTGTCCCGCGCGCGTGCCGCGCAATTTGAAGATCGATACCTCGGCCTTCTTTCCCTTGAGCGGCATGCTGCCGAGCGGCTCGTAGTCGAACGCGTCGGCGGTCGCCGCGTGGGTCTCCGGTCCGACGTAGATCGCGTCGCGGGGCGCCTTCGCCTTGAGGCGTGCGGCGACGTTCACCGCGTCGCCGAGGACGTTGAACTCGCGGATCGCACCGGTGCGTACGTCGCCGGCGACCATGAACCCCGTGTTGACGCCGATTACGAGGTGCAGCGACACCGGCGCGTCGAGCGCGCGCACGTACTCGCGCATCTGCGCCTGCATCTCGAGCGCCGCGGCGGCCGCGGCGCGCGGCGCGTCGGCGAGCGGTACCGGGTACCCGAACACCACCAGGAGACAGTCGCCGAGATACTTGTCGACCGAGCCGCCGTGCCGCCGGGCGACGCCGTCGAGCGTCCGGAGCGCGCCCGTCACCGCGAAGTAGGCGCGCTCGGGACCGACGCGTTCGGCGAGATCGGTGAAGCCGACGATGTCCGCGAACATCACCGTCGCCCGCGTCGTCGGAACCGGTCGCGACGCCGCACCCGCGGCCGCCGGCGGCGATGTCACGGCGCTGCTCATGGTCGCTCCGCGCATACGCCTACCGGGCGGGCGCTGACAAGCAATACCGCGACCGGCGGCCGGGGACGCCTTCGGTCGACCGCGGCACGCATCGTGCTCACGCGGAGCGACGAATGCGTGATGCGCGCGCCCCGCTCGGTGCGTCCGCGGGCGCGGCCGATGCCGTCGCGCTGCCGCTCGACCGCCATCTCGCACGTCTACACGCGCGTTTCGCGGACTTACGCTCGGGAGAGGTCGCCAGCTACATCCCCGAGCTCGCGAAGGCCAATCCGGATTGGTTCGGAATCTGCCTCGTCACCACCGACGGGCATGCCTATCGAGTGGGCACGACCGCACAGCCTTTCACCATCCAGTCGATCTCGAAGCCGCTCGTGTACGGGCTCGCGCTCGAGGATCGCGGCCGCGACGCCGTCCTCGCGAAGATCGGCGTCGAACCGACCGGCGACGCGTTCAACTCGATCAGCCTCGAGACCGGGACCGGACGGCCGTTCAATCCGATGATCAACGCCGGCGCGATCGCCGCGGCGTCGCTGGTCGCCGGCCACTCGGCCGAAGACCGGTTTCAGCGCGTCCTCTCCACGTTCTCGCTGTACGCCGGCCGTCCGCTCGCGCTCGACACGGCGACGTACGAGTCCGAGCGCGACACGGGCCACCGCAACCGCGCGATCGGCCACATGCTCCGGAACTTCGACGTCGTGACGGAAGATCCCGACGGACCGCTCGACGTCTACTTCAAGCAATGCTCGATCTCCGTCGATTGCCAGGCGCTCGGCGTGATGGCCGCGACGCTCGCGAACGGCGGCGTCAACCCGACCACCGGCGAGCGCGCGCTCCGCGCCGACCTCGTGCCGGATGTATTGAGCGTCATGACGACGTGCGGGATGTACGACTACGCCGGCGAGTGGGTGTACTGGGTAGGGCTGCCGGCGAAGAGCGGCGTCGGCGGCGGCATTCTCGCGGTCCTGCCCGGGCAGCTCGGTATCGCGGTGTTCTCGCCGCCGCTCGACGCGCGCGGCAACAGCGTTCGCGGCGTCGCCGTGTGCAAGGAGCTCTCGCGCGAGCTCGATCTGCACTTCCTCCGAACGCCGCGCGCGGGACGCGCCGTCGTCCGCGCGTCCTACGACGTGGCGATGGTGCGCTCGAAACGCGTGCGCACCGGCGCGGAGCGCGATGTCCTGCACGACGTCGGGCACCGCGCGGCGGTCTACGAGCTGCAAGGCGATCTCGCATTCGCCGCGATCGAGGCCGCCGTCCGTCAGGTCGTCGAGCGCGGGGCGACGCTTCACTACGTCGTTCTCGATCTCCATCGTGTCGCCGCCGTCGACGACGCGTCGACACGTATGCTGCTCGACTTGCTCGACGCCCTCGCGGAGCACGGAAAGGCGCTCGTGCTCGTGTCGGGCGGCGGGCACTCCCGGCTGCTCCGCTTTCTCGGCGAGCGTCTCGGCCCGGATCGCCAAGACGAGCTGCACGCGTTCGCGGATCTCGACGCCGCGCTCGAGTGGTGCGAGGACCGGCTGCTGGGCGCGAGCGGCGTGGGGCGGCGGCCGACGGCGGCGATCGCCCTCGCCCAGCATCAGCTCTGCCGCGGCCTCGACGCGGCGGCGATCGCGTATCTCGCCACTCTCCTCGAGCGGCGGCGATTCGCGACCGGCAAGCTGATCGTCCGTAAAGGCGACCGCGCGAACGAGATCTACCTCCTCACCGCCGGCAAGGTGAGCGTGACGATCGATCTCGCGTCGGGACAGCGCCAGCGCGTATCGACGCTCTCGGCCGGCATGACGTTCGGCGAGCTCGCGATCATCGACGACGCGCCGCGGTCGGCCGACGTGCGCGCCGACGAGCCGACGGAGTGTTACGCGCTCGCGCTCGCGGATTTCCGCCGTCTCGACGACACGCACCCGCGCTTGAAGCTCGTGCTCCTCGAAAACCTGCTGCGAAACGCCGCGCAGACGGCGGGACGGCTCACGCGCGAGGTTGCCGCGCTCGCGAGCTGACCCGCCGCCCGGCCCGCGCCCTACGGGTACGCCCGCGCGTGTCCCGGCAGCTCGAGACGGCCGAGACCCGGGAGCCCCGCCGCACTGTTCACCGACGACGACGTCGTCGGACCGACGCAGAAGAGCGCGGCGAGCGTCGGATCGGATTCGTCGGCGACCGGCGTATCCACGACTCCCGTGGCGGTCACCACGTCGCCGACGAGACCGTTGTCGAAGCATTCGCGGAAGCGACCGACGGAGCAGGTATCTCCCGCACGCGTGCAATCGGCGTTCGAGAGGCAGCCGCGGAAAGTCTCGACGGGCCCGCAGAACTGCTCGAACGGCCCGGTCTGGCAGATGTAATCGTTCGCGCTCGTCGCCGGAGAGTTGTCGCCGGGGACGCAATCGCCGGAGCCACCGTCGCACTGGTTGGGCGCCGTCTTGGAGCCGGGCGTGTTGCACGCCCCGCTCGGACACTGCGACGCGACCGTGCACGGCGCGCCGACGTTGGTCCCGCCGATGCACCGCTTTCCACCGCACACGCTCGCGCCGACGGCGGTGCAGTCCGCGTTCGTCGCGCACGGCGTCGCCGCGGCGTTGTTGCACGTGTCGCATTGACAGCGGTTGCTCGTGAATCCCACCGCGGAGCAGAGCGGATTCGACGCGGAGACGGTGCGGGTCTTCGCGCCGGTCGTATTGGAAAGGTCGATGGTGAGCGCCGCGATCTGTCCCCCGGCGAGCGGCGGACAATCGAGGCTCGTCGCGCCCCACGCCGCGTTGGGGGACGTCCCGTTCACGTCGCACGCCTTCGTGTCGCGCATGCCGCCGGCGCACGTCCCGCCGCGCGCGCCGTCGTTCGCGTTGCCGTCGCCCTGACACTGCGGACACGGCTGCGCGAGCGTCGGGCCGGAGTAGACGGCCGAGCGTAAGCTGACGTTCGTCGCCGCCGCGCCGCTCTCGACGTTCGCGGTACCCGTAATCGTACCGATGATCTGGTTGCCCACGCACGTCGATACGCCGCCCGCGGCGAGCGCCAGGTACGAGCCGAAGTAGTACTCGCACGTGCCGGCGCTCGAGCTGCACGTGCCGCTCGGGCACGCCGACGCGGCCGCGCACGCCCCTCCGTCGTTCGCGCCGCCGACGCACTGCCGGAAGCACGCGGCGTTACCGGCGCAGACGACGGACGTGTTGTTCGTGCAGCGCCGATTGTTCAGGTCCTTGCTCGGTCCCGCTGCGCTCGGGTACGTCGCGGCGTTCAGGTTGTCGACCGGCCCGAGCACGTTGCAGACGCCGCACGGACGATTCGCGCCCGCGCAGCTCGTCACGCCGACGGTGACTTTGCCCGCGTCGACGACCGTCGAGTCGTGGCCCTGTCCCGTCCAGCCGGTGTCGAGCACGCCAACCGCGCCGGCGGTGCCGACGAAGTCGATGAACCTCGGACACGCGCATTGGCACGTGGCGGTACACGTGAAGCCCGCGCCGGCGTTCGGACACTGACTGCCCGGCGGATCGCACCCTTCCCCGAGCTGCACGACGCCGTCGCCGCAGTCGCACGGAAACGCGTCTTTGCCCGTCTGCTGACGCCACGCGCTCCGCAACGACGCGCACGACGGGCCGCTCGGCATCTGGTCGCAGTTCTGCGCCTCGCAGTACGCGAGGCAGAGCCCGGTCTGCACCGGTCCGAGGCCGCCGCACGCTCCAGTTTGCGCCACGGCGTTCTCGGAGACACCGAGAACGAGTGCGATCGCGAATCCACCAACGACGAGGCGGGCCACGCGGACAGCAATGCGACGCATGCGCTGACTCCTTTCGCGCTGCGGGGGCATTTCCTCGAATCCGTGTCGGGCGCCGAGCAGTCAATTCCGTTCCGCCGGGACCACCATGCGCACCTCGGTCGTCGCACTCGCGCACAAGCGAGCGCGAGCTCACCCCATCGAGGAGCGCGCGTTCGGTCGAACTGGTGACGGAGTGACACCGTCGCACGGCAGCCTTCACGCGTCGCGCTGACACCCGCTCACGCGAAACCCGTGATAGTGGCGTCGGAATGAGAGGTGACGGCCGGCCCGCGCCGGCGCGACGGCATCATTGCGTTAGGGATACAAAGTCGGCCGCGTAAGGAGTCCCGCAAGGCAGGCTCCCGCACAACATCGCGTCCGCCACCCGCCGATGCGTGATGGGATAGCGATACTCCATACGTCATAGGGAACCATGCCCGAACACCGGCTGCGACAGCTCGGCGCCGTCGAATCTTCGCTCGTCGACACGAGCGAAGCACCCAGACAAGGCGCGGAGGGCGCGCCCGATGCGTGGATCGAGGTGGAACCGTGGGCGGCCGACGGACTGCTCGGGCTCACGGTCGGCGACGAGATCATCGTGATCACGTGGCTGCACCGAGCTCGGCGCGACGTCCTACGCGTCCATCCCCGGTCGGATCCGCGGAATCCGCTGACCGGCGTGTTCGCGACGCGCTCTCCCGACAGGCCGAATCCCATGGGCCTCCACCCGGTGACGGTGCGTGCGATCCACGGGCGTCGTCTGCGCGTCGGACCGATCGAAGTAATCGACGGAACGCCGGTGATCGACATCAAGCCGGTGCTGACGTGCGAGTCGAAAAAGGAGTGACCGTGGAGCTACTCGTGAACATCGACGTCGACGATTTGGAGCGTGCCGTTCGCTTCTACGCCGAAGCGTTCGGCCTGCGTGTCGGCCGTCGCCTCGGCGACGACGGCGTCGAGCTCCTCGGCGCCGCGTCGAAGATCTACGTGTTGCGGAAACCCGCCGGGAGCACCGCGACGAATGCGTCGGGCACGACGCGTGACTACCGGCGCCACTGGACGCCGGTGCATCTCGACTTTGTCGTCGACGACGACTTGGCTGCCGCCGTCGCCCGCGCGGAGACCGCGGGCGCCGTCGTCGAGACCCCGATCGCGACGTACCCGTGGGGCAGCATGGCCGTCCTGGCCGATCCGTTCGGCCACGGCTTCTGCCTGCTTCAGCTATCGCCGCAGGGATACGACGCGATCAGCACTCGACCCTGAGATCGGCGCCGATCGCGTCTCGACTTCACGGCGGGCAGCCGGGCGAGTCGGGAGCGTCCTTCGCGGTCAGCACTTTGCCGGGCTTGAAGGTCTCGGTGCCGCCGAAGTGCAGGCAGAAGCGACGCGTGCCGAGCGTGAGCACGACGTCGATCGGGCTCGGGTCGCTCGCGAGCGAATGCCCGAGCTGGGCGCCCTTACCGGTCGCCTTGATGAACTTGCCCGCCTTGATCTGCGCGGTCTTGATCGGACCTGCCGCGAGCAGCCGATCCTTGTACTTGAAGCCCTTGTGATCGGCGGGCTTGCCGATCGGCAGCCAGTTCGCCGCGGGCAGCGAATACGTGTCGTCGATGCCGGTGCCGACGACGCGAAGTGACCCGCCGTTCGCGGTCGGATCGTCGGCGGGGCCGCCGAGCGCGACCGGTTCTCCGGTCACGGACTTCACGGTGAGCCCCTTCTTCGCGGTGTTGACGTTGTCCTTCAGCGTGAGCTTCTTGCCGGCGAGCAGCTGGTCGCCGCCGCTCGCGGCCGGCGCAACGCGACGGATCTCGCCGCCGCTCACGTCCGCGTAGTACATCGCGCCGTCCGGGCCGAATACCATGTCCGCCGGCGTGCCCGCGCCGCCGACGAACATCGTCGGGGAGCCGACCACGTCGTCGCGCGTGCCGTTCACCACCATCGAGTAGATGTTGCCGCTGCCGCAGTCGCCGAAGAAGTATTGACCGTCGAGGCCGTTGAAGCCGTTCCCGGCGAACGATCCGCCGATCATGCAGCTGCCGAGACCGCTCGAGTGGTTGTAGGTGAAGATCGGATCGACGTCGCCCGCCACCTCGCAACCGCCCGGAAGCGTCCCCTCGCAGTGCGGCCACGCGTAGCTCTTGCCGCTCGTGACGACGTCGAGCTCTTCGACCGTGAGGTCGCCGACGTCCGCCAGCCACAGCGAGCCCGTATTCGGATCGAACGAGAAGCGGAACGGATTGCGGAAGCCGTACGCGAAAATCTCGCCGCGCTTGCCGACCTGGTTGAAGAACGGATTGTCGCTCGGAATGGTGCCGTCGAGGTTGAGGCGCAGCACCTTTCCTTCGAGCTCGTTCAGGTTTTGCGCGTACGGATTCGTCGACGAGCCCGGACCCCCCTGGTTGTCGCCGAGCCCGGTGTCACCGGCGCCGACGTACAGCTTCGAGTCGGGTCCGATGCGCAGCACGCCCCCGTCGTGATTGCCGTTGTCCGTGCGGATGCCGCTCAGCAACACGGTCAGCGACAGCGGGTTCACCGTGTCGCCCGGGCCCATGGTGACGCGCACCACCTCGTTGAAACGTCCGGTCCCGCCGCAGCCGCCGGGGTCCTTCGTTCGATACAGATAGATGAAGCCGTTCGTTCCGAAGCTCGGATCGACGGCGACGCCGAGCAGCCCCATCTCGGAGCTGCTGCACACCGGAACCGTGATCAGCGTGGTCGCGCTGGTTCCGTCGGTGAGCACGAGACCGCCGCCCTTTTCGGTGACGAGCATGCGCCCGTCCGGAAGGAACGCGATGGCCGTCGGCGCCGCGAGACCGCCGCGGAACAGCGTGTCTTCGAATCCCGTCGCGGGGGTGCCCGCGCACGCGATCGTCGGAGCGAGGACGAGCGCGGCGAGGAGAGCGAGTGTCGTGCGCATGAGCAATTTTCTACCGCACCGGTTCCACTTCCGCCAAGCGAAAGAAGCGGCGAAACCCGCATGGCGCGTCGCACGCGAATGCGCGCAGCCGGACGGGCCATTTCGCTCGAAGCCGCAGACGCATTGCATCGACGGCTCGGTACTGCCACTGATTCCGAGATCGATGGCGAGCCGATTCGCGACAGACACCGCCGTGACGCGCATCGCCGATCGGCGCTACGCCGCCCGCATCGACCACGGCTGGTGGGTCGTACGCGGACCGAACGGCGGTTACCTCGCGGCCCTCGTTCTCCGGGCGATCACGACCGACGTCGCCGATCCGGCGCGCCGTCCACGGTCCTTCACGATCCATTACCTCCGACCGCCGCGCGAGGGCGACGCGGAGATCGTCGTACAGCCGGAGCGCACCGGCCGGACGACGTCGGTCGCGACGGCACGCCTCACGCAGGACGGAAAGCTCACGGCGCTCGCGGTCGCGGCGCTCGGCACCGATCGTCCCGGACCCGAGTTCGCGCACCTCGCGCCCCCCGAGGTCCCGGGACCGGACGAGATCGCGCCGCCCGTGCGCCGTCCGATCGACATCCCGCTGCGTGATCGGTTCGAGATGCGGATCGCGCTCGGCCGACTGCCGTGGGAGGAAGCGCCAGCGCGCGAGGCCGTGACCGGCGGCTGGATTCGTCTCGCCGAACCCGAGCCGCTCGACGCCCACGTCATCGCGACGCTGAGCGACGCATGGTTCCCCGCGGTGTTCACCGTGACCGCCGAACGCGTGCAGGTGCCGACCGTCGACTTGACCATCCACTTCCGCGACGAGCCCGCGCACGTGCACGACTGGTGTCTCACGCGGTTCGTGAGCCGCCACGCGTCGCACGGCTTCGTCGAGGAGGACGGCGAGATCTGGAGCCGCGACGGGCGGCTTCTCGCGCAGAGCCGTCAGCTGGCGCTGATGTCACGAGCGGAGACTCCCTGATGCCCGCACGTCTCGAGCTGCCGCCGGAGCATCCGCACGTCGTCGTCGTCACCATCGACCGGCCGGCGCAGGCGAACGCGCTCGACCCGCCGACGCTTCGCGACCTCGCGGGGGCGTGGCGTCGCATCGCCGAGGATCCCGAGATTCGCTGCGCGGTGCTGACCGGCGCGGGCGACCGCGTCTTCTGCGCGGGGATGGACATGAAGACGACGATTCCCCAGTCGCAGCGGTTCGCGCGCGGTGAGCGCGTCGACGACGAGACGTTCGAGGGGCTGCGCAGCGTCGCGACCGCGCTCCTCGCCGGCTTCGATCTCGGTACGCCGCTCGTGTGCGCGGTGAACGGCCACGCGCGCGCGGGCGGCTTCGATCTCATGCTCGCGGCGGAGATCCGCTACGCGGTGCCGCACGCCACGTTCGCGCTCGAGGAGGTCGCGCTCGGGCTCTATCCCACCGGCAACGCGACGGTGCTCCTGCCGCGGCAAATCCCGTGGGTCCATGCCCACGAGCTACTGCTCACGGCGCGGCCGATCGACGCGGTCCGCGCGGTCGAGATCGGCCTCGTCAACGCCGTCGTCGAACCGGCGAAGCTCCTGCCGACCGCGCTCGCGACCGCCGACGCGATCGCGGCGAACGCGCCGGTCGCCGTCCGCGAGACCCGCCGCGGTGTACGGGAGATTCTATCGATGCCGCTCGCCGACGCGTACCGTCGCCAGGAGGAGATCGGCGCGCCGCTCCGCCGCACGGCCGACGCGCGCGAGGCGCAGCGCGCGTTCGTCGAGAAGCGCCGTCCCGTATGGACGGGCAAATGAGCCGGGTGCTATCGAGCGTCCATGCGTGACGACGTCGCCGACCTCGACGCGACCGCGCAGGCGGAGCTGGTGCGCCGCGGCGACGCGACGCCCCTCGAGCTTGTCGACGCCGCGATCGCCCGCATCGAGCGGTTGAACCCGCGGCTGAACGCGGTCATCCACGAGCACTACGACCGCGCGCGCGCCGAGGCGCGGGGGCCATTGCCCGACGGCCCGTTCCGCGGCGTGCCGTTTCTCCTGAAGGATCTCGCGGGTGGTCATGCCGCCGGCGATCCGCATCACTGGGGCACCCGCTTTCTCCGCGACGTCGGCTACCGGCACCCGACGACGGCGTACGTCGTCGAGAAGTTCCGGCGCGCGGGCCTCGTCGTCGTCGGCCGAACGAACGTGCCGGAGCTCGGCGCGTGGGCGACGACGGAGTCGGACGCGTACGGTCCGTCCCGCAACCCGTGGAACCTGGAGCACACGAGCGGCGGCTCGAGCGGCGGGGCGGCGGCGGCGGTCGCGTCGGGGATGGTGCCGTTCGCGCACGCGAGCGACGGCGGCGGCTCGATCCGCAACCCGGCGAGCCAGTGCGGCATCATCGGTCTCAAACCGACCCGCGGCCGGATCTCGCTCGGCCCCGACGTCGCGGAAGGGTGGGCCGGCCTCGCCTTCGAGTTCGCGGTAACCCGGAGCGTCCGCGACACGGCCGCCCTTCTCGACGCGGTCGAAGGGCCGATGCCGGGCGATCCGTACGAGGCAGCGCGGCCGCTGCGCCCGTACATCCAGGAAGTCGGCGCGCCGGTCGGCGCGCTCCGCATCGGAATCCTCGGCAACCGGCTCGGAACCGACGTGCATCCCGACTGCGTCGCGGCGCTCGACGGCGCCGCGCGCCGTCTCGCCGGCCTCGGACACCGCGTCGAGGAGTCGTATCCGCCGGCGCTCGCCGAGCACGATCTCGGACCGCACGCGGTCAAAGTCGTCGCGGCGAGCCAAGCGCACCTGATCGAGATGTTCGGACGCATGCTCGGGCGGCCGCTCGGACCCGCCGACATGGACCAGGACAACTGGGCGATCACGGAGTTCGGCCGGACCGTCACGAACGTCGACTATCTCGACGCGCTGCATGCCATGAACGGCTTCCGGCGGCGCGTCGCCGCGTGGTGGGCGGAGGGACACGACGTCCTCGTCACGCCGACGATCACCGCGCCGCCGCCGCGCGTCGGCGAGCTTCGTCCGATTCCCGGCGAGCCCCTCCTCGCATGGCAGCGCACCGGCGCGCTCCTCCGGTTCACGATTCCGTTCAACGTCACGGGACAACCCGCGATCTCGTTACCGCTCCATTGGAACGCGGACGGGCTGCCGATCGGCGTCCAGCTCGTCGCGGCCTTCGGGCGCGAGGACGTGCTCCTGCGGATCGCCGCGCAACTCGAGGCGGACGGCGCCTGGGGAAGGCGCCGTCCGCCCGTTCACGCCTGATCCGGGTCCAAGATCAGGCGACGCGCCTCGTCGCGCGTTCCAGCATGGCGACGTACCGATGGGCGGGGGGGGACCTGAACAGGTACTCCCACATGGTGGGGTCCAGGTCTCGGTAGCGTCGCTTGCGCGCGACGATCGCGACCGGGTCGCCGAACCACCGCAAGGTTCGGTGACGAACGATCCGAGCTCGCCGTCGCATCGCGCGGGCGATCGACGTCGAGCTCGTGAAGCTCGGGAACGAGGGACGCGAGGGAAGCTCGCGGAAGAGCATCGCGGCGAGTCGGGCGATGACACGGCACATCAGAGCGCCCTCCGTGGGTTGCGCGAGGTGTGTTCGGGCGACCTCGCGTGCTCCTCGTTCCTACGTTCCACCACTACGTCCGCGTCAGCGTCCTGGTCAAGGAAAAAATAAGGAATCATGGCCCCTGGGAGCAGGTATTTTTCCCTAGGGAAAAGACGCTATGTACCTGAGAACTCATGGTCACAAGATTAAGTTCAAGAGGGGGTTCTTAGGGAGTGTATAGGGAATTTATCCCCGCGAGGGCGGACGGCGCCGCGACCGGCGGCGGCGCGGTATAGGAAGACGGTGCAACGGAGTTTGGTCGCCCTCGATTGCCCGACGCCGAACGTTCGCGCCGCGCCGGGCGACGTCCGCACGGCGCTCGCCGACGCCGGGTACACGTCCAACGGGCTCCTGAGCGCATGCGGATGCGCGGACGTGGTCGCGCTCGTGGAGACCGACGCCACGACGCTCGCGGACCGTTGCGCGCCGGGAGCGCTCGCCGGGCTCGTTCGCCTCTTTCTCGCGGGCGCGACCCTCGAGCGCACGGCGGCGCGGCGCGCGCTCGGACCGATCGCCTTCGACGCCTGCGCCGACGTCGGCCTGCTCGGCGACGCCGACGGGTGGGTGGTCGCCCGCGCCCGTCTGCTGCCGCTCGAAGGCCTCCTCCTCGCATCGGACTTCCGGCGCGGCCCTGCCGCGGGGTTCCGGCCGGACTACGTCATGAGCCCCGACGCGAGCTCGCTCACGTTGGCGGCAATGACCGTTCGGCGCCCGCACCGCCGGACGCTCGACGTCGCGACGGGATGCGGAGCGCAGGCTCTTCTCGCGGCGTCACACGGAGGCCCGGTGGTCGCGAGCGATCGCAATCCACGTGCGATCGCGTACACCGCGTTCAACGCGTGGCTGAACGACGTCGCGAACGTCGCGGTGCTCGCCGGCGATTTCCTCGCGCCGATCGGCCGCGAAACGTTCGATCTGGTCGTCTGCAATCCGCCGTTCGTGATCGCGCCGATGCGTCGCCTCCCGTTCGCGCCCGGCGACGGTCGAGCCGACGATCTCTCTCGCGACCTCGTGCGCGCGATTCCTCCACACCTCGTCGACCGCGGCATCGGACAGCTGTTCCTCCATTGGGCGCACGTGACCGGCGACGACGGGACGTCGCGCGTCGCCGCCTGGTGTGCGGCCGCGAAGTGCGACGCGCTGCTCGTCCGCACGGAGACCGTCGACGCTGACCGGTACGTCGAGCGTTGGAGCGACGCCGCCGGTACGGACGCGTGGCGCCGCTACTTCGCGCGGACGCGCATCGAGGCGGTGAGTGCCGGCGTGCTCACCCTCCGCCGCCGCGCCGCGTCGCCCTCGTGGTTTCGGCTCGTCGACGCGCCGACTCGGCTCGTGCGTCCGGCGGGCGAGGACGTCCTACGGATGATCGCGGGGATCGACCTCGCGACGGCGACCGACGACGCGCTTCTCGATGCGCGACTGGCGGCGCCGGCCGAGCTGCGGCTGGAGCAGCGCTCGGCGCCGGGCGGCGACGGCTGGCGCGTCGTGCGAACGACGTTGCGTCTCGATCGCGCGCTCGCGTTCACGACCGACGTCGATCCCGCGCTCGCCGAGCTGCTCGGCCGCTGCGACGGCAGCCGGCCGCTACGCGACGTCATCGGGGGCGCGGCGTCGGGCTTCGAAACCGCGAGCGTCGCGGCCGCGATCCGGCCGCTCCTCGAACGTGGTTTCCTCGTAGTGCGCTGACTACGCCGAAAGGAGCTACGGCGTCGCCTGACACTCCGACGGGTACGACTCCAACGTCGGCGCGCCGAGCGGCTCGACACAGTCGGCTTTGAATTCCGTCACGCACGCGACGCAATCGACGAGCTCCTGCAGCGTGTTGATCGTCCCAGCGCACGATGCGCCTCCGGGAATCGTCACGTTCGGGCACGTGGATGCGAACCCGATCGCCGACGGCGTCTGCGCCTCGGCACCTCCGCACACCGAATCGCCGCCGCACTTGACGCAGATCTTGTCCCGGAGCGACAGCTCGAGCGCCGCGATCGCCGTCTGGGTGTCGCCGTCGGGACACGGACCCGGGATCGAGCTGCTCAGCACCTTCTTGTCGCATTTCTTCAACAGATCGACTTTCTTGCGGAGGAACTTCGTGCCGGTCTGCCCGATCGTGCGCTGGCAATGTTGGAGCGCGTGGTCGCTCGACGGAACGTCGAGCGCGTCGTAGTACAGCGACGTCGCCTGGTCCTGCGCCGCGTTCGTGATGCACATCAGACACTGCGTCACGTCGCCGCAGTCGGCGATGGAGTTGGTGCAGCCCGCGCCTTCGAAGTCGGGACACATCCCGATCGCCCAGCCGATCGCCGAGAGCGGGACGTCGGTGTCGTCGCCGGTATCCGCGGCGCTGCACGTCTTGTTCTTGCCGCCGCACGCGGATCGCACGTGGTCGATGAACTTCTGCTGGCGAGAGAGGAGCTTCGACGCCGTGACCGGATCGGTGCGACAATCCGTACCGGGAGGATAGCCGGGCTTGCCGGTGACGATCTTGTCTTCGCAGAACTTCAGCCTCTGGATCGTCTTTCGGTTGTACGTCGCGAGCTCGTTGAGGAGCGTCCGCTGACACTTGCCGACGGTGGCACCCGCCGAGCCGACCGCGACGATCGAAGCACACAACGCGAGCCCGCAAATCACGAGTGATCTACGCATGGCCACCTCCCGGAACGTCGAGCGATGGCGGCTAATGCGCTCCTGCTCCGGAGGCTGTCAAGCAAAAACTGATGCGATCCCGTCTCGCCGGTAATCTCCGAATCAGCTTGCACCATAGTGGCGCAATCGGACTTGGTGTCGTCGTCGTACCGATCTCAGAGCAGTCCGGCGTACGATCCGCCGTCGACCTGCAGGTTCTGCCCCGACACGAACCCCGCCTGCGCGCTGCAGAGATACACGCACGCGGTCGCGAACTCCTCGGGCGTGCCGAGCCGATTCGCCGCGATCGACGACGCGATGTCGCGATACGCCTCCTCGACGGTGATGCCGCGGGCCGCCGCCTGCAGCCCGGCCATGAAGCGCTGGCGGTCGGTGTCGATGCGCTCCGGGAGGAGGTTGTTGATCGTGACGCCGTCGCGCGCCACCTCGCGCGACAACCCCTTGCACGCGGCCGTGAGCGCCGACCGCGCGGCCGTCGAGAGCCCCATCATCGCGTGCGGCGACTTCACCATCGCCGACGTGATGTTCACGATCCGGCCGAACCGGCGCGCGCGCATGCCCGGCAGGACGGCCCGGATCATGAGGACCGGCGCGAGGAAGTTCTGCTCGAGCGCCCCGAGCCACGCGTCGTGGTCCCAATCCTCGAACCGGCCGGGCATCGGGCCACCGTTGTTGGTGACGAGGATGTCGGCGTCGGGGCACGCGGCGACGAGCCGCGCGCGGCCGTCCTCGGTGCCCAGGTCCGCCGCGACGGCGGTCACCTCGACGCCCGTCTCGCGCCGGATCGTCGCGGCGGTCGCGGCCAGCACCTCCGCGTCGCGCCCGTTCACCACGACCGCGACGCCTTCGCGCGCGAGCGCGAGCGCGCACGCGCTTCCGAGCCCGCGGCTCGATGCGCAGACGATCGCCCGGCGGCCGCTCAGTCCGAAGTCCATGATCCCGTGCTCGCGGCGAGCGCGCGGGCGAGCGCGCCGTTCGTCGCTGCCGCGGCGGTCCGCGCCCGCCACGCGACGTGTTGATCCGGCCTCACCAGCACGGCGCCGCCGGGCGCGATGCCGAGGAGCTGCTGCCACCGGCCGTTCGGGTCGTCGAGATCGCGACCGATCACGAGCCGCGCGAGCGGCACGTCGCCGGCGACCGCAGTCGTCCACGCGTCGCCCGCGGGGCCGACGACGAGCGTGAAGCGGTCGTACGGAAGCGCGTCGAGCGTCGAGATGCGCGCGCCCGCGCGCGTCACCCACGCGTGCGGCACGCGTGCGCCGGGCATCGCGCTCGGGACGTACTCGCGTATAGACGAAGGCGGCGACGCCTCGCCCTCCGGCACGAGCGCGCCCCACGCGTAGACGAAGCCGAGCTGCAGTCCGAGCATGTCGAAGTGCTCCGCTTGGTTCGCGATCGCGGAGGCGAGGCCGTCATTCGCGGCGAGCGCCTGGTAGACCTCGCCGATGCGCATCGCGTTCCGCAGGCTCACGTCGGCGTTGCGCTCCGCGACGGGGCGCCGCTCGACGGCGTAGGTGTCGAGCAACGCATCGCCGCCCCAGCCGGCCTCGACGCCGGCGATCTTCCACGCGAGGTTGTGCGCGTCCTGCACGCCGGTGTTGAGGCCGAGACCGCCGGTCGGCGGGAAGCGGTGGGCCGCGTCGCCGACGAGGAAGATGCGCCCTTCGCGGTAGCGCTCGGCCACCTGTGCGGTCATCGTCCAGGCGCGGACGGTGCGAACGGCGAAGGGGTACGCGTCGGTGCCGAGCGCGCGCCGCACGATCGCCGCGCACGCCGCGTCCGAGTAGGCGTCGAGCGACTCCCGATCGGGATCCCAGGCGTGCATGTAGACCCACGTCGAGTCGATGTCGTGCGCGATGAAGGTGCCGAGCGCGCCCGGCGCGGTCGTCCAATAGAGGACGCCGAGTCGGTCGCCGACGAGCGGTCGCAGATCGGCCTCGAAGTGGATCATCACGAAGCTTTGCAGCCGATCGGGGCCGACGGGCGTGATGCCGAGCGCCGCCCGAACGGGGCTGCTCGCGCCGTCGGCGGCGAGCATCCATCGGCTTCGGATTTCGGTCACCGCGCCCGTCGCCGTGTCGCGGATGCGCGACGTCACGCCGGAAGCGTCCTGCGTCGCGCCGACCCACTCGCGGCCGTACGCGACGTCGACGTGACGCTCGACCTCCGCGCGGAGGATCGGCTCGAGGCGGTGCTGCGAGAGGCTGCGCAGCGGCGTCGGCGTGAACGCGAGCGTGTCGTCGCCTTGGCGCTCGTACGGCAAGCGCCCGAGCTCGTCGCCCGCGAGCGTCGTCATCCAGAGCACCCGACCCGCGTCCGCCGGGTCCTGGCACGCGGCCGCGAGCGCATCCATGTCGACCCGAGCGGCGCGGAAGATCTCGAACGTGCGCGCGTTGACGACATGCGCCGCGGGCGCCGTCTGCGGCGCGCGACGCCGCTCGACGACGCGATTCGCGACGCCGAGCCGCGACAGCAGCAGCGACGCGGTGAGCCCCGTCGCGCCGCCACCCACGATCAGAACCGGCGTGTCCACGTCAGCCGAGGTACGCCTGATCGGCGGCGATGCGCCGGGCGACCTTCTCGCGCCACGACGCGACCGGCTCCCACTCGCCAGCGGCGCGACAGAGCTCCTCGGTCCGCCGCAGGATCTCCGCGTCGTCGAGGCCGAGGTCGAGAAACTCTCCGCGCGGCTGCGAGACGTACCATGGGCTGTCGACGACGAGCTCGAGCGCGTTCCCCTCCGGATCGCGCGTGTAGATCGACCACGAGTTGCCGTGGTTCAGCGGCACGAAGTTCGTATTGCCCTCGGCGACCAGGCGCTGCTGCAGTCGCCGCAACGTCGCGAGATCGTCGAGGCGGAACGTCAGCTGGAAGATCGTCGCGCCGAAGCTCCCGCCGAGCACGGGTCCGTCGAGCACCGTTCCTTCGGTGCGGCCGGACGCGAGGACCAGTTGATGGTGCTCGGTCGGATCGGTCGTGAGGAAGACGAGCCGCGCCATGCCTCCCGCGACGTCGCCGCGGTCCGTCACCGTCATCCCGAGCACGCGCGTGTAGAAGTCCTCCATGAGCGCGAGGTCGAAGCAGCTGACGCCGACGTGGCTGAGGCTCAGCTTCCTGTTCGTGGGCGTTCGATCGGTCATGGCTTCTCCTTTGTCGCGAATTACTCACCCGTATAATCTCGCTTGCGCGGTTTAGTCAAGAGAGTAAACTGACCGCATGCCGAAACGCCGAAGCACTTCGGATACGACGACCGAGCCCGAAGCACGCGAGCGCATCCTCACCGCGGCGCTGGACGTCTTCGCGGAGCGCGGCTTCGACGGCGCGCGCACCCGCGAGATCGCGGAGCGCGCCGGGGCGAACCTCGGCCTCCTCACCTATTACTTCGGTGGGAAGGAGCGGCTGTGGAAGGCGGCGGTGACACGCGCGTTCGCGGAGCTGCAAGCGGACGTAGCGGGCGCGACGGGACCCATCGATGGCGACGACGCGGTCGCGTGGCTCGAGCGCGCGGTGCGGGAGTTCGTCCGGTTCGTCGCACGCAAGCCCGAGTTCATGCGGCTCATGAATGACGAAGCGAAGCGCGACGGGCCCCGGATGCGGTGGCTCACGGACCGGTTCGTGCGTCCAATGGACGAGGCGGTCGCGACGCACGTCGCGCGCGCCCAGCGAGACGGCGTCGTGCCCCCGATTTCGCCGGTGAGCATGCGCTACCTCGTGCTCGGCGCCGCGGGTCTGGTGTTCAGCCAGGCGGCGGAGTGCCGCTATCTGACCGGCGTCGATCCAACGACACCGGAGTTCGCGGACCGCCACGCCGACGCCTTGATCGAGCTGCTGCTCGGCGGCCGGCGCTCGCGGCCCACGAAGCGCGGCACGAGGCGATCACGCTCGAGCGCGGCGTGACCCACGACGTCGAATGGAGCGCGACTACTCGGTGCCGGAGCCGCCGGCGCCGAGCGTCGACCGAGCCCGCCTGATCGCCACCGCACGCGCGTACGTGGCGTACGTCGCGGCGGGTCTCGATACTGGGCGGATGGTGAAGCTCGTCCGCGCGCTCGGCGCGCTCGTCTGTCTCGCCGCGACGATCGCGTCGGCGGACGCGATCCGCGTTCGCTATCCCGAGGGAGCGTCGCACGGGTATCTCTCCGTGTCCGACACGTCCGGAAAGACGCTCGCCCACGGCGAGCTCACGCAGTGGGCGGAGCGCGGCGCGATGGCGAATCGCCTGCTGCTGCGGTTCGCGGACGGCTCGATCTACGACGAGACCACGCGCTTCTCGCAGCAACGCGTGTTTCGTCTGCTCGCGTACCACCTCGTGCAGCACGGGCCGTCCTTCAAGACGGCGGTCGACGTGCAGTTCGACCGCTCGCGTCGCTACCGTGCACGCCACAAGGCCGCGCCGAACGAGGACGAGGAGACGGCGTCGGGCACCGTCGACGTGCCGGAGGACTGCGGCAACGGCGTCATGTCGCTCGCGCTGAAGAACCTCCCGCCCGGCGGCGCGGCGACGATGCATCTCCTCGCGTTCACGCCGAAGCCGCAGCTGCTGGACGTGCATCTGACGCCGGAGGGCTCCGATCGCTTCTGGCTCGGCTCGACCGCGCGCTCGGCGACGCGGTACCGCATCGAGCCGAAGGTCCCCGGCGTCAAAGGCATGGTCGCGAAGGCGATCGGAAAGGACCCGCCCGTCGTGCACATGTGGATGGGCGAGGGCCGACCGCCGACGTTCGTGCTCTTCGAAGGATCGCTGGAGCTCGACGGGGCGATCTGGCGGATCGAGCTCGCGACGCCCGGGTGGAAGCGCTGACGGTTGCCGTCCGCCGCGACTTCGCTTAGGTCCGCGGCATGAAGGACTTCACGGGACGGGTCGCCGTCGTGACCGGCGGCGGCGGAGGCATCGGAGCCGCGTTGGCGGAGGCGTTCGCCACGCGCGGCGCGCGCGTCGTGGTCGCCGATCTCGATCTCGGCGCGGCCGAGGAAGTCGCGGCGCGCCTGCGCGCGACGGGCGGCGACGTCGTCGCGGTGCGCACCGACGTCAGCGACCGCGACGCCGTGCGCGCGCTCGCCGACGAGACCGTCGCGCGGTTCGGCGCGGTCCACGTCGTGTGCAACAACGCCGGCGTCGCGACGTTCGGCGAGCTCGCGACCGCGACGCACGCCGACTGGGAGTTCACGATGCGGGTGAACTTCTGGGGCGTCGTACACGGCGTCGAGGCGTTCGTGCCCCGCCTGCTCGCCCAGGGACAAGGCGGCCACGTGGTGAATACGGCGTCGATGGCGGGCCTCGTCGGCATGCAATGGCTCGGCGTCTACTGCGCGTCGAAGTTCGCCGTCGTCGGCCTGAGCGAGGCCCTCCACCGCGAGATGAAGCCGCACGGCATCGGCGTGAGCGTCCTCTGTCCGATGATCGTCGCGACCAACATCAACGAGAACTCCGCGATCCGCCGACCGGCCGAGCTGCGGAATCCGGGCGAGCCCGTCGTGCCGCCGGCGGGCGCCATGGTGGGCAGCACGATCACGCCCGAGGAGGCCGCACGCCGCGTCATCCGCGCCATCGAGCGCGGCGACCTATACGTCCTCACGCACCGCGAGCAGCGCGACATCCTGAAGCGGCGCTGGATGCGTCAGGATCGCATGTTCGAACCCGACATATGGTGACTGCTCCATAGTAGAGCAGCTCTCCGTCGCGACGACGAAAATTCATCTCGGTGCGAGCAGTTTTCGCTTGATCGCGGGACAGAGATGTCCCAATCTCCGCGCGGCATTCAGGAGACGCCGATGACCACCACCCCCTTGCCGGTTCATCTCCGAACCACGCCGTGAAGCGCCCGCATACGCGCGTGCGTGCACTCGGCTGTCTTCTCGTCGTCGGGACCCTACTCGTCGCGGCCGAAGCGCGCGCCGTTTTGCCGCTGCCGACGGACTGTCAGAACGACGTCGCCGGCGCGAACGACGTCCCGGGACAAAAGGACCTGACCAAGTTCTGCGTCGCCGTGGGAAGCGGCAACTACGAGCTCTATACGAAGTGGAACTGGGACGAGCAAAACATCTCCGGCGGCAACACCAACGACGCGTGCAGCCTCTACGACACCGACAGCGACGGCAACGCGAATCTCGCGGTGTGTGTGACCACCGAGGACGGCGGTGGACCGGCACACTTGGCGGCGACTGGAGGCATACGGCTCTTCAGCTGCGGCGACGCGCGCTCCGACCGGTGCACCAACCCCGTGCAGCTGAACCACTGCACGATCAACACCAGCCAGACCTGTCTCACGAACGCGGATTGCACCGGGCTCGGCGACACGTGCGTGGCGCAATTCAACACCATCTGCGAGGTCGCCCAACGAAACGACGATCCGTTCCCGTCGGGCGCGAACTATCCGATCGACACCGAAGCGGTTTGCGGCGTCGATCTCGGCGATTTCGGCAACATCGGCAACAGCGCGCACCTCGTCGACGCGTGCTCGTATCCGTCGAGCTCGGTGAACTCGGATCCGTCGGACTGCGTCCTGTTCTCCGCGTGCGCGGCCAACGCCGATTGCAACGACGGCAATCCCTGCACCACCGACACCTGCGCGGTGTCGAACACGTGCACGCATTCGCCGAGTCCGGGCACTCTCTGTGACGACGGCAATGCCTGTACGACCGGCGACACGTGCGACAACCTCGGCTTCTGCGTAGGCGTGCCGAGCTGTCCGACGACGACGCCGACGTCCACCGCGGTAACGGTGACGCCGACGCCGACGCGAACGGCGACGCCCACCGTAACCGTGACCGCGACGCGAACGGCAACGCCGACCGTCACAGCAACGGCGACGGTCACACCGACGCCGACCGTGACAGCGACGGCGACGGTCACGGCGACCGCGACGGTGACAGCGACGCCGACGGTCACCGCAACGCCAACGGTAACGGCGACGGCGACGGTCACCGCGACACCGACCGTCACGGCGACCGCGACGGTAACCGCGACGCCCACCGTCACCGCGACCGCAACGGTGACCGCCACGCCCACGGTCACCGCAACCGCGACGGTCACTGCGACACCGACGGTGACGGCCACGGCGACGGTGACTGCGACGCCCACTGTCACGGCGACCGCGACAGTCACCGCCACCCCTACGGTTACGGCCACTCCGACGGTAACGCCGACCCCAACGGTCACCGCGACGCCGACGGTAACGGCGACGCCGACGACGACCGCCACACCGACCGTCACCGCAACACCGACGGTCACGGCCACGCCCACCGTCACCGCAACCGCGACCGTGACCGCGACGCCGACCGTGACCGCGACGCCGACCCGCACGGCGACGCCGACGGCGACCGCAACGCCGACGGTTACCGCGACTCCGACGGTCACCGCGACGGTCACCGCGACACCCACCGCCACCGCCACGACGACCGCTACGCCGACGGTGACGGCGACACCCTCGCCCACCGTGACCGCGACGCCCGTCTGCGGCAACGGCGTCGTCGAGGGCGGCGAGACCTGCGATCCACCCGGAGCGCCGGCGCCCCCGAACAACAACCTCTGCCGCGACGATTGCACCTACTGCGGCGACGGCATTCCGCAGACGGGTGACGGCGAAAGCTGCGACGACGGCAACTCCGTCTCGGGCTGCCGGCCGGACCTCCCGCAAAAGCCGCTGGATGCGTGCCTGAACAGCTGTCAGGCGCCGATCTGCGACGATCCGTCGAAGATCACGCTGAACGACGACAAGCTCGACATGCTGAAGGCGCACGGGCGGCTGATCGTCGAGTCGGAGAAGTCCGTGGACTTCTCGTCCGAGTTCACGCTCCGCCTGTCGCGGCGCCTCTGCTCGAACGACGCCACGCGCGCGTGCAGCACGGACGTCGACTGCGGCGCCGGCGGGGCATGTACGAACCTCGCCTGCTCGCACGACACGAGCGTGCTGTGCACGACCAGCGCGACCTGCGCCGCCCTCTCACCCGGCTCGTCGTGCGGCGAGATCAGCCCCGCGAGCATCGTCTTCGAGCAAGTCCTGCCCGCCGGAGCCGTCGGAGAGGGAAATCCGGACAAGTGGCGCTACCGGTTCTTGGGCGCGAAGGCCGCGGGCGGCATCTACGTGATGAAGATCACCGGCAAGCACGTCCTCACGTGCGCGGCCGGTCCGCGCGACGGCTTCATCTGCGCGAGCTCGAGCGAGTGCCCGAGCGGCTCGTGCGTCTGGTATTACTCGCTGAAGGTCAAGGCGTTCGGGAGCATCGACGGCTCGGTCGCCGACATGCAGACGCAGATCATCTCGGGAACGGAGAAGTGGGCCGTCCGCGCCGACTGGCAGCTGCTGAAGCACGGCTGGAAGGTCGACAAGAAGAGCCCGTTCCTCGACCCATATCCGTGATCCGTTAGACGTCGTCGCCGAATTTCTCGCGTCGCTGCCAGTGTCGTGCGGTAGTGCCGTTCCGTAATGGAGCAGCTTGCGCAGCTCGCTATGAAATTTCATCGAGTCGGAAGTAATTTTCGCTTGATCATCCGCCCGAGATGTCCCAATCTCCGCCGTCGACATCGGGTGCCGTTCCGACCCTGATCTCAGATCCGTCGACGTCGCGCACGCGGCGCCAGGAGACACCGATGGCTTCCCACTTCCGACCCCCAACCCGAGCCTTGCGCTCCGGCTTTGCCGCGCTCGTCACGCTGGTGCTGCTCGCCGTGGCGCATGCGGCGTCGGCCGCGAACCCCGCACCGGTGCAGCTCTTCTACATGCCGTTCCCCGAGGACCAGCTGCTCCAGGGACTGCAGGCGATCGAGTCCGGCGGACCGAGCGCGGCGCCGACGAATCCGATCACGAACTACTTCTCCATCGCTGCGGCCGCCGACAACACGATCGTCTACTACGACCAGTGGGAGAACGGATACGATCCGGACATCGCCAACCCTTTGAACCTGTACAGCGTCGGGAATCCCGGCGGTACGCAGATCTGGGGCGACGGGAACCCGTCGAACGGCGCGCCGCCGGGTATCCCGAGCGACATCATCGACGCCGGGACCGTCATCATCCTCAACAACGACGTCACGACGACGAACGTCTCCGCGATCGACTTCGACGGGCGCGACAAGATCGCCGCGACGAAGACCATCGCGGTCACGCACACCGCCTGGGCCGCGGGCTCGGGAACGTTGCTCGCGGGCTCGGTCGAGGTGTTCGACACTTCGAACTGGGGCACGGATTACCGCGCGCCGGTCGGCGCGAACATTCCCGACGCGACCGACCATCAGATGTTCGAGTACACCAGCCTCGCCATCATGGCCGGCGAAGGCGGCGCCACGATTCAGATCGACAAGGACGCGAACGGCACCTTCGAGACGACGCAGGCGCTCACCGAGGGCCAGAGCTTCTTCGTGAACGGCGGCGTGAACGTCGGCGGGCACGTCGTGTCGGACAAACCGGTGCAGGTGGACATCCTCACCGGCGACATCGCCTCCAACTACGAGAGTCGCGACTCCGCCTTGTTGCCGACGACGATGTGGTCGACGAGCCTCTACACGCCGGTTTCGACGGCGTCGACCGCGCAGGGCATCGCCGGGACGGCGACGACGGTGTGGCTCTACAACCCCGGCGCGACGACGCTGACGGTCCAGTACACGACGCGTGACGGCGGCGGAAACCTCACCACGACGGTGCTGTCGGTGCCCGGTGGATCGGCGGGCGGCTTCCTGCCGCAGGTCATTCCGGACGGCTTCGGCGCGCACTTCTCCGCGACGTCGACGTTCTACGCATTCTCGACTACGAACTCGACCGACACCGATACGAGCGGCAACCAAGCATGGGACTGGGGCTTCACGCTCATTCCGGAGAGCTCCCTCACGCCGCAGGTACTCGTCGGTCTCGGCATCGGTCGCGATCCGCAATCGGGAGTGAATCCCAACGAGGACGGCGATCCGGTGTGGGTGACGCCGGTCGGCAACGGCAACACGGCGGTCACGGTGTACATCGACTTCGACGCCGATCCGGCGACCGGCGCGCTCACGGATCCGAGCGGGAACAAGTACGACACCTCCGTCAGCCTGAGAGAGCTCGAGCGCGCGAAAATCTACGACAACAACGACCACAATCAGACGGGCACGCTCGTCTACACGCTGACGCCCGGCGTGAAGCTCGCCGCGGCGTGGGGTCAGGATCCACTGACCGCGAGCGCCGCCGCGCCCGGGCTCGACTGCGGCACGAGCGTGCCGCCGCTCGGCCTCTTCTCGGTCGGCAAGAACGGCACCCTCGACACGGACAACGATGGCGACGGCTTCATCAGCCCCGGCGACGTGCTGCTCTACACGATCTCCATCGTGAACATCAGCCGCGCGCCCGTTCCCGCGCTCCTGCTGAAGGACACGATTCCCGACGACACGACGTACGTTCCGAACAGCACGTTCTTCACCAACGCCTCGAACGTGACGACGCAGGTCTCCGACGATCTCGTCGGGACGGCGTTCCCTCTCGACGGCACAGGAAAGATCCTGGACGCGGTGAACCCGCTCCCCGTCGGTGGCACCTACACGGTGACGTTCAAGGTCGTCATCGACACCTACCCGAACCTCACGCCGGGCGCGACGGAAATTCTGAACACGTGCTCCGCGACCGCCAGCGGCGTGACCATCGGTTGTCGCGACACGACGCCGCTGAACGGCTGCGTCACCGGCACCATCTGGAACGATCTCGACGCGAACGGCGCGCAGAACGGGGGCGAGCTCGGCATCTCCGGCGTCAGCGTGAATCTCGTCGCCGACGCCGACGGCGACGGCGTGATCGACGTCGGTGAGACCGTCTCCCAGACGGTCTTCACCACCGCGAGCGGCGTCTACCGTTTCAACGGCGTCCTGGCGGGCAAGTACATCATCGACGTCGTCGAGAGCACGCTGCCGTCCGGATACGTGCTGACGACGGGCAACGAGCCGTTCCCGCTCACGTTGGCCGGAGGTCAGTGTCCGCTCGGCGCGAGCTTCGGATACCGCCATCCGCCGACGCCGACACCCACGCCGACACGCACCGTCACACCGACGCCGACCCTGACCGCCACACCGACCGCCACTGTCACGGTCACCCCGACGGCGACGCGCACCGCCACGCCGACCGTGACCGCGACGCCCACGGTCACTGCGACCGCGACCGTCACCGCCACGCCGACGGTGACGGCTACGGCGACGGTCACGGCGACACCGACCGTCACCGCGACGCCCACCGTGACCGCGACGCCCACCGTGACCGCGACGCCGACCGTGACCGCGACCGCGACCGTGACCGCCACGCCGACAGTGACGGCAACCGCCACCGTGACCGCGACACCGACCGTCACGGCAACACCCACGGTGACGGCGACCCCGACGGTCACCGCCACCGCGACGGTGACGGCGACGCCGACGGTCACCGCGACCGCGACCGTGACCGCGACCCCGACGGTCACCGCCACGCCGACCGTCACCGCGACGCCGACGGTCACGGCGACGCCCACCGTCACCGCGACGCCCACGGTCACCGCCACCCCGACCGTCACCGCGACGCCCACCGTCACCGCGACCGCGACCGTGACGGCGACGCCGACCGTCACCGCCACGCCGACCAGAACCGCGACGCCGACGGCGACCGCGACCGCCACCGTCACCGCGACGCCCACCGTCACCGCGACGGTGACCGCGACCCCGACGGCGACGACCACGACGACCGCCACGCCGACCATGACGGCGACACCCTCGCCCACGGTGACGGCGACGCCCGTCTGCGGAAACGGCGTCATCGAAGGCGGCGAGACCTGCGATCCGCCGGGCAGCGCGGCGCCGCCGAACAACAATCTCTGCCGCGACGACTGCACGTCGTGCGGCGACGGCGTCGTGCAGAACGGCGACGGCGAAAGCTGCGACGACGGCAACTCGGTCTCGGGGTGCCGGCCCGACCAGCCGCAGCGGCCGCTCGACCCGTGCTTGAACAGCTGTCAGGCGCCGATCTGCGACGATCCGTCGAAGATCACGCTCAACACCGACAAGCTCGACATGCTGAAGGCCCACGGCCGGCTCATCGCCATCACCGAAAACCGCGTGGACTTCTCGAAGGAGTTCACTCTTCGGTTGTCACGGCGCCTGTGCTCGAGCGATCCGGCGCACCGCATCTGCAGCACGAACGCGGATTGCGGCGGAGTATCGATCTGCACGAACCTCGCCTGCTCGCACGACACGAGCGTGTCCTGCGCGACCACCGCCGAATGCACCGCGCTCTCGCCCGGCTCGACGTGCTCCGAGATCAGCCCGGCGAGCGTCGTGTGGGAGCAGGTATTGCCCGCCGGCAGCGTCGACGAAGGCAACCCGGACAAATGGCGCTACCGGTTCCTCGGCGCGAAGGGCGTCGGCGGAATCTACGTGATGAAGATCACCGGCAAGCCGACGCGGACGTGTGCGGGCGGGTCCAGAGAAGGGGCGCTCTGCAGCTCGGCGAACGAATGTCCGGGCGGCTCGTGCGTCTGGTACTACTCGCTCAAGGTGAAGGCGTACGGGAACCTCGACGCGTCCGTCGCCGACATGCAGACGCAAATCACGTCGGGCACGGAGAAGTGGGCGGTGCGCGCCATCTGGCGGCAGCTGAAGCACGGCTGGCAGGTCGACAAGAAGAGCACCTTCCTCGATCCGTACCCGTGATGCGCCGGCGCCCCCGCGCATGCGGGGGCCCATAGTTTCACCTCGGCGCGTGCGTTACGCTCCGCTCCTCATCGAGAGGAGGCACCATGACTCACGAAGACGCAATCCGGTTGTTCGGCAAGACGCTGCGGAATCTCGAGCAGTGGATGAACAAGGCCGAGGCGCACGCGAAGGCGAAGTCGTTCGAGGTCGACGTGCTCGTCCACGCTCGTCTCGCGCCCGACGCGTTCGACTTCGCGCGCCAGGTGCAGTCCGGGTGCGACCAGGCGAAGTACGCGGCCGCGTATCTCGGCGGCAAGCAGGCGCCGGCGCATGCGGATACAGAGCAGACGTTCGCGGAGCTGAAGCAGCGGGTCGAGAAGTGTCTTGCGTTCCTCGAGACCGTGCAGGCGAAGGACCTCGCCGGCGCCGAGGACCGAAAGGTCGCGCCGCCGTGGCTCGGCGGGAAATGGCTCCGCGGCGACGACTATCTCATCCACGTCGCGATCCCGAACTTCTTCTTCCACGCGACGATGGCGTACGCGATCCTGCGTCACAACGGCGTCGAGCTCGGCAAGATGGACTACATCGGCTCGCTGCCGGCGCAGGACTGAGCGCGACGTGATGCGCTCGCGGCGAGGTGGACGATGACGAAGCCGGTCGCGCTCGTATCGGGAGTCGGTCCCGGCACGGGCGCGGCCATCGTGCGCCGCTTCGCCGCCGGCGGCTACGCGGTGGCGATGCTGGCGCGGAGCGCGGACCGGCTCGCCGCGCTCGAAAAGAGCGTTCCCGACACGCTGGGTGTCCCATGCGACGTCGGCGACGAGCACGCGATCGAGGCCGCGGTCGAGACGGTGCGCGGACGGCTCGGCGCCCCGGAGGTGCTGGTTCATAACGCGGTGGGCGGCTGGTTCGGAAGCTTCCTCGACGTCGACCCCGCCATTCTCGAGCAGAACTTCCGCATCAACACGATGGGACTGCTCCATCTCGCGCGGCGGGTCGCCCCGGCGATGATCGACGCCGGAAACGGCGCGATCGTCGTCACCGGCAACACGTCGGCGTTGCGTGGCAAAGCGAGCTTCGCCGCGTTCGCGCCGACGAAAGCCGCGCAGCGCATCCTCGCCGAGTCGATCGCGCGGACGCTCGGGCCGAAAGGCATCCACGTCGCCTACGTCGTGATCGACGCGGTGATCGACGTCGAGTGGACGCGACGGATGTACGGCGACAAGCCCGACGAGTACTTCTGCAAGCCGGACGACATCGCCGGCGAGATCTGGCACGTCGTTCACCAACCGCGCTCGGCGTGGTCGTTCAACGTCGAGGTGCGACCCTTCGGAGAGAGCTGGTGAGCACACTCGATGCGAACGATCGGACCGCGTGTCTCGCGGCGAGCGGGACCGTCGACGCCGATCACCGGGCGGTCCGCGCCTTCGCCGAGCGTACCGTCGACGGCGCCGCCGACGACCGTACCCGCGCCGTCCGGCTCTACTACGCGGTGCGCGACGGCTTCCGCTACGATCCGTACGGCATCCAGGTCGACGTCGACGGCTTGCGTGCGTCGACGACGCTCGCGCGCGGCCGTGGCTGGTGCGTGTCGAAAGCGGTGCTCCTCGCCGCCACGTGCCGCGCCGTCGGCATTCCGGCCCGGCTCGGCTTCGCGGACGTGCGCAACCACCTCTCGACGGAGCGTATGCGCCGGACGATGAAGACCGACGTGTTCTACTGGCACGGGTACACGTCGATCCTCATCGGCGAGCGCTGGCTCAAGGCGACGCCGGCCTTCAACGTCGAGCTGTGCGACAAGTTCAAGCTCGCGCCGCTCGAGTTCGACGGCACGACGGACTCCCTCTTTCACGCGTTCACGCCGGACGGCAGCCGCCACATGGAGTATCTCCGATACCGCGACGAGTACGTGGACGTGCCGATCGACGCGATGCGGGCGACGTTCGCGGCGGAATACGCGGGGACGCCGGCGAGCGGCGAACCCGGCGCGAATTTCGACGAGGACGTCGAGGCCGAGATCCGGAAGTAGATCGCCGCGATAGCGGCGACGCTAACATCCACGATACGGCGGCCAATTTGGCCATGTCGCGCCACGTATGTAGGCTCGACGTGACGAATGCGTGACGAAACGCCCGATGCGGACCGTAAAGAGCGACAGTATCTACTCGCGTGCTTTTGGGACTCGGCGCTCGGATTCTGGCGCAAAGGCGCAGGCCCGGCCGCTTGGGTCCTGACCGCGTCGATCGTCGTCGTCGCCGTCGTCAACGTCATCGTCCAGTACGAGATCACCGTCTGGTATCGGACGCTGTTCGACGCGCTCGGGCAGAAGGACGGCAGCAGCTTGCTGTGGTATTCGCTGCTCTTCCTGCCTCTCACCGCGGCGAACGTCACGCTCGCGGTCGCCGCGCTGCACACGCGTATGACGATGCAGCGACGATGGCGCGCGTGGCTGAACGGCCACGTCCTCGACCGCTGGCTGAACTCGGGGCGGTATTATCAATTGAATCTGATATCCGGCGATCATCAAAATCCCGAATACCGAATCTCGGACGACCTGCGACTCGCGTGCGAATCGCCGATCGATTTCGGCGTCGGCATTCTGAATGCGGTGCTGTCCGTCGTGACGTTCGTGGGGGTGCTGTGGATGATCGGCGGGTCGCTCACGATTCCGCTCGGCGCGACGGCAGTCGAGATCCCGGGCTTCCTCGTGATCGCGGCGATTCTGTACGCGGCCATCGCGAGCGGCTCGATGGTGGTCATCGGACGGCGCTTCGTCACCATCTCGGAGCACAAGAACCAAGCGGAGGCGGAATACCGGTACGCGCTCACGCGCCTCCGCGAGAACGGCGAGAGCATCGCGCTCATGGGTGGCGAGGAGGAGGAGCGCGCCGGTCTCGACGCCGCGTTCCGCGTCGTGTTGCGCCGCTGGCGCGAGTTCCTCGGGCAGTATCGACGGACGACCCTCGTGTCGCAGACGAGCTCCGCGTTCGTGCCCGTCATCCCACTCATCCTCTGCGCGCCGAAGTACGTGGCGGGGACGATGACGCTCGGCGCGGTGATGCAGGCGTCGTCCGCGTTCGTCACCGTGCAGGTCGCGTTCAATTGGGTCGTCGACAACTATCCGCGCCTCGCCGACTGGACGGCGTCGGCGCGACGGCTCGCGACCGTGCTCGAAGCGCTCGGCCGCCTCGACCGCGCCGATCGCGAGGAAACCACGGGCCGCATCGCGCACGGTGAAGCCGACGGCGCGGCGCTCCGCTTGCGCGACCTCTCCGTCACGCTCGACGACGGCAGCGCGGTCGTGAACGAGGCGGACGTCACGATCGCGCCCGGCGAGAAGGTCCTGGTCGCCGGCGAGTCGGGGACGGGAAAGAGCACGCTCGTGCGCGCGATCTCCGGTCTGTGGCCGTGGGGCAGCGGCGAGGTGGCGATCGGCTCCGGCAAACGCCTCTTCCTCATGCCCCAGCAGCCGTACGTGCCGCTCGGCACCTTGCGCCGCGCCGCGGCCTATCCGCAGCCGCCGGATCAAGTGGACGACGCGCTCGTCCGCAAGACGCTCGAGGAGGTCGGCCTTGGTCACATCGTCGACCGCATCGACGAGGACACGCGCTGGGAGAGCATCCTCTCGGGCGGCGAGAAGCAGCGCCTCGCGTTCGCGCGCATTTTCATTCAGCGGCCGGACATCATCGTGATGGACGAGGCGACGTCGGCGCTCGACCCCGGTAGCCAAGAGCACCTGATGCGACTCCTCCTCGAGCGGCTTCCCGAGGTCACGCTCGTGAGCGTGGGGCATCGGCCCGAGCTCGAGCAGTTCCACGGCAGGAAGCTCGTGCTCGAGTACCACCGCGACGGCGCGCGCCTCGCTCGTGACGAGTCGCTCGAGGCCTGGACCTTCCACACGCCCGCCCGCGTGCTCACCCGCATGTTTGGGCGGGAGCGGGCGGCGGGCGGCCGGCGGTCGCCACCGCCCGGCGGCGAGCAGCTCACGCCCCTCTGGGGAAGCTTCCGGCGACTCACCCCGGGCGACGATCCTCCGGGGTGAGCTTTCGAGCCCGGACGGGGTCCCTCGTACCGTGGGGCCGCGCCGGCGCAAGTGCTTGCGGCACTGCCACAATCGTGCACGCACGCAGGGTCGCAGCTACCCTAGGGTGCGCCCCTGACTTGGAACGCGGCGTGCTCTACGCGCCGTGCCCCCCCGGCGCCCCACCACCAGCTGCGTTCTGATCGGCCTCTTAGCAAACGCCGTGCTGACCGCCACTTCGGCGGCGACGGCGCACGCCGGGAGCCGGACGCATACCGGGACGGATCCCTTCACCATCCAGGAACGGGAGGGCCAGGCGGCACGGCGCGCGGAAAACCGAGACCGCGCCGACCGGCTGGAAGAAAACTACGCTCGGACCCGCGAACGTGATCGCGACCGTCTCAGCGTCGACGACTACGAAACGGACGACCTTCGCGACGACGGCGGCGCCGCCGACGAGTGACGGACGATAGACGGAGAGAGACGAGCATGCCGACACGCCGACGACAGCCCGCCCGTAACCGCATCGGCATTACCTTGGCGGTTGCCGCGATCATCATTCTGGCGAGCGCCGGCATCACCCGCGCGCTGCACCGCTTCACGCCGCCTTTCGTGCAAGCGACGTCGCTCACGAGCGGCGAGGTCGGCAACGTGTCCGGCTGGGCTCCGGATCAGTGGGCGTTCGAATCGAACGGCGACGTCGTCGGCAACGGCAACGCGTCGTGGCAGATCTTCATCTTCAGCCTGCTCGAGCGTGACCTCGGCGGCGTGCCGGGCCTCTCGCAGGTGACGTTCGGTCCGCACAACGCGCGGCACCCGTCGATCTCACGCAATGGCCAGTTCATCGAGTTCCGCATCGCGTTCGAGGCCGACGGCAACCTGTGCGCCGACTCGGCGAACGCCTGCGACGGCACGCCGACGCCGGTCGGCGGACGGCAGATTTTCGTCTACTCGACGATCACCGGGAAGATCACGCAGATCACGCGCGTCGCCGGCGACTGCTCGAACCCGAACCTCAGCGGCAACGGTCGATTCGTCGTCTTCGAGTCGACGGCGAACGTGAACGGCAGCGGTGGCGGCGTCGGCGGCGTCGCCGAGCTGTATCAGGCCGACACGTCGCGCCTCGGATCCGACTGCCCGGCGCTGCCGTGCGTTCCGCCTCCGGGCAACCCGGCGATGGGGACGGGCGTCGTCCGGGTGACGAACGGCGGCGGTACGAACGGCGTGCAGAGCTTCAACGGCCTCGCGGTGGCGTTCGAATCGCGCGGCGACCTCTTGAACAACGGCGCCAACCCCGGAACGCAGCACGTCTACCTGCTGCAGAAGAAAGTGCTGCGCCAGATCACCACCGGCACCGCGGAAGAAGGCCGTAAGCCGTCGCTCAACCAGAACGGCACGCTGGTCGCGTACGAGCAGGACAAGATTCCCGACGGCGGCGGATCACCGGTCAGCCAGATCTTTCTCACCAAGGTCCGCAAGAAGAAGACGACCACCACGCAGGTGACCGACGGCGGCGCCCCGAGCTTCGACGCCGCGCTCAGCCCGAACGGCCGCTTTCTCGGCTTTACGTCGTCCGCCGATCTCCTCGGCCAAGGAACGCCGCAGAACCAAGTGTACACGTACAACGTCCGCCGGCAGCTGCTGACGCAGGTCACCGCGGGACCGAACGGTGCGGGCACCGGACGGACGAGCTTGTTCGTGATCGGGTCGTTCACCTCGACGGACGACTTCAAAGGGAACGGCAACACCAACGAGCAGCTCTTCATCAACAACCCCTTCCGCAAGGCGCCGAAGGACTTCGTAACGCCGATCCTCGGAACGCCGACGCCGGCGGCGACGCCGGGGGTGCCCGCCGAGATCGTGTTGTCGCTCGTAGCGCACGGCGCGGCGAGCAACGGCGATGGCACCCTGACGACGATCGTCGCGGCCGTCGTGACGGACGCGTACGGCAACGCGGTGCCCGACGGCATTCCGGTCGACTTCGCGGCGGCGAGCCCCGTGATGGGCGTCGTCGTCACCGATGGCGCGACGAACACGACACCCACGACGTGCGATGTGAGCGCCTTCAAGGACCAGACCGGGGTGCCGGTCATCACGCAGCCCGGCGTCGCCCACGGCTGCGTCATCTATCCGCTGAGCCAGGTGGGAACGTCGCGGACGCTGTCCGCGTCCGTCGTGCCCGTCGTCGGCCAGCCGCCGATCACCGTCTCCGGCCTGTTCGTCCTGCCGCAAGCCGGGCCGGCCACGACGCCGACACCCTCGAGCACGGCCACGCCGACGGCGACCGCCACGCCGACCGTGACCGTGACCGCCACTCCGACCGCGACGCCGACGGTGACTGCAACCGCGACGGTCACCGCGACCCCGACGGCGACGGAGACCGCGACGCCGACCGCCACCGCCACCGTCACCGCGACGCCGACCGAGACCGCCACCCCGACGGCCACCGCCACCGTGACGGCCACACCCACGGCAACCGAGACCGCGACCCCGACACCGACGGCGACGGTCACCGCCACGCCGACCCCGACCGAGACGGCGACCCCGACGCCCACTCCGACCGAGACCGCGACGCCGACCCCGACGGAAACCGCGACGCCGACCGCGACGCCGACGGAAACGGCCACGCCTACGGTCACGCCGACCGAGACCGCGACGCCGACCGAGACCGCGACGCCCACGCCGGTGCCGACCGAAACAGTGACGCCGGTCGAGACGGCGACGCCCGTACCGACTCTCACGCCGGTCGAGACCGTGACCCCCGTCGAGACGGTCACGCCCGTCGAGACCGTGACGCCCGTGGAGACCGTGACGCCGGTCGAGACGACGACGCCGGTCGAGACCACGACGCCCGTCGAGACGCCGACGCCCGCCGACACGCCGACCCCGGTCGACACGCCGACGCCTTAAGAGCGCGCCTGGCGTCGCCGTCGTCGTCGTGGCAGGCTCCGCGCCGCCATGTGGCGGCGGATCGCCATCGCGCTCGCGCTCGTCGTCGCCGTCGTCGGCGGCTACGTCGTCTGGCTGCTGAACGCGGCGGGCGAGCTCCGGACGCTCACGCCGCACTTCGACGGTAGCTGCGCCGCGGTCCCCGGCGTCGTCGGCGCCGAGGACTTGACGATCCATCCGCGAACGGGGGTCGCGTACGTCTCGTCGTGCGATTGGCGTTCGGTGCGCGCGGGGAAGCCGGCGACGTGCGCGATCTTCGCGTATGACCTCTCGTCGCCGTCACCGCGGCTGGTGAATCTCACGCCCGATGCCGGGCCCGACTTTCGCCCGCACGGAATCAGCCTCTACGTCGCCCCCGACGGGGCGACCACGCTGTTCGTGATCAATCACGCGCGCGGGCACCACACGATCGAGGTCTACGACGTCGCGAGCGCCGGTCTCACCCGCCGTCTCACGCTCGCCGACCCGCTCCTGGTCTCGCCGAACGACGTCGTCGCCGTATCCCCGACGACACTGTACGTGACGAACGACCATCATTACCCGACCGGCGCCATGCGGACCGTCGAGGACTACCTCCGCCGTCCGTGGGCGAACGTGCTCCTCTGGGACGGCGGCCGCTTCCGCGAGGTCGCGCGCGGGATCCGCGTCGCGAACGGTATTAACGTGAGCCCGGACGGCCGCACGATCTACGTCGTCGCGACGATCGGCGGCACCCTACGCGTCTACGATCGCGACGCGACGAGCGGCGACTTGAGCTTTCGCTACGACATCCCGCTCGCGAGCGGCGGCGACAACGTCGAGGTCGACGCCGACGGCGGGCTCTGGATCGGGGCGCATCCGAAGCTGCTCACGCTGGTGAGCTACATGGACGGCCGGCGGCCCGAGGCGCCGTCGCAGGTGCTGCACGTCGTCCCGCGCGAGCACGGCGGCGACGTCCACGAGGTCTACCTCGACGGCGGCACCCAGCTCTCCGCGGCGACGGTGGCGGCGGTCCGAGGCAAGCGGCTGCTCATCGGGCCGCTCGCCGACTCGAAGCTGCTCGACTGCACGATGCGCTGAACGCTCAGCGCGAGACGGCGCGCTGATACGACGGCAGCGCGCGTAGCTCGTCGAGGTAGCGGTTCGCGTTCGGCCCGAGCAGATCGCCGAGCCCGATGTTGCGCGCGAGGTGCAGCGCGTAGCCAATGCAGACGTCCGCGATCGTGAAACGCCCCGCGCAGAGGAAGCTGCGCTCTGCCGTCGCGCGCTCGACGGCGCGCAGCCTCCCCGCGAACCACCGCTTGTAGTCCTCGGCGGCTTGCGGCAAGCGCCGCTCCTCGGGTTCGAGCAGCGTGTACCGAAGGAAGATCGTCTGCGGAAACGTGAGCGTCGCGTCGCTGAAGTACAGCCAGTTGAGATACGCGCCGTACTCGGAGTGCGACGACGGCACCGCGAGCGGCGTCGGCCCGTAGCGCTCGACGAGGTAGTGGCAGATGCCCGACGACTCGGACATGCGGACGTCACCGTCGATCATGTACGGCACGGTGCCGAGCGGGTTCACCTCGAGGTAGTCGCGCTGCAGCACCCGCGGCGGAAACGGCAGCGTGTGCAGCTCGTATTCGAGCCCCATCTCCTCGAGCGTCCAGACCGCCCGGAGCGAGCGGGCGTCGCGGCAGTGGTAGAGCACGATCGCCATGGACGCACCCTAGCATCATTCGCCGGCGACGCGATGCAGCGCACGCGGGATGTGCGCGAACCGTACGGCGGAGGCGCTGAGCGGACGTTTTTTCTCGACGACGACCCGCGACTTGTGCCAATCTCCGGCGCCGAACGCTCACCCACCCCACGAAGGAGAGTGCCGTCATGCGCAGGTTCGCGTACACCGTCGTCTCCCTTCTCGCCCTCGTGCTGCTGGCCGCGCCGTCGCATGCGACGCTGAACGCATGCTCGGCGGCGAAGAAGAAGTGCGTCGCCAAGAAGGCGGCGGCACTCCTCAAGTGTCACGCGAAGAACGAGAAGCCTCCGGGCCTCACGCCCGCAGCGTTCGCGACCTGCGTTCAAAAGGCCCACGACAAATTCGACGGCGGAACGAATCCCCAGAAGGGCTGCTTCGCGAAGGCGGAGGCGAAGTTCGGACCCGGCGGCTGCCTAACGATCAACGACACGGCGGCGCTCGAGACCACCGTCGACGACTTCGTCAACGACGTCGTGTGCCAGCTCGATCCGGGTTCGGGCACGTGTCCGACGCCGACGCCGGTGCCCACTCCGCCGAACGAACCGACACCCACCCCGGGGTGCAACGTCAACGGACAGGCGTGCTCGTCGAACGTCGAATGCTGTTCGCTGACCTGCCAAGCGAACCACTGCGTCCCCGCGGGACCGTCGTGCACGAACGGCATGCAGGACGGCGCCGAGACCGGCGTCGATTGCGGCGGCGGTACGTGCCCCGCGTGCCCGCTCGGAGGGGGATGCGCCGCCAACACCGATTGTCAGGCGACGACGATTTGCTCCGGCGGCCAATGCGTCTGCGGGGCGGGCCGCGCGGATTGCAACGCCAACCCCGCCGACGGTTGCGAGGTCAGCATCGCCGGCGACCCGAACAACTGCGGCGGGTGCGGGAACGTGTGCTCGCTCGCGAACGCAAGCTCCACGTGCGTGAGCGCGCAATGCATGATCGGCTCGTGCAACTTCTCGTACGCCGATTGCAACGGGATGACGGCCGACGGATGCGAGGTCAACACGCAGACCGATAATTCCAACTGCGGCAGCTGCGGCCACGTGTGTGGCATGCCCCAGACGTGCCACCCGCCAGGCAACTGTATGTAGAGGAGGCACGATGAAGGTCCGACGACTCCTCGTCGCGCTCGCGGTCCCGATGGCCGCCGTGACGATGACGGCGACGCTCGCTGCCAGCGCACCGACGCCCGCGCCGCAGGGTAAGCACGCCGCGAAGCACCGTACGCACGCGCACCGCGCTGCCTCGAAGACGGAAACGGAGGCGGCGCGGGCGGAGCACGAGCGTCGCGACGACCTCGAGCGGCGCGTCGAGCGGCTCGAGCAGCGCTACGAGATGCAGCAACCGAACACGCCACCGCCGGATTCCGCGGCGCCGCGCGACCGATAGGCCGGTCGCGGCATCAGGCACCGCCCTTCTAGACTCCCCGGCCGGTTCGATGCATAGACGGCACATGCTCCGTCTCGCGCTCGCGCTCCTCGTCCTCCTTCCCGCCGCGGCCTTCGCCGCCGACGCCGGTCCGGTGGCGGTGCCGCCGGACGCGCCCGCGCCGCGCGCGGTCGCGCCGCCGCCGAACGTGATCGCGGTCACCCGCTACAACGAGGGCGAGGCGTTCTCGAAGCAGCAGTTGTGGAAGCACGCGGAGAACGCCTACCTCGAGGCGACGAAGCTGAAACCCGAGATGCCGGAAGCGTGGAACGGGCTCGGTCACGCGCGCAAAATGCAACGCGAGTACCCGGAAGCGCTCGCGGCATACGAGCAGGCGCTCCGTCTGAAGCCGGACTTTCCGCAGGCGCTCGAGTATCTCGGCGAGACCTATGTCGCGATGGGACGCGTCGATGACGCGCGGGCGACGCTCGCGAAGCTGAAGCCGCTCGACGCGAAGCTCGCCGAGAAGCTCTCGCAAGCGATCGACGACGGCAAGCGCGCGCAAGCGTGGTGAGCGCGCACGGCGCGCGCGTGTCGGGCGATGGCGTCGCTCGGTCGCGCTCACTGCACGTAGCCGAGCGCGCGCAGTTGCTCGACCAGCTTCGGCGACATCGCCGACCACGGCTGCAGCGGTCCCTGTAAGAGCTCGCTCGTGCGCCGATGGCGCGCCAGCTCGGCGGAGAGCTCGGCGACGAGATCGCGTTCGGTTTCCGCGCGATCGTCCGTCTCCGCGGTGTCGGACGCCAGGTAGAGCTCTCGGACGGCGCTCGCCGGCAGCGGATATTTGCCGCGTTGGATCGCCGGCTCGGGCGTCTCGATGAGGACGCCCTTCCGCGTCCTCACCTGCCATCGCAGCGGACCCTCCGCCTCGTCGGTGTAGATCTGCTCGGCGAAAAGCGGCCGCGTACCGTCGAACCGGAGCCAACGATCGTCCAGGATCGGCGAGAGGTCGCGGCCGTCGACGTGATGCTCGGGGTGCAGATGGAAGCGGGAGAGCAGCGTCGGGACGATGTCGATCACGCTCACCGGCTCGTCGCTGACGCGCGAAGGAAGACCGGGCTCCACCCAGATCAGCGGAATGCGGAGGACCTCGTCGTAAAGGCTGTGGCCGTGGCGCGCGCCGCTGTCCGTGTGCTCCCAGAACTCCTCGCCGTGATCGCTGGTGACGATGATCGTCGTCCGGTCCTGCATGCCGATCTCGCCGAGCGCTTTCCAGATGTCGCGCACGGCCTCGTCGGCGACGGCGATGTCGCCGTCGTAGCGGGCGAGCAGGTACTCGCGCTCGTCCGGCGTCACGTCCATGTGCTGGCAGCACACTGCGAGCGGAAGGCGCCACGTCTTCTTCGAGTCGTCCCAGTCTTCGCTGCCCCAAATCCCTTTCAAGCGTCCCGGCTCGAGCTCCTTCGCATAGCGCTCGTCGCGGTACGGCACGTGCGCGATGTACGTGTGGTAGAAAAAGAAGAACGGCTTCTCCGATCCGTGGTCCTTCAACCATTGCACGGGGCCCGGCATGCGGACGTAGCTCCAGACACCTTCCTCGTAGGTCTGGAACCCGCGGTCGACGCCGAGCGCCTTCGCGACCCACCCGCCGCCCGTGAACGCCGCCGTCTGATATCCCGCGTCCGCGAAGTACTGAGCGAGCAGGCGCGGCGCGAGCTGATAGAGGGCCGCCGCGCGCGGGCCGCCCGGTTGAATCGTCGACGGATAGCTGCCGGTCAGCATCGAGGCGTGCGCGGGCGCCGTCCAAGACGCGGTGCTGAACGCGTTCGTGAACTTGGTGCCGCGCGCCGCGAGCATCGCGAGCGTCGGCGTGTTGTCCCGCGAGCCGCCGTAGGCACTGGTGCGTCGCGGCGCGAGCGTGTCGATCGAGATGAGGACGACGTTTCGCGTTGGCACGTGCCGGGCGCGCAGGACGGCGACGAGCACGATCACCGCGGCGGCGACGATCGCGGTGACGACGAGCGGCAGGCGGTGGCGCGGAGCGGCTCCGTTGCCGGCGGCGGGTGCGGCCGAGTCTCGATCGCCGGCGTTCATGCCGCGGCGAAGAACGCGAGCGCGCGCTCGGTCACCAACTCCGGCTTGTCTTCGGCGATGAAGTGGCCCGAGTCGTGGACGTACTCGATGCGGAAGTCGTCGCCGTGGCGCTCCGTTCCCTCGAGGAAGCTCGTGGAGATCGCGAAATCGCGTGTACCGAACAAGAGGAGCGTCGGCGTGCGGAGCCGGAGTGTCCGGTATTTCCCGCGGGCGACGGCGGGAAACTCCTTCAGCAGAAACGTTCGGTAGAGCCGTACGCTCGCGCGGGCGCGCGCGGGCTCGCGGAGCGGGGCGATGAACGCGTCGAGCTCCTGCTCGGAGCGCCGCTCTTTGCGCGTGCTGTCGGCGGTCAGGACGAGCCGCAGGAGCCCCGGACGGTTGCGGAGGACCCATTCCCCGAGCAGCGGCGTCGCGAGCAGCCCCTGATACCAGAACCGGACGGTCGCGCCGACGGTCCTCGCGTTCAGCTGCGCCCACGGCGGCGCGATGTTGAGCGCGAGAAAGCGCCGGATCCGCGCCCGGTGATACAGGCAGAGGAGGAAGCCGATCCACCCGCCCCAGTCGTGCCCGACGAGGCGGACGCCGTCGCCGAGATCGAGCGCGTCGAGCAGCCGGACGACGTCCTCCGCAAGCGCCTCCTTCTCGTATCCGAAGGGCGGCGCGTCGGTCCAACCGAATCCGCGGAGGTCGGGACAGATCACGCGATAGCGCTCGGCGAGCGCCGGGATCTGATGCCGGTACACGTACCAGTGCTGCGGCCACCCGTGCAGCATCACGACGGGCTCGCCCCTCCCCGCCTCGGCGACGTGGACGCGGAGCCGACCGGCGTCGACGTAGTGGTGTTTCACGCCGTCGACGTGCGGCAACGGCCGACTGGGAATCTCGCGGTCCATCGGACGGCGCCCGACTAAAGCCAGCGTGCGACGTGTGGTCAAGGACGACGTGGTCGGCGGCGACGTCGTGCGCTATACGTCCCCGGCCTCATGACGCCCCCGCTCGCGCCGAACGCCGTCGCATACTCGCTGCCGGCACGGATCACCGCGGGGTTGCTCGTCGCGATCAGCCGCGGCGGTCTCGTCTTCCTGCTCACGCTGCTGCTCGTCTACGGGACGCCGCCGCCGCTCGCCATCATGCGCGCGTTCACGATCCTCACGATCGCGCCGGGGATGCTCGCCTGGCTGCTCGAGCGCGCGTGCGCCGTGACTGTCGGCATCGACGGCGGCGATCTCGTGCTGAAGCACTGGCGCCGCCGAACCGAGGTGCCATCGACGGCGATCGCGGGCGCGTCACCGTGGCTGGTCCCGCTGCCGGGGAACGGCCTTTGGCTGCGGCTGCGGTCAGGACGGCGCTTCGGCTACGGCCTCCAACTGGACGATCCCGTGCCGTTGCTCGACGCGCTCGTCGCCGCGGGCCCATCCGACGACGTCGCCCGGGCGCGCGAGCATCCGGGCGTGACATACGCGCACGCGCGGTACAGCGGCCATCAACGGCGCTGGTACGGCTTCGTCGGGAAGTTCGCGGTCTTCGCGCTCGTGCCGACGCTACCGCTCTTCCGTGTGCACCAGATGATCGCGTACGGCGGCGTCTGGGGAGAGTGGTATCTCCTCGGGCCAGCGTCGTACCTACGGACCTTCGCGATCTATTACGGGACGCTGGCGATCTATTTGCTGCTGTACGCGGCCGCGCTGCGCGGCGTCGGCGAGATCGTCGCGCTCGGAGCGGCGTGGGTCGCACCCTCGCGCGCGGCGAGGGTGCGACGTGCCGTCGAGCTCACGCACCGGGTGCTCTATTACGCGGGCGTCCCGGTGCTGGTGCTGATCAGACTGTGGCCGTGGTGATCGCCTCGGCGCCACAAGCGCCCTCGCGGCCGCACGTGGCCTCGGGGCCGCAAGCCATCACGGCGTCGCGGGGTTGAACGTCGAGAGCGCCCATCCCATGCGCTCGTGGCCGAACTGGTTCCACACCGGGTTCTTGCCGTTCACGAAATCGCTCGGCAGGAAGTCCGGCGGCGCGGAGCCGGTGCCGGTGCCGCCGAAGAGGCCGACCCAGATCGTCCCGCCGTCGTACGTCGGGTGCGTGTCGTCCGACTGGATGTAGTCGTAGCTCGTCGACGCGTTCGCGAAGTGCGTGTTGGCGTCGCGGATCGTCGAGCGCAGGGTCGAGGTGATGCGGGTCACGTACGCCGCCTCGGACTCGCCCTGGATGTAGTGGAGCGCCGCGGAGTCGACTTGGCCGTCGCCATTGGAATCGTAGTCGGCGCCCATGTACTCCGCGAAGCTGTCGACGCACTTGAAGCCATACGTATTCGCGAAGTTGCAGGCGCGCCAATTCATCTTCGCGAGGTACGGCAGAAACGTCGACTGCTTGTTCTGGCGCACGCCGCCGATGGTGCAGTTGCTGAGGGAGTTGTCGGCCGCGTACCCGGGGTAATAGAGGTTCGCGACGACCTTCAGCTTGGTCCCTGCGTAGGCGTTGGCGTTGATGAACGACATCGCGTTCTGGAGGTACGTCGTGCAGTTGGCGAGCGCCGTGTCGAGGGGCGCCAGGTTACAGGTGCCGCTCTGCCCGGCGAAGTTGCTGCGCGCCTGCAGACCGTCGTTGCCACACATCTCGAAGGTCACGATGCGCGTGTTCGTCGCCTGCATGTACGATTTTTCGGACACGATCTTGTTGTTGTAGATATCCGAAGCCACGGCGCCGGATTTACAGCGCCGGATGATCTCGACGTCCGTGTTCCAGTAGTTCGACGCGTAGTCGCCCTGGACGGCGGGCGCGGCGAAGACCGCGACGTCCGACAGCGAGCCGTGATAGCCGGCATAGATCGAGTCCCCGTACGCGACGACACGATACTTCGTCGAGATACCGGATCGATCGACCGTCCACGACGTGTTCTGGGTGATCGTATTCGCTGCGGCCTCGGTCGCGAACAACATCGCGCCGGCGCACAACGCAATCCACAGGCGGTGCATAGGGGCATCCCTCCTCAGGTTTGGCCGCGTGAGCGGCGTTATGGGTGAACGCACGCCGTACGGCACCTCCGGCGTCGGCCCGCTGTAACTCAGTCGCCCGAAGAATCGCAAGAAGAATCGTCGCTACGCCGAACCGGCGCACACCTGACGAGCACGTTCCGAGCGGAGCGGGCGTTCGAGATCACGCCCGCTCCGTCCCGGACGTCATTTCACTCCCAGGGTGTGCAGATACTCCGGCTCGGTAGGCGCGTACAGTCGCCGACTTTCGCGGGATCGCCTTCCAGCGTGCCGTACGCCGGACTGAAGATCTGAGCCGATCCTATGGCCGGAATTCCCACCACGTTTCCGTCGGGATCGCGAAGCTCCACGTAGTCGAACGCGTCGGGGTCGCCACACGGCGAATCACCCGAGTCGACGCACGACAGCGTGTTGTTGCTGGGGGTGTTGATCGCTCCCGTTGAATCGAGATCGAACGTGCACGTCTTCTGGCATCCGCTTCCGTCCCCCGAGTCGCCCACGAGGCGGTAGTGATAGGTCGGCCACGTGCTCGTCACTTGAACGCTGCGGTTTCCGCGGAACACGACGCTCCATCCGGTCGTGCTCGCGGTACTTGCACACGACGGTTGTGCACCCCCACATTCTTTGCCGTTGCGCGGACCGGATTGGCACGTTTGCGCGACGCACGTCGCGCCACCCGTACAGCTCCCGCCCGGACAGGCGCTGGCAGTCGCACAGACACCGCCGTTGTTGGAGCCGCCGAAACACCTATTTTGCGTGCACCCGGTACCGCTGCGCGGACCCGTGCACACGCCGGCCAGGCATTGGAACTGAGTATCCGCACACGGATACGAGATATCGTCGTCCGCGGTGATGCCGTTGGCGTCGATGCGGACCTGAACGTTTCCATTGCTCGCATGGGCGACCGTCGCCGTCGAGCCACTCGTCAGATAATACGCACTCGGCGACGAAACGTCCGCGAAGTCGCACGTCCCCAGCGGATCGACCGTGCATACACGATAATTGTCCAAGTTGGTTTGATACGAGTTAGCCTGGCTGATTGCGTACGATAAGTTCGCGGTCAGCAGTGAAGCCACGATTGCCATCATCGTCACGGCGATTCGCTTTTCCATGGGGGCCCTCCTTGGCCAAAGTGATTCGCTGGCGGCGATAGGCAGCCGTAATTAGACTGTCAACGATATTCCGCATATGACCGCGAAAACGTATCGTTGCTGTACGCACGCACGCTGCAGTCGTATCGCAATGGAACGATGGGCTTCGTCGTCGGTCATCGCGATCCCGTAGCAGGATTGCCGACCCCCGGACGTCCCGATAGGTACACCATCTTCGCCGCATGGGACCGATCGATCGTTCGACGCGACCTCTCGAGGTCCTCGTCTGTCTCGCAACCGCCGTCGCGCTCGCCGCGTACGTGTGGGCGCTTCCACGTCCGAACGACGACCTTTTCGTCGCGCTCGCCGGCGGCCGCGACGTCGTTGCCGGACGGCTGGGCCAGCCTGACGACTGGGCATTCACCACCCAGGGCCGCGTCTGGCTCGACCAGAACTGGGGCGCGCATCTCGTCACATATCTCACCTACGCGTCGCTCGGTGAGACGGGGCTCCTCGTCGAAAAGGGTTTCTTGATCCTCGGCGCGGCAAGCGGCCTGATCCTCGCGTCTCGGGCACACCGCGTCGCACCGCCGATCGCCCTACTCGTAGCGGGGTGCGCGATCGGCGCCGCCAGAACCTACGTCGATCTACGGCCGAATCTCTTCACGATCGTGCTCACGCCGCTCGTCTGGTGGTCGCTCGTCCGGAGGCGTGCGCTATGGCTGCCGGTATCGCTCGTCTGGCTCTGGAGCAATGTCCATGGCGGGTTCGTCTTCGGCATTCTCCTGATGGCGCTCTGGACCGCGAGTTGCGCGATCGCGGGATTCGTCGGCGACGGCTTCGCCGGCGCGAAGCGCTGCTGGCCTGCCGGTGTCGCGACGCTCGCGGCGATCATGCTCGCGGGCCTCGCCAATCCCTTCGGCGTCGCCAACCTGACGCACCCGTTCGTCGTGTCTCTGGAACCCGCGTGGAGGAACGTGGACGAATGGCGGCCGCTTTTTTCGTCGAAGGCGACCGGATTCGGCAGCGCTTGGGAATTCGTTACGGCGGTGACGCTCTGGGTCCTTGCGCTCCTTCATCGCTACGTTCGTCGACCGAAGCAGAATGACGACGACGTGGCGATTCTCGTCTTCGAGATCGGATCGGGCCTGCTCGCGGTGGCAATGGCGCTCCAAGCCCGCCGGTTCGTCCCGGTCGCGATCTTCGTGCTCGCTCCCGCGATCGCGCGCGAGCTGCAGCGCATCGCCTCCGGTCCGTACCGCGGCGCCGTGATGATCGCGGTTTGCGTCGCGGCGCTCGCCCCCGTTTCGCTGCTCGCACGGCCGCTCGTTCTTCGCTACCGCGCGGACAATCCGCTGTACCCGCCGGAAAGCGTTTTTCAACGGATGGTCGTCACGACGCCGTTCTTTCCGACCGGCGCGACGGAGTTCGTGAAGGCGAACGAGATCGGCGGACGCGTGCTGAACTCCTGGGCATGGGAGGGTTATCTGCGTTGGCACGAGACGCGCCTACTCATGTTCGCCGGCAGCCGTGCGCAGCAGGTGTACGATGCCGAGACGTACGTGCGGATGCTGCGACTGCTCGCGGGCGACGAAGCCGTCGCCGACGAGCTCGCGGCGACGAACGTCGGCCTCGCGATCGTGCCGCTGACGCCGAGCTACAACGAATTATTGGCGGCCCTCGTCTACACGGACGATGCACACTGGACGTACCTCTATAACGATGGGCGCCATATCGTTCTCGCGGACGCGGCCGCAGCGCAGAACGCCGGCCTCATGCAACGCATGCGAGACGGAGCGCTCGTATACCCCGACGACGCGACGCGTGCGGCGAGCGAGGCGATGTATCTGTCATCGCCGGTCGCTCATGCCGCGCCCGAGCAGGTCCGACGCGCCCTCGAGAAGGCCGTCGCGCTTCGTCCGATCGGGTTCGCGTATGCCGCGCTCGGCGACTTGGCGGCTTCCGGCCGTATGCCCGTTCCGGACGCGGTCGCGTTTTTGGGTGCGGAACGGCAACGACTCTCGGCGGAAACGATCACCGGGGCGGGATCGGCCGATGTTCTCGACGCTCGCCGGTGGGTCGCCACCGTTCTGGCGGGCCTATACCGGCGTTCCGGGCGTCAAGCAGATGCCGCCGCGCGCGAGCAGGACGTAGCGGCGCTCACGGCGGAGATCCACGCGCTACATCGCCGGTGGGGATGGGGGGACGTGCCCGGGCTTTCGACGGACTAGACGCGTCACGACGAGCGGCACGCTTGCGCGCTCACCGCATCACGGCAAGTTCACGTGCACGAGCGAGAGCCGCTCGCCCATAGGGCGGAGTACACGGCCTCCTACACGACGGCACGGCGCCAGGGGCTGAGGTCCGTTCACCGCGCATGTGACGACGTGCCTTCAATGTGACGACGTGCCTTCATGCGGCACGTACCGAATCGGAGAGGTGTACGCGCGCCCCTGCGTCTTCGCCGCGACGGACGACGGCAGCGCGACGCCGTACCGCTTCGCATCGTACGCCGGCCAGCGCGGGGTCGGGATCTCGAGAACGCGCGCGTAGTACACCGCCCGTTGCGCGGGATCGAACGCGGCATCGCGCCATACCGCCGCGAGCTCGGCCGCGCCGATCGTGTTCGTCCACGTGGCCGCGGCGACGTCGACGGTGTCGCCGACCGGGGCGGTGCACCGGCCATCGGCGCCGATGGCGCGCCCACCGGAGACCGCCACGTCGTACACCTTCCGCTCGAGGGCTCCGCTCTTCTCCGCCCAACGCTTCACGATCTGGACGCGATCCAATGTCGCGCCGATCGGATCCTTCGCGGCCGCGACGAGGAACGTCGGCGCCTTGCCGTCGGGCGCGTCGCCGAGCGTCGCGCCCATCGGGACACCTTTCGCGTATCCGGCGAGCGCCGGATCGTGGTCGGCGGCATCGCTCGGCTCGAAGTCCCAGCCGCCGAAGAACCGCACCGTGATGCGGGAACCGGTCGTCGCATACACTTCTCGCCGCGCCATCGCGTCGAAGAGCGCGTCTCGCGTGTTGTCGCTCGCCCAGACGCCCGTGTACCCGGACGCCGGCTGCTTCCACCCACGCGGGGCGATGTCGCCGTGGACGGGCGACGGCGCGTCGAGCGTTCGCCGGTCGCTCGGCTCCATCATCGGGTCCTTGCCGAAGAAGTTGTCCTCGTCGGCGGTGGCAAGCGCCGTATGTGTGCCCGTCGCGGCGACGAAGCCGCATCCGTCGGCGGCGAGTCGCGCATTCGGCGCGTCGTCGACGCTCGTGTCCCACGACGCATCGCCATACGAGTCGTCGACGTCCATGAGCTCGCAGAGCGTCTCGTGACGATCGGTCACGTGATCAGCCGGCTCATCCGTGGTCGATGGCGACGCGATCGCGAGCAAGCGACCACCGGTCGATTGTTCATACGACGCCATCCACGCCCGTAGACCGCGCAAGCCGTCCGCACCGGCGTACGGTTCCATTCGTCCCGTCCGTTCCCCGCCGTCGCGATACACGACGACCCGGCGCGCATCGTCCGGCGCCGTCGACGCTGTCCACTCGAAGGCGATGAAGGCCGCGAATCGTCCCGGAACGTTCGCTTGCTCCGCCGCTTTGATGGTCTCGTTCCACGACGACCGCAAGGAGGAGCTTCCCGGACCCGACGCGAGAACGGACGGGAGCGTCCGCGTGACGAACTTCCCCACGAGCTCGGCGCCGGCGCGCGCGGCTCCCTCGCCGCCGGCGCGGATCGCCTCGTAGAGTCGCCGCGCCGTCGGATCGATCAGGACCGCGGCGTCACCGCGCATGAATCTCGGAAACGCGCCGAGCTCGTCGACGTGGTCCGCGACGACGAGGAAATCGAGCGGACGCGCCAGCTTCACGCGCTGACCCGACGACGAGACGACCTCGTCGCCGCGGGCGAAGCGGTACGCTTCGGCAGGACTGAGACGACATCCCAGCGCGCCGGCGTCGAAGGAGTACGACGTGTGCACGTGCGTGTCGCCCCAGAAGACGCGCGTCGGGAAGCTCCGGCCGACGTACGGAGAATACGACGATCCCGGCCGCGCTTCGCGCAGGAACGCGTGCGCCGGCATGTCTTCGTGCGCACACACCGTCGATGACCGGATGCATGTAAGCAGTGCCGCAATCACTATGCACAGTGTTCGCTTTTTCATGTCAATTTTCTCAACGCCCCAAAATGAACCGTAATATGGATGCATGCATTATTTTCTTGACCGAGAGGTTGCAACGGCCGTATCGAGCGAGCCTCCGCACCCCCGCGGACACCGTCGGCGGTACCTACGATCGCCAGGAGGGCAGATCCATGGCGCACACCGCAACGACCACTCGCATCGCGGCGCTCACGACGACGCTTCTACTATGCGGCGCGTCCGCAGCCGCGGCCGCGTACTCGCTGAAGACTTCGTTCCCGAACGGCGTCGCCGGTGGTCGGGCCGGATCGTCGGTCGCGATCGTCGGACCCAACGTGTACGTCGGGGTCCCCGGACAGAACCGCGTCGACGTGTACGACCGCCTGGACGCCACGTTGGTGACCTCCTTCGTGAGCCCCTCGAACGTCGCCGGCGACGACTTCGGCGCAGCCATTGCCCCCGTCGGTAGAGATCTGATTCTCGTCGGCGCGCCCGGTGAGGACGACGGCGCGAACGTCGATGCCGGCGCGGCATATCTGATCGACCAGACGACCGGCACCGTGCTGCATCGCTTCGTGAAGCAGAGCGGCACGATCGCGCACTCGAACTTCGGCAACGCGGTCGCGTACGGTGTCTTTTACATCGTGATCGGCGCGTACGGCGACGACGACGATGGCGCCGACTCGGGCGCGGTCTACGTCTTCAACCGCGGCGATCCGTACGGGCTCGTCCAGCGCCTCCCGAATCCCGCGCCGGGCGTGGGCGATACGTTCGGCAGCGCGATCCTGCTCACCGGTTTCGACAACTTGGCCGTGGGCGCTCCGCGCGACGACACCGCCGCGAGCGACAGCGGCGCGGTGTACACGTACACCGCGCCGTACGGCACGCCCACCACGTTCCTGAACCCCGACGCGTCCGCGAACGCATGGTTCGGTTTCTCGATAAGCACCGGACCGACGCTCGCCGGCGGCGTGGCGAGCTATCTGATCGGTGCGCCGTTCGCCAGCGGCGCGGGACGCGCGTACGTCGTGAACGCCACCAGCGGGGCGAACGCGGCGACGTTGCAAGGACCGACGGGCGCGGGCTTCGATCTCTTCGGTTACGCCGTCGGACACGTCAACAACAACATCGTCGTGACCGCGCCCGGAGTCGACGTCGGCGCGACCGACGCCGGCCAGGCGTACGTCTTCGTCGCGAACTTCTTCGGTAACCCGCCCTACATCCTGAGCGACACGCTGGCGAATCCGTCACCCGGCGCGGGCGACCTCTTCGGCATCGCGGTCGCCGGAGTCACGCGGGTCGCTATCGGCGCGCGCGCCGACGACACGCCCGGCGTCGACAGCGGCGCCGCGTACCTCTTCGAGACGACGCTGCCCTCCGGCTGCTGGACGTCGGCGCCGGCGGCGTCCGTCGGCGCATGGGATCCGCCGAAGTCGTGGCCGCTCTCCGCGACGCACGCGTCGCTCGTCCAGACCGCCGACAACGTCGGCAAGGTGCTCTTCTTCCACGGCCACGGCGTGAGCCCGACCTGGACGTGGGATCCGACGACGCGACAGCTCACGAGCGCCGGCACCGCCACCGGCAGCACGTTCTGCGGTGGCCACACCGAGCTGAAGGATGGGCGCGTCATGCACGTCGGCGGGACACCGATCGCGTTCGACCCCGAGCAGGCCGGCGGACTCGATCTCAACAACGTGTTCGATCCGGTCACCGGAACCTGGAGCGACAAGCATCACATGGTCTACGAACGCTGGTATCCGACGGCGACCACGCTCGGCGACGGACGCGTACTGGTGTCGCAGGGCACCGACGGAACGTTCAACGGCCAACCGGTGATCCGGAGCACACCGGAGATCTACGATCCGCGTCGCGACTGCTGGCGCGCGGTGACACCGTCGCCGGTCATCGAGACGGAGACGTATCCGATGATGTTCTACCTGCCGAACGGGAAGCTTTTCCAAGCAGGACGGTCCGGAAGCGGCTCGACGATGACGCGCACGTTCACGTTGTCGGTCGGCCCGTCGGACGCCGCGTGCAGCGCATCGGCGTCGGGCACCTGGACCGACGTCGGGTCGAGCCCGACGGACGGCAGCCACGGGTCGGCTGTGCTCTACCGCGCCGCGGAGTTCGGCACCGGCGGCGCGGTGACGTCCGCCGCGAAGATTCTCAAGGTCGGCGGCCTCGTCGGCAATGCGGCGACGAGCGCCGCGGAGACGATCGACATGAGCCTCGGGTCGCCGGCGTGGAGCTCGATCACCGCCATGAACGCGGCGCGTACCGACTTGAACCTCGTCACGCTTCCGACCGGCCAAGTGCTCGCGATCGGCGGCAGCAACAGCGGCGGGCCGGTGCTCGGCGCCGAGCTGTGGAGCCCTCCGTCAGGGGGCTGGACGAAGTTGAGCTGCATGGCCGAGCCGCGGATGTACCACTCCACCGCGATCCTGCTGCCGGACGCCACGGTCATCGCGGCGGGCGGCGATCCGCTGTTCGGCCCGACGGACTACCCGTCGTACCAGATCTACAAGCCGGCATATCTCTTTTCCGGACTGCCGCGGCCGACGATCACCTCGGCACCGGCCGAGGCGGCCTACGGCAACACGTTCGAGGTCGGCGTGGGCACCGTCGGGGCGTCGGAGATCGACAAGGTCGTGCTCATCCGCCTGAGCTCCGTCACTCATGCATTCGACATGAACGGCCGCTACGTGCCGGTCGCCTTCAACGTGAAGAACTCGACGACGCTCACGGTCACCGCGCCGGCGAGCGACGGCGTCGCGCCCGAGGGGTACTACATGCTGTTCATCCTTCGACAGGGCATGCCGTCGAAGGCGGTGTTCGTCGTATTGGCCCCGGCGCCGTCGCTGCTCGGCACGTACGACACGGTCGGCATCCCCGACGCGAACGACGTGTTCGTCCTCGGCAACTACGCGTACGTCGTCACCGACGCCGTCGCGGGTCCGGAATTCTACATCCTCGACATCTCGAACGCAGCGCTGCCGACGCTGGTCGGCACCTACGACGTCGGGACGACCGCGACGAAAGTCGTCGTCGATTACAATCGCGCGTACTTGGCGACGAACGACAACGCGCGGGAGCTGCTGATCCTGGACGTCACGAACAAGGCGGCGCCGACCTTCCTCGGCGCGTACGACGCCGACGAGACGCTCGACGGCATCTCGGTCGCCGCCGCAGGCAACACCGTGCTGCTCGGCACCAAGAACAATACGGGCGTGGGCGACAACGAGCTCTATGTGCTCGACGTCTCGAATCCCGCCTCGCCCACGCTCCTCGGATCCTACGACGTCAACGACGACGTGAACGACATCGAGCTGAACGGCGAAACCGCGTACCTCGCGACGTCCAACCCGACGGCCGAGTTCATGCAGCTCGACATCCACGATCCGACGGCGATCACCGCCGTCTCGACGATCGACGTCACCGGCACACCGGTCGGGCGCGCGATCGACTATTTCGACGGTCACCTCTACGGCGTGACGAACGACAACGCCGGCAATCCGGACTTCTTCGTGTTCAATGCGCCCGCCGCGGGCCCGCTCACGCAAATCGCCGCGCTGAACCTGGGCAGCATGAATCGCTCCGTCGCGGTGTACGACGGGCGCGCGTTCGTCGGGACGACGACGAACGGCTCGCGCTACACGATGGTCGACGTCCGCAATCCCGCCGCCCCCTACAAGGAATCGACGCTCGACGTTCTCGGCGACGTCAACGGCGTCGCCGTGAAGGATGGCCGCGTCTTTCTCGCGACGACGTACAACACCGGCGAGCTCCGTGTCGTCTCGCCGGGTGTCGACCTCGAGCCGACCCTCACCGACATCAACAACGACGGATTCGTCACCGTGTCGTGCCTCGGAGATTCGAACACCGCCGGCACGTCATGGTGTTCGCAGCTCGACGGCATGTTCACCCAGGATTCGTGGCGAACGATCAACCACGGGGTCGGATTCGCGACCGGCTTCGAGGTCGAGGGCAGCTGGCCGGACGCGTTCGAGCAGATGCCGATCGCGCTCGCGGAGGACGACCCCGAGGCGATCATCCTCGCTTTTGGGACGAACGACATCACGTTCGACATCAACATCGCGCAGAGCTTCGGCACGACGGCGACGCCGGGCTGGCTGCAGTCGACCGTCGACGCCTACGAAACCTTGAAGGCCACCGCCGAAGCGACGGGCGCGAAGGTGTTCATCGCGTTCACGCCGCCCCGAAACGAGTCCGTCGGAACGCTCGCAAACTCCTTGACCATGCATTTGAACAATCGGATCCGGCACGAGTTCCCACGCGAGCGCATCATCGATTTCCACACGCCGATCGTCATTCCGACCGACTTCCTCGACGGCCTCCACATGAACACCGGCGGCCAGACGAAGCGCGCGCAAGCGGCGCTGCACGAGCTCGAGAACTGACCACGCGACGCCGGGAGCGACCGCGGCGATGTTTCCGCGGCGACGCTCCCGGCATCGTTCTCGCAGGAACGGACGGCGACGCGGCGACGCTATGCCGCGGCGACGATCTCGCGCGCGGCGCGCTCGCCGGAGCGGATCGCGCCATCGATGCCGCCGTGCGTGATCTCCGCCGTCTCCGAACCCGCCCAGTGAATACGCCCCACGGGCGCGCGGAGGGCGGGCCCGAACGACGTCAGCACGCCGGGACCGAACCGGGAGAGCATGCCGCCGCCGATCCACGGCTCCGTCGTCCAGTCCTGCTCCACGTACTCGGTGATGCGCGTCGCCTTCGAGCCGAATCGTTTCGTCAGCGCGTCGACGGCTACGGCGCGACGCTCCGCTTGCGTCATGCCGGTCAGCGTACGCGCCACCTTGCCCATCGCGAAGAGATTCAGGATGCCGGGCGGCGGCGTGACGCCGCACGCATCGAGCGTGAGCGGCAGGAGCGACGTCACGTCGAGCGACTGTCCGGTGAGGCCGTCGGCCCGCCACCACGGCTCGTCGTACACGACGGCGATCTTCCAGATCGCTCCGAGCGGCATGCGACGCACGAGCTGCACGCGGTCGATCGGCAGCGACGGGTGGAACGCGATGCGGTCCACGCGCGCCGCGGGAACCGCGACGACCACGCGGCGCGCGCGGACGACGTGGGGCGTCGACGTCACGGTCACGCCGTCGTTCGACTGCGCGATCGCGTGCACCGGCGCGTCGAGATGGACCGCGTCATCGAGCCGCTCGCACATGCGGCCGAGGATGGCGCCCATGCCGCCGACGACGCGATCCTGCTGCGCGCCGCCTTCGATCGACGTCAAATGCGTCATGTTCCGATGCGAGTGGATGAGAAAGAGCGTGTGCAGCAGCGACACCTCGGCGAGATCGGAGGTGAAGACCTCCGTCAGCGCCTCCGTGAGGAGATCGCGTCCGAGCCCCGGCAACATGTTGCGCTCGAGCCATGCGGCCGTCGTGCGCATGTCCCACCGTCGCGCGCGCGGCGCGGTCCACGGCGCGTCGAGCGGCACCCGCCGCGCGAGACGGTCGAGCCGCGCCATGCCGACGCCGAGGTTCGCGAGCTGGAGCGGACCGATCGCGAACGGCACGGTTCCCCGGTAGCGGCGCGGCGCGTCGGCGACGATGAGCACGCTCTCGCCGCGCGCCCACGTCGGGTACGTCGCGACGCCGAGCTCCGCCGCGAGCGCGTACGCGCGATCCTGGCCGGGACCGAACCAGGCACCGCCGCGATCGATCGGCGTCCCGTCGGAGAGATACTCGGTGTACGTACGACCGCCGACGCGATCGTCCGCCTCGAGGACGACGACGGTGAGTCCCGCCTCGCGCAGGCGGAGTGCCGCGGTGAGGCCGGCGAAGCCGGCGCCCACGACGCACACGTCGCAATCGGCCGTCACGTGTCACCGCGGACGAGCATCGTCGCCTCCGGCGAGGCTGCATAGCAGGAGCGCGGAGCCCGCGGATAGCGGTTGCGCGGGTGGCCGTCGACTCGTGACCACGGCCGGATGGAGGCCTTACGGCGTCCGCCGCACTCGTGGTAGGGAGCCGCGCGAGACGGCCAGACGATGCGCTGCCCCCCTTGTGGCCACGAGAACCGTTCGGACGGTCGCTTCTGCACCCACTGCGGTGCTCCTTTGCGCCGCGCGTGCCCGTCGTGCGGCGCGAGCGCCGAACCGGATCAGCGGTTCTGCGGCGCGTGCGGCACGCCGCTCGCGGAACCCGGCGAGCCAGCTCCCGTCACGGCGCGCGGCGAGCCGGAGCACGCAGCGAATCTTCCAGCGGGGGAGCGCCGGCACCTCACAGTCCTCTTCAGCGACCTCGTCGGATCGACGGAGCTGAGCACGAAGCTCGACCCCGAGGAGTGGCGCGACGTCGTCGGCGCCTACCAGCGCACCGTCATGGAGGTCGTCGCGCGGTTCGGCGGCCACGTCGCGAAGTGGTTGGGCGACGGCGCGCTCGCATCGTTCGGCTGGCCTCAGGCACACGAGGACGACGCCGAGCGCGCGGTCCGCGCCGCTCTGGCGCTGCTCGAAGCCCTGACGGCGACCGATGCTCCGACCCGGCTCGGTGTTCGCATCGGCCTGCATACGGGCGCGGTGGTCGTCGGCGACGACGGCGAGTTCTACGGCGAGACGCCGAACGTCGCGGCGCGCGTGCAGACGGTCGCCGACGGCGACACGATCCTGATCACCGCCGCCACACACCGGCTCGTGGCCGGCTTGTTCGTCGTCGAGAGCCATGGCGCGCCGACGCTGAAGGGCGTGCCGGAGCCCGTCGAGCTGTATCGCGTGCTGCAGGCGAGCGGCGTTCGCAGCCGGCTCGACGTTCCCGGCCGGAGGCTCACGCCGTACATCGGCCGCGACCTCGAGCTCGGCGTCCTCCTCGATCGGTGGGAGCGCACGCAGGAAGGGGAAGGACAGGCGGTCATCGTCACGGGCGACGCGGGAATGGGAAAGTCGCGCATCGTGCAGATGCTGCGCGAGCGGCTCACCGCCCAGCCTCACACGTGGCTCGAGTGCCGTTGCACGCCGTATACCGAGCACAGCGCCTTTCACCCGGTGATCGAGCTGCTCGAGCGAGGACTCGAGCTCGCGCCGGACGACTCGCGGGCCACGAAGCTCGCGAAACTCGAGCGCGCGCTCATCCTCGATCGCATGTCCACCCCGGACGTCGTCGCGCTCTTCGCGGCGTTCCTCGGCATCGCCGGCGACGGCGGCGGCGTGTCGCTCCCGCTCTCGCCGGACGCGCAACGGCGCCGGACGATGGACGCGCTCATGGAGTGGACGTTCGCTCTCGCCGAGCCGCAGCCCCTCCTCCTGCTCGTCGAGGATCTCCACTGGGCGGACGCGTCGTCGCTCGAGCTCATCGGCCGGTTCATCGAGCAGCTACCGCGCACGACGCTGATGCTCGTCGGAACGGCGCGGCCGTCGTTCACGGCGCCGTGGGCCGCGCGTTCGCATCTTTCGCCGCTCCGCCTCGATCGCCTCACGCGCCGGCAAGCGCGAGAGATGATCGCCGCGTGCGCGGGCCGGCAGCTGCCGCCCGCGATCGTCGACGCGATCGTCGCGCGGGCCGACGGCATCCCGCTCTACATCGAGGAGCTGACCCGCATGGCCGTCGACTCGGGGCTCGCGAGCACGCCGGGCGCGCTCACGATCCCCGCTACGCTTCACGACTCGCTCATGGCGCGGCTCGACCACCTCGGTGCCGCGAAGGAGGTGGCACAGCGCGCGAGCGTCCTCGGACGCGAGTTCCCGTACCGGCTACTCGCCGACGTCGCGAGCATGGACGAGACCACGCTGCGCGTTGGCCTCGAGGGCCTCGCGGACGCGGAGCTGCTCTTCGCGCGCGGCGAGCCGCCCGACGCCGTCTATACGTTCAAGCACGCGCTCATCCAGGAGGCGGCGTACGAGTCGCTGCTGAAACGGACGCGTCAACAGCTCCATGCGCGCGTCGCACGAGGGATCGAGGCGACCGCCGACCCCGAGGTGACGGCGCGGCACTACGAGGCCGCCGGCATGGCGGCGGAAGCATTTCGCCATTACGAACGCGCCGCCGCCGAGGGCGCGGCCCGCTCGGCGCACGAGGAGGCCATCGCGCACGGGCGGAAGGCGCTCACCGTACTCGCGACTCTCCCCGACTCGCGCGAGCGCGACGCACGTGAGATGCGTCTTCAGCTCGGACTCGGCGCCGCGTTGATTCCCGTCCGCGGATGGGGCCACCCGGACACCGTCGCCACGTACGAGAGGGCGCGCGCGCTCGCGGAGTCGACCGGCGATCTCGACGGCCTCGCCACCACGTTGATGGGCGTCGCCGGTTTCGTGAGCAGCAGTTGCGATTGGGACGCGACGAACGCCCTCTCGCAACGCCTGCTCGAGCTCGGCGAACGGATGCAGGAGGACTTCGTCACACTGTACGCCCTCGGCACCTTCGCGAACGTCCATTACTATCGTGGACACTTCGCGGACGCGCTCCGCGCGAGCGAAGGGGCGCACGCCCTCTACGATGCCGAACGTCACCACGTCCTCGGATCGGGGACGGCAGGCGCTCCGGCGCGGTTCCCGATCGAGGAAGACATCGGCGTCAGCTCGCAGTTCTGGAGGGCGTTCGCGCTGTCGAACCTCGGATGGCCGGATCGAGCGGTGGCTGCGGCGCGCGACATGGTCGCCTTGGCCCGCCGGCTCTCGCATCCGTTCAGCCTCGCGTCCGCGCTGCTCGCCGAGAGCTTCGTTTACTGGATGAACGGCGACGCGGCACAGCAGCTCGCGCTCGCGGAAGAATCGATTGCGGTGAGCGAGGCGCACGGATTCCCGTTGTGGCTGGCGTTCGCGCGTGCGCTGCGCGCGTCGGCGAGCGTCGACGCTTCGAACGCGGTCGCGGTTGCGAGCGAGATCGAAGAGGCGATCGCGATGAATGCCTCGACCGGAAATCACAACGGCGAGCCGTGGCTATGGACGGCCCTTGCGGACGTGCAACGCAGTGCGGGGCGATACGAGGACGCGTTGCGGACGATCGACGAAGCGCTCGCGATCGCCGCGGCGACGGATCAACCGTTTTGGGATTCCGAGCTTCATCGTCTCCGCGGCGAGGTGCTCGCGGCGTGCGGCACTGACGACGCGGCGGCGGAGGCGGCGCTGCGCCGAGCCGTCGAAACCGCGCGCGGTCTCGACGCGCGCACGCTGGAGTTGCGGGCGGCGACCAGCCTGGCACGTTCGCTCGCGGACCGCGGCCGTTACGTCGAGGGACTGGCCCTTCTCACGCCGATCTACGCATGGTTCACGGAAGGCTTCGCGACCGGTAATCTCGTCCAGGCGAAGGCGCTGCTCGATACGCTCGCGGGGTGAATCCGCGCGACGGCAATCTTGTCGCTCGCGATCGCGCGGAGTACCGTCCGCGATACCAAGGAGGTGTGCCATGGCGAAGGCGAAGCCGATCCCCGACGGATACCCGCGTCTCGCTCCCTACATCTGCGTCGACGGCGCGACGCGCGCGATCGAGTTCTACGCGACCGTATTCGGCGCGAAGGAGCGCATGCGCATGCCCTCGCCGGGCGGGAAGGTCGGGCACGCCGAGCTCGAGCTCGGCGACGCGGTCATCATGCTCGCCGACGAGCATCCCGAGATGGGCTTCGTCGGCCCGAAGACGGTCGGCGGAACGCCGGTCACGTTGCACCTCTACGTCGAGAACGTCGACGACGTGTTCGCCCGCGCGCTGAAAGCGGGCGCAAAGAGCATCCGCGACGTCGCCAATCAGTTCTACGGCGACCGCTCGGGCCAGTTCGAGGATCCGTTCGGCCACCGCTGGAACGTCGCGACGCACGTCGAGGACGTGTCACCGGAGGAAATGGCGAAGCGCGCGGCGAAGTTCACCGCGTGACCGCGTCAATCTGACGCGATCCGCAGAATTTTCTTGCGTTCGACGGCGTAGCGGACCTATCGCGGGTGGGCCTTCGTGCGACCATGACGGTCGCATCGACGTCCAGGAGGGACCCCCATGCGCGCTCGCATCGTCTTCGCAACGCTCCTAGTACTTTCGATCGCGTCGCCGGCCGCCGCCACGCCGCCGACCATCGAACATTTCACGGCAGCGCTCTCCGATCTGAACCTGATCACGCTCGACTGGCAGGTCTTCGGCGGCGACTCGTCGAACCTGCTCTACATCTACGACGACGTCGGCTTTCGCGGGCAGAAATGTCGGCCGCTCCCCCAAGGCGGCTGCTCGACGACGATCCGCGTGCCGACGAGTGCCACTTACCGCTACACGCTGTCCGTCCGGAACGCATCGCTCGAGTTCGCGACGCGGACGGTGGAGATCAACGTCCCCGATCTGACGGCGCCGACGACGGCGGCGGCGAACGTCGACGTCGACATGCTGAACGTGACGCAGCAGACGATCTATTGGCAGCACGCCGCCAACGCGGCGGGGTACGTCCGCGTCCTCACGAGCAACCCGTTCGCGCCGCCGTACGCGGACAATCAGCCGACGACCGGCAACGTCACGGTGCCCGCGAGCGCGCTCGCGATCGGCCGCAACGAGTACACGATCCAGTACTGCGAGCATCCGCCGTCGAACGCGACGCCGGTGCTGTGCAGCGATTCGGTGCCGTTCGTCTTCAACGTGCGGCCGGCGCACTTCGCCGGCGACTATCGGCAGTTCGTCCCGACGGGCCAGGGCCTGACCCTTTCCTGGAGCGGCTCCGGGAACTGGTGGTTCATCGAGTCGCCGACGCTCGGCATCGCGACGTGGGTCACGCAGCCGACGTACACCGTGCCGGCGAGCTCGTTCACCGACGGCGTGCACCATTTCCAGCACATTGGGATCCTAAGCTTAGAATTCCACGTGGACAAGTTGTCGCGGCCGCTTCTATAGTGTCACCTAAATACTAGTGACTCCAGCGTAACTGGACTGGCCACAGTTAGGCCGCAAATGTAATCACACTGGCTCACCT
>JADMIO010955759.1_pt1 | contig 82279 bp, 63 predicted proteins | sample 8958161 | NCBI WGS metagenome assembly JADMIO01 (sample SAMN16585339, study PRJNA669376) | soil metagenome | isolation source: Crop rotation soil | place: USA: Cullars Rotation, Alabama | collected 2011
GCCGCGACTTCAAGTCACGTGAATTCCAAGCTTCGGATCCCACTGTGCTGGAAAGTCGCCACCTCGCCTCACATCGGCCAGGGGGTCTGGGCTCCCGCTTGGTCTCTGGACGGCCGCTGGCTCGCCTACTCGCAGGCGCTGGCCACCCGGTTGCGGGCGATCTTCCTCTACGATGCCGAGAACGGGCGCTCCGTCCAGGTCACGGACGGCCAGGCGCAGTCGGACCTGCCGGCCTTCGACCGCTCCGGTCGGTATCTCTACTTCACCAGCAGCTCCAACGCCCGCATGGCCGCGGCGGATGACCTCGGCTGGGGCGTGATGTCGAGCGTCATGGCCCGCCCCCTGGTCACCTCCCGTCTCCAGGCCGTGGTGCTGCGCAAGGGGGATCCGCCGCCGCTCCTCTCCGCCCTCGGCAAACCGAACCCGGCCGCGAGCTGGCAGCCCGCGGCAGGCGCCCTCGACCTCGACGGCATCGGCCATCGGATCGTCCCGGTGACCGGGGACGAGCGCGATTTCGTGGGTCTCGCCGCGGCAAGGCCGGGCGTGGTCTTCGCCCTGGCCCAGGAGTGGCCGACGACCCCGGGGGCCGGCGATTCCACGCTCGTCCTCTACCGCTACACCCTGACCAAGAGCGCCGAGCCGGAGAAGATCGCGACCGACGTGCAGGAATACTCCCTCTCCGCCGACGGCGGCACCCTCGCCTACCGCGCGAAAGAAGGGGTGCGGCTGATGGCCGCCGACGCGCCGGCGGACGCCGAGCGCAAGCCGCTCGACCTCGCCGGCCTGACGGTGGAGGTCGATCCCGCGGCCGAGTGGCGCCAGATCTACCACGAGACCTGGCGCGTGGCCCGGGACTGGTTCTACGACCCCGGCTTCCACGGCCAGGACCTCGGCGATCTCGAGCGTCACTTCGCCGCCTACCTGCCGGGCGTCACCCGCCGGGCCGACCTCGCCGAGCTGTCCTACCGGATGCTCTCCTTCCTCTCCATCTCCCACCTCACCGTGGGCAATGGCGACGTCCCGCCTCCCGCCGTCAAGCCCGAACGCACCGGATTGCTGGGCGCCGACTTCCAGATCGACCGCGGCCGTTACCGCATCGCCCGCATCTACCGCTCTCCCCGGCCCGGCTCCGGCAACCCCTTGCTGCAGGCCCCCCTCGATCAGCCCGGCGTGGACGTGCGCGAGGGCGACTACCTCCTGGCGGTGGACGGCGAGGAGATCCGGGCGGACCGGACCCTCGAAAGCTACTTCGTGGGCAAGGGGATGAAGCCGGTGGAGATCCGCGTGGCCGCAACTCCGGAGGGCGCTGCGCGCACCTACACCGTCGTCCCGCTCTCCGGGGAGAACAGCCTGCGGCGCATGGACTGGGCCGAAGCGAACCGGCGGCGGGCGGAGGAGCTCTCTGGCGGCAAGCTCGCCTACGTCTATATACCCGGTCACGGCGTCACGGGCGCCGAAGAGCTGCTGCGGGGGGTGCTCGGCAACGGCGAAGCGCGAGGGCTCATCGTGGACCAGCGCTGGAGCCCGGGCGGCACCGTCTACGACTCGGTCATCGAGCTGCTCCAGCGCAAACCGATCTATGCCTACGCCTGGCGGGAGGGGAACGACCTGCCCATGCCGATCAACACCTTCGGCGGCGCCAAGGTGCTCATCGTCAACCGTCAGAACGGCTCGGCGGCCGAGACTTTCGCCCTGATGTGGAAGCTGGCCGGCGTGGGTCCCATCGTCGGCACCCGCACCTATGGCGCCGGCATCGGAGGCGCCCTCTTCTCGCCCGAGCTGATCGACGGCGCCCGCCTCAACATCCCCAACCGCGCCTCCTACGATCCCCACGGCACCTGGGGGATCGAGAACGACGGCGTCCACCCCGACATCGCGGTGGACTGGGACTCCGAATCCTTCCGCGCCGGCCGCGATCCGCAGCTCGACGCCGCCGTCAAGGCCGCCCTGGCGGCGATCCCGAAGGTGAAGAGGTGGACGCCGAAGAAGCCGGTGTATCCGAGGTATCCGTAGGCGCGAAGGCTGCCTAGTCTACAATCAGACCCCAGTGAAACGCCGAAGCGTCCTCTTCGCTCTGCTGCTGACCCTCGCGCCGGCAGCCCGGGCCGCCGATCCAGTCATCGCCGCGGCCGGGGACATCGCCTGCGATCCCACGGATGAGAACTATCATGGTGGCCAGGGCACGGCCACGGCGTGCCGCATGAAGGCCACCTCCGACCTTCTGGTGGGAAAGAGCTGGGATGCCGTGCTGCTGCTCGGGGACAATCAGTACTGGGACGGCACCCTGGCGGCCTACCAGACATCCTTCGGACCCACCTGGGGACGGCTGAAGCCGCTCATCCGCCCGGCTCCCGGCAATCACGAGTATCAGACGCCCGGCGCCGCCGGTTATTACGACTACTTCGGGCCGGCCGCCGGCGATCGCTCCAAGGGCTGGTACAGCTACGACCTCGGCACCTGGCACGTGGTGGCGCTCAACTCCAACTGTTCTTCCATCGGCGGCTGCGGCCCGGGATCGCCCCAGCTCCTCTGGCTGGCCGCGGACCTCGCCGCCCACCCCCGGGCCTGCACCCTGGCCTACTGGCACCACCCGCGCTTCTCCTCGGGAGCGCACGGCGACGACACCACCTACGACGCTTTCTGGCGGACGCTCTACGCGGCCGGCGTCGACCTCGTCCTCGCCGGGCACGATCACGACTACGAGCGCTTCGCCCCCCAGGACCCAGACGGCAAACCCAATCCCGCCCACGGCATCCGCGAGATCGTAGCGGGCACCGGCGGCCGGGAGGTGCGCCCCTTCTCCACCCTCCGCGCCAACAGCGAGGCGCGCAACGCCAAGGACCTGGGAGCCCTGAAGCTGCGGCTTCGCAGCGACGGCTACGACTGGGAGTTCCTCCCCGCCGCGGGAGGCACCTTCAAGGACTCCGGGAGCGCCGGCTGCCACAGCGCCCCCGACGTAAAAAGCGTCCCCCTCCGCAAGGGCCGCTTCCAGGCCGAAGCGATCTGGCGGGACGGCGCGGGCAACACCGGCATCGGAAAGGCCGCGGCGCCCGCGGCCGACGGCTCCGGCCTCCTCTGGTTCTTCGCTCCCGACAACTGGGAGCTGCTGGTGAAGGTGCTCGACGGCTGCGCCCTGAACGACCGCTACTGGATCTACGCCGCCGCCTCCACCGACGTGGAGTACACCCTGACGGTGACCGACACCGCCACCGGCCGCACCGCCCGCTACGAGAATCCGCTGGGACGGCGCGCCCCGGCGGTGACGGATACCCAGGCGTTCGCGACCTGTCCGTGATGGACCGAGGCCAGCCGCTCCGCTATAGAATGGCGGCGAGGTCCTCAAGATGATGAACAAGCTAGCGCCTCTGGTCCTGGCCCTCCCCCTCGTCACCCTCGCCGGCTGGACCGCCCTCGGCGAGGACAGCCCGCCGTTCTCCCGCAGCCGCTGGATCGAAGAGCAGCAGGCCCGAGGGACAGCGCGCTTCGAGGACGGCGTCCTGCCCACGGATCGCGAGGAGCGCGAGCGCCGGCAGGCGTCCGCCGAATCGCTGCCCCTCAAGGCACCGGTGTTCCGTCCGGCCCCGGCGCGCTTCACGCGCATCAGCCGCGACCTCCTGGAAGCGGACGGCGGCCGGGCCCAGCCCGAAACGCAGGCGGAGCCGTTCGTGGCCATCGATCCCGAGCGGGAGACCCATCTCCTCGCCGGCTATCAGGAATCCCGCTTCGACGACGGCGGCGCCCGCGCCCTCACCTTCTCCGTGTCGCGCAACGGCGGGCGTAGCTGGAGCGAAGGGCTGGTGCCCGGCTTGACCCGGGATTCCGGCGGCTCGTTCGAGCGCGCTTCGGACCCCTGGGTGGCCATCGGACCCGGCGGCCGCGCTTACTACGTCGCGCTCGCGCTCAACGAGACCAGCCTTCCCAACGGCGTCTTCGTCTCCGTCTCCGAGGATGGCGGCTCGACGTGGGGCGAGCCCGTGGCCGTCCATGCCAACAGCAACACCGACTTCGACGACAAGGAATCCATCGCGGTGGACAGCCAGCCCGACAGCCCCTTCCGCGGCCGGGTCTACGTCGGCTGGGACACGGCCATCGGCAACGGCCGCCAGCCCGCGCGCATCTCGTACTCGGCGGATGGGGGCCGCAGCTTTGTGCCGTTCCGGACCCTCGACGATCAGGGGTTCAGCCTCGGCGTCATCCCCATCGCGGGGCCCGGGGGCGTGATCCATGCCGTCTGGACCCGACTCCTCCGCAACGCCGCGATCCTGATGAGCTCGCGCTCCGAGGACGGCGGCGACACCTGGTCCACCCCGGTCGCCATCGCGGAGATCTTCGCTTCCGGAGTCGAAGGGCTGCGCACGGGCGATGGGCTCGCGTCGGTCGCCGTCGATCGCAAGACCGGCCTCCTCTACGTCGTCTGGCAGGATGACCGCTTCTCGCCGGGCGTCGATCAGGTCGTCCTCTCCCGTTCGCTCGACGGCGGCGAGACCTGGAGCGAGCCCGTTCTCGTCTCGGACGGCCCGCGCAATGCTCCCAACTTCACGCCCGCCGTGGCGGTGAACGGCAACGGGCTGGTGGGCGTCGCCTACTATTCGCTGCGCAACGATCCTGCGCGCCGCACCTTCGCCGATGAATACCTTTCCATCTCGCGGGACCGCGGCAAGCGCTTCGACAAAGCCAAGCGGGTGAGCCAGACGTCGTGGGACCTCGGCTTCGCGGCGGTCACCGAGGGCGGCCTCTTCCTCGGCGACTATCAAGGGCTCGTGGCCGGCCGCCAGACTTTCTTTCCCGTCTGGATCGCCACGTTTCTATCCTCCAGGACCGATTCCCATCGCAAGCAGCCGGACGCCGTCACCTGGCCCATTACCGTGCGTTGATATTGAATGCTGGAACCGCTGCAAGTCCTGCTCCGCCTCTGTGCCGCGGCTCTCCTCGGCTGCCTCATCGGCCTCAACCGGGAGCTGTACGGCAAGCCGGCGGGCATGCGCACTCACGGTCTCGTGGGCCTGGGCGCAGCCCTCATCACCGTGGCGAGCCTCGACATCGCCGGGGCTGATCACGCTGCCGTCCTGCGCACCATCCAAGGGGTCATGGCCGGCATCGGCTTCCTGGGAGGCGGCGTGATCCTCCGCGACGAGTCCCGCCAGAGCATCCACGGCCTCACCACCGCGGCCTCCGTCTGGGTCGTGTCCACGGTGGGCATCGCCTGCGGCGCCGGGCAGTGGCTGACCTCCACGATCGCCGTGCTCCTCGCCCTGGTCCTTCTGATCCTCGGCGAGAAGCTGGAGCGGAAGCTGCGGCTGAAGCGGGGGCCGGGACCGGAGACGGGGGAGGAGCGAAAGCCTCTCGTCTGAAGAAGCCAGAGTCTGCGCGGGGCGCACCCGGATGAGGGGGCGGGTCTCTCCTCTTGTACCCTCTTGACGCGCCAATCACTTGTTTCAGAGTACACCCGTGCCCCGGGAATGGGACCGCTGCACAGGGGTTATACTCGTCAAGGGGAACGGACGATGTCTTCTAGAAAAGCCAAGCTGTCCCTGGAAGCTGATCTGCACGGAGCAGAGGAGGACCGTCCTCCCGAGCCGAGCGTCGACGATCGGCCCGTCATCATCAGGAAGCTCGATCGCCGGTTTCTCCACGTGCCGCAGGGTCCCGATTCTGGAATCAACCTCTTAATCGGCAAGTGGCCTGGTGACGAGAGCGAAGAGGAGATTCTCGCCCTTCTCGAAGAGCTCTCGTGACGGCTCACCTCCTCACGACGGACAAGGACTTCGATCCCCTCTATCCCAAGGTTCTCGATCGCACCTGGATCGATCCGCAGCAGCCGGACGCCTGATCTGGGTCCCTACCCCGGCAGCAAATGCTTCTGCACCTTCCCCAAGGCATTGCGAGGCAGCGTCTCCACATATTCGATCCGCCGCGGCACCTTGAAGCCCGCCATCTGGGATTTGCAGAAGGCGATCAGAGCGTCGTCGTCGAGAGGTGAGTCCGCCACCAAAAAGGCCACGGGAACCTCTCCCCAATCGGGATGGGGACGGCCCACCACGGCGGCCTCTCGCACGCCGGGGAAGGTCGCGAGCACCTCTTCCACCTCTCGGGGATAGACGTTGAAGCCGCCGGTGAGGATCAGCTCGCGGCTGCGGCCCAGCAGGGTGACGTATCCGGTCTCAGGATCCTCGCGGGCCAGATCCCCGGTGCGGAACCAGCGCGGGCCCAGGTCGTCGTGGACGAAGCTCTCCGCCGTCTTCTCCGGAGATCGCCAGTAGCCGGCGAAGACGTTGGAGCCCGCCACCAGGAGATCCCCTTCGGCTCCGGGGGGCAGGTCGCGGTCCTCCCGATCCACAATCCTTATGGAGACTCCCGGCAGCGGCGTGCCCACGGTGCCCGGCAATCTCGGACCCGTATAGGGGTTGGAGAGGTTCATCCCCGTCTCCGTCATCCCATAGCGCTCCAGGATGTCGTGGCCGGTGAGATCGCGGAAGGCGGCGAAGGTCTCGGGCGACAAGGGAGCGCTGCCCGAGCAGAAGAGGCGCTGGGGAGCCAGTCCTGACGAGCCCCGGCGCCGCAACTCCTCCTCCAGCCGCACGTACATGGTGGGAACGCCGAAGAAGAGGGTCGGCTCTCCCGCGAGGAGGGCGTCCGTCACCTCGGCGGCGTCGAAACGGCGGCGCAGGAGGACGGTGGCGCCGGCGGCCAGGGCGCAGTGAAGGCCGACCACCAGGCCATGGGTATGGAAGAGAGGAAGAGTCAGGAGAAGGGCGTCCGCCGGCTCCCAGGCCCAGGCCGCCAGGAGGCCCGTCATGGTGGCGAGGACGTTGTCGTGGGTGATCACCGCTCCTTTGCTCCGCCCCGTGGTGCCCGAGGTGTAGAGGAGCATGGCGGGATCGCTCCCGCTCACGACGGGCCAGGCCAGACCTTCGGCATCGGCCTCGAGGTCGTCCAGCTCCTCGGCCAGGATCACCCGCTGGAGGCTGCGGCGATCCCGCTCCTCCATCTCGTCCAGAATGGGGAGGAGGGTTCGTTCCGTGATCAGCAGCCGGGGCTCGGCGTCGCCCAGCATGTGGACGATCTCCCGCTGCCGGTAGGCGAGGTTGATGGGAACCATCACCGCCCCGAGACGGATCACCGCCAGATAAGCGGTGACGAATTCGGGACGGTTGCCCAGGAAGAAGGCTACGCGGTCCCCCTTCTCCAGTCCCTGGGCCGCGAGGCCGGCGGCGAGGGCGTCCGCCGTCGCGAACAGGTCGTCGTAGGAAAGGACGGTCTCGTCCTTCCCTTCTTCACGAAAGCGGATCGCGGGTTTGTCCGGCGTGCGCCGCCGGGGGATGGCGAAGAGGTCCAGGAGGTTCATGAAGCCGCATGCTACGATGATTTTCGTGTCCCCGGTGTCGGTCGGCCTTCTGGCCCTTCTCCTCGCTCCGCTCCTCGCCGGGGCGCAGACCCCCGGCTCCGAGACGGTGTTCTCGGGCTCCGTCGACGTCACGGTGGCGGAGGTCGAGGTCTTCGTCACGGACCGCGACGGCAAGCCCGTTCCGGACCTGAAGCGCGAGGATTTCCAGGTCACCGAGGACGGCAAGCCGGCCGAGGTCACGGGCGTCTCGCCAGGCTCCACGCAGCACGTCAATTTCGCCGTCTTCTTCGATCAGACCACCATGGACCTCGCCTCGCGCAATACGGCGCTGGCCGGATTGCGGCGCTTCTTCGAGTCGGGTCTGCGGCCGGGAGACCGGGTGCTGCTCGCGAGTTGGGACGGCTCGCTGGAGGTACGGCCCGAGGCCACGGCCGATCCGGAGGCGCTGCGCGCGACCCTCGACCGGCTGGGGGCTTCCGTGCCATCGGGTGTGCGGTCGGCCCGGGAGCACAACACCGTGCGGCTGGAGATCGCGGAGGCCAATCCCCTGGATGACGAGGCGGGCCGCGGCATGGCGATTGCCCAGGCCACGGCCGCCCTCGACAACCTTCGAAACTATGCCCGCCAGCGTGCCGACGAGACCCGGGCCACTTTCTCCGCTCTCCAGCAGACCCTCGTGCTCCTCGCCGGCCTGCCGGAGCGCAAGGTCCTTCTCTACGTAGGCGGCGGCCCGCCCTTGAGGCCCGGCGCCGACCTCTTCACCTCCTGGCAAGGGCGCTTCGGCCCCCTCGGCTCGTCGCTCGGCTTCTCTCCCATCGAGGCCTCACGCTACGAGACGGGGCCGCAGGTGCAGGAGGTGGTGGACCGGGCCAACGGCGCGGGCATCTCCCTCTTCGCCCTGGCCCTGCCCATGGGCGGCGCGCGCTCGGACGCCGAGGACTCGGGACGCGCCCTGCGCACCCTCGCCGGCGGTACTGGCGGCCGGGTGGTGACGGACGTGGCGAACCCCGCCTCTTTTCTGGAGCTGGTGGGGCGCGACCTCTCTTCGTCCTATCTCGTGGGCTATTCGCTGCCCGCGACCCGCAAGCCGGGAGGGCACCGGATCGAGGTCACCGTGCGCGGCGGCGCGCTGGTGGCCCGGCATCGCGAGGCGCGCCGCGATGGCGATCCGGGCGATCCGCTGCTGCGGCAGGCCCTCGCGGGGTTATGGGCCGGGGGGACGGGCGGTGAAGCGAATCCGCTCCGCGCCGAGCTCTCGTTCGAGGACGAGGGGAAGGACGATCTCGGGCTGCTCAAGGTCACGGCCACGGTGGTCTTCCCCCTGGCCACTCTCCTCGTCCAGCCGCAGGAGAACTTCCACGTCGGCCACCTGACCCTGGCGGTGGCGGCCCGCGACGGCAAGGGGAAGATCTCGGGCGTGCCGCGGGCCGAGATCCCGGTCGAGATCCCCAACGATCATCTCCTCTCCGCTCCAGGCCAGACGGCGGGATATCGCTTCACCCTCCATCTCAATCCCGGGGAGAGCGTGGTGGCCGTGGCCCTCCGCGACGACAACAGCGGGATTCAGGGGATCGTCCGGGCAAAAGTTGGTAGCCAAAATAAGGACGTAGGGGAGGGGCTTGCCCCCTCCCGGGCGGAGGCAAGCTCCGCCCCTACAGGAGGCAAAGAACCTTCAGGAATCCACACGATCCCCGCTTTGGGACTCGGAGTGGAATCCGCCGCGCTCCTGTTGAGCGGGCAGGAGGGAGGCGAGATCCCCCTCGGGGCCCTGGCCCTCCCCATCCCCGGCGATACGGATAAGACGCGTCTCCTCGTGCGGGTACGGGTGGACGGCAAGGCCCTGCTGGCGGGACAGACCGGCGACGTGCTGCGCATCGAGGGGGACCTCTACGCCATGGGAGCCGGCGGCGGCGTCCAGGGGTCGGCGCTGGTGCGGGTCGAGATCGATCTCGCGTCCCAGCGGGCTGTGATCGAACGCGACGGCGTCGACCTCCTGGCGGGTCTCGACCTGAAGCCGGGCTCGTATTCCTTGCGAATGCTGGTCCGCAATCTGGATACGGGGAAGCTCGCGGTGCGCAATCTCACCCTCTCCGTTCCCGATCCCGCGACGTTGAAGGACGCTCCCCTCCCCTCGCCGCCGCCGTCGACGGATCCCCGGCCGACGGTGCGGATGGCGGATCTCGGCCCCCTCGATCCGCCGCCGTTCCCCGACGACGCTCCGCTTCCTCCCACGACCCGGGCGACCGCGCCGGCTCCAGCCCCGGCGCCCGTTCCCGAGACCGCCGAGGGCCGCCGGCTGCGGGCTCTCGCCCGCACCGCGTACCGCCAGGCCCTCGGGCTTCTGGCTTCGGGCCAGGAGTCGGAGGCCGTGAACGCGATGGCCACGTTCGAGGACTCCCTCCTCCTCCGCGCCGAGCGGCCGGTGATGGTAGAGCGGCTGGTGGAGATCGAGGCCGGGGCCGTCCGCGAGCTGGCGGGCGTGGACCTCGACAGCCTGGTGCCCCTGCTCTTCCTCCACCAGCGCCTCTACCGGGAGGCCGCGGCCAAGCAACGGCTTCAGGGCTCGACCGTGGCCCGCGACGTCCTCCTCCAGGGGATGGAGCTGCTGCGGGCTGCCGGTCCCGGCTGGGCTCCGCTGGTGCGCCGCTTCCTCTCCGCCTTCGGCGTGGAGATGATGCGCAGCGGCGTTTATCACCGGGGAGAGCAGGCCCTGCGCCTCGTCCTGGCCGCCGACCCCACGGACGAGCTCTCCCTTCTCGAGCTGGCGACCGACGCCGAACGCCGGGGAGATCACGCCGCGGCCATTCCGATCCTGGAGTCCCTGCTCCAGGCTCACGGGGAGAATCCGGAGATCCGCCTGCGCCTGGCCATCGACCTCGGGCGCTCGGGCCGGACCGCCGAGGCCGAGCAGCGGCTGACCGCCATCATCCGCGAGGAGACCGGAGGCTGGCGCCTCTCCCTCGCCTACCAGGAGCTCGCCCACCTGCGCCTGGCCGCCAACCAGACCGGAGCCGCGGAGCGCATCGTACGCGAGGGGCTCGGCCGCCTGGCCGGAGACGAGAAGCTCACCCTCCTGCTCGCCGACCTCCAGGAGCGCTCCGGACAGATGATCTCCACCCGGCAGCTCCTCAACGCCTTCCGTCCCGAAGGGAAGGACGGGAGCGGAGCCGCCCGCCGCCGCTACAGCACGCCTCCCGAGGAGCCTCTCGCCACCGCCCTGGCCGCCCTGGCCCAGGAAGCCGCGACCCGCCGGCCCGCCCTCGCCAAGGCCCTGGAGAAGACTGCGCCATGAAGCCCTTCGTCCTCCTTCTGCTTCTTGTTGCGGTCCCGACCCAGGCCTACGAGATCCGCATCACTCAGCCTGCCGCGGGCGAGCCCCTGATCGGCGAGGTCGAGGTGCGGGTGGAGATCGTCCCTCCCACCACCAGGGTGGAGCGGGTGGAGGTGCTCCTCGACGGCGTCCCGGCGGGCGTGGCCGAGCGGGCGCCCTTCCGCGTGCTCGTCGACGCCGGGGAGGAGAACCGCACCCACAAGCTGGAGGCCGTGGCCCGCGCTGCCGGGGGCGCCGAGGCCCGGGCCGCCATCACCACTCCCCGCCTGGAGGCCGACGCCGAGGTCCAGGTGGAGCTGCAGCAGCTCTTCGTCACCGTCCACCGCGGCTCGAAGCCCGTGCTCGACCTCACCCGCGACGACTTCACCGTCTACGATCAGGGCCAGCCGCAGACCCTCGCCGCCTTCGGCCGGGGCGACGTCCCCTTCACCGCCGTGCTGCTGGTCGACGCCAGCGCCAGCATGCAGGGGGGCCGCCTGGAAAAGGCGCTGGACGGCGCGCGCGATTTCTTCGCCGCCATGGACACCCTCGATCAGGCCAAGCTGATGCTGTTCTCCGATCACGTCCTCCTGGAGACGCCGTTCACCAGCGTCCAGCCCGTGCTCACCCTGGGATTGCGGGGGGTGACGGCCGGTGGCGGCACGGCCCTGAACGACGCTCTCTACCTGGCGTCCAAGCGGCTGGAGACCCGCCGCGGGCGGAAGATCGCCGTGCTGCTCTCGGATGGGGTGGACGTCGAGAGCGTCCTCTCCGTGGACGCGGCCCGCGCCATCGCCCGGAGGCAGGTGACTCTTTACTGGTTGCGCCTGGGACGCGACGAGAACACCAAGAACAGGAAGGTGCTCCTCTCTTCGGCCTGGCGCGATCCGGCCGATCACCAGCGGGAGATCGAGCATCTCCGCGCCGCCGTCCTGGGGAGCGGCGGCCGCATCGCGGAGCTCGCCGGAGTCGAGGAGATCCCGGCCACCCTCAAGGCCCTCCTCTCGGAGCTGCGGGAGCAGTACGTCCTGGGGATCACCCCGCGGCGCACCGGCGGCCGCGGCGCCTGGCACGAGGTGAGGGTGGAGGTCCGGGGGAACCTCGACGTGCGGACGCAGGACGGGTACTTCGAGCCGTAGGCCCCTCATCACCCCGGCCCTCTTCTCCCCACCTTCCTCCCTCCCACCGGGGAGAAGAGGGAGAGGGACAACAAGAACGGCACGGTGTTTACCCCCTCTCCCCGGCAGGGGTGGGCGGAAGGAAGGGAGAGGGGGCAGGGGGTGAGGGGTTCATAGTAGACTCCCTCCCTGAATGAGAGCGAAACTCGCGCTCCTCGCCTTCTTTTTCTTCGCCTCGCAAGCCCTCGCGGAAGCCAGGATCTCCGATATCAAGGTCGAGCTCGACGGCGGCAGGGTGCTGGCCACGTTCACCCTGCGCGATGCCTTCGATCACCGCCTCCGCGAACGGGTGGACAGCGGCCTGCCCACCTCCATCGTCTACCGGATCGAGATCGATCGCGACCGCAAGCGGTGGTGGGATCACAAGCTGGAGGACGCCACCCTGGAAGTGGTCGCGATGTACGACGCCGTGGCCCGCTCGTACACCGTGCACTACAAGCTGGACGACAAGCTCGTCGAGAGCAAGACTTTGCGGGATCGCCAAGCCCTCGAGGCGGCCATGACCGTGGTCGACCGGCTGCCGGTCTTCGACGCCGCCGAGCTTCCCAAGGACGATCGGCTGCTGCTCAAGGTCCAGGCCGAGACGGGCTCGCGCACCCTCCTGTCGTTCATCCCCGTGGCCATCAAGACAGAGTGGAAGGAATCCCCCAAGTTCCGCGCTCCCCGCCAGCCCTGAGGCCGAGGTCGAAACGCCGCCATGGGCCTGCGCCAGAAAATCGTCCACAACCGCAAGAACCACCGCGTCCTGCTGGGCGGTTTCGCGGCTCTGCTCCTGCTGTTCACCGCCCTCTACTACATGGCCCAGCGGGGGCGGGACCTGCCGGCCGAGCTGGTGACCAACAAGGTCCTGCTGTTCGTCCTCTGGTACGTCAACGTCATCCTCATCCTGGTCGTCCTCTTCGTCCTGCTGCGCAACCTCATCAAGCTGCTGGTCGAGCGCCGCCACCGGGTGCTGGGATCGACCTTCAAGTTCAAGCTCGTCGCGACCTACGTCGGCCTCTCGCTGATCCCCGTCCTGCTCCTCTTCGCCATCGCCACCGAATTGCTCCGGGGATCGATGGACCGCTGGTTCAACACCCCGGTGGCCCCGGTGCTGGAGCGCGGCAACGCCGTGGCCCAGGCGCTCTACGATCAGATCGAAAACACCAACGTGCGCGACGCCAACCGCGTGCTCCAGGAGGTCCACACCCTCGACCTCGCCGACCCCCAACAGCGTCTGCGTCTCAACCGCCGGATGCAGGAGCTGCTGGAAGAGCTCCACCTCGACCTGCTGGCCGTCTACGAGGGGCGGGAGCTCGTCCACGCCATGGTCGACACCCAGACGGGGATCCGCGACCTGCCCGAGCTGGACCGCTCGTTCCTGGAACAGGCGGCGAAGACGGGCAAGGCCACGGAAGCGCAGACGGCGCCGGGGACTCAGGGGAGCCTGCTGCTCGCCGCCGTCGCGACTCCCACTGGAAAGGACTCCCTGCCGCCCGTCCCCACCACCGAGGAGGAGCGGCGGAAGGAACGGCCGCCGGTGATCGTCATCACCGGCACGCTCCTCGATCCCGTGCTCGCGGAGCAGCGGGAGAAGCTGGTGCAGGACTACCAGGCCTACCGTCAGATCGAGGTGCAGAAGGACGAGCTGCGGGCGAGCCACATGCTGCTGTTCCTGATGGTGACCCTGCTCATCCTCCTCGCCTCGTCGTGGACCGGGCTCTACCTCGCCAAGCGGGTGACCCTCCCCATCCAGGCCCTGGCCGAGGGGACGCGGCGGATCAGCGGCGGCGATCTCTCCCACCGGGTGGACGTGGAGGCGGACGACGAGCTCGGCGTGCTGGTCGACTCCTTCAATCGCATGACCCAGGAGCTCGCCAGCAGCAAGGAGCTGCTGGAGCGGAGCAATCGCGAGCTGACCACCAGCAACGAAAGGCTCGCGGCCGAAAGGGCGCTGATCGCGGCCGTCCTGCAGAACGTGGCGGCCGGCGTCGTCTCCATCGATTCGCAAGGCCGCATCTTCACCTGCAACGGCGCGGCCCTCGACATGCTGCGCCAGCGCGAGGAAGAGGTGGTGGGCCGGACGGTCGAAGAGGCCTGGGCCGACCCCGAACGGACGCGCCTGGCCGCCGCGGTGCAGGAGGCCGGCCAGGGGACCGCGGACAAGGAGGTCCACCTCACCCTGGGCGGCGAGTGGAAGACCTTCGAGGTCAAGGTGACGGCCCTGCGCGACGCAGCCGGGACCGTTCAGGGTCAGGTCCTGGTGATCGAGGACCTGACCGAATTGATCAAGGCGCAGCAGCTCGCCGCCTGGAACGAGGCCGCGCGGCGCATCGCCCACGAGATCAAGAATCCCCTGACTCCCATCCGCCTCTCCGCCGAAAGGCTGCTGCGCAAGCACCGGCTCGGCGATCCGGGGATCGGTAAGGCCATCGAGGAAGGGGTGGAGATCATCGTCCGCGAGGTGGTGACCTTGCAGGGAATGGTGGACGAGTTCTCCCGCTACGCGCGCATGCCCCGGCCCCGGCCGGCACCCGTGGACCTCGGCCGCCTGGTGGGCGAGACCCTCCACCTCTATCAGAACCTGAAGCCCGGCGTGGAGATCGGGAGCGAGGTGGATCCGGGCCTCGCCGCCGTCTGGATCGACGGCGAGCAGGTCAAGCGCGCCCTCATCAACCTGCTGGACAACGCCCTCGAAGCCACGGAAGCTCCCGGCCGCGTCACCGTCGCCGCTCACGCCGACGATGGACATTTAGAGATCCAGGTAGCGGACACGGGCCGCGGCATCCCCGCCGCCGCCAAGGAGAAGCTCTTCCTTCCCTACTACTCCACCAAGGGCCGCGGCACGGGCTTAGGGCTGGCCATCGTGCACCGGATCGTCACCGAGCACCAGGGTTCGATCCGGGTGGAGGACAACTCGCCCAGGGGCACGGTGTTCACGGTGGAGCTGCCGATGGGGTAACCCCTGGGGTGAAGACCCCCCTGGGACCGCTGGCGTCCCGCCGGCAACTAACTCTGCTTTAAAAAACAGCAAAGTAAGCAGGCCGGCGGGACGCCGGCGGTCCCAGGGCACTACGCGCTACAATAACCCCTCACCCCCAAGGGAGACCACGCGATGCTCGGCAGGGTCGTCGGCAGCTACCGGATCGTAGAGAAGATCGGCGAAGGCGGGATGGGCGCCGTCTACCGGGCCGTCGACGAGATGCTCGAACGGGAGGTGGCGATCAAGGCGATCCGTCCGGACCTGGCGAGCGAGCCGCAGATCGTGGAGCGCTTCCGGGCCGAGGCGAAGAGCCTCGCACGGGTGAGCCACCCCGCCATCGCCGCCATCTACAGCTTCTTCCACGACTCCGGCGAGCTCTTCCTGGCCATGGAGCTGGTGCGCGGCCGCACCCTGGCCCAGGTGCTCGCGACCGAGGGGGCGATGCCGTGGCCGCGGGCCGCGACGCTCCTCGGAACCGCCCTCGAAGGCATCGAGCAGGCCCACCGGGCGGGGATCATCCACCGCGACCTGAAGCCCGACAACCTGATGCTCACTCCGGCAGGGACTCTCAAGGTCATGGACTTCGGGATCGCCCGCATCACGGACAGCAGCCATCTCACCCAGACCGGCCTGCTGGTGGGCACCCTGCGCTACATCGCTCCCGAGCAGATCCGCGGCGAGGAGGTGGACCGCCGGACGGACGTCTACTCCCTTGGCGCCGTGCTCTACCAGATGATCACCGGCCGCGTGCCTTTCGACGGCAAGAGCGACTTCGGCATCCTCAAGGCCCAGCTCGAAGATTCGCCGCCGCCCCCCGTCTCCCTGGCTCCCGCCATCCCGGAATGGCTGGACCGGGCCATCCTCCGGGCTTTGGAGAAGGACCCGGCCGCCCGCTTCCAGACCGTCGAGGAGATGCGCACCGTCCTCGCCCGCCAGACGGTGGCCACCCCCGTGCTTCCCCTGAGGGAGGCCGACGAAGAGGAGCCCACGATCGTCCTGCCGCCCCGCACCACCCTCGCGGGCGTCACCATCGGCCGGACCGGCGTGTCCGCTCCCCCCTCGGCCGACACCACGGCCACGGACCGCCCGCTCCTCTCCAAGGCACCGCCGCCGGTCACCGTCGCACCGGCCCCTGCCGCTGTGGGGACCTCGTACCGGCCCGTGGAAGGACTGGGATGGAAGAAAGGCGCCTTCGCCGCGGTGGCGGGGGCCGCGATCCTCGTTCTGGGTTTCTTCGTCTGGCGATTCTTCCAACCATCAAATCCGGCTGAGACCGATCTGGCGACGACGCCCACTCCCGCCGCCACTCCGGCCCAACTCCAGACCGTCACGGCCGCTCCGCCGAGCGTCGAGTCGACCCCAGCCGTTCAAGTCCCTGCGCCCGCACGACGCCAGCCCGCCGTGGTTCCGCCACCCCGTCCCGCACCCGCAAGGACTCCGGTCCCCGAGCCCACCGCCCCGCCGGTCCCGACTCCCCAGGAGACGCACCCGGCTGAGCCCAGGCCCACACCGGAAGAGACCGCATCGGACTTCGCCCCCTCCGTCCCTCTCAGCGGCGAGCTGCCCTACGAAGAGCTGCGAAGCGTGAGCGACGAGCTGGTCGCCGAGAGCGAGAAGCTCGGCGAGACCTACGGCGAATTCCTCGACAAGAAAGAGGACGGTGGCGCCGAGCTCACCGACGCCGACAATCAGCTCAAGGACGAGCTGGAATCCCTCACCGACGCCGCCACCCGCCTCAACAAGCGCTTCAAGGAAGGATTCTTCTCCCGGATCACCCGCAGCCGCCTGAGCAGCCCGGAAAATCGGGTCGAGATCGCCAAGCGTCTCCAGACCCTGGCCGACACCGCCCGCCGGGTCGAGCACCTGATGGCGCAGGTCCAACCCGGCCCCGAGGTGCGGCAGGGGTGGGGGGAGGTGAGGCGGCGGTGGGTGCGGTTGGGGGAGTTGATGCGGGTGCGGTAGAGAAACGCGGCGTCGCTGGCCGCCCGAAGAGCATTTCCAGACACCTCTCAGTCCCGCCCCTCCCACTCGGCGTAGAACCGAGCGAGGAACTCCTCAAGAAAAGCATGCCGTCCTCGCGCCATCCGGCGGCCGGCCTCCGTATTCATGCGATCGGCGAGAAGCAGCAGCTTCTCGTAAAAGTGATTGATCGCGGTCCCCTGGTTGGCGTAGTAGCTCTCGGCGCTCTGATGCATCTCCGGACGCTGCTCGGGATCGTGGAGCAAGCGCCCCTTGTGGCCGCCGTAGGCGAAGCAGCGGGCAATGCCCACGGCTCCGATGGCATCCAGCCGGTCGGCGTCCTGCACCACCTTCCCCTCCAGGGTGCGCATGGGCGTGGGCACGCCGGCGCCTTTGAAGGACAGGTCGGCGATGATCTCGCCAACGTGATCCACGATCTCCGCGCCGATTCCCTGCGCCGCGAGCCACTCGCGCGCCACCCTGGGACCTAGCGTGACGTCGCCGCCGTTGAGCTTGCGATCGGAAAGATCGTGAAGGAGCGCTGCCAGCTCGACGATGAAGGCGTCGGCCTCCTCCTCCCGCGCGATCGCCTGGGCGTTCTTCCACACCCGGTAGACGTGCCACCAGTCATGGCCGGAAGGCTCGCCTTCGAGCGTCCGGCGCACGTGCTCGGCCGTGCGGCGCACGACTTCGTCGTGATCGGTCGGATCGGTCCGATCGGTCGGATGAATCTCCATGGGATCGAGTATAGTCGCCGGCCATCGAAGGAGGATCATGATGAAGAGCTGGCTCTGCGGCCTCGCGCTGCTCCTCGCGTCCGGCCTCGCCGCGCAGGAGGCCCCCTACGATCTGGTGATCCGCAACGGCCGTATCGTGGACGGCACCGGCTCGCCCTGGTATGCGGGCGACGTCGCCATCCGCGGCGGCCGCATCGCAGCCATCGGCCATCTGGGGTCGACTCCGGCCAGGCGGACGATCGACGCCGCGGGCAAGGTGGTGGCTCCGGGGTTCATCGACATGCTGGGCCAGTCGGAGCTGACCATCCTCGTCGAGCCGCGGCTGCCGTCGAAGATCTTTCAGGGGATCACCACCGAGATCACGGGCGAGGGCGGGTCCGCGGCGCCGCAGTCGGATGCCCTTGTCAAGGCGGACAAGCTTGGCTACGAACAACTTCACATCAATCCTGACTGGCGGACCTACGCCGAATATTTCGCCCGCCTGGAGAAGCAGGGGATCGGGATCAACGTCGCCGACTACGTGGGCGCCACCCAGGTGCGGCGCATGGTGCTGGGCGACGACGACAAGCAGCCCTCCCCCGCCGAGCTCGACAGGATGCGCGCCCTGGTGCGCGAGGCCATGGAACAGGGAGCGGTCGGAGTCTCCACGTCGCTCCAGTACCCGCCCGCCCCTTACGCGAAAACCGAGGAGCTGATCGCCCTCGCCGCCGAGGCTTCGCGCTACGGCGGCATCTACGCCACCCACATGCGCAGCGAGGGGGACGGCATCCTCGCCGCTCTCGACGAGGCCATCCGCATCGGCCGCGAGGCCCGCATCCCGGTCGAGATCTGGCACCTCAAGGTGGCCGGCAAGAGCAACTGGGGACGGATGCCCGAAGTGGTGGCGAAGATCGAAGCAGCCCGCCGCGCCGGGGTCGACGTCGCGGCCGACACCTACGCCTATCCCGCCTGGTACAACGGCCTCGCCGCCTTCGTGCCGCCCTGGGCGCACGACGGCGGCACCGAAAAGCTCCTCGCGCGTCTCCGCGATCCGGCGATGCGGGCGCGCATCCGCAAGGACATGGAGACCCCCTCCTCGGCCTGGGACAACGAGTGGCAGGAGATCCCCGGCCCCGACGCCATCCTCCTCTGCTCACTCCAGGCTCCGGCGCTCAAACCCCTAGTGGGCAAATCCCTGGCCGAGGCCGCGAAGCTCGCGGGCAAGGACCCCGTCGACGAGCTGTTCGACATCCTCATCCAGGACGAAGCCTTCACCGGCGTCGCGGTCTTCGCCATGTCCGAGCCGGACGTGGCCCTCGCCCTCGCGCAGCCCTGGGTGTCGATCAACAACGACTCCGAAGGCACCTCCACCGAGGGCCTCCTGGGCGAGCAGCATCCGCACCCCCGGGCTTACGGCACTTTCCCGCGCATCCTGCGCAAGTACGTGCGCGAGGAGAAAAAGCTGAGCCTGGAGGAAGCGATCCGCAAGTTCTCCTCCCTCCCCGCCTCCCGCCTGCGCCTTTCCGACCGCGGCGTGCTCAAGGCCGGGATGTGGGCCGACGTCGTGGTCTTCGATCCCGAGACCGTACGCGACCTCGCCACGTTCGAGAACCCGGCACAGCTTTCGCAAGGCATGGAGCACGTGCTGATCAACGGCGTGCCGGTGATCGACGGCGGCAAGATGACGGGCGCATTGCCGGGCAAGGTCCTGCGCGGGCCGGGATGGAAAAAACGCTGATGGAATGGTGCTTAGATGCTGACTTGTTTAGCTTTACAGACGGAGCCGCTCGACCGCGGCCGCGGAATCCTGTAGGCTCTCTCTACTGAACCATGGCTTTCCTCTGTCGCCATAAGCTTCCCGGAAGTCCCCTCTTCTGCGGCTCCGGTCGTCCCTCGGATGCGCCCTGCGGCGCCTTCGACTACGTCCGGGTCGAGCGGCCGGAGGACCTGCCTCCGCCCGATCCCCAGGTGGTCGACGTCGCCGTGCTCGACATGAACCACGGCTGGCCGAACCTCGGCCACGACGGCCTCGTCCATACCCTGCTCGACGCCGCCTGTGAGATGCTGCCGGTGGCCGAGGAGACGGGGGTGCGGGTGCGGGCCCTGTCGTTCGACGTCCGCCGCTCGGGCATGATCCCCGAGGCTCCGGGCGGACGCTTCGGTCTCTATCTCGGCACGGGCGGCCCGGGCCATCTGGATCCCCATGCCAACGACGGCGCCTCCCAGTACAGCCAGGGCGTCTGCGAGGACCCCTCGTGGCAGGCGCCGCTCTACCGGCTCTTCGACGACATCCTCGACGACGAGAGCGCGTCTCTCCTCGCCGTCTGCCACACGTTCGGCGTGATGTGCCACTGGTCGGGGATTGCCCAGCCGGTCTTCCGCGGCCCGGAGAAGGGCGGCAAGAGCACGGGGGTGCTGGAGAACTTGCTGGCGCCCGAGTCCGTGACCCACCCCTGGTTCCGCCGTTTCGGCGAGGAGCTGGAGGACGACGGGCGGCTGCGCATCCTCGACAACCGCCTCTTCGACCTCATCCCGCGGCCTGGGACGTTCCCGTCCGGAGTGGTGCCCATCGGCTGGGAGACCCTCGGCGTCGGCGGTCCCCGGGGAGACGCGCTGACCATGCTGGAATTCGCCCGCGACTCCGGCGGCGCCATGCCCCGGGTGTTCGGCGTCAACCATCATCCGGAGATCCTGGACCGCGCGCGCCAGCTCCTCATCCTGGAGCAGAAGGTCGAGCGCGGCGAGGTGACCCCCGAGTGGGCGGCCGAGCGCCGGGAAGCCCTCACCCGCGACTATCCGAACGAGGATTCCGACGCCCGTCTCCGGCTCACCTCGGACTACACCCTGCTCGGCCCCCTGCGCTTCCAGCTCCAGCGCCAGGTGCGGCTGCGCACCGAATCGCTGGGATTCGACGTCGGCCTGCACGAGGACCCTCTGCACGAGGACCCTCCGCCCGCACCACCCTTGGCCCCCCTCTGAGGATTCCTGTACTCTCCGCACGGATCGACTGGGCGGAGAGACAACGTGATACCCAAGCCACCGTTCGCAGCAGACCTCACTCCTGAAGCGGAGATCGCCGCGTTCAAGGAGCTTCAGCCCCATCTGCAGTCCGTCTGGGACGCGCTCATGCTGCGCGACGAGGAGCCTCACACCTCGGTCGTCGTGCCCTCCATGACCCTCGACCAGAGCGAGCTGCGGAAGATCGACGGCGCCAGCTTCTATGAAGAGCGCCTGCTCTTCCTGCTCATCCGGCTGCGCAACCCGCGGGCGCGGGTGGTCTACGTCACCTCCCAGCCCGTGCACCCGATGATCCTGGACTACTACTTCCAGCTCCTCGCCGGCATCCCCGCCAGCCACGCCCGCTCGCGCCTGACCCTGCTCTGCGCCCACGACGCCTCGCCGCGCTCGCTCACCGAGAAGATCCTCGAACGGCCGCGCCTCATCGAGCGCATCCGCGAGGGCATCCACGACCGTTCGCGGGCCTATCTCACCGTCTTCAACTCGACGCCGGCCGAGCGCAAGCTCGCCGTGCTGCTCGGCATCCCCCTCAACGGCTGCGACCCCGACCTCGCCCATCTCGGCACCAAGTCGGGCAGCCGCAAGGCTTTCCGCCAGGCCGGAGTGCCCCTGCCCGAGGGCTTCGAGGACCTCCGCAACAAGACCGAGGTCGAAGAGGCGCTGATCGAGCTGGCGGCGCGGCGGCCGGGTCTGCGCAAGGCCGTCGTCAAGCTGAACGACAGCTTCTCGGGCGAAGGCAACGCCATCTTCCGCTATCCGGAGGCGAGCGGCCGCGCCGTGATCCGGGAGGCCCTGCACCGCATCGAGCTCTCGGTGACCAACGAGACGGTCGACGAGTACTTCGAGAAGTACACGCGCATGGGCGGCATCGTCGAGGAGTTCATCGACGCCCCGGAGAAGGTGTCGCCGAGCGCCCAGCTCCGCATCGGCCCGCGCGGCGACGTGCTGCCCATCTCCACCCACGACCAGATCCTGGGCGGCCCCTCGGACCAGGTGTTCCTCGGCTGCAGCTTCCCCGCCCGCGACGAGTACCGCCTGCCCATCCAGGAGGCCGCGCTGCGAATCGGCGAGGTCCTCGCCCAGCAGGGGGTCGTGAGCCGCTTCGCCGTCGACTTCCTGCTCTGGCGCGATCAGCCGGATGCGGCCTGGAAGCTGGCGGCGCTGGAGATCAACCTGCGGATGGGCGGCACCACCCACCCCTACCTCGCCCTCCAGTTCCTGACCGGCGGCCGCCTCGACCGCGAGACCGGCCTCTTCTTCTCACCCACGGGGCTCACCAAATACTACCGGGCGACCGACAACCTCCGCGCCGACACCTATCGCGGCCTGATGCCCGAAGACCTGATCGACATCCTCACCGAGAACCACCTCCACTACAGCCACTCGACGGACTCGGGAGTCCTCTTCCACCTCATCGGCGCCGTCTCCGAGTTCGGCAAGCTGGGCCTCACCGCCATCGGCAACAGCCGCGAGGAGGCGGACGCGCTCTATTACCAGACGCTGGAGGTTCTCGATCGGGAGACGACGGTGGGGCGGAGGGACGGGTAGGGATCAGGCCGGTGAGGTGATTCGGCGCGGCATCTCGTCATAGGTCCGCCCACCCAGCTCGCGACCGGTTCGCTTTTTCTGTTTCCCTCCCCACTGCTTGAAGAAAAAAGGAACGTTCGCGTCCCGGCACTGATCACGGATCTCCACGACCCAGGATTCCTGGACCGGACGCGCGCCCGGACCGCTCTCCCCTCCCACGATCACCCAGCCGATCCCGGAGAGGTCGATCCTGCCGAGCGGCTCCAGGAGGGGCTCGATCGACAGCGACCGGATCACCGCCGGAGCGGCTCGCAGATGGTCGATTCGAGGCAGCCCCTGTTTCCGGTTTTCGACGCTCACTCCCCACCAGATATGTGGGTCTTCCGCAGCGAACCGCAGCTTTGTCTTCAACAGGTCGCGGAGCCTCTCGGATCGCTTGGTGAGGACCTGGTAGGTATGCCAGCTCGCGAGCTGCATGACGCGGACGACCCGGACGATGTAGTCGTCGGGGACTCCTTCGTGGAACAGGTCGCTCATCGAGTTCACGAAGATCATCTTCGGTTTGCGCCAGAGCAGGGGCTGGTTCAGTTTCTCAGGGATCAGGCGCAGGTCGAATCCCTGTTCGTAGGGATGACCCGGAACTCCGCGGAAGCGCTCCGCGAAGGTCTCGGCGTAGCAGTGAGCACAGCCGGAGGTGATCTTGGTGCAGCCGCGGACCGGATTCCAGGTCGCGTCTGTCCACTCGATGGAGGAATGCTCGCTCATGCGCCGAGGATAGCCGGCAACAGGGCGTAAGGCAAGAACGACTGGGGAAGGCGCCGTACCCGTTGGGGAAAGCCCCCAAACGAGTGGGGAAGGCGCCGTACCCGTTGGGGAAAGCTCCCAAACGAGTGGGGAAGGCGCCGTACCTGTTGGGGAGAGCTCCCAAACGAGTAGGGAAGGCGCCATACCTGTTGGGGAAAGCTCCCAAACGAGTGGGGAAGGTGCCGTACCTGTTGGGGAGAGCTCCCAAACGAGTGGGGAAGGGCCTGTACCTGCTGGGGATGAGCTAGACTGCCCGGGGCTGGGGGAAGGCCCCGGCTCTATCAAGAGGGGACATCATGAAGAAGCAGATGAAGAAGCTGGTGCTATCGAAAGAGACTGTGAGAAGACTTGTGGCCGTTGACCTTGTGAAGGTAGCCGGGGGCTACACCGCAGACTCGCCCACCTACGGCTCCTGTGGGGCGAGGTTCTGCGTCGATGAGCCGCTAGAACCGTCCTGCTGACCAAAAGACCGAGGGGCGGCTCCCGGGCCGCCCCTGTCCGCCCGGCTCCACCCATCTCACGGCAGACTGCCCGCGAAACGCACCGCCGTCCCCCGCGGGGACGAGTCGATGGTGAGATGCCCGCCGAGACGCTCGGCCCGGCGTCTCATGGTCTCCATTCCCTCGCCGCCGCCGTTCCGGCGCTCCGGGTCGAAGCCCTGGCCGTCGTCCCGCAGCTCGATCTCGAGGTGGCGCCGGTTCAGGCTCACGGACAGCTCGGCCCGCCGGCAGCCGCTGTGGCGCAGGGCGTTGCGGAGAGCTTCCTTGAAGAGGAGGTGAAGGTCCTGGCGGTAGGGCATGGGCAGGCGGGCCCCCTCGAAGAGGGAGAGGTCCCCCACCTCGAGCTGCGCGCCGGCGTAGGAGAACAGCTCGGCGTAGGAATCCTTCAGATGCAGAAAAAGCTCATAGAGGGAGTCGTGACGCGGGTTGACCAGCCAGACGATGTCCCCCATCCCATCCACCAGCTCGCGGGCCGTGGCCGCGACCCGGTCGAGCTCCGGCAGGTCGCCAGCCTTGCGGGCCGCCACTTCGGAGAGGATGGCGATGTCCGTGAGGCCCGCTCCGACCTGATCGTGGAGGTCGGCGGCGATCGAGGAACGCAGGCGCTCCACGTGCAGAAGCCGGCGTGCCCGGGCCATGGCGTACAAGCTCCCCGCCAGCACGAGCCCGGCCGTGGCCAGGCCGAGCAGAAAGGCCGGCTGGCGCCACAAGGGGGGATCGAGGACCGTGAGCGAAAATCCCGCCGGTTCGCTCCAGCGGCCGGGGCCGCTCACCGCCCTGACTTCGAAACGATAGGGACCGGGCGGGAGATCCTTGTAGTGCACCGAGCAGCGGTTCGTCTCCAGCCAGTCGGTGTCCATCCCGGTCAGCCGATAGCGAAACCGGCTGGAGTGAGCCCCGAGGTCCATCCCCCGGAACGAGAAGATCAGTCCACTGCGCTTCTGAGCGGAAGGCTTCGCCGCTTCCTCGGCAGGGGGGGAATGCCGCTCCTGGAAGATGCGGATCCCGGTCAGCCGCGCGCGAGGCTGAGGGTGTGCGCGGTCCCTGGCGGGATCGGGAGGGATGAAGGCCGGGCCCGCGTTCACTCGAAAACGGAAGAGCCCGTTGTCCACCGAAACCGGCGGCAAAGGCTCCAGGCTGTCCGCCTGAAGGCGCAGGGCTCCCGAGCTGGGAGTGCCCAGGTAGAGCTCGCCCCTCGGGCCATCGGAAAGGGAAAGGATTTGAAATCCCCGCGTCGAGGAGAGGGTCCAGGAGGAATCTACGCGCCGGTCCGCGGACAGCGTATCGTTCGTCCCTTCATCCTCTGACGGCAGGCTCTCGCCAGGACCGGTATCACAAGCTTCTCCTTCGAAATCCCTGTCGAGCGCGGACGGCTTCGGGCTCGCTTCGACCGTGGACGGGAGGCCGGCGGCGCCGAGCAGCAGCACGATCGCCGCGAGCCTCCCGAGCGAAGAGCCGGCTACTTTTGTTCGCAGGGGCCGGTCCGTATGCGGCCACCCCCGCAGCGATACTCGCAGCAGATCGCGTTGCCGTAGTCCCCGATGCCATAGAAATCGCAACCGAGGAACGTCTCCGGGCACATCAGGGCATAGGCGGGCTGGGCCGTGACGTTGAAGGCGCCGAAGGACGCCAGAGCGGTGAGCAAGGCGAGACACAGCAGGCGGAGCAGGGTCGACTTTCTCAACATGTTCAAGATCTCCTTTCACGTTGGTTACCGCTTCCTTCAGCAACCATTCTGAGGAGAGGAGAGCGCGCGAAAAAGCCGCATGATGAGACGGTCGTGAACACAGACGGGCGAACCCCTGCATGATCATGCGGGGGCCGCGATCGATCACAGGAGCCCCTGCCGCAAGGCCTTGGCCACGGCTTCGGACTGGGAGTGGGCCTGAAGCTTGCGGTAGATTTTCCGGATGTGGAAGCGCACCGTGTCGGTGCTGATGCCGAGGCTGCGGGCCGCGGTCTGATAGGTATTGCCGGCGGCGAGGCCGCGGAGGATCTCCCGTTCGCGCGGCGTCAGGCGGTACTCCTCCTCCCCGGCCTGCGGGGAGGTCTCCACCCGCAGCGAACGGAGCACCTCCACCACGCGCCTGGCGATCTGGGAGCTCATGGGCGAGCCTCCCTCGTGGGCTTCCCGGATGGCTTCCAGGAGCCGGACCGGCTGGGTCTTCTTCACCAGATAGCCGCAGGCCCCGGCGCACAGGGCCTCGAGGACCAGTTCGTTGTCCTCGTGGACGGTGAGGATGAGGATGGGGAGATCGGAGAGGATCTCCCGCGCCCGGCGCACCCCCTCGATGCCCGACATGCCGGGGAGACCGATGTCCAGGAGGAGGACGTCCGGACGGGTTTCCGGAAGCCGCGCGAGCATCTCCTCGCACGTCCGCCAGGCGCCGGCGCAACCATACCCCGGCGTGCCGCCGATCAAAGCCGTGAGCCCCTGCCGGGTGAGGGGCTGGTCCTCCACGAGGGCGACCTGGATCGCGGACATGCTCCCCTTGTACGTAGAGAGCATGGAAAGAGTTTTTTCTCAGGCGCTCCTGGTTGCGAGCTCCCCCGCCTCGGTCTGAGTCCAGGCCACGCGCGGGCTTCTGTCTCCCAGCTTCTCGGCGAAGAGACTCTCCGCACGCCGCAGGACGGTCTCGGCTTCGCGCTCCTGCCCGAGATCTCCGAGGGTCAGCCCCAGGTTGTGGAGATCGACGGCCACGAACGGGTGCTTCTCGCCCAGGACCTTCTCGGCGATCTCCACGGCCCGCTTGAAATAATCCCGTGCCGCGCGAAGGCGCCCCTCCTGGCGGGCCAGCCGGCCGCGAGCAGAGATCGCCGCCGCGGCGACCCTCGACTCGGTAGGCTCTTCAGCCAGGATTTTCTTTAGGATTTCATCGGCCTTCGTCGCCTGGCCGAGGGCTCCAAGGGCTCCCGCCAGATGGATGCGTGCCTTGGCCAGCTCGGTCCTGTGCTCAGCGGGAGAGGACTCCAGCACGCCGACGGCTTCTTCCAGCAGCCCGAAAGCTGCCTGGGGCTCCCGGAGCTCCAGCAGCACTCCGCCGAGATGGGAGAGGTGCGAAGCGAACACGGGATGACGGCGGCCATAGTGTGCCTCGAAAATCACCAGAGCCCTTGCGAAGTCCGCCCTCGCGTCGTCGAGCTCTCCGATGTCCTGCAGGATCTGGCCGCGGTTGCTCAGGAGGACGGCGAAATCCTTCGCATCCTCGCCCTCGTAGCGGCGGCAGACCTCCATCGCCCGCCCGATCGTCCAGAGAGCCAGCAGGAGCTCGCCCCGATCGGCGAGCCTGAGCGCCTGGTCGTTGAGCCTCTCCGCATCAGCCCGCTCGACTTCAGGCTCGATCTCGGGCTCCCCTGCCCCCGGCGGTATTTGCTTCTGATCGCTCGTGGGGCGGAATCTGTCGGCGATCCCGCGGAGCTTCCGGGAGATCTCGGCGAAGGCGGCGTCGCGCTGCTCTCCGGTCTCCGGTATCGGCCTGGTCCCGAGCAGGAACTGGCGATCCTTGAAAGGAGCCCAGTCACAGTGCCGCAGGAGAATTGGCAGGACCCGCGCCTTCCCCGCACGCTGGCGCTCCATGGCCAGCTTGGATTCCAGGAGACAGAAAGCGGATGCCAGATAGGGAGGGCTCAACAGGAGCAGAACGAGATCCGCATCGTTCAGGCGTTGCAGGATCTCCGCTTCCCAATCGCTTCCGGCGGGAATCTCGCAATCCGACCAGATCTCCAGAATGCCCTCCTGCTTCAGCGGGCTGAGATGCTGCAGCAACTCGTCGCGATGCCTCGCGTCCTGGCTGGAATACGAGATGAACGTTTTCAGCGGCATGGTCAACCTACTTCCACTCGCCTTGCAACACGAACGCGGCCCAGTAGTAAGGAGCCGCCCACCGTGAACTCTCGAGCATGGACTGCTGCGCTTCCCGCAGCGCCGCCGCGGGCGGCAGGTTCCTGCGCAGCAGGGCTTCATAGAAGCGAGACATCAGCTCGGCAGTCGCCTGGTCGTCCACGTTCCACAGACTGGCGATCACCCGTGACGCCCCGGCGTCGCGGAAGCTTCTGACGAGGCTTGCCTGCCCGGTCCGGCAGGAGCTCAGAACGACCAGGTCCGCGGAGAGCCGGAGATTCCGGATGTCGGACGGCCGCAGCAGGCCATCCTGGCGCCGCCCCTCTCGATCGACCAGCGAGAGCACGAGCCCGGACCGCTCCGGATGCTGGGTATCAGTAATGCCGTGCGTTGCGAAGTGCAGGTATCTGAAATCGGAAAGGCCGCCGCTCATCAGGAAGTCGCGATTCGCGGAAAACCCTGTGACCCGGAGGCTGTTCCCTGGGGCTAGATTCAGAATCCGTTCGGCCTCCAGCCGGCTCGAAGGGAGGCTCGGCAACCGGGAGAGATCGAGAGAAGCGACCGAGCGGGCGCGATCCGGCTCGGAGCGCTCTTCCTGGCCGGGGCCTCCGCCGAAGACCGGGTCCGCGATGACGGCAATGAGATGTTGCGGCGCAGGCCGGCTCTTCGTCTGAAGTGCTCTCCGCTCGGACGCCGATGCCAGGCTCACGATCTCGTGACGATCGAGCAGGGGCCGGCCCGCCTCGGCAGGGTCCGGCAGAGCCGCAAAGGGGACGTCGGAGAGGGCTCCATCCGGAACGATCACGAGACGTTTCTGTCCCAGGGTTTCCTCGTCTACGGGACCGAGGAGCAGGCGGCTCAGGTTCCGGGCGGCGAGCGCCGCGGAGGCCTGGGATCCCCTGCGGTTGCTCTCACTCAAGGCGAGGTAGGCACGGGTGGCCGCGGACTCGATCTCCTGCCGCGGCGCGAGCTGCCGGCTTGCGATCGAATCCCGCCCCACCACCCAGAGGAAGCTGCGCTCGTCTCCGAGCCAATACGAGAGAATCAGCGTCCCGGAATCGAGCGACTCCTGGATCTCCCGCAGCTTCAATGCACGTACAGACTCGAGACGACTCTCCAGGCTTGCGAGAAGAGCTGAGGCGCGACCCCTCTCGCTGAGCTCGAACGCCGCAGATTCGAATCCCCGGCCGGGCTCACGCTTCTCCTTCTCCATCAAGAGGTCGATGGCAAAGTCATAGACCTCTCGATTCCCAGGCTGCCGGCCCTGCACTGACTTCATCAGCTTCAGGGCACGCTCGAAGGCCTTCTGGGCTTCATCCAGCCTTCCGAGATTTTTCTCCGCCCGGGAAACCCCGAAGAGTGCGATCGACTCCTCCTGGCGGTCCCCCTTTCCTTCCCACAGGCGCAGAGCCTCCCGATAGTTTTCGAGAGCCGCTTCGGCGTTCGACGTCAGGAGCGCGTCGCCCTTCCCATAGAGGGTCGCGAAGCGCCGGGACCGCTCGTCCATTCCGGGTGAGGAAGCGCTGGCGAGAATGGGGACCGGACGACCGGCCACCCGCACCTCGAAGCGGAGCTGGTCCGCCACGCGGCCGATGACGTCGCCGGACCTGACGAGCTGGCCCCTCCGCACGTCGACGGCGGCCATGTGGCCGTAGCGAGTGGTCACTGCGGAGCCGTGAGTAATGTAGACGGCCTGGTCCAGATCGTCGATCTTCTCGATTCCGACGACGCGGCCGTCGGCGCTGGCCACCACCGGCTGTCCCTGGAGGATGGCGGAGGCGCGAGGGAGGTCATTCCCGCGCTCAAACCGGTTGAGGCAGAAAATGTCGGCGGAAAACAAAAGGAGCAGGATGCCAGTCACGATGCCGGCACGCGGGGAGATCTCGTGGCGCTGCCTTCTCATTGGTAGCGGAGATCCATGGGATAGGAATCCAGGATTTTTCCGGCTCGGTTCTGGTCATATCCCCAGAGGGTCACCTGGTACTTCCCAGGATCGAGATACGCTCCGGGAACACTGACGTTGAACGTCCTGTAGGAGTCTGCCTTCGTGTCCCGGACCAGCCAGACCTCGCCGCCGCGCTGCGGGTTTCGCACGCTCAGGCCGTAAGAGGAGTAGGGAAGGTAGGAATTCTTCGCGTCGCAGTGGAGAGTGAGCATGAAGCTCGACTCCCTCGCGATCCGCACCTTGAGGCTCTCGCCCTCGCCTCTCAGCACGGGCAGAGGAAGATCGAAGCTCGGGACGTTGACTTCGGGCGCCGGCACCACCCGTACCGTCCAGACGAGGAGCCCCACCAGGAGAGCGGAGAGCAGCCGGGGAGGCAGCCAGGTGGCAGAGGGGCTCCCCGGGGGCCTGGGAGCCGAGCCCCGCATCTGAACCCTGCCGAAGTCCTTTCGCTCCTTCATGGCTCCTTCCGCCCGTGAAGCTGCGTGAATGATGATATCACGCCGGCGAGAGCGCGGGCGGAAGGGGATGACGGACGCGCTCTACCCCCGCTGCCGCAGCAAGAACCGCTGCAGCTTGCCCGTCTCCGTACGCGGCAGGCTGGCCACGAACTCCACCTTCCGCGGGTACTTGTAGGGAGCGATGTGCTGCTTGACGTGCTCCTGAAGCTCTTTGGCCGTCCCGGCATCCGGCTCGGCTCCAGGGCTCAGGATCACGAACGCCTTCACGATCTGGCCCCGCTCCTCGTCCGGCACGCCCACCACGCCGCACTCCTTCACCTTGGGATGATGGAGCAGCACGCTCTCGACCTCCGGCCCGGCGATGTTGTGGCCGGCGGAGACGATCATGTCGTCGGTGCGGGCCTGATACCAGAAATATCCGTCCGCGTCCCGGAGATAGGCGTCGCCCGTCAGGTTCCAGCCGTTCTGCACGTACTGCTGCTGGCGCTCGGGATCGTTGAGATAGCGGCAGCCCGTGGGACCGCGGACCGCGAGCCTGCCGATCACCCCGGGCGGCACCTCCTCGCCCTCTTCGTCCACCACCTTCGCCTCATAGCCCGGGACGGGCTTGCCGGTCGAGCCCGGCAGGATGTCGCCGTCCGAGGTGCTGATGAACTGGTGCAGCATCTCGGTCGAGCCGATGCCGTCGATGATCTCGATGCCGGTGGCCTGCTTCCAGGCCTCGAACGTCGCGGCCGGCAAGGTTTCGCCGGCCGAGATGCAGCGGCGCAGACTGGAAAGGTCGTAGCCTCCGGTGAGCCCGCACATGGCGCGGTAGGCCGTGGGAACGGTGAAGCAGATGGTGGCCCGGTGATCCTGAATCCCCTGCAGGAGGTTGGCCGGCGAAGGCTGCTCGATCAGCAGGGTAGCGGCGCCGAAGCGCAGGGGGAAGAACAGCAAGCCGCCGACGCCATAGGCGAAAGCGAGGGACGGCGAGCCGCAGAAGATATCGTCCGCCGTGGGTTTGAGAACATAGCGCGGGAAACAGTCGCTGACCGCCAGGACGTCACGATGAAAGTGCAGAGTGCCCTTGGCCTGGCCGGTGGTGCCCGAGGTGAAGAGGATCAGAGCCGCGTCGTCCGCGGCGGTGTCGCAAGCCGGGAAGTCGTCGGGCTTGTCCCGCATCAGAGCTTCCAGAGAGCCCTCTCCACGATTTCCAGAATCGCCTTGGAAATGGACAACCCGTGTCCCTTCCCGAGGCGAGCCATCACCCTTCGTACGCATCGCCTGCTCGCAGTCACCGGCGATCCGGGCATCCGTCAAAGCGAGTCGAATCCGGGCCTTGTCGGCGATGTAGGTCAGCTCGCGCACCCGCAGCATCGGCATGGTGCAGACGACCACCCCACCCGCCTTGGCCACCGCCAGCCAGCAAGCCGCGAGCATCGGAGTGTTGGGGCCGCGCAGCAGAACCCGGTTCCCCGTCACCAGCCCCAGATCCTCGACCAGGGCGTGAGCGATGCGGTTCACGTTCGCATGCAGCTCCCGATAGCTCCAGCGTCCACCAGGGAAGAGGATCGCCGTCCGCTCACCCTCCCCGGCAGCGATCCGGGAGTCGAGGAGCTCGGCCACGCAGTTCAGCCGAGGCGGATACGCGAGCTCCGGCACGCCGGTGTAGCTCATCCGCGGCCAGAGATCGAGCGGAGGCAGGGAGTCCCGGCAGAAGGTGTCGCGGTGGGCGGTGGGCTCTTCGTTCATGAAATTGCCTCGTGCAGCTTCATGGACTAGATGACTATGACTTCGATCAACTCCTGTAGGCCCTGGAAGTCATCTGGATTCCGGGTATAAAGCGGAATCCTGTGGGTCAACGCAGTAGCAGCGATCCACAGATCCATGACACGAGCTCTGGGCTGCCTCCCGGCGATCTTGACCGCGTGAGAGACTGCCGCGAAGGAGCGGGCCACTGCCGCATCGATCGAGATCGGCTGCAGAGTCGATTCCACAATCCCGAGTCGCTGTAGTCGATGCTGGCGAGTCACCTCATCTTTGGCAACCAGAACACCGAAGTGCAGCTCCGCAAGAGTTGCAACAGAAATGGCATTCTCTCGAGGAAGAGACTTTTCGACCTCGGAATCTTCCTCGCGAGCGATAACAACGGAGGTATCGAGAAGGCCGCGCTTCACCTCTCCCATGGATCGCTCAAATCGGCCAGGGAGCCGCCCATCTCCTTCAGATCCTCGAAGAACGTAGGATCAGGAGCCTGCGTCCGTAGGATCTTCAAGATCTCCTCTTTCGGAACCCACTGCCGCTTCTGACAGGGCCCAAGCACCGCCACCGGACGGCCTTCCACAGTAATCGTGAACTGCTCGCCAGATTCCGCCTGACGCAGAATCTCGCCGCTATGATTCCTGAGCTCGCGCTGAGGGATGGTCTTCATGATTCGTCTAGTGTAGCATAAGTGCTACGGTAACTCAAACTCCAGTGGGTACCAACCGTGATCGGATTCCGACCTTACCCATGATCACCCTCCTCCCTTTCACCTCCGCCGACATCGACCGCCTCATCTCCTGGGTTCCCTCGCTGGAGGCCCTCCGGATGTGGACGGCCTGGAGCTTCGACTTCCCGATGACTAGAGAGCACCTGGAAGGCCACATGCGCGAGAGCGCCGAACGCGGCGACCGGCTGCTCTTCAAGGCCGTCGAGCCCGACGAAGGCAAGGTCATCGGCCACATCGAGCTGGGCGCCATCGATCACCGCAACCGCTCATTGCGGCTCGGCCGCGTCCTGCTCGATCCGCAGGCCCGCGGGCGCGGCTTCGGGACCGGGATGATGCGCAGCGCCCTCACCCTCTCCTTCGAGACCATGTTCCAGATGCACCGCGTCGAGCTCATGGTCTTCGACGTCAACCCGCGCGCCATCGCCTGCTATGAGCGGGCCGGCTTCCGCTATGAAGGCATGACCCGCGAGTCGTTCCTGGCGCCCGGCTCACCGGAACGGTACTGGAGCATCATCACCATGGGCATCCTCGCCTCCGAGTGGGCGGATCTCTCCAGGAGACTGGGACCCGGTTGAAGCGGTCCTGCTGTTCTCCCTCTTCTCCCGGTGCGGCATGACGGGAGAGGGCCGGGGCGATGAGGTTCTTTTGGGCTCGCTCTGCCCGCCCGCGAGCACAGTAAAGGGCAAGGGGTTCTTCAAAAAGGAGGATTAGCCCTATGAAACTTTCGCTTCGTAGCTTGGCTCTGGCCCTCGTCCTCGCTTTAGTAGCCGTCGCGGCTCACGCGGACGGCGCTCTGTTCTCGCCCTATGAGGGATCGAGCCAGAAAGCGCTGGACCTGTCGTTCCGAGCCCTGGCGGACGATCCCGCCACGGGGTCCCTGCTGCTCGTGAAGGCCAACACGGAGGCGCTGAACGAGAAGACCTCGGCGCTCAGCCTCAACCTCGGACCCGGGCTCGACCTCAAGGCTCTGCGCGTCAATTCCTACAACACCCCCTCCGGATCTCTCGTATGGTCCGGCGTCGTCGCCGACTCCGGCGCCAAGCTGGTGCCCTTCTCCCCGGAGATGTTGCAGTTCGATCCCACCAACTCCGTGACGCTGGTGAAGGACGGCAATACGATCACCGGCAACGTCCAATACAACGGCGAGCTGTACAAGATCCGGCCGCTCCACAGCGGCGGCCACGCCATCGTGGCCGTGGACTTCTCGGCCCTGCCTCCCGACCATCCGGCCGAGTACGCCCATCTGCGCACCATTCCCATGAAGACCTCGGCCATCCAGCCCAAGGCGAACAGCATCATTCGCGTGATGGTGCACTACACGCCCTCGGCGGCCTCGGCTTCGGGCAACATCTCCTCCCTGATCGACCTCGCCATCGCGGAGTCCAACCAGGGCTTTACGAACAGCGGCGTCGCCATCACCTTCCAGCTCGCCACCAAGGCGCAGGTCTCCTACACCGAGAGCAGCTTCAGCACCGACCTGTCCCGGTACCGCGGCACGAGCGACGGCTTCATGGACAGCATCCACACGACGCGCAACTCGGTGACGGCCGACGTCGGCATGCTGGTGATCAACGACGCCTCCTCGTGCGGCCTCGCCTCCTCCATCGGATCGAGCGCGAGCACGGCCTTCGCCACCGCCCACTGGGATTGCATCACGGGCTACTACTCCTTCGCCCATGAGATCGGGCACCTGCTCTCCGCCCGTCACGATCCGGCGACCGATCCCACCAACTCGCCGTTCGCCTATGGCCATGGCTACCAGTTCACGGGCAGCCCGAGCTGGCGCACGATCATGGCGTACAACTGCGCGGCCGGCTGCCCGCGGCTGAACTACTGGTCGAACCCGAGCAAGCTCTTCAACGGCGTGCCCATGGGCACCACGACGCGCAATGACAACGCCCGTGTGCTGAACTCCACCCGCACCACGGTCGCCGCCTTCCGGTAAACGTTTCTGACGGGGCTCGGGGTTCCCCCGAGCCCCCATCGCGGATGAAATTTTCCCCCGCCTCGCCTCACCAAGTCCTCCAGAGACACTGAGCCGCCGGCGACACGGCCGGCTCAAAGAACCAAAGGAGGTCGTATGAAGCGAGCTTCCATGTTGTCGCTGGGGTCTTTGCTGGCCCTGGCCCTGATCCTCTCGCTCGGTTTTCTGCTGTCCGTCTGGGCGAGCTCCCCCGCTCAGGAGGCGCCGGCACAGGCCTGGGCAGGCCATGAATATCAACGCTTCCGCTTCGTCTCTGAGGGACAGAGGAAAGGCATCGCCGCCGCCGACCGGCAGCTCCTCAAGATGACGGAGGACCGGATGCTCCTCATCGACAACGGCAGTCTGGAAGATGCGGTGAAGTATTACGGTGAAGTCGCCAAGCGCTTCCCCAATTTTCCCCAGAAGGACTTCCTGAAGAGCGGCCTCGCCGACGTCCTGACCTATTTCGGCTATACGCCGCTCAAGGCCGGGGATCTCCAGCGGCTCGATCCGGAAATCCTCATGAATTATGGCGAGTTGCTCAAGAACGTCTCCAACCCCAACGATTTCAGGGGTTTCGCTCCCATCGCAAAGGATGAGCTCCTGGTCACCCGCTTCTTCGCTCCGAAGATCATCAGCGTCAAGGTCCTGCCGGCGAAGGAATTTGGCTGGCGCAAGGTCGTCTGGCTCAAGGCGAGAAGGGGATCCAGCGCGGAGAAGGACAAGGTGGACTCTTTCCTTCTCCTCTTCAACTTCGCCTCGACCGATCCCAAGTTCCCCACCGGCAAGGCGGCCGGACAGATCCAGTCGATGATCACGCCGCGCTATGAGAACCCTCCCAACAACCATCTTTCCGCGTACTTCCTCGTCTACAACGCTCTGACCGGGCAGTGCCCCGAGGCGGATAGGAACGGCAACGTCGTGGTCAAGCCCTGCACGCCCGGGCAGATCGGATTCCATCTGACCGCCAGCTTCGACGCGAACGACCTGCCGCAGGCGAACTATTTCGTGCCGGACGCCTGCGCCCAGTGTCACGGCACCTCGGGAACCGGCGAAAAGAAGGCCAAGGTCAACTACCTGGACACGGACCACTGGTACGACCGGGTCCGCCCCCCGGATGGAGATTTCAAGCAGGTCGCCCAGAAGGACGTTCTCGTCGGCGGCGGCAGCCAGGCACTGAGGGTGATCTATAAGCTCAATGAACGGATCCGCGCCCAGAACCAGGCGGTCGATCCAGACAGCTTCCAGTTGCGAGCGACCGCGAAATGGCTCGATCTTCACCAGGATTGCCGAAACGAGTCCCCTAACTGTACCGACAAGTCCTGGTTACCAACCTACCGGGGCTTCAAGAAGCCGGGCTCGGAGTTGGTTTGGACCCCGGGGAACGAGGTCGATGAGAAGCTGCTGCCGCGGTTGAATCAGGCCTGTTTCCGCTGCCACAGCTCCTTCAGCTACCACGTCTTCGAAAAGGCCACGGTGGCCGGGAAGAAAGACACGATCGCGGATTACGTCGGCTACGGGTTCATGCCGCCCGACCGGAAGCTCGACGACGCCACGAAGAAGGCCATTGTGGACCTGGTCAAGAAGCTGCCTTGAGAAGGAGGGCGCGCCCTCCAGGCAGAAGCCGATGGGCGGGGAGTTGCCCGTCCCCGCCTGTCGCCCTCCTAAGTACCTCGTAGACCCAAAATCCAATTCGCAAACCGCCCCAGGTGAGATAAACGCCTCTCCGGCAGCAGCTCTATGTGTGAGCCCCTGCCGAGCCGGACCAACCGGCTTCGAGCACCACAAGGAAAGGAGAATTCACATGGCACAGATCGTTATCTTCAATAACGCCGACTTTTCGGGGAACGCCCTGCTTGTCACCGACGGACTAGCCACCCTCGGCAAGTTTGATTTGAATGACAGGGTGTCCTCGTTCATCGTCCTTTCAGGCCTGTGGGAGTTCTACGAGCGGCCCAATTTTCAAATCCCCTATCAACGCAGATTGGGACCGGGACAGTATAATTGGGTCGAAGCAGTCGACATCGCGAACGACTCGATCTCTTCTCTGAGAGCCGTTGGCTGAGCACCTGACGAGGCCAATTCAGCCGACCGGTCAGCTCACCGCTTCGCTCCTGGGCTGACCGGCGGCTGATGGGACTGCGGGAGCTGACCGCAGGTTCCTCAGCTCATGAACCCCAGATCCGGGTTCCCAAACCGCCCCAGGTTCGGCAACACCAGCGGCAGATCGCTGTTCGCCACACCGAACCACCGGGCGAGGGTCGCTGAGTATTCGTCCACGGAGGTGGTGGGGATCCAGCGGCCGTCTCCGGCGTCGTTCGGGCCGCCTATGGCGAGGGTGGGGAGCTGACCGTAGAGACGGCCGCCGTTCACGGCTCCGCCCAGGACGAAGTGGTGGCTTCCCCAGCCGTGGTCGGAGCCGGTGCCGTTGGAGACCAGGGTGCGGCCGAAGTCGGAGGCGGTGAAGGCGGTCACCGAGTCGGCGACGTTCAGCTCGGTCATCGCGGACTGGAAGGCGGTCAGGGCGCCGTCGAGCTCGGCGAGGAGGTCGGCGTGGGTGCCGTCGATGGCGGACGTCCCGATCTGGCCGCCATGGGTGTCGAAACCCTGGCCGGAGCAGAAGAAGACCTGGCGGCGCAGACCCAGCGTCTCGCGCACGGAGACGAGCTGGGCGATCATCTTGAGCTGCAGTCCGAGGTCGGTTTCCGGGAACGTGGTGGTGAGCGTTGGCGCTCCGTTCAAGGCTCCCGAGAGCAGCTCCTGATTGTCGAGCGCGCGGCCGAAGATGCCGTTGTAGCCGCGCTCGAAAAGGTGGCCATAGCTGCGCGCAAGGATGTTGCGGATGGCGTTCGAGGCGGCGTCCGGCCCCTGGGCCGCGGGGACGTAGGAGGTCAGGCCTACCGGTCCCTCGGGCGAGACCTGGTATTGCGTGACGACGTTGCCCACCTGGAAGGTGTTGGTGCCCGCGACCGAGATGGACATCGAGATGCGGGCGTTCTCGTTGAGCGATTGCAGCAGGTCCGCCGTGCGGCCTCCCCAGCCGGTGCGCGCCGGCTGATCGGGCAGCGAGGTCTGCCAGTGCACGGTCTGATCGCTGTGCGAGAAGAGCTGCGGCGGCACGGCGACGCTGTGATTCAGATATTCGTCGCGGGTGAGCGGCGCCACCAGCGGCCCGACGTTGGCGATCATGGCGGCCTTGCCGGCGTTGAACAGTCCCTGCACGCCCTTGAGGCTCGGATGGAGACCCCACTGCCGCGAGTCGCCCGGCGGCAACGCCAGCGGATGCAGCGGCAGCAGCGCGCTCTGCGGCAGCGCCAGGGCGTCGCGCACCGCGGCATATTGCGCGTAGTCGCCGGCCAGGGTCGGCACGATCACGTTGTTGCCGTCGTTGCCGCCGTAGAGGAAGACGCAGACGAGGGTTTTATAATCGACCAGCGGCGCCGCGGCGGCGATGCGCTGCAGATCGAAGATGGTGTTGCCCATCGCGGTCATGCCTACCGCGGCGCAGGCGGAACGGCGGAGGAACTGACGGCGCGTCGTACCACGGGTTTCAGTCATCATCCACCTCCTACTTCTGCACCACGGATTCGGGGGTCAGGCTCGCGAGCCACAGGAGCGTGAGCACGCGCTGATCGGCGTTGCGAGGGAAATCGGGATCGGCGAGGGCGGTGCGCAGGATGCCGCGCGTGGCGTCGGACATCGCGCCGGCGAAGAGCAGCAGGTCGACGCGATCGAGGAGGGCTTCGTCGTTCGCCACCTGGGGCGGCTGGAACGGTGCCAGGTTGAACGTGAACTGTCCCGTCCTGTTCAGCAGCGAGCGCTGGAGATTGGCGGTGCCCACGATCGTCGTCTCCGTGGCGATCTGGAATTCCGGCGCGACGAGACCCGCCTGCGCGATCTCTCCCGGCAGCGCGTACCCGGGCTCGAAGAAGTTGAACACGGTCGGCGCGCGCAGCGGAGTCTCGCTGGTGCTCTGGCCCGGCCGGTCGAGGTTCACGAAGGTGCGCCACCTGCCATTGCGCGGTTGGGCGTCGAGCGTGCGCAACAATCCCGCGAGGCGCACGAACGGCTCGCGCAGGTGCCCTTCGTCCGGCCGCGCCGCGACCGTCGCGGCCCGCGCCTCGTAGTCGAGGAGAATGGCGCGCAGCACCGCTTTCATGTCTCCCCGCACGTGCGCTCCGTTGTCGGCGAACGCCTGCCCGCAGCGGTAGACGTAGGCCGGGCTGGGATTGCTGGTCACCAGCCGCTGGATCATGAAGCGGCAGAAGAAGGGGCCGACGTTGGGATGGCGGACGATGACGTCGAGCGCCTGCTCGAGATCCGCCTGCGCGCTCTGCCCCGCCGGCAGGACGGCGCCGTCGAGCAGCCGTTTCTCATCCGTGGCGTGATACGCGGCCCAGGGCTCCATGGGGATGCGGTAGTTGCGCTCCGGGCGGAAGAAGCGCTGGGGGTTGTGCTGGTTCTGGCCGCCCAGGGTCCAGCCGGTGAAGGCGCGCGCGAAGGCCTTCACCACCTCCTGGTCGTAGGTCGGAATGGGCTGATTGTCGCGGTCCAGGCGCAGCGTGCCGTCGGGATGGAGCTCGTAGAGGCCGATGGAGAACAGTTGCAGGATCTCGCGGGCGTAGTTCTCGTTGGGATTGAGCCCCTGCTCGGGGATCGACTTGCTGCTCCCCGCCATGTTGAGGTAGGCCCCCATCGAGGAGCTGAGCGTCACCGCCTCCAGCAGCTCGCGGAAGTTGCCGAAGCCGTGCTGCGCCAGCAGATCGAGATACGCCGCCATGCCGTCCGAGCCCCGGCGCACGTCGGCGTCGCGGTCGGAGATCACGAAGAGCTCGGAGAGAGCGAGGGTGACTCGCTGGCGGAGCTGATCGGGTCCCTGGACGGCCTGGCTGGCGAAGGACTCCCGCACCAGGGAGGGATTGGGATCCTGGCCTTCCTCCAGTTGGCCCACCAACTGGTCGTAGGTCGCGAGATGGGAGACCGCGGGCATGGCGAACTGCTCGTCGAGCCAGCGGGAAAAACCTTTCTGCTGGAGGACCTCGGCCTCGCCGGGCCGCGCCCCGTACGTGGCCTGGAGGAGGAAGCGGGCGGCGTCATCCAGGCTGGGCGGCCCTGTCGGCAGAGACGGGGGCGCGGGCGGCGGCGTGAAGGTCTGGCTGCCGTTCGTCTGGCGGAAGAAACCTTTGATCTCCCCCGCCGGATAGGCGGCCGTGTGAAGGTTGAGATAGAGCTCGCCGCCGCGCATCCCCGCGAGGATCTTCGCCGGATCGAAGGTCCCGACGGGCTGGATCCGCCAGACCCGCGAGCCGTCGGCCTGCGGCGGCGTGGTGTCGAGGTCGAAGAGGATGGTGCCGTCGCCGGCGTGGATGTGCTCGCTGGTGATGGGGCCGGTGAGGCCGGAGAAGGAGAAGCGCAGCACCGCGGCGGTCTGATCCTGCGTCAAGGTCAGGGTCGCGGAGCCGGAGCCGCCGCTCGTGACGCTGCCCTGCGGGGTGAGCGAGGCGAGGAAGAGGGTGCCGCCGGTCTCGGAGGGAGGAGGAGGCGGCGACGCGCTGAGGGTGTAGACGGCCGTGGTGGCGGCGCTGGCCTTGAGGCCCTTCTTGGAAGCGAACGCCTTGAGCGTCTTCCTGCCGGTGGCCGGGAGCTGGATCGGTCCCCGGTAGACCGGGCTCTTCCGCCACGGATTGGAGCCGTCGGTCGTGTAGTAGATCGTCGCGCCGGGCGTGGCCGTGGTGAGGGTGATGGTGAGAGGCGCCGGATACGTCCCGGGCGGAGGAGCGAAGACCGGCGCCGCGGCTGTCGCGGCCTTGGCCGGCGCCGCCATCCGATTCGAGCCGTTCAGGGGATGGGGCTCCTGCGCCAGCACCGGCATCGCCAACCCGAGCAGACCCAGCAGCATCGCTCCGCCTCGTCGTTCCATCATGCGCCTCCAATCTAGCGGCACCGATCCGGGTGCTTGCTGGCCAGTGTAACCAACGGGATGGCGATTTCCTGCGGAGGATTGCACTGCGGCGTCAGATCCGCTGAAACCGCCGGGCCTGGAGGAATTCTGCCGCAACCTCGTCCGCACCACGACGCCGCATTCTTCTCCACCGCAAGCTCGAACCATTTCACCGCAACGCGTCCTCCTCTACCGCAACGTCCTCTTCTTCACCGCAAGACGATCCGTCCCTGCCGCAACGCGTCCGTCTCTACCGCGAACTCATCTTCTTCACCGCAGAGTCTGCCTCTCTACCGCAAGACAGAGCTCCCTGCCGCAGCGTAGATCTACGCTGCGGCAGGGCCCTGCATTCTGCCGCAACCTCGGGCTCTCTGCCGCGAGATGAGGCTCCTCACCGCAAAGTACGGCCAACTTGCGGTGAAGCCCGGGAGCCTGCGGCATAGTCCCAATCTCTGCCGCAATGGCATTTTCCTTGCCGCAACGCTCCACTCTCTGCCGCAACGTCGAGGGGTCTACCGCAAGGTGAGCTTCTCCGCCGCAACTCAGGCGGACCTGCCGCAGCCTCCCATTCTCTGCCGCAAGGTGCCCTTCCCTGTCATGAGGGTAGCGGACCTTGCCGCAGCTTCGCGGTAGCTACCCCAATTCCGCGGTATTTGACGCAACTCCTTGATCTTCACCGCAACGTTCGGCCAGATCGCGTCCGCGGCAGCGTGCTATCCTCGACCGCAGACGGTTCACCGCAACTTGAACGAACGCCGCCGCGGGGCTCGCGGCTTTGCGGCGGATGGGGCGACCTGACGGAGGAAGACGGAGAAATGAGCTCGAAGCTATCCGTCGAGGAAGTGATGTCCAACCTGGAGCAGCGCGCGGCGTTCCATCGCGAGCAGGAGGCATTCCACGCGGCGCAGGAGGTGCATCACCGGGAGCAGCGGGCGGTGCACGCCGCCGACCTGGAGAAGGTGTTGCAGAGCCTGGAGGCCTTCCGTACGGTCGCCGCGTCCGCCGTAGACCTCGCCGTGCCGCTGGCGCCGAGATCCAGGCCGGCCGTGGTGGACGAGTCAGAGTTGCCGCCGACCGGCCGGCTGATGGTGAGCCGTCTGATCCGTCTGGTCGTCGCGAGCCCGGACCTGGCGGAGCCCTTCGGCGCGACCGCCGTGGCCGCGGAAGCCAACCGGCGCTTCCGGGGCCGCCTGCGCGAATCCGTCGGACCGCGGACCGCGTCGGACGTCCTGCGCCGGATGCACGCCGAAGGCGAGATCAAGCTGGTCCGTGAGGGGAAGGCCTTCCACGAGGCGCTTTACGCAAGGCGGGGAGCGGGCTCATAGCTGGGGTACTCTGATCGCACGGGGCGCCAGTGAGATGTGCCGCGTGAAGAAAGGAAGTGGTATGGCTAAGCTCGTGTTCGGAATGAACCAGTCCCTGGACGGCTACGTCGACCATATGGCGTTTGCGCCAAGCCCCACGCTCTTCCGCCACTTCATCGAGGAGGCTCAGGGGCAGGCGGGCAGTGTCTACGGTCGCCAAATGTATGAGGTCATGCGTTACTGGGATGACGATCATCCTGAATGGGATGCAGAGCGACACGCCTTCGCGGCGGCGTGGCGGAACCAGCCGAAATGGGTCGTCTCGCGCTCGTTGAAGTCGGTCGGCCCCAACGCCAGGCTTGTTGAGGATGATCTTGAGGGCGCGATCCGCGAGCTGAAGGCCGAGCGCGACGGGGAGATCGAAGTTGCTGGCCCGGACTTGGCGCAAAGCCTCACCGAACTTGGCCTGATCGATGAGTATCGAATCTACCTGCACCCCGTCGTGCTCGGTCACGGCAAGCCATATTTCGCCGGACCCCGGCCGCCGCTCCGCCTGATGACCAATGATCGGATTGGCGAGGATGTGATCAGGTTGACCTACGTTCCTGCTTAATCTCGCGACTCGCCGGATGGATCGTTGCCGCGATAACGTCCAATCTTCGGCTGGCGGCCATGCCGGCGGGCAGCGCCTGAGATTTCAGGGCCTCTCGCGGCAGCTATGAAGATTGAGGCGATGCCAGGCGCTTCTATAGAGCGTCACCGTAATTGACGGCTGGAAAGGCGCGCCTCTACGATCTACCGCCCAGGACCTGGAAGGAGGCCCCGATGAGAGGATCTGCGATCACCCGCTGTCGAGCCCTGCTCTGGACCGGCGCTCTCTCGCTGCTGCTGGGCGGGACGGCTCCCGCCCTGGCGCGCGTGGAGCAGCGGTCCGTCCCACAGCTCGCGCCGGCCCACCCGCTCGATCCGCTGAGCAAGGACGAGATCCGGGCCGCGTCCCGGGCGCTGCGGACCATGGATGGCTTTCCCGAGGGCGGCCGCTTCGCCATCCTCACTCTCGACGATCCTGACAAGGAAGAGGTCCTGAGCTTCCGTCCCGGCGCTCCCTTCCACCGGGACGCCTTCGCCGTCGTGCTCGACCGGGCGAAGAACCAGACTTTCGAGGCGGTGGTGGACGTCCGCAGGCTCGAAAGACCGGTGGTCCGCTCCTGGAAGAAGATCCCCGGGGTGCAGCCCCTGGTCCTCGACGAGGAAGGTGCTCTCCTCGACGAGCTCGTCAGGGCCGATCCCAGGTGGACCGCGGCCATCAAGAAGCGCGGCATCGACCCCGACGACGTCCACATCGACTTCTGGGCCGTGGGCGAGGTGCCGCCGCAGTTCCGGGGCCGGCGGCTGCTGCGCGCCCTCTCCTATTTCCAGGGCGAGGCCGACAACTTCTATGGCCAGCCGATCGAAGGCCCGGAGGCCCTGGTGGACCTCAGCGAGGAGAAGGTCGTCGAGTTCCACGACCTCGATCCCGCGCCTCCCCTTCCCCCGAAGGCCCAGGACCTCGACGAGGACTCCATCCGGCAGAAGCTCGGCGCCCTGCGCGAGCCGCCGAAGCCGCTCAGGATCCAACAGCCCCATGGCCCGAGCTTCGAGGTCCATGGCAGCGAGGTGCGCTGGCAGAAGTGGCGGTTCCGCTACCTCATGCACCCGCGCGAGGGGCTCGTGCTCTACCAGGTGGGCTATGAGGATACGCCGGGGCAGGTGAGGTCGGTCCTCTATCGCGGCTCGTTCTCCGAGATGGCGGTGCCCTATGGCGATCCGAGCCGGGGCTGGAACTGGCGCTGCGCCTTCGACGTGGGGGAGTACGGAGTCGGCAAGAGCGCGGGCCCCATCGAGGCCAAGCTCGACGCGCCTGAGAACGCCGTCCTGCTCGACGCCCTCTTCGCCACCGACCAGGGCCGGCCGGTGACGCACCCGGGAGTCATCGGGATCTACGAGCGGGACGGCGGCTTCCTATGGAAACACCTGGAGACGGGCGGTGACGAGCCGTCCAATCAATCCCGCCGGGCGCGGGAGCTGGTGGTCTTCTCCATCGCCACGGTGGGAAACTATGACTATGCGATCAGTTGGATCTTCCGTCAGGACGGAGCGATCGAGGTCGAAGCGGGCCTGAGCGGGATCATGCTCCCGAAAGGGGTTTCGGAGAGCCAGGTCCACGACGCGAACGGGCATCTGGTCTCGCGCCGGGTGGTGGCGCCGCACCACCAGCACATCCTCAATTTCCGCCTGGACTTCGACGTCGACGGCACCGGCAACTCGGTGGCCGAGATGAACACCCGTTCCATGCCCCCGGGGCCGGGCAATCCGGCCGGCACCGCCATGGTCATGGAGGAAACGGTGCTCGCCCGCGAGCAGGATGCCCGGCGCGACCTGAGCCTGGTCGACGCCCGTGCCTGGACGGTGCTCAATCCTTCGAAGCAGAACGGTCTCGGGCACCCTCGCGGCTACATCCTGGTGCCGGGGCCCAACTCGGTCCCCTACGCCCTGCCGGACTCGCTGGCGAGGAAGCGGGCCGGATTCATGGATCACCATGTCTGGGTCACCCACTACCGGCCGCGGGAGCTGTACGCGGGCGGCGACTATCCGAACCAGAGCGAGGGCGGCGACGGGCTGCCGCGGTACGTGGAAGGTAACGAATCGATCACGAATACGGACGTGGTGCTGTGGTACACGATGACCGTCACCCACATTCCGCGTCCGGAAGAGTGGCCGGTCATGCCGACCACCCGCCTCGGTTTCCGGCTGCTCCCCGGGGGCTTTTTCGATCGCAACCCGGGGCTGGACGTGCCGAAGTAGCACGCCCCCTTGGGGCTTGTGATTTGAACAGATCGGACCATCCCTCAACCCAGGGCGATGCCCTGGGCTGAGGGAGCCCGGGCCTTTGGCCCTGAGGACCGGAGGCGCGAAGAGAACCAGAAAGTCCAGGCCCAACGGGCCGTCCTTCCTCAGCCCAGGGCATCGCCCTGGGTTGAGGAATCCAGTCTCCGTCCGAGGAGGCCTGAAGGGCCGCAATAGCTGTACAGCAAGAGAGTGAGGGAATCGTCCCTCCTCCTTCGTTCTCCTGCGGTACGACTTCACCCAACCACTTCCAGAAGGAGTCAAAGACATGCGTAAGAAGATGACATTCCTGGCCCTGGCCCTCGGCATGGCGACCACGGCCCTGATGGCGGGCACCACCTCCGCGGCCACCCAGTGCGAGCTCGACTGCCGGGCCGAGTACGTACAGTGCCAGAGGATCTGCAGCAAGGTCCCCTGCCTGGTTTCGTGCGAGTTCAACCTCAACCGCTGTCTCAACAACTGCGGCTCAGAGATGTAGTCAACGCCGAACCGGGTGGCCGGGGCTCCCGGCCACCCGCTCAGCCACGGATGTCGGGGCTCAGGTAGCGCTCCAGCCGGCCTTCCCCATCGAAATCCCCCGCCGCACGCTCCACGGCTTCGCGGTCGAGCGGTGCCAGGAGCGGGACTTCCGCGATCACTTCGATTTCCCCGAAGCCTTCGACCGCCCGCCGGCTCTCGGCGTCCGGAGAGCCGTTGAGCACAACTCCGACCGGCTCCAGGCCACGCGAGCGCAGGGCCTCCAGGGTGAGCAGGGTGTGGTTCAGGGAGCTCAGAGCGGAGGGGGCCACCACCAGGCAGGGCAGCGCCAGGTCCACCAGCAGATCGCCGAAAAGGGGGCCGGCATCGCTCAGCGGTGCGAGCAGGCCGTCGACCGTATCCACGAGCCATTGCCGGCCGTCCCGCGATCCGGTCTCGAATTCGAGCCGCAGACGGCGGGGATCGATTCGCCGGCTCTCCATCCGCGCCGCGACGTGGAGGGCCACGGGCTCCAGGAACAGGTAGGCCTCGGGCACGATCTCGCAGCAGTGGCCGGAGAGTCGCTCGACCGTCTCCGCGTCCCGTCCTTCGACGGCGCCGATTTCCACCGGTTTCCAGTAGACCAGGGGGAGCTGGCGGCCGTAGCGGGCCAGCAGGACGGCGCTGATCACGGTCTTGCCCACGCCGGGGCCGGTACCTACGATGGCCAGACTCAAATCGCTTCCTCCTTCATACGCCTCTCTCGATCGCCCGGCGGGCGATGCGGTCCACGAGCCCGGGGGCCACGAGCTTGAGCCACAGGCCGACGCGCCCGCGGCCGGTCATCACCAGCTCACGGCGGCGGCGGGCGGCGGCGTCCAGGATCAGCCGGGCGCAGGTTTCGACGCGCATCACCTCGGCCTCGCGCACCGGGCTGGTGCCCAGGGGCCGGCCGTCGCCGCCGAGGGCACGCTCGCGGATGCCGGTGGCCACGAATCCAGGATAGACCATGGTGACGGTGACGCCGGAGCCCGCCAGCTCGATGCGCAGGGAGTCGAAGAAGCCCGCCATGGCGTGCTTGCTCGCGGCGTAGCCGCTGCGGGTGGGCACGCCGGTCTTGCCCGTCAGGCTCGACACTCCCACGATGCGGCCGCGGGTGCGCTTGAGGTGCGGCAGCGCGTGCCAGGTGCAGTAGACGCTGCCGAGATAGTTCACCTGCATCAGCCGCTCGAAGATCGAGAGGTCCTCGACCTCGTCGAAACGGGCCCACATGCCGATGCCGGCGTTGTTGATCAGCCCGTCGATGCGGCCGAAGGCTTCCACGGCGCGGGCCATGAGGGCGGCGCAGTCCGCTTCCTGCGTGACGTCGGCGGGCACGGCCTCGGCCCGGCCGCCGAGGGCTCGGCACTCCTCCGCCACCCGGGAGAGCTCGGCGCCGTCGCGGGCGGCGAGGACGAGCCGCGCCCCCGCGGCCGCGAGCTGATGGGCCATCTCGCGGCCGATCCCCTGGGAGGCACCGGTGAGGACGACGGCGGCGTCCCGGAACGCCTCCATGATGACTATCCCCAACCCTCCCGCTCGCGCAGGGAGGTGATGTGGGCCACGTGGTGGCGGCCGTGCCAGGCGTACAGGCCGAGCATCTGGTCGAGGGTGAGGAGCCCCTTCTCCGGATGCTGGAGGGTGCGGGCGAAGTCGGCGGCGTCCATGGCGCGCAGCAGGATCACCCAGCGCTGGTGCAGGGCCGTCAGCAGGGTGAGGGAGACCTCGGGCACCGTGCGACCGGTGTCGGGCAGGGCCGCCCAGAGGGCCTCGGCGTAGGGCTTGATGGTGGGCGTATCCTCGGTCAGGGCCAGCTTGAAGCGCACGTAGGCGTTGAGGTGGCTGTCCGGGACGTGGTGGAGCACCTGCCGGACGGTCCAGCCGCCGGGCCGGTAGGGGGTGTCGAGCTGCTGGTGATTCAGACCGTGGACGGCGGCGCGCAGCCGCTCGGGGGTCTCGGCGATCTGCTCGATGAGCTCCAGGCGCCGCTCCTCGCTGAGCGGGCCTTCCGCCTGCAACTGGCCGACGGGATACCGCAGGTCTTCGGTCATCGGTCTCTCCTCCGCTCCTCCATGGTCCGAGGAGCATAGCAGCGCCGGAGCAGGCTGGCACACCGATTGCGGTCACTTCCGCCGGAAGAAGGGAGGAGGTCTGCAATGGAGAGAAATATCGGTACCCTCGAACGCTGGATTTCAACCCTGGGCGGCGGCGCGCTGCTCGCCTGGGGTCTGGGGCGCGATCCCCGCAGGTCGCCGCTGGCCGGGGCCCTGGCCCTCGGCGGGGCGGCTCTTCTCGCCCGCGGCGTCACCGCCCACTGCCCGGTCTATGGCGCGCTGGGGAAGAGCACGGCACGCCCGGCGGAGGAAGGGGACAAGGCGTTCCGCGGCAAGTGGCCCCTGCCGGAAGGAGCGCGGTTCGCCCGCTCGGGACGGGCGAGACGGGACCCGGTGGAGGAAGCGTCCGAGCACTCCTTCCCCGCCAGCGATCCCCCCTCGTTCACCCCGTCGCAGGTCGGGTGAGCGGCGGCAGGCCGGAGGGCGGCCGGAGATTTCAAGACCAACGCTTGAGAAATCTCTACGTCTTGACTATGATAGGGCGCAATTTCACCCCTGTTGTGTCCTGGGCCGTCGCCCTCCGAGGAGGACCGTCGCGATGTCGATGTACATGGAAAATCAGTGTGGTCGTCAGAGCACCAGTCTGGAGTTGCCGGACATCGTCCATATGAAGCTGGTGGGCGACGTCACTATCGAGGAGTGCCGGCAGCTCAACGAGGCGCATCTCGAGTACGCCAAGCACGTCAGCTACTTCTTCTACTGGATCGACATGACCGAGTTGGAGGACCTCCCGGCCGCCGTGCGCCGCGAAGCCTCGGCCACGGTCAAGCTCCTCCCGTTGCGCGGGACGGTGGTGTTCAACGCCCCGCTCCGCGCCCGGGTGCTGGCCAAGCTGCTCCTCACCGCCGCCAACCTGTTCCGCTCGGGCCCCGAGAAGAACCCGGTGGTGTTCGCGGAGAACGAGCAGGAGGCCCACGCCTTCTTCTCGAAGTGGCGGCAGCAGATCTCCGCTGAAGCGGCGTAGGGCGTCGAGCAGAGCTCCTGTTTCCCAGGGTAGGGGTGGAGCTTGCCTCCACCCGGGCGGAGGCAAGCTCCGCCCCTACCCTGGAAATTCGGGCGCAGTACGCTGCGCCCTTGCATGCAGTCCCCTGCACTTTCCCTTTAGCCCCTCACGGCTTCGCCTGGGTCACCGAGAAGAGCTGGTTGCCGATGATGATGGACCCGCCGCGGGCCTTGGTGGAGGTGTTGGCCGTCACCGAGTAGGTCACGGTGCCGTTGCCGCTGCCGCTCGCTCCCGAGACGATGGTGATCCAGCTCGAGTTGCTGGTCGCGTTCCAGGTGCAGGGGGTGGCCACGGCGACGCTGTAGGTGCCCGCGCCGCTGGGGATCGACGCGCTCGCCGGCGTGAAGGTGAAGCTACAGGACGCGGCGTTCTGGGACACGGAGAACAACTGGCCGCCGATCGTCAGGTGACCCACGCGAGCCACGCCGGTGTTGGCGGCCACCGAGAAGCTCACGGCGCCGCTGCCGCTCCCCGGGCTGCCGGCGGTCACCGTCAGCCAGGGCACGTCGCTGCTTGCCGCCCAGGCACAGCCCGCCCCGGTCGTCACCCCCACCGAGCCGGAGCCGCCTCCCGCCACGATGGTGGTACCCGTGGGAGAGAGAGAGTAGGTGCAGCCCGGCGGCGGCGGCGCGGCCTGGCTGACCGTGAACGTCTGGCCGGCGATGGTGATGGAGCCGTTGCGGGCCGACCCGGTGTTGGCCGCCACCGAGTAGCTCACGGTGCCGTTGCCGGTCCCCGAGGCGCCGGAGGTGACGGTGATCCAGCCGGCGTTGCTCACCGCCGTCCACGCGCAGGTCGAAGGCGTCGTGGTCACCGCCACGCTGCCCGTGCCGCCAGGATCGGAGAACGACTGGCTGGTGGGCGCGATGGAATAGGTGCAGGTCGGTGGGGGTGGCGGCGGCGGCGTCGAGCCGTCGCAGGGAGTGCCGGTGTGCCGGCAGGTCAGGGACGGCGTATCGCAGGAGTCGGCGGTGGTGGCGCAGCGGTCGTCGCAACTGTAGCAGGTGGCCGGCAGCACCCCGTCGTAGTAGAAGGTGACGTCCTCCTCGCCCGGACCGGCCGGCGGCAGGTCGCGCAGGGTCATGCGGTTCAGGAGGTCGTACTGCAGGCTGATGGTCTGGGCCTTGGCGTCGGTCTGCGAGGTCAGGTTGCCGTTGTCGTCGTATTGATAGGTCCAGCTCTTGCCGGCGAAGCCGCCCATGTCGGGATCGCTCAAGGTGAGCTTGCGGCCCAGGCCGTCGTAGGTCATGGTGGAGGTGTTGCCCGCCGGATCGGCGAGCGTCAGCAGCCGGCCGGCGGCATCGTAGGTCATGCTGGTGTCGCACCAGCCGCCCGGGCAGCCGGACCACTGGCTGGAGGTCTTGAGGACCTGGCCGAGCGCGTTGGTGGTGATCCTGGTCTGGAAGCCGCGGGCGTTGGTGGTGGTGGCCACCCAGAGCGTTCCCGAGCCGCCGTACTGCGTGGTGACGGCGGAAAGGCCCGGCGGGGTCGCCGAGGTCGTCCGGCCGAGCGCGTCGTAGAGCGATACGGTCATCCGGTCGGTGCAGGAGGCGGTGACCGCGTTGCTGGCCGCCGCGAAGCAGGGGACGTGACTGCGGAAGACCCGGTTCAGGCCATCGTACTCCACGGTGTTGACGGCCTCGGCGAAGCCGTTCGAGGTCGCGGGATCGACTTCGGAGCGCGTCTGCACGGTGCGCCCGAGGCCGTCGAGGAAGGTCTTGACGTAGAGGCCGTCCGCGCTGCCGTCCTTGGTGTGGGCGACGTCGCGCTGATTGGCGAGGCTGGTCACCGCGACGCCGCCGGTGTTGTCGTTCGACCCGAGCCTGTAGTACTCGAACCACTTCGTGGGCGTCGCGTCCCCTGGCCCCGTGACGGAGGTCGTGCGGCCCAGCCGGTCATAGGACGTACGGGTGATCTGGCCGTTGGGATCGGTGAGGGTCACCGTCTGTCCGCTCCAGCAGTCCCTCACCACGGTGGCGACATGGCCCATCGCGTTGGTGGTGGTCACCGTGTCCAGGGGATCGGTGGCGCACTCGGCGAAGTCGCCCGCCGGATGCGAGGTGGTGGTCTGGCCGCCGCGGGCGTCCGTGGTCTGGCGCGATTCACCGGTGTCGAAGTAGCGCTGGGTGGTGACCACGTCGCCGCTGGGGACCTTGGGCAGCTTGTAGGCGGTGGTGGTGGTGACGTTGCCCCGCGCCGCTCCCGGATCTTCCAGGTTGGGCGCGCCGGTGGCCATCAGGGGAAACTGGTCGTAGGCGTACCGGCTCCGCGTCACCGCTCCTCCCCCACCCTGGCGGACGACCTGGGTGTCCGGCAGCCGGATCAGGTTCTTCGCCACGTAGGCCGGGTCCGTCACCCAGGTGGTCTCCTCGCGGCGCAGGGCCGTGCCCAGGGCGTCGAGCGTCACTTTCGACGTCACGTTGCCGAAGGTGCGGAGCTGGCCGTTGACATTGGCCGGGATGTCGCTCACGCCGTAGGTGAAGGTCTCCGTCCACTGCACGCCGTCGCGGACGTGGATCACCTTGGTGGGACGGGTGTCGTAGATGTTGCCGCTCACCGTCGACGGGATGAGCGAGAAGGGCGTATTCGGCGCCTCCCAGTCCAGGTACATGGTGCCGATGGGCGTCGAGGCGTCGCCGATCGAGCCCGTGTTGCCGTAGTAGGTGCCCTCGATCAGAGTCGTCGGGCTCCAGACCTCCTCGGCGATGATGCGCCCGTCGATGGCCGTCGGGGGTGAGCCGATGTTGAAGCCCTGGGGCGCGGCGTTGCCCTGGCAGATCCCCGTCTTGCGCAGGGTGCCGTCCGGCCGGGTGGTGTGGATCCACTGCACGATGTAGCAGGAGTGGGGTCCGCCGTGGTCCGGATCTGGACCTCCTGGGCGTGATCGATGCTGGTGACCTGGGGCGGCGCCGTGGGCGACGGGGTGACGGTGGTGCTCACCAGGCGGCGCTTGAGGATGAACTTCATCTTGTCAGGACAGCGGTCGCTGAAGTGGGCGGCCCCCAGGCCGTCGATGTAGTTCAGATAGGGCGGCCGGAAGAAGGTGGAGTTGTGATCGCCATATTGGTAGACGGTGACGGCGCCGTCGGGCGCGTTGACCTGGGTGAGGTTGCCCCAGGGGCCGTAGCCGAACTGATAGGCGCGGCCGTCCGGCAGCGCCAGCCGCGTCAGGGTGTTGAACGTCTGGCTGGGACAGGCGACGGGATTCCAGTTGGAGACGCAGTTGACCTCGGGGAAGTCGTTGTTGGGCGACGCCCAGTTGAAATCCTGCCAGGTGAGCGTCCAGGTGAGTGGCGCGCCGTTGAATCCCGACTGGGAGATGGCAGTGACGTTGCCATAGAACCCGCTGCGCGTATAGGACGTGCGCCGGCCGCGGGAGTCCACCACGCCCGACACCCAGCCGGTCTGCGGGTCGTATTCGTAGCGGGTGCGGTTGCCGTTGCGGTCCACCACGCGGTCGGTCGTCCAGTAGGCCTCCTTGCTGAAGGCCGAGGCGCTGAAGCCGCCGGTGTAGAGAGACTGGTGATGGGCGTAGAAGGGGATCGCGGCCGACGGCCCGAACGGCGGCAGGATGACCTGCGGCCAGTCGGTCCCCTTGTGGCCCATCACCTCGGTGGAGCCGTCAGGGAAGCGCAGGACGGGCGCGCTCCCGTTCGACATGTCGAGGGCCACCTGACCCTGGGTGGACCAGTACTGGGCGCCGCGGGGACAGGGGGCCGGATAGCGGGCGCCGCCGAAGAAGCCGGTGCCGCAGTCCTTGGGATCCTGGGAATTGTCCACCCGGAAGAGGCACATCTCGTCGTCGACGCCCCGCTTGGTGAAGGTGTAGTCGCCGCGGGCGCCCACGTAGCGATAGCGCAGGGTGGTCGTGCAATCCACGAACTGCCGGGGCTCGGGCGTCACGGTGACGTCGGCGTCGACGAATTCCAGCATGCGGATGAGCAGCCCGCCGGGCTCGAAGCTCCAGGCGCCTCCCCACGTGGTGAGCGTGCGGTTGAACTCCGACCCGACGGGGAAGACGGGCGGGTTGACCGTGGTGTCGGCGAGGTTGAGGATCTGGTTGCCCTCATAGGAGCCGAAAGGCACGTCCAGACTGGCGCCGTAGGTGTTGGAGCAGCTCCGCTCCTTGGTGCCGCCGGTGCCGGTGCCCAGTTGCAGCTCGAACCAGGGGAGCTGGGCCGAGAGCTGCTCGGCGAAGCCCGGCAGCAGGCCGCCGTTGGCGAGGCGGGCCCAGTCCTCCTGGCCGTCGATGATGGCGTTGTTGAGCTCCCGCCCGAAGTCGTCGACCTTGTTGCTCAGCTCCTTCATCTCGCGGTCCCACTGGGCGAGGCTGTCGGCCAGGTTGTCGCCGCTGCCGGCGGTCTCCTGGGCCCACCCCGCCGTGACCGTCGTCAGCGCCAGACAGAAGAAGAGGGGCAGGATGAAGAAAGAAACCTTTTTTCCGTTCATGTCTCGACCTCGGCTCAGAAGTGGAAGCGTGGTGGGACCAGAGTGTTGCCGACCTGGGTGTAGCCGTTGTGCTCCAGGATCAGGATCTCGCGCGAGGTGACGGTCCAGCGGAGCTTCACCGGGTCCCAGAGGGTTTCGTAGGTGCGGGGGGACAGCAGGTTGACCTGGGCCCGCTCTTCGATGATGTTCCAGACCCAGCGGTCGTTTTTCACCATCGTCCAGTTCGGGATGTTCAGGGTGCGCTCGCCGGGCAGGCTCAGGGATTCGATCGCCGCCTGACGGCCCACGTTGTAGACGTTGCCGCCGTTGCGCAGACCGAAGATCTGCGTCTCGGGCAGGGCGCCGCCCGGCATCGCGATGCGGCCGGCCACCACGGAGCCGACCACGCCGCCCGCGAACGCCGTCTTCGGATTGGCTTCCGCGGCCTCGCGCAAAACCTTCATGTTGTGGGTCTCGATACCGAGAGCCATGGCGAAGAGGTCGTGAGGCGAGGTCAGGGCCTGCAGGAAGCCGGCGAAGAAGGAGGCCGGCTTGGTGTAGGGCTTGACGGCGGTGAAGGTGCCGTTGTTGTGGAGGGTCGTGCGCTGCCCGATGTCGTCGGTGTAGGTGTAGCCCTCGGGTACCACCTCCCAGTACTTGCCCAGCTTCGTCCGGTTGGGGAAGAAGCGGTAGTGGTAGGCGGAGACGTTGTCCCAATACCGGCCCCAGACCCCTTCCCGTGACTGGCGTCCGCCGGGATCGTTGAAACGCAGCGGGTTGCCGTCCACGTAGGTGTAGCGATTCGGGCCGTCCGCGACGGAGCTGTCGGGGGAGAGCCAGCGGCCGGTCCCCGGGTCGTAGAGCCGCGCGCCGTAGTCGTAGAAACCGGTCGACTCCTTTTCCTTGAAGTTGAACTGATAGCGCGGCGTGAAGCTGCCGCCGGCCACGCCGCGATCGGCGCCGTAGGGCATGTAGGCGATGCGATGGATCACGGCCTGCGACGCGTCGGTCACCACCGTCGAGCTGCCGAGCTGGTCGCCGTGGTAGAACTTGAGGCTGCCGTCCGGCGAGCGCTCGGCGAAGGAACCGAAGAATTTGCGCGGCGTGCCGTTCTCCAGCAGCAGCGAGGGCAGGTAGAGCGTCGTGGTGCCGCCCTCGACTTTCTTCCACAGCTCCTGGCCGAGGAAGGACTTGCGGTTCTGCGTCGCTCCACCCAGGCTCGCCTGGATGGCCATGTTCTCGGCGCTCCAGGTGAGGGCGAGGCCCGCCGAGGTCGCGGCTACGTTGCCGTTGAAATCATACGTATAGGTCGTTCCCCCGGCCGCGGCGAGCGCGTGCGGGCCGCGGCCGGCGCCGCCGTAGGTCTGGGTGGCCCCTTCCTTGTTGATCAGGTTTCCGAGGCTGTCATATTGATAGGAGAAGACGCTGCCGCTGGTCATCGACGTCAGCCGGTCGAGCGAGTCATAAGCGTAGGTCGCCGAGAACGACGGCACGACGCCGTCACTCACGCCGGTGACGTTGCCGTTGGCGTCGAAGCCGTAGAGATAGTCCTGGATCAGCCCGGCGCCGCTCGTCGTCTGCATGCGGTTGAGGCGCAGGTCCGTGGTGTCGTTGTAGGTGCGGGTGCTCGCGGCGCCGTTGCCATAGACGATGAGGACGCTCTGGCCACGGGCGTTGCGGCGGATGTCGCGCACCACGTCCTGAGGCGTGAAGGTCCCGGGGCGGGTGGAGACGATGGTCCGCTGGGCGCCGGAGGCGTCGTAGCCGTAGGCCGTGAGCTCGCCATCCGGGAACGTCTGGGTGCGCGCCACGGTGCCGGGGCCGGCCGTGCCGCTCCCCTGTGGATAACCGAAAGTGGTGGCGTAGAGGTAGACGCCGCCGTCGAGCCGGTGCTCCGTGCGCGCGGCCCGCCCCAGAGGGTCGTACTCGAAGAAGCGGCGCGCCCTGCCATCGCCGGTCGAAGTCAACCGGCCGATCGCGTTGGCGGAGGTGTTGACGGAGAGAGGCTGTCCCCATGAGGGCAGCGGTACCGTCAGAGCAAAGGCGCAGAGCAGGCTCCACCTGCGGAATGGAATTCCTTTCATGGTCTCCCCTTCCAGAGAAAGTCCCGTTGGCGGCTGGAATCGCCACCTCGGGTCTGATGAGTCTTGAAGGAACGATGGGCCGGGACCGCGCGTATTACCATCGGCAGGAAAATCAACGAAAGGACGGGTCTCCATGCGATCGACAGCCCTCCGTCTGTTCCTCTTTGTGCTCCTGCTCCTCACACCCCTCGCGAGAGCGGCGGAGACAGCGGCCCAGGTCGCCACCTTTTCCGAGGCGCTCGCCGAAGGTCAGCGCCGGCTCGACGCGGAAGACGGGAAAGGGGCGCGCGGCTTCTTCGAGCGCGCCCTGGAGCTGGCCCGCACAGCGGGGGATGACGAGGGCATCGCGGCCGCGCTGATCGGTCTCGGCAACACCTACAGCGTTCAGGAGGGTGACAAGGCGCTGGAGATGTACCAGCAGGCTCTCGTCACCGCGCCGCAGTCGGCGGCGGCGCGGGGCCGCATCGCCTACATACACGGCGTTCGCGCCGCCGGCCGCAACGACCTCGCCGCGTCAGACGAGCAGTTCGCGATCACGGTCGCCGCCGCCCGGGAGCTCGGCGACCGCCGACTGGAGTCGAAGGCGCTCCTGGCCCGGGGCAACATAGCCCTGCGCCGCGACGACATGCTCGCGGCCTGGGACCTCTACTCGACCGCCCTGCCGCTGGCCGTCGAGACCGGGGCCCGTTCCGTCGTCATGCTGATCGAGCGTGGCCTCGGCGACGTCGAGGAGGCGCGGGGGCACAACGCCGAGGCGCTAACGCACTTCGAGAAGAGCCTGGTCCTGGCCCGCGAGGCCCACAACTCGGGGATCGTCGAAGGAGTCCTCAACTCGCTCGGGACCCTGTACCTGGAGTGGGCCGACTACGGCAAGGCCCTGCAGTACTTCCAGGAGGCGCTCCACACCGAGACCGACGACCCCTCCGAGGTCGCCTACACGTTCAACAACCTGGGCTACGCCTATGGCAGTCAGGGGAATGGCGACCTCGCGCTGTTCTATTTTCGCAAGGCTCTCCCCATCCTGGAAAAGCTGGGGGACGACTACGGCGTCATGCGCGTGCTCAACAACCTGGGGGAGGGCCAGCAGAGCGCGGGGAACCATGAGAGCGCGATCCAATACTTCACCCGCGCCCGGCGTCTCGCCCAGAAGGCCGGTGACAAGAAGGGCGAGGCGGGCCACTGGCACAACCTCGGCAAAGTCTATGAATCCCAAAAGCGCTACGACCTGGCGACCGCCGCCTATCGCAAGAGCCTGGAGCTGGACGAGAGCTCGGGGGACCGCAACCAGTTCGGCCAGGCGCTCAGCGGGCTGGCGCGCGTCCATCTGGCGCGCAAACAGTATGAAAAGGCCGTCGAGATGGCGGACCGGGCCGCCCGGGCCGCCGATGAAACGGGCAGCCAGGAGATCTTCTGGCAGGCCCGCTCTCTCGCCGGAAAGGCGCTCCACGCTCTCCACCGCGACGAGGAAGCCCGCGACGCCTATGCCGAGGCCATTGCCACGGTCGAGCAGGTGCGCAGCCGGATCGCGGGCGGAGAGGTCAGCCGCGAAGCGTTCTTCGAAGGTCACCTGGAACCCTATCTGCGGATGGTCGAGCTGCTGGCGGACCGGGGCGAGGCGGCCGCGGCCCTCGCCCAGGCGGACCGGGCCAAGGGGCGCACCCTGGTGGAGATCCTCCGCTCCGGCCGCACGGCTCTCGACGCGCAGTTGACCTCGGAGGAGCGCGCCGCCGAGTCGCGGCTGCGCGAACGGCTCACGGCCCTCAACAGCGAGATCTTCGCGGCGCGCTCCCGCACCTCCGCCGATCCTGCTGCGCTGGCCGGCCTCGAGCAGCGCCGGCAGCAGGCCCGGCTGGATCTCGAAGCCTTCAGCACCAATCTCTACGCGGCCCGGCCCGAGCTGCGCACGCAGCGCGCGGATTTTCCCGAGTGGAGCCTCGACGCCGCCCGCGGTCTGCTGGCGGACGGGAGCAAGGCACTGATCGAGTACGCGGTCCAGGAGAAGGAGACACTCCTCTTCGTGGTGACGGCGGGTCCGGCCGACGGGGGAGCCTCCCCCACCGTGCGCCTGCACCGCCTGCCCATCGGCCGCAAGGAGCTGGCCCGCCAGGTGGAGGCGTTCCGCAAGCAGCTCGGGAACCGGGACCTCGACTTCCGCGCTCCGGCCCGGCGCCTCTACGACCTCCTGCTCGGCCCGGCCGCAGCCGAGATCCGGGGGAAACGAACACTGTGCATCGTTCCCAACGGTCCGCTCTGGGACCTCCCCTTCCAGGCGCTCCAGCCGAACGCCACCGAGACGCTGCTGGACCGCCATGCCCTCTACTACGCACCGTCCCTGGCTTTCCTCGCCGAGCTGGCCGCCCGGCGCGCCCCTCGCCCGGCGGCTCCGGCTCCGCCATCGCTCTTAGCCGTGGGCAACCCCGCGCTGAAAACCGGAGCCGTGGCATCGGCCGACTCCCGGCGTGGCCTGACAGGGCTCGCACCGCTCCCCGACGCGGAACGGGAGGTGAAAGACCTGGCCCGGCTCTACGGCTCCGAGCGGAGCGCCGTGTACATCTCGAAGCAGGCCTCGGAGCGGACGGTGAAGAGCGAGGCCGGCCATTTCCGCGTGCTCCACTTCGCCACCCACGCCCTGCTCGACGATCACAACCCTCTCTACTCCAGCCTGGTGCTCTCTCCCGCCGGCCCGAACGACGGCGAGGACGGCCTGCTCGAAGCCTGGGAGATCCTGGACCTCCATCTCGACGCCGACCTGGTGGTGCTCTCCGCCTGCCAGACCGCCCGCGGCCGGCTGCGATCCGGCGAGGGGATGATCGGCATGAGCTGGGCCCTCGCCGCCGCCGGCAGCCCCGCCACCCTGGCCAGCCAGTGGGAGGTGGACTCCGCCAGCACGGGCCAGCTCATGGTGGAGTTCCACCGCGGCTGGCTCGCGGGGGAGAGCAAGGCCGAGGCGCTGCGCCGGGCCGCCCTCGCCGTGCGCAAGCAGGCGCGGTATAAGCACCCCTTCTACTGGGCGGGATTCGTGCTGGTGGGGCGGGGGGAGTAGAGTAGAGCACGGACTGACACGGACGAACACAGACTTGCACGGACACGAAGAAAACCCCCGAGACCGGGCTCTTCTTGTCTCGGTGTCCGTGCTCGTCCGTGTCAGTCCGTGCTCGTCCGTGTTCTTCCTTCGCCCCCGCCTAGTACTCCGTCCGCCAGGCCTGCACACTCTCGAGCAGCTTGCGGGCGCCCTCGGAATCAGGGTCTTCCTGCACGGCGGCGCCCAGCTCCCGCTCGGCGTCGTCGGCCAGGCCGGCCCGGGCATAGATCACCCCCCGCGCCAAGTGGGACGACCCGGCCGTGAGGGCCTCGCTCCGCACCGCCGCCGCCTGCTTCTCCTCCAGCACCCGGAAGAGCGCCTGCGGCGAGGTCGGGGCCGGAGCCGTCACCTCCTTGCCGCGGCTGTGGGCCTTGATCTGCCAGGCGTAGACGTCCCCGGCCCGCAACGGCCGGGCCGGGACCCACTCCGTCCCCGTCCCCGGCAGGGAGCCGCTGTCCGCCACGGGATTGAAATCGGGATCGAACACCCTCACCCGGTAGGATTCCGCGCCCGGCAGCGGCGACCAGCGGAACGTGGGCCGGCCGTCGAGCACGACCGTGGCGAGCGGCGAGAGCGGCGCGAAGCGGGACGCAGCGGCGACGCCGCGCAGCACCGCTCCGGTCCCCCGCAGCTCCGCGACCTCCACCGGCCGTTCGAGCCGCCCGTCGCGGAGCGCCGCGGCCACCGTTGCGCGCAGACCTGCCGGCAGCGCCTCCAGCCCGGCGACCGGAGCCGGGGCCGGCTGGCCGCTGCGCAGGGTCCGCACCTCGGTGCGCAACGATTCCACCTCGCGGCGCAGGGGCAGGGTGGCGAGCCACGCCAGCAGGCCGGCGACGAGGAGCAGCCCCGCCGCCCAGAGCACTATGGAGAGAGGACGCAGCGCGTCGCGCGCCGGCCGTATCCGGCCCTCCCTGCTCTCGTCCACCAGGGCTCCCAGATCGATCCCCACCGCCGCTCCGTCTTCCCGGGACAGGTCGTCCCAGACCTGGAGGGCCCCCGAGAGCGGCTCGCCGGCCGCCAGGCGGAGGCGGCAGTCCGGGCACTGGGCGATGTGGTCGTCCACGGCGAGCAGCTCCGCCGCCGGCAACGTGCGACGCCGGTACTCTTCGATCTGGCGTTGGGAGAGGTGGACGGACATGGTCATGATCGGGTCAAGGTTCTAACGGGCTCGCATCCGGCGTGCCAGGCGCTCGCGGGCGGACTTGCGCAGGTTGATCACCTGCTGCCGCGTGACTCCGAGCAACCCGGCGACCTCGGCGTCCTCGAACGGCAGGCGATTCCAGATGGCGGCAAGGTCCTCCGCGGACATGCCGAGAGTGCGAGCGATTTCCCGCATGCTAGCAATTCCCAGCAAGGGCAGCAACATCAACGCGTTCCCCCGTTGCGCATCGCGCAGATTGAGCAGCAGCGCCGCGGCCTGCCGCGCGGGAAGCCGCCGGATCTCCTCCCAGAGGAGCGCGATGTGGCCGCGCTGCTGCAGAGTCGCGGCCGCGTCGGGCGCCGGATCGGGGAGCCCGAGGAGGGGATCGTCCCCTTGGTCCTCGTCCTCCCGCCGCCGGCTCCGTTCGGGCTCCCGCCGGCGCCCCTGCTCGGCGAGGGCATTGTAGGTCGCGACCGCCACGTAGCCGCGGAAGTCGCGGATCCCCTCCTCCGCCGGCTCACGCCGCAGCCGCCGCAGCCGCTCGACGAGATGGAGGACGACCTCCCCTTCCAGATCGCCCCTGTCTCCCCGATCGCCCCTATCGCCAATACCGCCGGCGCCGAACCGGCCCATCCGGCGGCGCAGGATGCCCTGGATCACGGGCCGGGCATGGCGGGTGAGCAAGTGTCCGAGAGCCTCTTCGGCCTCCCGTTCCGAGGCGCGCAGGAAGGGGACCACCAGCGGATCGACCCGCTGCGTCTCCGTATCGCTCAGCAACCTCATCAATCCTCTCTACGCAGGATCTCTCCCCGCGTTTCAGGCCCTCTGGACAGGAGTGCGGCGAAACCGGCAGACCGGGGCGACGGCCGGGCACCGTCTTGATTTACGCCCATATTACGCCTACTCTTACGCCGATGGGAAGAATCGGCGGGAAGACGTCCGCGCCCCCTCCCTACGCCGAGCTGCACGCCGCCTCGGCCTTCTCCTTCCTCGACGGCGCCTCGCTGCCCGAGGATCTGGTGGATCGGGCCGCGGCCCTGGAGCTGCCGGCCGTGGCCCTGGTGGACGCCAACGGCGTCTACGCCGCGCCGCGCTTCCACAAAGCGGCGAAGGAAGCGGGGATCAAGGCCCTCGTGGGCGCCGAGGTGACGCTGGAGGACGAGCCCAGCCTCTTCCAGCAGCGGGCGCGTCTCGGTCCCCTGGGCCTCGTGCCCGATCCCAAACCCGGAGTCGAGCCGCGAGGGGTCGACACCCAGGCCCGCCTCACCCTGCTCGCCGCCAACCAGGCCGGCTACCGCAACCTCTGCCGCTTGGCGACCGCCGCCGCCCGCGGCCGGCCCAAGGGAGAAGCGAGGGTCTCCTGGGACCTCCTGGCCGAGCACGCCGGGGGCCTCCACTGCCTGACGGGCGGCGACGAAGGCCCCGTGGCCCGCGAGATCGCCGAAGGTGGGATCGATCCCGCCCGCCGCCTGCTGGAGCGCCTCGGCCATCTCTTCCCCGGCCGTCTGCACGTCGAGCTCCAGCGCCATCGCCTGCGCGAGGAAGAGCATCGCAACCAGGCCCTCGTGGATCTCGCCCGCCGCCTTCGCCTCCCCCTGGTCGCCACCAACGGCGTGCGTTACGCCCGCCCCGAGGACAAGCCCCTTCACGACGTGCTCACGGCCATCCGCCACCACGCCACCCTCGACACCGCGGGCCGGCTCCTCGCCTCGCACCGCGAGCGGCACTTCAAGAGCGGCGCCGAGATGACCCGCCTTTTCGCCGACCTCCCCGAGGCCCTGGCCGGCAGTGCCCGTCTCGCCGGGGAGCTCGACTTCACCCTGGACAACCTTGGCTACCGCTTCCCCGACTATCCCCTCCCTCCGGGTGAGACGCCGGCTTCCTACCTGCGCCATGCCACCTGGAACGGTGCCAAGGCCCGCTTCCGGCCCCTCACGGCCAAGGCCCAGGCCCAGATCCAGAAAGAGCTGGACCTGATCGAGAAGCTCAACCTCGCCGGCTACTTCCTCATCGTCTGGGACATCGTCAACTTCTGCCTGCGCGAGAAGATCCTGGCCCAGGGCCGGGGCTCGGCCGCCAACAGCGCCGTCTGCTACGCCCTCTCGATCACCGCCGTCGATCCCGTGAAGATGGAGCTCCTCTTCGAGCGCTTCCTCTCCGAAGAAAGGGGCGAGTGGCCCGACATCGACCTCGACCTCCCTTCCGGGGACCAGCGCGAGCGGGTCATCCAATATGTCTACCAGCGCTACGGCCCCCACGGCGCGGCCATGACGGCCACCGTCATCACGTACCGCGACCGCTCCGCCACCCGCGAGGTGGCCAAGGTCTTCGGCTATTCAGAAGAACAGGTGGACAAGCTCGCCAAACAGCTCGGCAACTTCAGCTACGACATCCACAGCGGCGACAAGAAGTCGCTCACCGCCGAAGTGGCCGCCGCGGGCTTCGATCCCCAGGAGCCGCGCCTCGTCCACTTCATGGATCTGTGGACCCGCATCCACAACCTCCCCCGGCACCTGGGCCAGCACACGGGAGGCATGGTGATCGCCGCCGGCCGGCTTGACGAGGTGGTCCCCCTGGAGCCCGCCTCCATGCCCGGCCGGGTGGTGATCCAGTGGGACAAGGACGACTGCGCCGACCTCGGGATCATCAAGGTGGACCTGCTGGGCCTGGGGATGCTCGCGGCGCTCGAAGAGATGGTGCCCACCATCAAGAAATACGAGGGAATCCACGTGGACCTCGCCCACCTGCCGCCGGACGACCCCAAGGTCTTCCGCATGCTCCAGGTGGCGGACACGGTGGGCTGCTTCCAGATCGAGAGCCGCGCCCAGATGGCCTCCCTCCCCCGCAACCATCCCACGCGGTTCTACGACATCGTCATCCAGGTGGGGATCATCCGCCCCGGCCCCATCGCGGGGAACCTGGCGAACCCCTACTTCGAGCGGCGCAACGGCCGACAGCCCGTGGTCTATCACCACCCGAGCCTCGAGCCCATCCTCAAGCGGACGCTCGGCGTGCCCATCTTCCAGGAGCAGCTCCTGCGGGTCGCCATGGTGGCGGCGGGCTTCACCGGCGGCGAAGCCGAAGAGCTGCGGCGGGCCATGGGATCGAAACGCTCGGTCGAGCGGATGAACGCCATCGTGGAGAAGCTGCGCCGCGGGATGACCGAGCGGGGGATCACCGGCAAGTCCCAGGACGAGATCGTCCAGGGCATCACCTCCTTCGCCCTCTACGGCTTCCCCGAATCCCACGCCGCGAGCTTCGCCCTCATCGCCTACGCCAGCTCGTACCTCAAGGCCCACCATCCCACGGCCTTCTACCTGGGCCTCTTGAACGCCTGGCCCATGGGTTTCTATCACCCGGCCACGCTGGTGAAAGACGCTCAGCGCCACGGCGTCGAGATCCGGCCGGTGGACGTCCAGACCTCCGGCGTGCAGTGCCGCTGGGAGGATCGGCTCCTGCCAGAGGGGGCACGGGACGCGCGCACGGGCCAGGTGCCGCCCGTCGGGGCCATCCGCCTCGGATTCCGTTTCCTGCGCGGGCTCCGGAACCGGGCCGCGACAGCCATTGAAGCAGAGCAGTCGAAAGCGCCCTTCGCCGATGCCGAGGATCTGGTGCGGCGCTGCGATCTGCATGAGAACGAGCTCCAGGTCCTGGCCGCCTCCGGGGCCCTCACCTGCTTCGGTCTCACCCGCCGGGCCGCCCTCTGGCAGGTGGCCCGCCTGGGAAGGCCCGCCGGCCCCCTCCTCGATCGCCTGACGGACTCGGAGCCCTCACCCCTGCCGGAGATGACGCCGTCCGAGGAAACGATGGCGGACTACGGCACGGCCCAGCTCACCCTGGGTCCCCATCCGCTGACCTACTTCCGGGAGCAGCTCGAGAAGAAGGGAGTCACGCCCGCCGCCCGTCTCGACGGCCTCCCCAATGGAGCCAGGGTGCGCACTGCAGGATCAGTGATCGTCCGCCAGCGTCCCGGCACCGCCAAGGGGCTCCTCTTTCTCACCCTGGAAGACGAGACCGGCATGTCCCAGGCCGTCGTCTCCCCCGATCTGCTGAAGGAGCACCGGAAGATCATCGTCGGCTCCCCCGGCCTGCTGGTCGAAGGCATCCTCCAGAAGAGGGACGGGACGATCTCGGTCAAGGGGGAGAAGTTCTGGTCGCTGAAGGATCTGGTGGCGGTGCCGAGCCATGATTTCCGGTGAGAAGAACTGGCTGGCCCGTGCCTTTCCTGCGGAACTGGGAGATACTCTAGTCCGATGACGGACGCGGACTGGCTCTTCGATGTTCCCACGCCTTCGGGCTTTCGCGTCCATGTGCCGCGTTCCTATTGGGCTATCATCGTTACGGAGAAGCACCCTGCGATGGCTGGCAGGGAAGGGGACGTCGAAAAGGTATTGAGGAGTCCGGAGGAGATCAGAGTCAGCCGGATCGATCCGAGCGTCTATCTCTTCTACAGAATGGAAAAAGCGGGACGCTGGATCTGCGCAGTCGCGAAGCGGACCAATGGCGAAGGATTCCTGATCACAACCTATCCTACGGACGTTATCAAAGAAGGAGAACGGATATGGCCCAGGTAAAAGTCTTTCATGACCAGACCGGCAATACTCTGACCGTTTGGTTCGGGGAGCCGCAGAACGAGTACATCTGTGAAGAGACCGGGGATGAGGTCATTCTGATGAAGGATCGTGAAGGAAAAGTCATCGGCTTTGAGAAACTTAACTTCTCCGCAGCCCGATCCGAGCACGAAAAACTACGTGTTGCGTTCGAAACGATGAGCGCCTGAGCTGATCTTCACAGCCTCGCTTCGTCAGCAACCAGGGCCAGGAACTGCCTCAGCGCCTCCACACCGTCTCGATACTCGGCCTGGAGCCGCTCGTGGCCCACCGTCGAGTAGTTGTAAGCGATCCGATTTCTCAGGTTGACGGTTTTGTGCAGCTTGGTCGCCAGTTCGTAATCGATCGCTCCCCGACCCATCAGGACTCTGAATGTGGCACCGGCCTCGTCGGGAGATCCCCAGCCTGCATCTGCAACCCAACGCGCAGCAAGATCAATGCACTCCTGAATGGCGAGGAAGAGATGGAAGCTCGCCAAGTCCTGACTATCAGCATCGGAAAGGAACTTCTCGACGTTATCGAGCCAAACTGTGGATGCGAGTGAGCATCTTTTCAACCATCTCGGATTTGATTCGGTTTCACCTCGCAGTCGCCGGACCGCAGCCGCGGTGAACATCCGTGCGTACGGGGCCCAGTCCCACCAGTCCACCATGGCCCGGACTTTGAAATCCGTCCAGAGGCCGTCTTCCTTCTCAAAGAGCAGCACCCCGTCCCGGGAGATCTCGAAACGAAGGAGGGGCGGCGCCGTGTCAAGGAAGATCACGTCGACTTCGCGCTCGGCGACCCGACCGAGCTCGGCTTCGACATGAATGCGGTGGTCTCTCGTATCCGGATCGAGGAGAACGCCGAGATCGACATCGCTCCGCGCTCTCGCCTCCCCTCGCGCGGTCGAGCCGAAGAGGACGGCGAGCCGTACGGCAGGGAGAGTCGCAATCCCGTTCCGGAGGCGGTCCACGAGATCCATGGTGGGATCTTACCGCGTGGCGGGCCGGTCCGGCTCAGGGGCTGGCCGGACCGACCCGGTTTGAGAGGTGACTTCTAGCGATGCTGCGAAGACGAAGAGGCAGCGTTCGCCGCCTCGCGCTCCGCCCACTGGCGGTCCCAACCCATCTCACGCGCCTTCTCGAGGTTCACCTTGCCTTCGGCGGTGTAGATCCCCGTGGCCACCAGACGCCGCTGGCTCTCGGCAGGAAGGGAGAAGAACCGGTTGTCGTCCGGACCCTGCGGCACGAAGTCCTCGTTCTTGCCGATCGCCTCGAAGTCCTTGAACGCCTTGCGCACGCCGTTGATCACGTAGTCGAAGTCCACGTCCTTCGAGGACTGGACGACGATCTTGTCGAGGGATTTCGAGATGGCGGCGATCTGGGCCAGCTCACCGACCGGCGTGACCACGACCGTCAGCCCCTGCTCGTCCGTCACCATGCGGAAGCTCTCCGGCACCTCGATGGTCGCGAAGCCGTTGCGGGTGTGTCCGGAACCGCGGAAATACGTGCCGGCCTCGGGGCCTTCCAGCGACACGTACCGGATCTCCTTCGAAGCATCGGTCGGGTGCGGCTCCACGAAGAACTTGGCACCCGTGCCTCCAAAGTTGCCGACCGAAAAGACGCCATAGAGCAAGCCTCCCCGGCGCACGCCCAGCAGGCCGGCGACCGACACGGCAGCGGGGCAAACAGCGCTGTTCATGTTGTATCCCGCGACACCGGCCTCGCCGAGGTTGGTATAGCCCACGACCCCGTCGTTTCCCGCGCTCGCTCCCAGAACCCCGGCAGGCATTGGGACGCCAAAGACGCTGGTGCATGGGCCTCCCTGCCAGCCGACGACGCCATTTCCCGTCACATTGGCAAACAGGAAGGCGTCCGAGGGCGTATTGCAGGAGAGGTTGCCGCCGCACGTCTGGGCCGTCGCAGCGGACAAACCGGTGATGGCGGACAGGATTGCGAGGCACACGATTACCTTTCTCATAGGAAGTTCCTCCGTAATCCAGGGCTTCGTCATGAAGCCCTCATATTATACGGTGCTTTAAATAACTCTAAACGTGACATCCCCGAGAGAGGCGGTGCGCGCAGCGCACCCTACGGCTGATGTGGGCTCTCAGCTCTTCCGATACACCCAGATGAACATCTGGATGTAGCCGGGCCTGTCTTCCGTCGCGGGGAAGATCAGGAATTCCTGAGGCCGGCCCCCTTTCGGGGTGACCTGGAAGCGGTGCTCGCCGATCTTGACGACGGGCAGCGGTCCTTCTTTGCGGGAGAGGAAGAGCTGGCCGTCGTTCACGTAGAGCTCCACGGGCCAGTGATTGACGTAGTGGCCGGCGTACTCCGCCATCTCCTCCGGCGTCATCTTCAGCTCGGCCGGCGGAGGCGCGGCCTCCTCCTTGGGCTTCGGGCCCAGCAGCAGGTCGAACGCCTTGTCGAAGGTCTTGTTGAAGCGGACCACGTCGCGATTCATGAGGACGATCACCGCCACCCGGCGCTCCGGGAACATGCGGATCTCCGCCCCATAACCCGGGAGCTCGCCGCCATGCTCGGCCCGCCGCATCCCGCGGTCGTCCTGGAGGAAGAAGCCGTAGCCGTACGCGCCATTCTTGAAGACGTTGGTGGGGATCGGGGCGTGAGGCGTCAGGAGCTGGGCGGCCACCCCTGAGCGCAGCGCCTGGCGCCCATCGATCTGGCCGCCGTTCAGCACCGCGATCAAGAAACGTGAGAGGTCGTTGACGCTGCTGAAGGCATAACCCGCGGGCCAGAGGCGGGAGTCGTCCGCCACGGGGCGCCGCACGGCCGGCTTGCCCAACTCACTGATGACGTGCCCCACGGCCAGGGGATACGTCATGGCCACGGTGGGACGCAAGGTGGTGCGAGTCATCCCCAGAGGCTTGAAGAGGATCTCGTCCATGGCGTCGGCGTACGGCTTGCCGACGGCGCGCGTCAGCATCGAGCCCGCCACGGCGTATCCGGCGTTCGAATAGGAGAATGCCGTGCCGGGCGGCAGCAGGACGTCGCGGGTATCGCGGGTCGCCAGCCAGTCGACGAATCGGTCGAGGGATTCGTCGCCATGCTCGTGGCCGTCCTCGCCTGGCACGTCCCGGAGTCCCGCGGTCTGACTGAGGAGTTGGTCGAGGGTGACCTGGCCGAGCTTCGGATCGAGTTGCTTGTCCTTCTTGCTCAACGGAGCGTCGAGGCTGAGCTTTCCGTCCTGGGCCAGGGTGACGACCGCCGCCGCCGTGAGCATCTTGGTGACCGAGCCGACGCGGAACAGGGTGTCGGGCGTCACCGGCGCGCCCGTCTCGACATTCGCTACCCCGAGCCCGCGAGAAAAGACCACACGATTGCCCCGAATTACGGCTACGGCCAGACCCGGCGTGCCCGTGGCCGCCATCTCGTCGAGGGCGGTCCGCTCCAGCTCGGAGAAGTCGGGGGTGGGCTGGGCGGGCTGGGCACGCAGCGGCGACGTGAGGACGGAAACGAGCAGGAGGGCGGACAGCAGGGCGAGGCTCTGGCGCATGGGGTTCATGGTCTCCTCAGGAGGTCGGATGCGACGTTCTCCAATACGTGCGCCCTGATAAGATAGTCTTGAGATCCACAACTGCAACTCGCGAGGCCCTGCCCATGTCCGACCTGACCCTGCGTCCTCATCTCCTGGCCATGGCCCTCCTGGCCTTTCCCGGCCCGCTCGCGGCCCAGAACCTCGTCGTCAAGGGCGGGTTCGAGCAGCCATCCCCCGTGCCGGGCGGAATCTCGATCGTCACGCCCCTGGTGACCGGCACGAAGCAGGCCGGCAGTAGCGTCGTGCCCGTCGGCGGGAGCGTGACCTACACGATCATCCTGCGCAACCTGGGCCAGCAGACGCAGACCGACAACCCCGGCGACGAATTCGTGGACGTCCTCCCCGGCGGCCTGCTACTCCAGAGCGCCTCCGCGACCTCTGGCACGCTCACGCCGAGCTTCACGGGCGACTCCCTGCACTGGAGCGGCTCCATTCCCGGAGGCGGAATGGTAACGATCACCCTCCAGGCGGGCGTCGGAGCCGTCCCCGTGGGCACGTCGCTCTCGAACCAGGGGTCGATCTTTTTCGACGGAGACGGGAACGGAACCAACGAATCCACTTCCAGCACGGATGACCCGACCACGCCGGCCGTCTCCGACGCCACCCGGGTCCGGGTCGTCCCGGACTCCATCGTCGAGATGCCCACGCTGTCGGGATGGGGGCTGGCCGCCTTCGCCCTGCTGCTGGCTGCCGGGGCCTGGCGCGTCTTTGCCCGCATGCAGTGCCGTTGAAAAATCTGACCGCCCTCCCCACCCTCATCCTCGGCGCTGGAGCCGCCGGGCTCATGGCGGCCATCTTCGCGGCGGGACGGGGACGCCGGGTCCTGGTCCTCGAACGGACGCGGGACGGCGGGCGGAAGATCCTGGTCAGCGGTGGCGGGCGGTGCAACATCCTGCCCTCCGTGGCCGAGCCGTCGCGGTTCGTCACGGACTCTTCGCCCAACACGCTGCGCAAGATCCTCACCTCCTGGCCTCTGGAGGAGCAGCGGCGCTTCTTCGAGGTCGAGGCGGGCATCCCTTTGGCTCTGGAAGCGGAGACCGGCAAGCTCTTTCCCGCCTCCAACAGCGCGCGGCAGGTGCGGGATCAGCTTTTGGCCCTGGCCCGGCGGCGGGGCGCTGAGATCCGCTTCGAGGCCCTCGCCTCCGATCTCCAGCCTCCGGCCGCTCCGGGCGATCCCTGGCATATCCGCCTCGCGTCAGGCGAGGAGATCGCCGCCGCGAGCGTGATCGTGGCCACGGGCGGCCTGTCCATGCCCGGCACGGGGAGCGACGGCAGGGGGATCGACATCCTCCGCCGTCTCGGTCAAACGATCCACGAGACCTATCCGGCCCTGACTCCCCTGACCCTGGAGCCACCCCGGTACACCTCCCTGGCGGGGATCTCCCGGACGGTGACGCTCCGCGCGCCCGGACCGAAGCGGACCTTCTCCACCCGCGGCGGCTTCCTCTTCACTCATCGCGGCTACAGCGGCCCGGCCGTTCTGGACGTCTCCCATCTGGCCGTGCGCTCCCGTCTCGCGGGGGGACCGCCTCAGTCCCTCCGGGTGCAGTGGACGGAGATGGACGCCGCCGCCTGGAATCGCCTTCTGCGGGAAACCCCTGGCACCGCCTTCGGCCTCCTCCGCCGTCACCTCCCCGACCGGCTGGCCGAGGCCCTCCTCGCGGACGCGGGCGTCGAGGCCGGCCGCCCCCTTCCCCAGCTCCGCCGCGAAGAGCGGCTCCGGCTCGTCGAGGCCCTCGCCGATCATCCCCTCCCCTGGACGGGCGACGAGGGCTATCCCAAGGCCGAGGTCACCGGCGGCGGCGTAGCCCTCTCCGAGATCGATCCCCGCACAATGGAGAGCCGCCTCCACCCCGGCCTTTTCCTCTGCGGCGAGATCCTGGACGCCTTCGGCCCCATCGGCGGCCACAACTTCCTCTGGGCCTGGGCCACGGGCAGGGCCGCGGGGCTGGGAGCCTGCGCGGCAGAGAAGATTTCCATATAGAACCTGCCTCGATCTATATAGAGCGCCACCGGAGAAGCCTTCCCCACCTCACGTTCATATACTTTATCCGCCGCAGTATATGGGGCTGCTCGCGGGACGGTGGGGAAGGCCCTTTACCTATATGGGATGAGCAACGAAGTATATGAATCCGTGGCGTACCCTCTTCTTGGGAGGCCAAAACTATATGGTCGTCTCGCAAAATTATATGAAGAGGCAGCTCTATGCTGCCGGTAAGCGAGGATTCATATGAAGGCTTCCACGGGACATATAAGATGACGAGGAACAAGATCCTCAGTCCGCCCGGAGAGCCACCATCGGATCGACCCGAGTGGCTCGCCGGCCCGGGACGTACGCCGCGGCCAGCGAGACCACGGCCAGCGCGAACGCCACGGCCGCGAACGTCGTGGGATCGGTCGCCGGCACGCCGAAGAGCAGGCTCGCCATCACGCGAGTGGCCGCCAGGGCCAGGGCGAGACCGGCGGCGAGCCCCACACCCGCCAGCAATCCCGCCTCCTTGAGCACCATCCCCAGCACCGCCCCCGGCTGCGCGCCCAGGGCCATGCGCAGCCCCATCTCCCGCGTGCGCTGCGCCACCGAATAGGCCGTGATGCCGTAGATCCCCACCGCCGCCAGCACCAGGGCCAGTCCGGCGAACGCGCCGAGCAGCATCATGCTGAAGCGGCGGCCGGCCATGGACTCGGCGATCATCTCCTCCATCGTCCGCACGCGGGCCACCGGCTGATCGGGGTCCAGAGCGAACACGGCCGCTCGCGCGCTGGCGATGAGTCGCCGGGGATCTCCCGCCGTGCGCAGCACGAAGCTCTGATCCCCCGAGGCGTTCTGCGCCTGGGGCACGTAGACCTGCGGCCGGGGATCCACGTGCAGCCCGGAATGGAGGACGTTGCCCACGATCCCCACCACCGTCACCCAAGGCTCCTTCGAGTCCCCGAAACCGCCGAAGCGGAACCGCCGGTTGATGGGATCGACCTTGGGCCAGTAGGCGCGCGCCATGGTCTGATCGATCACCGCCACGAGCGGCGTCTTGGCCGCGTCGCGCTCGTCGAGCAGCCGGCCGCGGATCAGCGGGATCTTCAGGGTCTTGAAATAGCCGGGCGTCGCCTGCCGGAAGTCCCCGAGCGGGATCTCCGACGGCTGCGGCCGCGGCTGGCCCTCGATCACGAGCCCTTCGATCTCCTCCTCGCCGCTCATCGGCAGGTTCGACACCATGCCCACGGATTCCACGCCCGGCAGAGCCTGGAGCTTCTCCAGCAGCGCGTTGGTGAAAGCGGCCTGGCGGGGATCATCCGAATACTTGGAAGAAGGCAGCGACACTTGAAGGGCGAGCACCCCCTGCGGCCGGAATCCGGGGTCGACGGCCGTCAGCCGGGCGAAGCTGCGGATGAGGAGGCCCGCTCCCACCACCAGGAGCACGGCCACCGCCGTCTCCACCACCACGAGGGCGCCGCGGGTGCGTCCTCCCCGGGCGGTGCTGGAGCCGCCCCGGGTACCGTCCCGCAGCGACTGGGCGAGATCCGGCCGCGTCATCTGGAACGCGGGCACGAGCCCGGCGAGGGCGCCCGTCAGCAGCGTCACGGCCAGAGTGAAGCCGAGGATGCGCGGATCGAGCGAAATGGCGCCAGCCACGGGGATGTCCTGGGGGATCCAGACCGCGGAAGCCCGCAGCCCCCACATCGCGAGCAGCAGGCCGAGACCGCCGCCGAGGATCGCGAGCATCGCGCTCTCGGTGAGGAGCTGGCGCACCATGCGGCCGCGGCCCGCCCCCAGCGCCGTGCGCACGGCGATCTCCTTCTGCCGCGCCGAAGCCTGGGCGAGCAGCAGGTTGGCCACGTTCACGCAGGCGATGAGCAGCACCATCCCCACGGCCGAAAGGAGAATGAGAAGCGCCGGCTTCACGTCCCCCACCAGCTCCGCGGGCAGCGGCGCCACCCGCGGGCGCCACCCCTTGTCCGACTCCGGAAAATTCTTCTCGACCCGATCGCCGATGCCGTTCATCTCCGTCTGCGCCGCTGGGATCGCGACGCCGGGAGCGAGCAGCCCGATGGCGATCTGGCCCCGATTGCCCCGATTCTGCCGCCGCTCCGGAGGCAGAGCCATGGGCACCCAGACCTCCGGCTGCGCCGCGAATCCGAAGCCGCGAGGCATCTCGGCCCCACGCGGGAAGGTGAATTCCGGAGGCATGACGCCCACCACCGTCATCGGATTGCCGTCGAGGCGGATCGTCCGCCCCACCACCCCGCGATCGCCCCCGAACCGCCGCTGCCAGAACGCATGGGAGAGCACGACCGTGATGGCCTTGCCCTTGTCGTCGTCCTCCGGCAAAAGAGTACGCCCCACGAAAGCGGGAACACCGAGCACCTGGAAGAACTCGCCCGACACGCCCACCGCGCCCAGCAGCTCGGGCTCGCCCAAGCCCGTGAAGCTCAACCGGTCGCCGCGGACCATGGCCATCTTGGAGAATGACCGCGCCGCCTTCCAGTCATAGAACGTCGCCGGAGACACCGGCAACTTGTCCGGAAGCCCCACCTTGGCCGCCAGCTCCGGATTCGAAGCCCACACGATCGTCAGCCGCTCCACATGGCGAAACGGCAGCGGCGCCAGCAGCACCGAGTCCACGACGCTGAAGATCGCCGTATTGGCCCCGATCCCCAGCGCCAGCGTCAGGACCGCAATGAACGTGAAAGCCGGCCGCCGGGCGAGCGTGCGGAGGGCGTATCGGATGTCCTGCAGCAGAGTCTCCATGATGGGCTCCTCTCCCCCGTTCTCCCATATCCGAGGAGCCCTACGAAAGGCGGGGGGCGGAGGTTTCAGCGGAATCTCTCCACCTCGTCCGTCCATTCCTGATGAACCGCTGTTTGATCGGAACAAACAAAGGAATCTCTATGCCCCGCCAACCCAAGAAAGCTCCGAGCCGGAACGAGCCCATCGAATTCTGGGTCGATCTGGTCACCCACCCCGAGAGAAACCGATCGGCCTATGTGAATTTCGAGCATGCCAACGATGCAGAGAACAGGTTCAAGCCCAACGAGACAGGATTCTCCCGCATCAATGCCTGGTGGCTCGCCGAAGCCTCGCTCCTGGCGTACTGGCATGATCCCGAAGCTGTGAAGAAGATCTATAAGCAACAGACCGGCCTGGACTGCGAGGCGCTCGACGAGGGCGGTATGAAGGACGGTACACAATGCCATCTGGCCTTCAACCAGGACTTCGCCATCGTCGCCTTCCGCGGTTCACAGCCCGATGATTGGCGAGACATCTTCGATGATGCCCAATTTGAATTCGCCGATTGGCCCAACGGTCGAGTCCACGCCGGCTTCAAAGCGGCCTTCAAGCGTATCGAACCGAAGCTCAGGGATGCGCTGAGAACCCACGCTCCCAACCGGCCTGTATGGATGACAGGCCACAGCCTGGGCGCAGCGTTGGCCGTGTTGGCAGCCGACACGATTGAAACTCAGGGAATCTACACCTTCGGGCTACCGCGAGTGGGCGACACCATCTTCGCCGGCCACTACAACCAGCGCTTCAGCGACAGGAGCTTCCGCTACGTCAACGACGTCGACGTCGTGACCCACGTTCCACCCGGGCGGCCCCTATCCCCCTATCTCCACGTGGACGAGCAACGGTGGATCGACCCGGACGGCAACGTCTCCAAGTCCCTGCCGGCGCTCCAGCATTTCCTCCGCGACGTCTTCGGCCGGCCGAACGTGGTGCTCCATACCCTGGAGCTCCTGACGAAGGGCCAGTTCCTCGAGATGCCCGACGCGCTGGCGGATCACGCGCCGGTGCTGTATGCAACGCATACCTGGAATGATTTGGTGAGGAATGGGCCGTGAGACTCAACCGGTCACCGCGGACTGTGCCGTCTTCCAGTCATCGAACGTCCCCGGAGACACCGACAACTTGTCCGGAAGCCCCACCTTCGCCGCCGGCTCCGGATTCGAAGCCCAGACGATCGTCAGCCGCTCCACATGGCGAAACGACAGAGGCGCCAGCAGCACCGAGCCCATGACGCTGAAAATCGCTGTATTGGTACTGGTCCCAATGGTTCCTCTCCCCGCATCCGAGGAGTCTATGAAGGCTGAGGGTGGTTTCTCACCTCCGTAGGGTGCGCTCTGCACACCGCAAGCCCTCACGGTGCACCCAATGTACCCTCACCACCAGGGTAGAAGTTGGCGTCCAAGGCTGAAAGAAAATCTGTCCAGCCTCTCACCACGGCAGTGCTTCGCAAGCTCGCGACCGAAGAGCTTGGTTCGTGACAACTCGAGAGGCTTTGTCTGTTCTCTAAACTCCACAAGAAGCGCCCGACGCTGGGGATCAAGCTGCCTCACTGCCTCTGTGATCGATCGGTCTTCGAAGGGCCAGACACGAAACGTAGGCATGAGCAGGGGTGCTAGTTGTTGGAGCTTCGCCTGCTGTCGCAACACGGCGGATGCGCTGAGCGCTTCTGTATAGACTAAGCGCCCCAGCCGGTCCCGCTCACAGATTTTAAATGCCCAAGCAGCATGGTTCCTCACCCAGAGGCTTGGATCGCGACTCTTCAAGCGGTCAAGTGTCCTTTCGCTTTTAGGATGCCAAGCCAAAATCGAAACTGCCAGAACCCGTTCAAGTTGAGAGGGACTCTTCAGGAGAGGCTTGACAAGCCGATCCAACTCGGCGAGAGCCCCCTGCATACGGGCAGCCAAAACATGAGCGGCTATCTCAGCGTCGGTCCTCGCGGTTTTGAGCAGGCTCCGTCGAAGCTCTCGATGCTCAGGGCTTTGGGAGACCTTCAGATTCCAGAGATGGTAGATGGCACTTGGGACGCCATTCGTTGATGCACTCTCACGCGTCTCTTCTTCGAACGTCTTCAGCCACGCGTAGGCCTTCACCGGTTCGATTTCCATCCATGCTAAAGCCGCCGCCCTTGCGAATCCGGTAAAATTCCAATAGAGATGGAAGGGAGGGCGGATCTGCTTAAGAAAACTGGCAAGTCTTTCCAGGAATTCGTCGGGCTCCTGCCGAGCCCATTCCTGTAGTGCGTGGTCTGACTCCAAGATGCCGCGACCATCCATTGCAATTCGCGCTCGCCGCGGGATGGGGCCTTCAACCAATTCGACCCAATGCTCCTGTCGGTCTGGAGTATGTACCCGCTCAGCCTGCAACGTCATCGCGGCGAAGATATCCCTGCCCCACCTCTGGAAATCGTCGGTCCGCTCTGCTGCCAGCAACCAGGATCCCAGGCTTTCGATGAGAAAATTTTCTAATAAATACTCATAACTGAAGGGTAACTCGATCTTGGTTCTTACGCGTGCCCATTCGGCTGCCTCGTAGCGAAAATACGGATCTTCCAAGAGTTCTTTGAAGTCCGGGTTATCCAACGCAATGCGTAACACCGAGGGATGATCAATATTCAGAAGAAATCCTAAGAGAAGCCTGCCAGTCGCATCCAGATCTCTGGCGAACTTTGAAACCCCGTAATACCAGGCGAGTTGCCGCTCTGGTGGCCACGTACAAGCAAGGGCTGCTTGGATCGACAGCCAGTAACGCCTGGCTGGTTTTCGGAGCCTTTTTGCGAGTTGCTGTCCTGCTTCCTCAAAGATCGCCGGATCGACCGCATACGGGAGAAGCCAAGGCAATGGGTATAAGTTGGTGACCTCCGCTGGATCCTCTGTCTTCCCCAACATCAAGAGGCATTCACGCAGTCTGTCCTTGTCCTCCAGATGGATGGCAATCCGCATTAGGTTCCAGAGAAAGAGCTTCGATTCGCGTAAGTTGGTCCCACGCACCTTCGCGAGCACATCGCTCAATGTCCTTGGAAGTTGCCTGGAGAGCGAGCTTTCGGCAGGCCAAGGCATGAGGGCGGGCAATTGGCCAAGCAAATAATGAGGATTCGGATAGTCCAATGCCTTTTCAATCAGCTCGGTAAGGAGATCTGACCAAGCCTCGGGGTCAAGTCGGGCAAGCCACGGCAGCCAAACTTCGAGGGCGAGATCTGGGTTGCCAGCAGCGGGTCCTGCCCAAAGATCATGATTCCGCACGAGCATTTCGAGGCTAGCCTTGAGAGCAGCTAAGTCAGGAGCTTGGAGATCCGGAACCGCAGGGTCGGCGGCCAGAGAGGCTATCTCCTCAGGCCAGTGTCGAGCCCAAAACTTCTCCTGTCCTACTGGAGAGAGCAGACCGGGCTTACCAGCTCTCAAGTTCTGAATCTCCTCCTCGAACCGGGAAGGCTCAGGTCTGCCTCTACGCCGGGGCTTCTCACGCAAGCCTGCCGGAAGGCGAAACTGCCAGAGTGCTCTGGCGAGTCGCTTCGCGCCGGTGACCTCAAAAGGTGCGGAGCCTGGCATCGTGGCGATCTGTTCCAACTCTTGGATCGCTTCCTCCCCGAAACCCCAACGCATCAAGACTCCCGCCCACTGAAAAGCATCCTTAAGCCACATTCCATCTTTGTCGCGCGATAGGTCCCAGGAACCGGCTTGTTGGCAGAGTGTTCGGAGCAACTCTGGCTTGGGTCGATTCGCCAACACCCCGATAGCTAATCTTTCTAATTGAAGTGCTCGCCAAGAAGAAGCTCGCGGAAGCTTGATTCCCTCATGTATTACATCCACCGATTCCTCTTCCATTTGGCTAGCTTTGTCCCAAACCAACAGGAGCCAGCGAACAAGGTATGGCTGGAGAGCGTCAGCTATTAACTCACCTCGGCGCCAAGAGTCCGCGAGAGGTTTAGTAAAATAATCTTCCCAGGGCAGTTCGCCGGCAAGGGCCACTAGGGCCTCGATCGTTTCGCAGTATGCACTCGGCTCATACTCAAGAATCTCCAAGAAGGACGGGCCTTCGAGGCGATAATTATGAGAGAGAACCCATGCTCCCAGAAGTGCTGCGGCGGCAAACTCGTTGCGGTTCACAAGGCCCAAGATCAATAGCTCAAGGGCGGCACCAAGTGCCTTGCTGCGGAGATCGTCATCGAGGCCTGGACCTTGAACTGTCCGGAAATCATCGATCCGCAGAGGAAGGGGAATGTCAAGCCTCTGACACGCAGCAAAGTGAAGGAAGTAAACGGCCCAAGCGAGACGGACGTGAGTCTCGGTGAGCACTCTCCGGCCTTCAGTCAACTCACGAATCCAGCGATCATCTTCCAATTCTTTGAGGGCCTTTGCTCCATTCGGGAGCAGTCGGTCCAAGACGGTCTCATATTCGAGTGTCCGGACACCTGCTTCTGAAAACATGAGTCGGACGAGAGCAGAGAGAGGTTCAGGCTGCCGGCTACCTCCAGCCAAGTCAGGCTTCTCCTCTAAGAGTCTTCTCAGGCTCTCAAAAGGAATGCTTGTCTCCGTCATGCGGAACCTCCAGCTCGATTGCCCAGGACGAGCAGTAATTCTTCCGAAGACCGGGCACGCCAGGCTCTCTCCCGTAACTGTTCAGGTATGTCCTTCACACCCAGCCGACCCTTGCTTGTCTTTCGCACGGCTTCGTCGAGCTCTTGCAATGTAAAACGAGGTACTTCTACGCGAGCACATCCGTCTCTTAGATATTCAGGAAGCCAAAGGTCGGGAGGATGAGTTGTGATCACCAACTTACACCTCTCACGGAAAGACGTCCCATCTTTGTCCAGATATTCGCTAAGAATCTGATGGGCGGCAGTGGGGGCATCCAACCGGTTTGCTCCATCGAGGATGACGAGACAAGCCGGTACAGACCACCTGCTGGTCAGTTTCCGCAGGATTCGTTGGGCTTGCCCATCCCGCGGGCAGAATTCGCCGCAGAGATTCCGTGCAATCCTCTCAGCTAGACCCTCAAGGCTTTGGATCTTGTGCCAGCGATGGGAGTCGAGCCAGACCACTGGCAAGTCAATACTCTGGAGACGAACGCGTAGCCAACCGGCGACCGCCCAACTCGTTCCGGATCCGGCGCCGACAACGACAAGAGGCTTTTCGGGCAAGGACCACCACCGGTCCAGGCCCGCATAGACCTCGTGGCGGTCTACCAATAGGGTGGAATCGACCGAGGTGCCCGATGGCGCGAGAGAACCGGAGGGAAATAGACCCTTGAGGACCCGCTCCCGTGACCTTAGAGTAATGCTCCGTTTCGAGCTGATGGATTCCGCCAAGAGTGCCCGGAGCCTCTCTAGTTTCAAGGTGACAGCATCCTTTCGCGCCTCCACAGAAGCCCATAGCGTCATTTCGGGCGACCCCAAAAACCTGGCCGTGACTTCTGGCCAGTACGCGACCGCCAGTGCTCCCAAATCAGACAGTCCGTCTTGAGATAAGCCGAGGAAGACAAAGTCGATCCCCTTGTCATCGCAAGCGAGACTAAGCTCTTGATGCCGATCGAGAGGGAGCTCTACAGTAGAGGCGAGGACATAAGCCTGGAGATCGAGATTCCGTGCAAGACTCTCCAGGTCGCCCAAGATCTCCAAAGACCGTGGTGGTGACCCACTGTAGAGTTTCGCCTGGATACCCACATCCAATGAATGGCTTGCTGCATCTCCTAGAGACTGGCGGCCAGACGAGGCGACGTAGAAGCGCTGGGACATGAGACAGCTCAGCCAGCCAGAGACCAAACCCTCGAAGCCTTGTGATCCGGTACGAGGGAGGCCCAGGATCTTTCCCGCCAGAGAAGGCCAGCCCAGCGTTTTCGTCTTCTTCGCGTGCGCCATCCACCTGAAGAATACCTCATTAGCACTCTCCACCCGCTTGACCGCGGGTAAACCCAGTACAGGCTCTTGCAAAGATCGGCCTCAGCGGATACCCTGATCCCTATGAGATGGGAAGATCTCATCACCGTGACTCCAGACGTCCGGAGCGGGAAACCCTGCATAGCAGGAACCCGCATCACGGTCTATGACATCCTGGAGTACCTCGCCGGCGGGATGGCGGAGGCCCAGGTCCTTGAAGACTTTCCGAGTCTGCGTCCCGAGCACATCCGGGCATGCCTCGCCTTCGCGGCTGCCAGGGAACGCCGCCTCGCCATCTCCCCAGCCGCGTGAAACTCCTCCTGGATGCGAACCTGAGTTCCCGCCTCATCCGGCGGTTGGACCCGATCTTCCCGGGGAGCCAACACGTGGATCGAATCACCCTGCTCAGCCGTACGGATCATTCTGTATGGGACTACGCAGGGTTCCACGGCTTCATCATTGTCTCGAAAGACAACGACTTCCGTCAGCTCAGCTTCCTCAAAGGCCCTCCCCCGAAGGTTGTCTGGCTGTCTGTCGGCAATGCCGGCACGGACGCCATTGGGAATCTCCTGCTTCGCAACCAGATTCGGATTGCTGCCTTCGCAGAAGATCCCGAGGAAGCTCTGCTGGTCTTGGAGTTGGAGGGCGAGGAGGAGCTTACTTCCCCTCCCCCTGCCGCTGAACCCTGAACCCAATCTTAGCCAACAACGCCGGCAGATGCCGCACCGCCTGCCGCGCCTGCTCGCGGGCAGGCTCGTCGAGCTCATCCCAGGCAACCAGATAAGGGCTCGTCCTCAGCGTGACGCGCTCCTTCAGGTAACGCTGGTGCTCCATCCGCGCCATGGCCTCGACTTCCTCGGGAGTGAACTGAAAGAGCGGCTGGTCCCAGTCCGTGCGCGGGGCGATGAAGCAGTGGACCTGGCGGAGCTTGGAGCCGATGTGCTCGGCCTGGCTGCGATTGGATTCCTTCAGGTTCTCGGCGAGATGCTTCCAGGGGACCAGCGCGCGGTTCGTCTCCCGGGTCTCGCCCTTCTGTGTCTGATCACGGACATACTCCTCGTGGATGGCCCGGGCCAGGATCTCGGTGGTCGTGCCCAGGAGGAGGCCCGGCTGGAGCACGCGGTCCAGAAGGCCGAAGGCGTGGAGCTCGATGGGCATGCCGCTCGCCTGCTCCCGAGTGCGCAGGCTGTCCACCAGACGGCTCTCCTGCTCGATGGCGAGGTAGATCGGCAGCCGGCGTCCGTCCAGCACTCCCAGGAGCGTGAGCGCCGCGTCGAGGGCCACGGACTCGTCGCCGAGGAGGATGTAGGCCTTGGTGAAGGCGAGGTCGCCTTTCGCATCAACAAGGAAGGCGCCCTCCTCGAACCGCGCCGATCCGGGATCGAGGGAGAGGCCCTGGACCTCGCAGTGGCGGGCGAGGGACGGATTGTGGACCTTGAGGGCCCGGAGGCGCTCTTCGGCGTCTCGTTCGATCAGGGTGATCCCCAGGCTTCCGCCCGTCTGGCCGGCTTCGATCCAGGCATGGACGGCCTGCACCACGAAGCTCTGGCTGAGCGGTCCGAAACCGATCACCAGCAGACGCGGCGCTCCGCCGCCCGCGACCTCGAAGGGAGCGGATTCGTCGAGGAGGATGCGCGCTCCGCGATCGAAAGGATTGAAGAAGTGCATGCGGTAGGGATCGGCGTCGGCGCTCTCCAGCTCCTGTTCGGTGAGCAGGGTGCAGAGGCGGCGGTCCACGATGTAGACGAGGCAGTCGAGGGGCCGCCCGGGCCGCCGGCCGGCCAGCTCCTGGGCGGCGAAGGCCACCTGGGCGTTGGTGCGGTCGTCGCCGGTGAGGCAGACCAGGACGCTCGCCCTCTCCACCCGGGCGCGATGGAGTTGGGCGGGCTCGGCCGCGTCGCCCCGGACGACTGGCACGCCGCGGCCGGAAAGGGTTTCGAGAAAGGGATTGCCCTCGTCCCGCTCGATGATCACCACCCGCCGCCGCTCGCGCAGGAAGTGCCTGGCCAGGAGCCGGCCCTTTTTCCCATAGCCAACGATCACCACGTGTCCGTGGTACAGGCTCGCCCGCGCCAGCAGCCAGCGCTCATAGAAAAGGACGATGAGAGCCTGCACGGTGGTGAGGAGCAGCAGGAGCGGCGCCGCGAAGCGGGCGATCTGGAGCGGCCAGGTTTTGTCGTGGTCGACGTCCAGGGCCACGTCCAGGGAGAAGAGGCGCAACGTCTCGTAGGCGATGTCCGAGAGCTCCGGCTGTGGATTCGTGTGCTTGACGTGGTAATTCCTCAGTCCCCAGAAGCCGAGGACGATCACCACGGCCCACAGGGTACCGATCACCCACCAGCGGTGCCCGCGCCACCAGTCGCCCAGACGGTCGGTCCACGCCATGTCAGTAGCCAAACCGGCCGGAGGACATGGAGTCCTTCCCGGGCCAGGTGCAGGAAGGGTTGGGACAAACGCTCCAGCTCAAGGTGTACCACGTCTCCGCATCCTCCCAGCGATCGAGGAACCAACGGGTTCCGCTGCCGCAGAGAGGACAGTCCTCGCCGCTCTCCCGCAGAACGTCCGCGCCGAGCGCCAGGACTTTCTGCCGCAGGATCGGTAAGTACTGGTCCGAGTAGTAGCGGTAGTGCCAGCCGGCCCCGATCTCATGACACTGCATGCAGTACTGGGCCACGGAGGGCACGTCGTAACGAATGGAATTCTTCTCGGCGTCCGGATCGGGCAGCGAGAGGTCGCGGGCCGTATAGACTCCCATCACGCTTCCGCAGTTGCCACAGGATGCTGGCCACCACCGGATCTCGAAGCCACCCGGCAGGAGCCGGGATTCTTCGCTCTGCGCGGTCATCTCCTCGCAGACGGTGAAGAGGTCTTCCCAGAGCATGGCGGTCGATAGCTTATCTCAGAGGATATCGGGAAAGTCGGCGGCTTACCCTTCGAAACCTCACCCCGGCCCTCTCCTAAAGGAGAGGGGGACTTGGCTGAGAGATTGGAGCCTGTAGGGTGTGCTATGCGCACCGTTGACATCTTTGAAGATACGCAAAGCGCACCCTATGGCAATCCCGCCCGCAGGAGTCTCCCCTCTCCCCCCGGGAGAGGGGCCGGGGGTGAGGTTTCGAAGGGCACGCGGCCGAATTCAGCACGGACTTTGCTGCTAAGATCAGCCCCAGGAGGACCTGCACATGACCACTCCAGCGATTCGGCTGTGCGGCGGCATCGCGATCCTGGGTGCTTTCCTGATCCTGTCTCCCTCTTCCCTGGCGGCGGCGGATGACACGGGCCTGCCCGCCTTCGATCCCGGGGAGGTGGTGGGCTTCAAGCCGGCGGACGCGATCGCGCCGGAGCAGCTCCGGGAGATCCGGGCGCACATCGCGGCCTATGAGAAACGGCAAGCGGCCAGCGGGGTGTCCCCCAAGCTTGACGGCCCGTTCCTCTATCCTTTCTTCCCCCAGGCCGGCATCCATGGCAAGGACCTCTTCATCACCAATTTCACCGATCTGGACGCGAACACCGGCGACACCGCCATCCGGGACTGGGACTGCTCCGACTACACCTACGACGGCCACCAGGGCCACGACTCGCTGATCCGGAGCTTCCGCGAGCAGGCGATCGGCGTGCCGGTCTTCGCCGCGCTCGACGGCGTGGTGGTGGACACCCACGACGGCGAGCCGGACATGAACACGGTGTGGGCGCCACAGAACCAGGCCAACTACGTCATCATCGATCACGGAGGCGGCTATCTCGTCTGGTACTTCCACCTGAAGCGGGGCAGTGTGGCCGTATCCCGTGGGCAGGCCGTGACCGCCGGCACGCAGATCGGCCTGACCGGCAGCAGCGGCTTCAGCAACTGGCCACACCTCCATCTCCAGACGGAGAAGGACGGCCACTGGGTCGAGCCCTCGGCCGGGCCGTGCCGGACGGGGGAGAGCCTCTGGGTCTCCCAACTGCCGGTGGGCCGGGACTTCTACGTCTCCGACTTCTCCATGGCCCGCGGCATCATCTCGATCTCCGACCGCGACTCCTGGCTCCTCGACGAGGCACCGCGCACGGCGACTTTCGTCAAAGGGATCCAGACCATAGGCATGCACATCGACCTGCGAAATCTTCCGCCGCGGGCCCCCTTCCACCTGCGGGTGTTGAATCCCCGCGGCCAGGTAATCGACGGCATCGCGGGCACGTATTCCAACACCGAATTGTTCCTTCTCGCCTTCGTGACACCTTGGTTCACCCTCAACCTGGACGTCCCGGGCACCTGGCGGTTCCAGGCAGAGATCGACGGCAGCCGGGTCGTCGACGCGCCGTTCAAAGTGGTCGCGAGCTCGAAGCAGATCACCAACCGCCCACCCGTCAAGGTCACGACGCGGCTCTCCCCGTCGCACCCGGTCGAGGGGCAGGTCCTGACCTGCACGGTCCAGACCTCGCTGGTGACGGAAGACCCGGACTACGACGTCGTCAGCTATCGCTATGAATGGAAGGTCAACGGCCGCGTGGTGCGGACCGTGACGAGCGCGGCCTTGACCGACCTTCTCGCCGCGGGCAAGGCGCATCCGAGGGACAAGGTGAGCTGCAAGGTCACTCCCTCCGACGGCAAGAAGGCAGGGCCGGCGTCGGCCGTGAACGGGATCGTGGCGGCGCCGTAGCCTCGAACCGCCTGCTGTATGCTCCGCCGGTGAGGCAGATCATCCTGTACGGGCTGGCGGGCGGTGTGCTCATCGCACTGCTCAAGGTGCTCGAGTACGAGCACTTCGTCCGCGCCTACCCTTCAGAGATCTATGGCGGTCTGGTGGCGGCGATCTTCTCCGCCTTGGGGCTCTACCTCGGGCTGCGGTGGTCCCGCTCCAAAGAGAAAGAGGTGGTGGTGATCAGGGAGGTGCGCGTCCCGCGCGCTGCGGATGACGAGCCCTTCGTGCTCGCCGCCGGCAAGCTCGCGGAGCTCGGCATCACCCAGCGCGAGCACGAGATCCTCGGGCTCATCGCGGCGGGTCTGAGCAACCGGGAGA
>JADMIO011609028.1_pt1 | contig 82269 bp, 80 predicted proteins | sample 8958161 | NCBI WGS metagenome assembly JADMIO01 (sample SAMN16585339, study PRJNA669376) | soil metagenome | isolation source: Crop rotation soil | place: USA: Cullars Rotation, Alabama | collected 2011
GCCGCGACTTCAAGTCACGTGAATTCCAAGCTTCGGATCCCACTGTGCTGGAAAGAATAGCCAGCCGGTTCGCCGCATGCCCAGTGGTTCGAAGATCCGCTCGCGGGTATACCGGGGAAACGGCTCGCCCGAGACGCGCTCGACGAGGTAGCCGAGCAACCCATAGCCGATGTTGCTGTACTGCCAGCGTTCCCCCGGCTTCCACGGATGGAAGCTGTCCGTCGGACGGTAAAGGCGGCCGCTGGGGGTGAGATAGTCGGGGAGCCAAGCCGCCAACGAAGTGGACGGATCGCCGCAACCGTAGGTCTCGCCGTATGCTGGGCCATCGGCGATGCTCGATTGATGGGTGAGGAGCAGCCGAGCCGTAATCGGGGTTTGCGGGTGAAACGGATTCCGGACGGTGAAGGGCAGCGCGGAATCGACATCGGCGTCGAGGTCGAGCTGGCCCTTCTCGACGAGCTGCATCACCGCGGTCGCGGTCACGGTCTTCGAGACCGAGGCGATATTCTGCACCGTGTGATCCGGGTTCATCGGCACTCGGCTCGCGATGTTGGCCCAACCGTATCCCTTCGACCAAACAATCCGCCCCGACTTGACGATCGAGGCCGCGAGCCCCGGGATTCGCTCGGCCTGGAGCCGGGCTTCCATGAAATCGTCGAGCGCATCACGCCGGCCCATCGCCATTCGTGCCGCGCTCCTCGAGAAGAAGGGAATGGTGCCTAAGCCGGACAATGCGATGAATTGCCGGCGAGAACAGTCGCTCATGCCGCCGCCATTGGTTCACTCCTGGGGAAAGCAACCCACTGACGAATACCGCTCGACGACAGTAAGGGTAAGAGGCCGAGTCCGTGCGGACTCGGACTCGTCTTACGTCAGCTCTCCGGGAGTCCGAGCCGTTTCCTCGCGTCCCGAACGCCGTACTTGAGCCACCCCATCTCCATCCGGTTCTGGGTCGCCGCCAACAACGCGTCGAGCGCTTTCAGCCGCGCTTCCAGGACGCCCCGATTGGTGGGTTCCGCCGAGAGCGCGATATCCGTGAGATGCAGGGCTTCCGCCGGCTTACCGCCCTCGATCCGCTCCAGTGCCAGCTTCGTGATCGCATCGGGTCCGCCCGCCAGGCGCACGACGTCGCCGTAAACCACCGCCGGCGTGTCGTACATCGTCGACGGATTCAGGTCGAACCAGCCGGCGTACCCGTCGTAGATCCCGCGAACCGCCCAGCTCACCCGACCGAACGACTCATCGAGCGCGAGCGCGGGAGGCAGGTGGATGTCGCGCATCAAGGTGAACACGTCCTTTCCGTCGTTCATACCCCGAACGACGGCGTCATGGACGTAGAGAATGGCGTCGCGGCTCTTCGCGAGCCGGCCGGTGATTTCGGCCGCACCCTTGACCGGCATTCCGTGGCCTAACAACAGGATCTCGGGTTTCAGCTCCAGCACGCGATTCAGTGAATTGACGTAGTCGAGCGCCCACCGCGGCTTGGTGCCGCGCAAGGTGTAGATCGCGGGGAAGCCGGCCGGACTATAGTTGTCGCCGATGAAGGCGGCGTGGAGCTTCGGGATCGAGACCGTCAGATGATCCGGGGTTTCGCCCGGCGTTGCGAACAGCTGGAAGGTGATGCCTCCGAGCGTGAACTCGTACTTGTCGTCGAACACGATGTCGGCCAGCTGCTTCGCGCCGAAGTCTCCGGCCCACTGCGCGTCGACCGGGTAGTCGTGGCCGAACTGAGTCTTGTCGCGAAAGGCGTAGAAATTGTTCAGTCGCTTCTGATAGTTCAGGAACTCGATTTGGTTGCGCTGGGCAACGACATGGGTCCCGGCCGTTCTCCACAGCTCGACGCCGCCGGTGTGGTCCCAGTGAGCGTGCGTTAGGATGATGTATCGAACCGGCGCGTTGCTGACCGCCTTCAGGATCTTTTGGCACTCCGCAGCGTCGATCGGATTACAGGTGTCGATGAGGACGTTGCCCTGGGGCGTTTTCACCAGGTACGCATTGCTGCCGCCGAACGCGGCATAGACGGAGTCGGCAACCCTGACCGCCGACGCCTGCTCCTGACTCTGGCCCACGGTCGGTGCAACGACGATGACTAGTGTGGCAATGACGGTGACGACACGAATTGACGGCATGGACCGCCCCTGTCTAGAACGAAAGACGCGTCTCTCTCGGGACCTCACCTACAACTACGGACGCGTCGCCGTTCCGGTGTCCGGGCGACACTGGACGGTAGGTTCGACTAGGATTGACCACCGCCTACGGCCGTGTCCCGCAAGCTGTAGAAAATGAGCCGGATGATCTTGTCGGGCTCCCGGATCACGCGGCCTGACGGCGCCGCGGGATCGACATCGTCTGAAAGCCGTCCAGCTTGCGCAGGCGAATGCCGCCGGTCGCCAGGGTGCCCCACAACACGGTGAGAATGGCCCCGGGTGTCGGGAGCATCCCCTGGGTTTTCACCCGGCGACGAAATTCGCCGAAGATCCGTTCGATCACGTTGGTCGACCGCAGGCATTTCCATTGCGCCGGCGGGAACGCGGTGAAGGCGGTCAGGCCGCTCCCCGCCTCGTCGAGCGAGACCACCACGGCGGCCCACTTCGCGGCCCAGCGGCGACGAAAGGCGGTGACCGCCGCCCGCACGGCCGGCGCGGTTCGCGCCTCGGTAATCGTGCGAAAGTCGCGCACCACGGCCGCCTGCAAGGCCTGGGGGACGCAGGCCAGCAGATTCCGGAGTTTGTGGACCAAGCAGCGCTGATGGGCGATCCCCGACCACGTCGCCTCGAGGGCCGCCGCCGCGCCCTTGCTGCCGTCGCTGATGACCAGCGCCGGCCGTCCTAACCCGCGATCCGTGAGATCCTCGAGCAAGCTCGCCCACGCTGCGGTCTGCTCCCCGCCCACGATCCGCATCCCGAGCACCACCTTCTCCCCCGTCAGCCGCACCCCCAGCGCCATCAGCAGTGAACACCAGGCCGTCCGGCCGCCGGCCCGGACCCGATGCCGCTGCCCATCGAGGAGCAGGTAGGCAATCGGCTCGTCCCGCAGCGAGCGGTGCTGCCACTGCTGATAGGCCGCCTGCAAGCGGGTCACCACCCGCGACACGGCGCTCTTCGACAGCGCGACCGAGCCGAAGAGGGGCGCCAGCGCCTGCCGCAGATCCCGGGTGCTCGCGCCGCAGAGATAAAGGCGGGCCAGCGTCGCATCCACCTCGCCCAACCGGCGGTCGTAGCGCGGGACGACGGTGCTGCGCCACTCCCGCACCGTGCCATCGCTCTGCCATACCCGCCCCCGCGGCAGCCGGACCGTCACGGGACCGCCGCTGGTCACCACCTGGCGCGTGATCGTGCCGTGCCGATAGCCCGTCGCGGTCACCACCCGCTCCCAAGCCCCTCGCCCGAGCGCGACTGTCAGCTCGGTCTCCACCGCCGCTTCAATCGCCGACCGCACGGCCATCCGCACGACCTCGCTCCAGCCGTTAACCGGTTCCGCTAGCGCGGGGACTGCCAACTCCGTATCGTCCGTCATCGGGTGTACTCCTGGTCGGAAGGGCTGCGCTAACAGCCCGGTGGTGATGGGACTTCACCGACAAGGATGCACCCGATTTTCTTTTTCTACAGCTATAGGGACACTACCCCGCCTACTCGCACTCACACTCGCACTCACACTCGCACTATGATCAGCCGCTATCCCGTTCCCGAATTCGCCACCCTCCCGGACGACATCAAGGCGCGGATGCTCGCGGTGCAGGAAAAAGCCGGGTTCATTCCCAACGTCTTCGTCACACTGGCGCATCGACCGGACGAGTTCCGGGCCTTTTTCGCCTACCACGACGCCGTCATGCTTCGCGACTCCGTGCTGACCAAGGCCGAGCGGGAGATGATCGTGGTGGCGACGAGCGGAGTGAATCACTGTCTGTACTGCGTGGTGGCCCACGGCGCGATTCTTCGGATCTACGCCAAGAATCCGCTCATTGCCGATCAGGTGGCGGTCGACCCCCAAAAAGCCGACCTCACCCCGCGCCAGAAAGCGATGCTCGCCTTTGCGGTCAAGCTCGCCCGCACGCCGGAGGCGGTGAGCGAGGCCGACCGCGACGCGCTCCGCCCGCACGGCTTCTCCGAGGAAGACATCTGGGACATCGGGGCGATCACCGCGTTCTTCGCCCTCTCGAATCGGATGGCGCACCTGATCGAGATGCGCCCCAACGACGAGTTCTACCGTATGGGACGCGGTTAGTCCGCTGTCTCCGTTTGGTTTGGGCTTGGGCGAACCGCGGCACGGGCACTGGGCATAACAGCGGGGCGTGGGCTCACGGAGGGCTCGGGCTCGAGCTCCGGCCAGAGCTCGGGCGACGGGCTGGCGCATGCGATCTTTGCGCGAACGCGCCAAACGGTGGCCGCATTGAGTATCGGTCGCGCCAACCCAGCCCCAACCCCAACCCCAGCCCCAAGCCCTCAGTCAACTCCCGGCCGTTGATGCGCCCAGGGCGCAGCCATCTCGAACGCAGCCGACGCCGCGAGCACCGTGGCATCATCGTGCCACCGCCCGATCAGCTGCAGGCCGACCGGAAGCCCGTCCTCGTCGAAGCCGCAGGGCAGGTTCGCCGCGGGATGGCCGGTCAGGTTCACCGGGGGGGTAAACAGCCAATCCCAGCGCTCCGCGAGCGGCTCTCCATCGACGTCCGTCGGCGTGTCGGCGCCGGCATCGAACGCGGTTCGCGCACAGGTGGGCAACAGGAGGAAATCGTAGCTCTCCATGAATCGCCGGATCGCGTGGTAATAGGTCGCCCGGAGGAGCGCGAGCTCGGCCACCTCGGCCCCCGAGAGCTTGAGCCCCGACTCGATCAGCGGAATCCGCCCGGGGTCGAGCAACGGTCTCACTCGCTCGAGATCGTGCCGGTGGATCGCGGCGCTGCCGGCCGCCCAAAGCTTGACCCACACCGGCGTCGGGTCCGGCACCTCGAAGTCGGTCTCCATCACCGTCACCCCGAGCTCCTGAAATCGAGCCGCCGCCTCGGCCGTCGCCCGAGCCACTCCGGGGGCGATGCGGCGACCGTTAGGCGCCGGCAGCCAGCCGGCCCGGAGACCCTTCACGCCGCGATCGCACGCGTGCAGGTAATCGACCCCGCTCGACCAGGACCCGCGGTCGCGCGGATCGGCGCCGGCCGTGGCCTCAAGGAGCAGCGCCGAATCGCGAACCGTTCGCGTCATCGGGCCCAAGTGCGACAAATCGCCGAACGGGCTCGTCGGATACTGGGGGACGAGCCCGGCGGACGGCTTGAGCCCGTAAATCCCGCAAAACGAGGCCGGGATCCGGATCGACCCGCCGCCATCGGACCCTTGCCCGATCGGCCCCATCCCGAGGGCGACCGCCGCGCCCGCGCCGCCGCTCGAGCCGCCGGCGGTCCGCTCGTACTTCCACGGATTGTGGGTCGGGCCCACGACCCGGTTGCCCGAATCGGCCTTCCACCCGAGCTCCGGCGTGTTGGTCTTGCCCAGCATCACCATGCCCGCTCCGTACACCCGATCCATGAACGGCGGATCGAAGTCCGGGACCCAATCAGGGTCGAGCAGGGAGCCCCTGGTTGTTCGGATGCCCTTCGTCGGCGTCAGGTCTTTGATCGAGATCGGGACGCCGTCGAGCGGACCGAGCTCCCGCCGGTCGGCGTATCGTGCCTCCGACGCCCGCGCCCCCTCGATGGCCCGATCCGCGCTGACCGTGATGAAGGCCGTGTACCGCGGGTTCAACGCCGCGATCCGTTCGAGTATCGCCGTCGTCACCTCGACCGGCGACAGCTTCTTGGCCCGGTACGAGGCGCCGAGCTCGAGGGCAGAGAGGTGGCACACGTCCGTCGTATTCGTCACGAGAAACCTCGACAAGGTGGCGGTCGGGAGGCCTCGAATATCGGGCCCGGTCGGCATTCGTGCCACCGGGCCGGATCCCCCATAAGAAAAAAGGTGACGTCTGACCATCTAAGTCTTGAAAAAACAAACGTATACGACCATTTTAGTGGCTGGTTTCGACCCGCTTTTTTCAAGGCCGATCGCGAATGCTTCGGGTTACCTCCGTCACTCCTGGTTCCATTGCCGACGAGCTCGGGCTCACGCCCGGTACCGAGCTCGTGTCGATAAATGACCGAGAGCTCGAGGACTTTCTCGACTGGGAATTCCAGACGGCCGACGAGGAGTTCACGCTGGTCGTTCGCCAGCCGGACGGGCAGGAGATCGAATTCGAGATCGAGCGGGAGCTCGAGGATGCGATGGGCGTCACCCTCGAGCCGCCGCGGATCCGCCGATGCGCCAATCGCTGCGACTTCTGTTTCGTCGACGGCAACCCGGTGGGCCTTCGCGACGTGCTGTTCATTCGCGACGACGATTACCGCCTCTCGTTTCAATACGGCAACTTCGCGACGCTCACGAACCTGAAGCCGAGGGACGTCGAGCGGATCATCGCCTATCGGTTGTCGCCGCTCTACGTGTCGGTGCACGCCACCGATCCGGTCACTCGGCGGTATCTCCTCCGGAACCCGCTCGCCCCCGACATTCTCCCGCAGCTCGCGCACCTGGCCGAGCACGGGATCCGCTTTCACACCCAGATCGTGATGTCACCGGGCGTGAACGACGGCTCGGTGCTCGAGCAGTCGATCGGCGACCTGTTCGAGTTCGGTCCGGCCATCTTGAGCGTGTCGGTCGTGCCGGTCGGGCTCACCGAGTTCAGTAAGCATCACCTCTGTCGCGAGCCGACCGCCGCCGAATGCCAGGCGGCGATTCAGGTGATCGAACGCTGGGGCGCGCGCGGGCGCAACGAGCGGGGCGAGACGTGGGTCCACGGCGCCGACGAGCTCTACCTTCGCGCGGGGGTACCGCTCCCGCCGGCCGAGATCTATGGCCACTTCGATCAGGTCGAGAACGGAGTCGGCGCGGTTCGGTTTCTCGAGCGCGAGATCGCGGGCGCCGCGGATCGGCTCGACGGTTGGCGGGGAAAGCGGGTCGGCGTCGTGACCGGGACCTCGATGGGAGCGCTCATGCCGGCGGTGATGGCGCCGCTGGCCAAGGCCTCGGGGGCGACGCTCGACCTCATCGTCGTGGAGAACACGTTGTTCGGCCGCCGGGTCACTACCGCCGGACTCCTGCCCGGCACCGACTTCGCCGCGGCACTCGCCGGCCGCGCCGACCTCGATCTCGCGCTCCTGCCGGGGGAAGCGGTGAACGACGACGGGCTCCTGATCGACGGCATGCCCGCCGCCGAGCTGGCCGCGACCGTTCCGGTGCCGATTCGATTCTCCAAGACGTTCGTCGACGCCGTCGATGAGTAAACCGACCGTCGCGATCATCGGCCGGCCTAACGTCGGCAAGTCGACCCTGTTCAATCGCATCGTGGGCGGGCGCGACGCGATCGTCGCCGATCAGCCGGGGACCACGCGGGACCGGCATTTCGGCGACGCCGAATGGAATGGGCGCGCGTTCTGGGTGGTGGACACCGGCGGCATGTTGCCCGACTCGGCCGACTCGATGGATCGGGCGATCCGGAAGCAGGCGGAGCTCGCGATCGCGGAGGCCGATCTCATCCTGTTCGTGGTCGACGGCAAAGAGGGGGTCCATCCGGTCGACGAAGCGGTCGCCCATCATCTCCGGCGGGCGAAGGCGCCGGCGCTCTTGGTGGTGAACAAGCTGGACAACCTTCCGGCGACCACCGCCCACCTCGACTTCTACTCCCTCGGCCTCGGCGATCCGATCCCGGTGTCGGCCGCGGTCGGCAAGGCGAGCGGTGATCTGCTCGACCGGGTGGTCGAGCGACTGCCGGCCGAGCCGGCCGACGCGGACGGCGACGAGATCAAGATCGCGATCGTGGGCCGGCCTAACGTCGGCAAGTCGTCGATCGCGAACAAGCTGCTCGGCGAGGAGCGTTACGTCGTCTCGGAACGGGCGGGGACCACCCGCGACGCGGTGGATTCGGTGCTTCGCTATCACGATCGCACCCTTCGCTTCATCGACACGGCCGGCCTCCGGCGGCGGTCCCGGGTCGACGAAGACGTCGAGTTCTACTCGACGGTCCGGACCCGGCGGGCGATCGAGCGGGCCGACATCTGCGTCCTGGTGGTCGACGCGACCGAGGGAGTCCATACCCAGGATCTTCGGATCGGCACGGAGGCGTGGGACCGGGGAACCGGGTTGATCGTGGCCGTGAACAAGTGGGATCTCGTGCCCGAGAAGGACGCGAACACGGCGGTGCGGGGCGAGGAGAAGGTGATCGCCGGCGCGCCGTTTCTCGAGGGCGTGCCGTTCGCGTATCTCTCGGCCCTGACCGGGCAGCGGGTTAGGAAGCTGCTCGATCTCCTGCTCGAGGTGGCCGAGGCGCGCCGGCGCCGAATCCCCACCGCCGAGGTGAACCAGGTGCTGGCCGAGCTGGTGGAGAAGAATCAGCCGCCCCAGAAAATGGGAGACGAGATCAAGCTGCTCTACGGAGCGCAGGTGGCCGTTGCGCCGCCCTTGTTCGTGATCTCGAGCAATCGTCCCGACGACGTCGCCGAGCACTACCAGCGCTATCTGCTTCGGGGCTTCCGCAAGGCGTGGGGCTTCGCCGGGGTGCCGATTCGCCTCAAGTTCAAGTCCCGGCGCAAGGCTGCGCGATGAACGTCGCGTTCTGGCTCGTCGTCTCGTACCTGCTCGGCGCCATTCCCACGAGCTATCTCGCCGCCCGAATCGGGAAGGGCATCGATCTCCGGCAAGTCGCCAGCAAGAACCTGGGCGCCACGAATCTCTATCGGACCCTCGGCTGGCGGTACGCCGTCCCGGTCGGCCTGTTCGACCTCACCAAGGGGGCGCTTCCGGTCCTCTGGTTCGGGCCGCTTGCCGGCGGTGGGTCGTGGATTCCACTGGCCTGTGGCCTCGCCGCCGTGATGGGCCACGTCTTCTCGCTCTTCATGCACTTCAAGGGCGGCAAGGGCGTCGCCACGGCGACCGGTGTCGTGCTCGGGCTCGTGCCGTGGGCCACGCTCGCCGCGGCTGCCGTGTGGGCCGTCCTGGTTCGCCTAACGGGGTACGTCTCGGTCGGGAGCATCGTCGCCGCCGCGCTCCTGCCGGTTCTGGCCTATTTCCTCCACCCGGCCCAGCGCGACCTGGTCTGGTTCCTCGCCGGGCTCGCCCTGTTCGTGATCGTGATGCACCGGACGAACATCCGGCGGCTTCTCGCGGGCACCGAGAATCGGTTCGGCCGGCGGAAGGAAGCGGCCGGATGAGCGTCGTCGGCGTGTTAGGGGCCGGCAGCTGGGGCACGACGCTCGCCAATCTCCTCGCCAAGGCGGGCCACGACGTCCGGCTCTGGGGTTACGAGGCCGAGGTGGTGGAGGCGATCAATCGGGAGCACGAAAATCCGGTCTTTCTGCCCGGACGCGCGCTCGATCCGCGGCTCCGGGCCACCGCCGATCCGACCGTCGCGATCCGCTCGGCCGAGTGCGTCCTGGCGGTGACGCCGAGCCACGTGATTCGGGCGGTGTTGACCCGGATCTCGCCCGGGTTTCCGCCCGACCAGCTGCTCGTCTCGGCCACGAAGGGAATCGAGACCGACTCGCTCAAGCTGATGCACGAGGTGGCGGACGACGTCCTCCCGCCGCATCGGTTCGTCGCGCTCTCGGGCCCGAGCTTCGCGCTCGAGGTAGACGCGGGGCAGCCCACGGCCGTCGTCGCGGCTTCGGCCGACGCGAAGGCCGCTCGCGTCGTCCAGGAGCTGTTCTCGATCGGGAACTTCCGAGTGTACTCGAACGCGGACGTAATCGGAACCGAGCTCGCGGGATCGCTCAAGAACGTGATCGCGATCGCGGCCGGTATCGCGCGGGGCCTCGGCCTCGGCCACAATCCGAGCGCCGCGCTGATCACCCGAGGCCTGGCCGAGATCACCCGCCTTGGCCTGGCGTTAGGTGCCGACCGGGAGACGTTCGCCGGGCTCGCCGGCCTGGGCGATCTCGTGCTCACGACGTCGGGAACCCTGAGCCGGAACCGCTCGCTCGGCGAAGCGCTGGCCAAGGGAACCCGGCTGGCCGACTACCAACGGAGCCACCAATCGGTGGCCGAAGGGGTGAACACGGCCCGAGCCGCGGTCCGCCTTGCCGAGCGGCGCGGCGTGGAGATGCCGATCACGGAGAAGGTCCACGCGATCCTGTTCGGCGACCTCACGCCGAAACAGGCCATCGCCGACCTGATGGAACGAACCCCCAAACCGGAGCAGTGGACGTGATCTCACCGCGTCCGATGCAGGAGTTCTTCTCGATCGGCGAGGTGTGCGCCCTCACCGATCTCAAGCCTCACGTGCTGCGCTACTGGGAGAGCCAGTTCCGGTTTCTCAATCCGGCCAAGAATCGCTCGGGCAACCGGGTCTACAAGAGCCGCGAGGTGGAGCTCATTCTGCTCGTGAAACATTTACTGTACACCGAGAAATACACGATCGAGGGCGCGCGGCAGAAGGTGGAACAATTCCGTCGCACCGGGGCGCTCAAGCAGGAGGCCGCGCGGGCCGCCTCCCGCCAGACCATTGCCGAGCTGAGAGACGCGCTGCAGGCGGTGATCGACACGCTCGACGGTAAGCGAAAGACCCGGGCCGCCTCCTCATCGACCGAGCCCGCCGCGTGAGCCTAACGATTCTGGTCTCCAACGACGACGGGATTCTCGCGCCCGGCCTCGCGCTCCTCGCCGATGTCTGCCGCGAGGTCGGTCAGGTCACGGTCGTGGCGCCCGATCGAGAGCAGAGCGGAACCTCGCACTCGCTCACCCTTCACCATCCGCTCCGGCCGGCGCGGACTCGCGACGGCGCCTATCAGGTCGACGGGACCCCGACCGACTGCGTCCTGCTCGGGATCGGCGTGTTGATGCCGGAAAAGCCCAACTTCGTATTCTCCGGCGTGAACCATGGGCCGAACATGGGCGAGGACGTCCTCTACTCGGGCACGGTCTCGGCCGCGATGGAGGCGGTGACCCTCGGCGTGCCGGGAGTCGCCTTCTCCTTTGCCGGACGGGATCCCGAGCTGATGCAGGGCTATCGCGACACTCTGGTTCGGCTGGTGCGGCGGATCACCTCGATCGAAGACTTTCCCCCGGAAACCCTGCTCAACATCAATCTTCCCCGGCTGCCGGCGGCCGAGATCAAGGGCATCAAAGTCACCAAGCTCGGGAGCCGATTCTTCTCCGAATCGATCACCCGAATGAAGGATCCGTGGGGTCGAGAGGTCTTCTGGATCGGGGGCGGCGACGTGACGTGGAGCGTGGACCCGGATTCGGACCACGCGGCGGTGAAGGAGGGCTACATCTCGGTCACCCCGCTCCACATGGACCTCACCAACTACAAGCTGCTCGAGAAAGTCCGCGAATGGGCCCTGGAGTTCTAGGCAGCTCGGACAGCTACGGCGGTTACCGGCAACGGCTGGTCGAAACCTTGCAGGACAAGGGGATTCGAAGCCTGCCGGTTCTGCGCGCAATCGCGACCGTACCCCGGCACCTGTTCGTGCCGGAGTCCGTCCAGCACCGGGCGTACGAGGACTCGGCGCTGCCGATCGCGGCGGGCCAGACGATCTCGCAGCCGTACGTTCAGGCGCGGTCGATCGAGGAGCTCGAGCTGACCGGACAGGAGAAAGTGCTCGAGGTCGGAGCGGGGTCGGGGTACCAGACGGCGCTCCTCGCGGTGCTCGCCGGCAACGTCGTCGCCGTGGAGCGGGTACCGCAGCTGGCCGAAGGCGCTCGCCGGATCCTGGCGCAGCTCGGCGTTCGGAACGTGACGGTGGTGCTCGGCGACGGTACGCTGGGCTGGCGATCCCTCGCGCCGTTCGACGCGATCGTCGTTGCGGCCGCGTCGCCGGCGATTCCGGATCCGCTGATCGAGCAGCTCGCTCCCGGTGGCCGAATGGTGATTCCTCTCGGCAATCGAGAGGAACAGACGCTGGTGAAGGTCCGGAAAGTGGGCGATCGGATCGAGACCTCGGTGCTCACCGACGTGCGGTTCGTGCCGCTGCTGGGCGAGTTCGGGTTCAAGAGCGCATGATCGGGAGACGACACGAATGGGTGTGATCCGGTTCTTCATCGACTTCGTCCTCCACCTCGACCGGCATCTCGGGGACCTGATCAGCCAGTACGGGACCGGAACGTACGCGATCCTGGCGGCGATCGTGTTCGCCGAGACGGGCCTCGTCGTGACGCCGTTCCTCCCAGGCGACTCACTGCTCTTCGCCGCGGGCACGTTCGCCGGCCTGGGTTCGCTCGACCCGGTGATGGTGACCGCGGTCCTGATGGGTGCCGTGATCCTGGGCGACAACGTGAACTACTGGGTCGGCCGCTACATTGGGCCTCGGGCGTTCTCCGGCGACTATCGATTCTTCAAGCGGAAGCACCTCGAGCGGACCCATGCGTTCTTCGAGCGACACGGCGGTAAGACGATCATCCTCGCGCGGTTCGTTCCGATCGTGCGAACGTTCACCCCGTTCGTCGCCGGGGTCGGCGCGATGCCGTATCCTCGTTTCCTCGGGTACAGCATCGGCGGCGGGCTGCTCTGGGTGAACCTGTTCGTCTGGGTCGGCTACTACTTCGGCAACCTGCCGTTCGTCCGGAAAAACTTCACGCTGGTGATCGGCGCGATCATCCTGATCTCCGTGCTGCCGATGGTGGTCGAGGTGATTCGCCATCGAGCGGCGGCGAAGTCGGCTCCGGCCCCCTCCCGGACCGATGTTGCCGCCTGATCGGATCGCGAAGCGATTCCTGGTTCGAGGAGCGGTGCAGGGCGTTGGCTACCGAGCATATGCCCGCCGTGAGGCGCTCCGGCTCGGCCTCTCCGGGTACGCGGAGAACCTGGACGACGGACGGGTCGAAGTGATTGCCGTCGGAGCAGCGGCGGCGGTCGACTCGCTCGAAGCAGCGCTCCGGCGGGGACCGGCGTACTCCCGAGTCGATGGCGTTGTCGCTGCTTCTGTGCCGGTCGACGAGAGCGTAAGTGGTTTTCGCATCAGGTGATCGCAGGTCAGAGATCAGGCGAGCTGTGACCATGTCGGTGGCATGTGACAGACGCGAAGGTCGACCACTCTGCGGCCACCGATCGTTGACCGAACCTCAATTGACCAGCTAAGTTGCAGGTTTCGCCCCCGTAGCTCAGGTGGATAGAGCAGCGGTTTCCTAAACCGTTGGCCGGGCGTTCGAGTCGCCCCGGGGGCATCGAGAGATGCGGATCCGGTCGGCGAACCGTGATGAACTCGAGGACGAGGAGCAGCAGTGGCGGATACGGCAACTACGACGGCACCTGAGCGTCCCCGCGGCACCGTCGTCATCGAGGAAGAACAGCATCCGTTCTGGGTCTGGCTCCAGGCGCGGCAGAAGCCGCTGTCGATCGGTCTGGGCATTTTGTTCCTGATCGGATTGATCGGGTGGTACGTCGTCGAGAGCGGCCGGCGAAAGCAGATCCAGGCCTCCGACCAGCTCGACAAAGCGCGGTCGTCGATGGAGTCGGGCAACTATCCGCAGGCGTCGACCGAATTCCAGAAGGTGGCGCAGAACTATTCGGGCACCGAAGCGGCGCTCGAAGCCACGCTGGCCTTGAACCAGGTGCGGATCCTGTCCGGCCAGTCGCAGCTGGCGGTCGACGAGCTCAAGAAGTTCGTGGCCTCGAATCCGCCCGCGCCGTTCAAGTCGGCGGCCGTGCAGCACCTCGCAATCGCGTTGGAGAACGTCGGCAAACCGGCTGACGCTCTGGTGCAATATCGGCTCGCGGCCGATCTGGCCACCGAGGACTACCGGAAGATCGATGCGCTGCTCGCCGCGGCCCGGATCGACCGGCAGCTGGGGAAGGACAAGGAGGCGGTCGAAATCCTGTCCGGCATCGTCAAGAACTACAAGGACGAAATACCCGGCGTGGTCGAAGCCAAGGTTCGGTTGGCCGAGCTTACTGGCGGCAAACTCTAGAGACTAGTCCGAGTCCGAGTCCGAGTCCGCAGGCGCTGGGGAGCTGTTGTTCGCTCGCACCCGGCGAGTGTTTGGATCCCAATCCCGACAAATCCTTCCTTTGCAAGTCGCTGTGACCGCTAAGTTTGGCCGCCTCCGTGTATGTCGTATAAGATGTATTATGTTAAGTAGACTTGTGGATAAGGGTGGAAAACCTGGGTTCTCCACTACCGCCGCTTTCGCAGAACTTGTCCATCGCGGCTCTCCCGCGTGTTCGGACTTGGACTCGGACTCGGACTCGCAGTGGCGCCGCCCCGGCGCCACTGCGACAGCATCTCCGTCATCGCCTCGATCATGTGGGCATGAGCGCGATCGAGCTCCTGGAGGCGGGCTCGTACGGCCGGTACCTTGGTCGGCGCGTCGGCCATCGCGGTCTGGATCAGCGCCTGGAATCGTTTGAGCCGGTCGATTCGGACGAGCATGATTCGGTCCGGCAGGTCCAGCGCCAGCCGGTAGTAGGCCCGCCGGTCGCCGGGCCTCCGGACCCGCTCCAGGATGCCCTGGCGTTCCAGCCGGCGGGTGTCGGTGCTGATGCTCGCCCGGCTCACGCCCAGGTCGGCGGCCAGCTCCCGGAGCGCCATCGGCTCGGATCGAAGCAGCAGTCGGGCGAACACCTGGCCCATGATTCGGGCATAGCCTTCCTGCTCGAAAAACCGGGCGAACTCCGCGACGACGCGACCCTCGTACGGATCCACTATTCTTCTCGCACGCTTGGCTAACGTTCAGTTCAGAGTGAACGTACTATCTAACATGCGTTGTTGCTGCTCCTTTCGTCCAGCGTTGCCGGCTGGGCTGCTCCTTATTGTCTGGTCGTCAGCGTGCGCTCCGAGTCTGCCCAAGGTTCAGGGGGCTCCGGCGGCGTCGAACGCACCCGCCCTGCCATGGGTCCCGACGCCCCGCGAGGCGGTCTCGGCGGATCGGGCGCTCGACCTTCCCACCGATTTCGAAAGTCGGCGTCAGGCTCTCCGGCTGGAGGACCTCGTCGACTTGGCGCTCCGGAACAGCCCGGCGACTCGGGTTGCCTGGGCGTCCGCCCGGGCGGCCGCAGCTGAGTACGGCTCGGTTCGGGGTGCCCTGTTTCCGACCGCGACGCTCGACATCGACGCGACCGCGCTCAAGACTGCTGCTCTCCAGGGTCGCGCCGCGGTCCAGCAGACCTACTACGGCCCGACGGTCAACCTCACCTGGCTCCTGTTCGGGTTTGGTCGGGGACCGTCGATCACATCCGCCCGGGAAGCGTTGATTGCGGCGAATTGGACCCACAATGCATCGATTCAAGATGCCGTCCTCGACGTCGGCCGAGCTTACTACCTCTACTCCTCGAACCGGTCGCTTGTTGCCGCGAATCGGACCAGTCTGGCCGAGGCCGAGACGAACCTCGACGCCGCGGAGGAGCGTCGTCGGGTGGGTGTGGCGACCATCGCCGACGTGCTCCAGGCCCGGACGGCGGTCGAGCAGGCCCGGCTCACGCTGCAGCAGAGCGAGGGCGACTTCGCCGCCGCGAAGGGCTCGGTCGCGGTCGCCGCGGGCTTTCCGGTTGCCCTGCCCTTCGAGGTCGACACCCTGGCGGATCTCGAGCCGATCGGGCGAGTGGGCCAGGAAGTCGATTCGTTGATTGCCGTCGCTCGCCGGGGGCGGCCCGACTTGATGGCGGCGGACGCCGCGGTCGCCCAGTCGCGAGCCGACGCCCGCGTCGCGGCCGCGGAACGGCTTCCCACCGTCACCGCAACCGGCACCGCCGGAACGAGCTACTTGACCGGCTTCAGCGGCAGTCGGCCCACGTACACCGTGACGCTCGGCCTGAATATTCCCTTGTTCAGCGGCTTTTCATGGGAGTTCGACGCCCGGGCCGCGCGAGCGCGGGCGGAGGCCGCGGAGGCGCGGGCGCAGCAGCTACGACGGGGAGCGGAGCTCGAGGTCTACACCGCATATTTGGCGGTGCGGACGGCCACCGAGCGGATCCGGACCGCCGACGCGCTGATCTCTTCCGCCGATCAGTCGGCCGCTGCGGCCCGGGGCCGGTACCTCGCCGGGGTCGGAACGCTGCTCGAACTCTTGACCGCGGAAAACGTATTGATCTCCGCGCGGTCGCAACAAATCCAGGCGCGGTTTGCCTGGCGGACGTCGCTCCTTCAGCTGGCGCACGATGCCGGGCTCCTCGACAATACCGGCCGGCTTCAGCTCCAGATTGTGCCGGATTCATCTCGTAACGGGCCTCGTCGATGACCCGATCGGTGCTGGTAGGTCTCTCGTTCGTTCTCGGCCTCGCGGCGTGCCAGAAGGATCCGCCCCGTGTGGCTGCAGCCATTCCGGTGACGGTCGGCCCCGCGGCTCGCCGCGACGTGCCGGTGATTCTGTTCTCGACCGGGACGGTCGAGCCGATCCGCACGGTCCAAGTTCGCGCCCAGGTGGATGGCATCGTCACGAAGGTGGCGTTCCGGGAAGGTGACGAGGTCACCGAAGGCCAGTTGTTGTTCACGATCGATCCCCGCCGGTATCAAGCCGATCTCGACAAGGCGGTTGCAACGCTCGCTCGGGACCAGGCGCAACTGGCTCAGGCGACGAAGGACCTCGAGCGGATCGGAGAGCTGGCGAAAAAGGAATATGTGACCGCCCAACAGCTCGATCAGGCGAGGGGGATGGCGACCCAGCTCACCGCAACCCTCCGGGGCGATTCGGCTGCGATCGAGCAGGCGAAGCTCAACGTCGAGTACGCGACGGTGCGGGCGGCGGTCTCGGGGAGAACCGGAAGCGTCCTGGTCCGGGAGGGCAACCTCGTCCGCTCCGGCACCGATCCGCTGGTGGTGATCAATCAGCTCGCCCCGATCCGGGTGCGGTTCTCGCTGCCCGCGGCCGACCTCGCCCGGATTCGCGAGCGGGCCGCGTTGAGCCTTCCCGTGTCCGCCGTGCCGGTCGGCGACGCGGCCCACGTGGTGGTTGGAAGGCTCGGATTCCTCGACAACTCGGTCGACACCCTGACCGGGACGATTCAGCTCAAGGCCAACTTCGAGAACAAAGATCACGTGCTCTGGCCCGGCGAGCTGGTGCGGATCCGGCTCGAGCTCGAGATCGAGAAGAACGCCCTGGTGGTGCCGCAGGCGGCCGTGCTCACGGGTCAGCAAGGCAGTGTCGTCTTCATCGTGAATGCCGGTAAGGCCGTATTGAAGAAGGTGCAGGTGCTGCGGACCAACGACTCGATCGCCGTCCTGAACGGCGGAATCGAGCCGGGGGCCACGGTGGTGGTCGACGGGCAACTCCGTCTCACGGACGGCGCCAAGGTCGCCGTCCGAGAAGGTGAGAAGAAACCATGAGCGTCCCCGAGCTGTTCATTCGGCGTCCGGTCATGACCACGCTGGTCATGGCTGCGATCTTGTTGTTCGGCATCGTGGCGTATCGCCAGCTGCCGGTGAGTGACCTGCCCACCGTCGACTATCCCACGATTTCGGTGAACGCCTCGCTTCCCGGGGCCAGCCCGGAGACGATGGCGGCCTCCGTGGCGACGCCGCTCGAGCGGCAGTTCAGCACGATCGCCGGCCTCGATGTGATGACCTCGAGCAGCAATCAGGGCATGACCGCGATCACGCTCCAGTTCACCCTCGAGCGCAACATCGACGCCGCGGCCGCCGACGTGCAGGCGGCCATCGCCCAGACCTTGAAACAGCTGCCTCAGGGCATCGTTCCTCCGTCGTACAACAAGTCGGATCCGTCGGCGACGCCGATTTTCTATCTCACGCTCACGTCCCAGACGCTTACGCTCTCCGCCCTCGACGAGTACGGTCAGACGACGATTGGGCAACGAATCTCGACGCTGCCGGGCGTGGCGCAGGTCGGGGTGTACGGAACCCAGAAATACGCGGTCCGGGTGCAGCTCGATCCTCAGGCGCTCGCCGCGCGGAAGATCGGGATCGACGAAGTGGCGGACGCGATCTCGAACGGCAACGTCAATCTTCCGGGCGGGATCCTGTGGGGGACGGACAAGGCCTACGCCATCGACGCCAACGGGCAGCTCGAGGACGCCAAGGCGTTCCGGCCGCTGATCGTCGCGTACCGGGACGGTGCGCCGGTGCGGCTCGGCGACCTCGGTCGGGTGGTCGACTCGGTTCAGGACACCCGAGCCGCCGCGTGGTACAACGGCACCCGCGGAGTCATCCTCGCGGTGCAGCGCCAGCCCGGCACGAACACGGTGGAGGTGGCGCACCGGGTCCGGGCCGAGATCGGTAAGCTGTCGACCCAGCTCCCGGCGTCGGTCAAGTTGAACGTCCTGTTCGACCGATCGCAGGGGATCGAGCAGTCGGTGACCGACGTGAAGTTCACCCTGTTGCTCACGCTCGCGCTCGTCGTGATGGTGATCTTCCTGTTCCTCCGGAACCTCTCGGCGACGGCCATCCCGAGCCTCGCGCTCCCGATGTCGTTGATCGGGACGTTCGCGGTGATGTATCTCCTCGATTACAGCCTCGACAATCTGTCGTTGATGGCGCTGACGCTGTCAGTCGGGTTCGTCGTCGACGACGCCATCGTGATGCTGGAGAACATCGTCCGCCATCGCGAGATGGGGAAACCGATGCTCCAGGCGGCGCTCGACGGCGCTCGCGAAATCGGTTTCACCGTGATCTCGATGACGTTGTCGCTCGTGGCGGTGTTCATCCCGGTCCTCCTGCTGGGTGGGCTCATCGGCCGCTTGTTCCACGAGTTCGCGGTGACCATCGGGGTGTCGATTCTGGTGTCGGGTTTCGTGTCGCTCACCTTGACGCCGATGCTCTGCAGCAGGTTCCTCCGGCACGGGCACGGCTCGGAGAAGCCCAATCGGGTCCTCGATCTATTCGAGGCCGGCTATCAGCGGAGTCACCGGGCCTACGTGCGATCGCTCGACTGGGTGATGGACCGGCGGCCGGCGGCCCTCGTCTTCTCGATCCTGATTCTGATCGCCACGGGCTGGCTGGCGGCGGTCGTGCCGAAGGGTTTCATCCCGAGCGAAGACACCGGGCAGTTGATGGGCACCACGGAGACGGCAGAAGGCACGTCCTTCGCATCGATGACCCAGCACCAGCTCGAAGTGATGCGGATCGCGGGCGAGGATCCCAACGTGCAGGACTACTACGTCTCGTTGGGTAGCGGGGGTCGGAGCTCGAACCAGGCCCGGCTCATGCTGCACTTGAAGCCGCGCTCGGAGCGGATGCTCAACGCGGATCAAATCGCGCGCGAGATGAACGCCAAGCTCGCCGGCCTCCCCGGCATTCGGGTCTTCCTCCAGAATCCTCCGGTGATCAACATCGGCGGTCGGTTCGCCAAGAGCATGTATCAGTACACGCTCCAGGGATCCGACATCGACGAGCTCTATCGCGTCGCTACCGCGCTGGAGCTCAAGCTCCGGGCACTGAAGGACCTCACCGACGTCACCACCGATCTCCAGATCAAGAATCCCGAGGTGCACGTCGAGATCGATCGCGATCGGGCGTCGGCGATGGGGGTCACCGCGAATCAGATCGAGAACGCGCTCTACAACGCGTATGGCGCTCGCCAGGTCTCCACCATCTACACCGACGTGAACCAGTATTGGGTGGTGCTCGAGCTCCTGCCCGAGTATCAGCGCGATCTGGACGCGTTCAAGATGCTGTCGATTCGCTCGCCCAAAGGCGATCTCGTGCCGCTCGCCGCGCTGGCGAAGATCACGGAGGGCGTCGGTCCGCTCGCGGTCAACCACTCGGGCCAGCGCCCGTCGGTCACGATCTCGTTCAATCTTCCGCCGGGGGTCGCGATCGGTGACGCGGTGAAAGCGGTCGAGACGGTGTCGGCCGGGATGCTGCCCGTGTCGGTCACCGGCAGCTTCGTCGGCCAGGCGCAGGCGTTCAAGGACGCCCAGCACGGCCTCTTGATCCTGCTCCTTCTGGCACTCGCGGTGATCTACATCGTGCTCGGCATTCTGTACGAGAGCTTCATCCATCCGATCACGATTCTCACCGGCTTGCCGTTCGCCGGTTTCGGCGCGCTGCTCACCCTGGTCATCTTCCACCAGGATCTGTCGATCTACGCGTTCGTCGGGGTGATCATGCTGATCGGGCTGGTCAAGAAGAACGCGATCATGATGATCGACTTCGCGCTCGATGCCGAGCGGGAGGAGGGCAAGTCGCCCCGGGCGGCGATTCTCGAAGCCTGCTCGGTGCGGTTCCGGCCGATCATGATGACGACGATGGCGGCCCTGATGGGGACCTTGCCGATCGCGTTAGGCGCCGGCGCCGGCGCCGAGTCGCGGCGGCCGTTGGGCCTGGCGGTGGTGGGCGGTCTGGCGTTCTCCCAGCTGGTGACGCTGTACGTCACCCCGGTCTTCTACACCTACCTCGACGAGCTCCGCGCCCGGGTCAGTCGGAAGCGCCGCGTGGTCGAGGCTCCGGCCGGAGGATTGCAGCCGGCGCCGATTCCCCGGTCGCCGGAATGAGTCAGGAGTCGAGCCGGCCGGTGTAGACGAGCCGGCCTTCGCCGCAGAGCCACACGTCGCTCGCGGTCTCGGCGCCGAGCTCCGCAGCGACCGAGAAGAGCTGCCCGCTCCGCGACCGGAGCTGCACCGGCAGCGCCGCCTGGCCGGCCTGGGCGAGCGCGAGCGCCGCGGCGACGGTCCCAGTCCCGCACGCGAGGGTTTCGTCCTCCACGCCTCGCTCGTACGTCCGAATCGAGTAAACCGCGCGGTCCGCGTCGGTCGGGCTCACGAAATTCACGTTCGTCCCGGCCGGCCCGAACGCCGGCGCCGATCGCAGCGCCCGTCCCCGCCCGATCACGTCGACCCGTTCCACATCGTCCACCGAGATGATCACGTGCGGGACCCCGACGGTGCCGTGGAACGCGCGTAGCTCACCCGGCTCGAGCGCCAAGTCGATCGGGCTCGGGAGGGGTGTCGGGGGAAAGCGTAGCTCCGCCATCGCGCCCGGGCCGACCAGGCGACACTCGAGGCGGCCTGCGTCGGTATCGAGCAGGATGCGCTCCCCGCCGGCGATACCGAGCCGGCCGGCGAGGCGGGCGGAGCAAAGCGCCGCGTTGCCGCACAGCTCGGCCCGGGAACCGTCGGCATTGAAGTACACCATCTGGACGGCGTCCGGGCCCGGTGTGAGCAGCACGACGCCGTCCGCGCCGACCCCACGCCGCCGGTCGGAGACCGCACGAATGCGATCGACGGGCCAGTCGGCGAGGGTCTGGTACCGCCCATCGATGAAGACGAAATCGTTGCCCGATCCCGTCATCTTGTAGAAGAGGCGGCGGTCGGTCGGATCGAACCCGGTCAGCACGGTATCATTTCTTGCCTTTCTTGGCACGGGCCCCGGCCCCGGCCGGCTTCTTGTTCTGCCGAATCATCTTCTGCGCCGCGCGGAGGGCACCCTTGTTCCCCCCGTGCACCGCGTCGGAGAAGAGCTTCGATCGATAGCGAGGGGCGTGATCCCCTTCGCGGTGACGACGCTTCCCGGTCGACTTGTAGCCCCAGCGGACTTGCCAGCCGTGAGTCGTCTCGGAATCGATCCGTACCAGAGTTACTCTCATCGCTTTCTCCCGATCGTCCCGGCCGAACCGATCGCCTCGGCCGGGAGTCCTCGTTCAAGTGTGGTAAGTAGCACGCTCCATCCCCGCCCCTCCCTACTCCTTCGATGAATCGGGCTCACAGCTTGCCGATCCGATCGGCGAGCCAGAGCCACCAAACCATCCAGATCGCTTCCCGAACGATGGCCCGATTCATCTTGCTGGTCCCTTCCACCCGATCGGTGAATACAATGGGGATCTCGACCAGCCGAAATTTCTTTCTCCACGCGCGAAAGCTCATCTCGATCTGAAAGGCGTACCCGTTGGAGCGGATCCGCTCGAACGGAAGCGCGGCGAGCACCTCGCGACGAAAGCATTTGAATCCGCCAGTGGCGTCGGTGAGCGGCAGCCCGGTGACCCAGCGGACGTAGATGTTCGCGAAATACGAGAGCAACAACCGGGACATCGGCCAGTTGATCACGTTGACGCCGCTCTTGTAGCGCGAGCCGAGCACCAGATCGGCGTCGTCCGCGGCGGCCAGCATCGGTGGGAGGAACTTGGGATCGTGAGAGAAATCCGCGTCCATCTCGAGGATCCGGTCGAATCCGCGATCCAGTGCCCACTGAAAGCCGGCCAGGTACGCTTTCCCTAACCCTTCCTTCTTCTCTCGGTGAAGGACGTGCACTCGGGCGAATGCCCGGGCCAGCTGATCGGCTCGCGCTCCGGTGCCGTCCGGTGAATTGTCGTCGACCACCAGCACTTCGAGGCGGGGATCTTGATCGAGGATCGCAGGCACGATCTGCGACAAGTTCTCGCTCTCGTTGTAGGTCGGGAGAATCACGAGAAACCGCTCAGCCATCAGTCCGTCGTTCCCGCCGAACGAGCGGCCATCCGAACAGCACCAGCACCACGGCGGCCGAGGCGAGAGAGATCGCGCGTCCGGTCCGGTAGCTCGCGGACTGGAAGTCGAAAATGACCTCCTTGGCGCCGGGCGGTAACTCGACGCTCAAGAGGGTTCCCTGACCCCGCAGCACCGGCGCGGGTCGTCCGTCGATCGTGGCGTGCCAGTCGAGGTACCAGTTCTCGGACACGACCAGGTACTCCGGGCTCGTCGCGACGCCGCCGATGCTCACCCGGATGAAGCCGGGCCGCCAGTCGGCGATGGCCGCGGTTCGGGTCGAGGGCGCCGGCATCTGGTTGCCGAGCGCCGGCGGATTGATTGCCGCGGTGTCGGGATAGATCACCAACCGATCGATCGGGAAGCGTGGATCCGCGAGCGTCGCCCCGATTTGCCCGTCGGGCACCTTCGCCGCTCCAGCCAGAACTCGCGCGTACGGCGGCGCCGTGTCCGCCGCGTATACATACGCACTGGTGCCCAGCGCCGTGGTGGCCCCGCCCAGGACCTCGTGCCACCCCGGCGGCTCGACTTTCTGGTTGGCGACCAGAAACTGCACGCCGAACAGCTTGAGCACGTTCGGGTTGGTCTGGTTGGGCCAGGCGTTCTTGCCGCCGAGGACGTCGTCGAAATAACGAAGCTCGTTGCCGTGATAGCCGAACATCGTCGGCACCTGGCGGCTCATGAGCCAAGAGCCGGGGTACGCGGCCGCGCCACCGAGCTGCCCGCCTGGTTGCCAGACCCGAAACGGCAGTGGGGTCTGGTGGAGCTTGGTGGTGATCGCGTCGTCGGCGTAGGAGACGGTTCGACCGGGAGAGAAGACGAAGTAGGTTCGGCCGACGAACCAGAGGTCGGCGAAGAGCACGAGCCCGATCGCCAGCACGGCGCTCGGACCGCGAAGCCGGGCGGCCGCCACGAGCAGGAGCACGAGCCCACCGGCAATCGCGGCCACCACGACCCGAATCCCGTCGGCGCGCAGTGCCGGGGCATTCGCGATCGCCTGCTCGATCAGACCCTCGAAGCCGGCGTTGCGAGCGATGTCTTCCGCCATGAACTGGAGACCGCCGCCGGCCGCGAGCAGCCCGAGTGCCACGAAGACGCCGGCGGCGATCAGGATCCGGCGGCGCGTAACCAACCCGCGGACCAGGCGCTCGGCGCCCTGGCCCGCGAAATAGGCCAGCGAGAGCGCCACGAGGAAGAACGCCTGCCCTGGCGCGCGGAGCTTGCCGGTCAACGGCATCACGGCGTACCAGACCCGAAAAAACGGAGTCGAGCCGCCGAGCGAGACCAGGAGGAAGAGGATGGCGAGGGTCGCGAACGCGCGCGGCGCCACCGGCCGCTCGGTGCGCCCGATCCCCAGGGTCGCGAGAATCAGGCCCACCGGGCCGAGATACTCCGAGTGGAGCCGGATGGTGTTCTGGCCGAAGTAGGTGGGGCTGACCTTCCCATAAACCGCGGGGAGCACGGTGCCGAGGAGCTCGTTCAGCGGGAGCGAAAACTGAATGGCGTGCTCCCACCCGGTGTTCGGGCCGCCGATTCCCCGCGGGCTGTGGGGGACGTACTGCGCCATCGGTAGTGCGTAGACCGCGTAGAGGCCAACGCCGAGCGCCACCGCGCCCACCGCGGCGGCCAGCACTCGGATCCGATCGGCACCCTTGGGCCCTTCGCGACCGAAGAGCCAGAACGCGCCCCAGACGGCACCGGCGACGAGTAGATACTGCGCGGTCTGCGGGTGACCTTGTAGCGCGAGGCCCGCCGCGAGCGCAATGATGGCGTACCCAACGAGCCGGCGATCCCGAACCGCCAGCACGATCCCGAGGAGGAGAAACGGCGCGAGCGCGGAGACGAACAGCTTGCCGTCGTGGCCGGGATGCACGAGCGAGATCACGATCCCGGTGAGCTGGTAGGCGAGCCCGCCCACGATCGCGCCGGCCCAGCCGAGCCGGAGCGTGCGGAGCAGCCCGTACATCGCGCCACCCGCGATCACGATGTGGGCGAAGAATCCGAGGTTGATCGCCGTGTCCGTCGGCAGGATCCAGCGGATCCACGCGGTCGGGTAAAAGATGTCGCCGTGGGCGGCGCCGACATACGGCAGGCCGCCGAAGATGTAAGGATTCCAGAGCGGGATCGCGTGATACCGGCGGAAGTACTCCGCACCGAAGGCCCGGAAGCTGTATCCGGACAGGAACATGTCGGACTGCGGATTCGCGAGGAATTTGCCCTGAAGCATGGGCCAGCAAAGGGAGGCCGCGACGGCGAAGAAGACGATCCATGCTACGAGTGCCGGCCGTCGCGGCTCGAGCTCGGCTCCGGGGTCAGTCGCCGTCACGCCGGGCTCCACGGCGAAGGACGAACGGCGCGGCGGCCAGGAGGTCGGCGGCGGTCATCCCGAGCCGCGACACGGCGGCGAGGGCGAGCGCGCGCCCCGGGCCTAACGTGGGCTCGGTCAGGAGCACGAAGACACTCTCGCGCACGCCGAGGCCACCGGGCGCGAGCAGAAAGAGGAAGCCGGCCAGATAGGAGGCCGTGAACGCGGCGATCGCCTGGAGCGGGCCGAGGGCGGCGTCACCGAACACGCCCGCGGAGAGCCAGTAGAGCGCCAACCCATACGAGATCCACGCCAGAATGTTAGCGACAATGCCCACGCCAATCGATAGGCTCGTTGGACTTGGAATCGTCTCATTTTTCGCGACGAAACGACGGAACACGCGTTCCCGAATCGCCGGGACTAACACCGCCGCGAGACAGAGGCCGGTAAGCGCCACCAGGGCCGCCAGGGCAACTCCCGCCACGGGACTAACCCGCCGCAGTGACGCGGTACCGGTGGCCGCCACCACCAGCCCACCGGTGCCGATCGAGATCACCTGGAGCAGAATCGCCGACGCCGTGGCGATCCAAGGGGGAACGCCGGCCTCTCTCCCGAGCACAGCCATTCCGGCGATCGCCCACACTTTGCCCGGCAAATATTTACCCATGCTGGATAGAATCCAGATTCGCGCGGCAACCATCCACCGCAAGCGGGTTCCCCAACCCGCGACCATCGTGCGCCAGGACTCGACCAGGAGCCCGTAGGTCGCGATTGTAACGACCACGCTCGTCACGACCAACCAGGGCCGGACATGCCAATCGATCCGGGCGGCCTGTACGGCGTCCCAGTTTCTGAGAAGAAACCGAATCAGGTACGCGACGATCGCCAGCCCGACTGCCCCGCGCAGCCACCGCCAGAGCGGGTTAGCCACCGATCGCCTCGCGATACCATCCTTCGCACCGAGCCGCCACTGCCTCCGGCGCGAGCCGCTGCTGCCACGCTTGGCCGGCCGCGAGCGCCGCGCGGCGCGCTCCCGGATCGGCGAGCACCGCCCTGATCCCGCTCGCGATGGCCGCGGGGTCAGGAGCGACCACCCGCCCCGCCCCCGGCTCGCTCACCACGTCGAGCACGCCGCCGCCGTCGGTGCACGCCACGACCGGAACGCCGGCCGCCAGCGCTTCCATCGCCGAGAGACCGAGGCCCTCCGCTTGCGCCGGAAAGACGAAGAGGTCCGCCGTCGCGAGCGTCGCGCCGACTGCGCCGGGGGCGATCATCCCCAGAAAGCGGACGCGATCGCCCAGCCGGAGCTCGGCCGCGCGGCGCTCGAGGTAACCTCGGTCCGGCCCATCGCCGACGATCGTGAGGCGGACCTCCGGATCGAGCCGGGCCAGGGCCTCGAGGGCGAGCCCGACCCGCTTTTGCTCCGTTAGGCGGCCGACGAACACGAGCCCGCCGCCGCCCCGCGATCCGCCCGGCTCCGCCAGCGAGCCGGCCGCCGCGTCGAGCGGCATCGGCGAGATGTGGTCAGGGCCGATCGGACGGCCCACCGCGTCGATCTCGAGCCGGGCCACCGCGGTGCTGACCGCAGTAACGACGCGGGGCGACCGGAGGGCCCGCCGAGCGAGGAACCGGGCTGCTGGATTGGAAAAGAGCCGGGCGTCGGTTCCGTGCAGCGTCACCACGCACGGCCGGTCGGGCGGCGCCGCGAGCCCGGCCGGAAACCACCAATGTGCATGTACGACCGCGTGCGGCTCGTCGTTGAGCGCCCGACGCGTCGCGGCGCGCATCGCGCGGAGGAGCCCGCCGAGCGCAATCCATCCACCCGGGCTCCGAACCGCCTCCTGCATCCGTCCGGTGTAGGCATAACGCTCGCGCGCCGGGCTCGCGTAACGCACCCGCTCCACCGTCACCCCGTCGGCCCGCTCGATCCCGCCACCCTGCCCCCGGTCGCTCGGCGCGATCACCCGCACGTCGTGGCCGCGGGCCGCGAGCGCCATGGCGAGCGGCCGAAGGAAGGTGCCCGCGATGTCGCCTGGGGTACGCGGATAGTTGTGGGTGAGGAACACCACCCGCATGGGTTAGGCTGGGGGCTCTGGCTGCGACCGGCGGAGGTCGTGGGCAAGCTCGCGCATCTCTTCTCGAAATCCGGCTACCAGCTCCGCGACGAACCCGAAGCCGAAGAGCGCGATCCCGCTGATGACCATGGTTTCGACCAGGTTGAGGAGCGGCCGAAAGCCGATGCCGTAGCCGAAGCGGAGGACGAGTGCCACGATGCCCGCGAGGAACCCGACCACGAACAGGATCGCGCCGAGGAGCCCGAAGAAGAGCATCGGCTTGCGGCCGAACCGGATCTGAAACCAGACGGACAAGAGATCGAACACCCCGACGGGAATCCGGGTCCAGGTGAATTTCGACACCCCGGATTTGCGCGGGTGCAGGGGCACCGGCCGAGAGGTCAGCCGGTAACCCTCGACCGCCGCGATCACCACCATGTACCGATGCCAGTCGGGCCGCATCGGCACGATCCGCATGATCTCGGCACGATACGCTTTGACGGAATTCAAATCCTCCACTTGGACCCCGAATAACCAGCGGCAGAGCCGGTTGTAGATCCCGCTCACGAAGGCCTTCTCGTAGCGGCCCTGCTTCGAGCCCGTGACGATGTCGGCTTCACCGGCCCGGATCGGGCCGACGAGGGTCGGAATGTCGACCGGCAGATACTGGAGATCCGCGGGGTAGAACACGAGCACGTCGCCGCGGGCCACTTCGGACGCGCTCCGAAGGGCTTCCGCAATGCCCCGCTGCCGCCGGTGGGTCACCACTCGCAGAAACGGATAGGTCCGTGCCAGGTCGCTGAGAACCCGGGCCGAGTCGTCCCGGGAGCCGTCGTCGACCACGATTAGTTCGAAGCTGAAACCGGCCGGACCGAGAGCCTCGGCGCAGAGTCGGACGAATTCGGGGAGGTTCGAAGCCTCGTCTTTGGCCGGAACCAGCACGCTCACTTCGGGCAGGCTGGCCGGGTCGGTCATACCCGCTTGCGCATCCGAGCGGGAAGAATGCCGAGCTGATCCCGGTACTTCGCGACGGTGCGGCGGGCGATCTGAATGCCCTGCTCTTTGAATAGATGGACGATTTGCTGGTCGGTGAGCGGCTTCGCGGGGTCTTCTTCCTGGACCATCTTCTGGAGCTTGGCGCGGATCGAGCGAGCGCTGGCGTCCTCACCCGACGCGGTCGAGAGCGCGCTGGAGAAGAAGAACTTGAGCGGAAGGACGCCGCGCGGCGTCTGGACGTACTTCTCGTTCGTCACCCGGCTCACCGTCGACTCGTGCATGCTGATCACTTCCGCGACTTCGCGGAGGGTGAGCGGCTTCAGGAACTCGACGCCCTTCTCGAAGAACGCGCGCTGCCGGTCGACGATGAAGTTCATCACCTTGAGCATCGTCTGCCGGCGCTGCTCGATCGCCTGAATCATCCAGTTCGCGCTGTTCATCTTCTGGGCGATGAACTCGCGGTTCTCCTGGGTCAGCTGCTTCTTGTCGCGGGCGACGTCCTGATAGGAGCGGCTCAGCCGGAGCCGGGGCATCCCGGTGTCGTTCAGGCTGACGTGATACTTGCCGTCCACCTTGTCGACCACGAGATCCGGAATGATGTAGCCGTCGCTCTTGTTCGAGTACTTGAGGCCCGGCTTGGGATCGAACCGGGCCAGCGAGTCGCCCGCGGCCTGGACCTTCTGCGGCTCGACCCCGAAGCGTTTGGCGAGGTCGTTCCACCGGTGCGCGATGAGATCGGGGAACGCTTCGGCCACGAGCCGGTACGCCAGCGCGTCCTTATCGCCCGCCTCGGCCAGCTGGAGGAGGAGGCACTCGCGGAGATCGCGCGCTCCGACGCCGGGCGGATCGAGCCGCTGGACGATCGCGAGCATCGCCTCCACCTCTTCCCCGGTGTAGAACGGGATGTCCTGCTTCGGCGGCGGGGGTTCGGCCCCGTCCTCCTCCGCTTCCTCGCCGTCGTCGTTGTGGGACTCGAGCAAGGTGTTGACCGAGCCCTGAATCTCCTCGAGCGACGCGGAGAGGTATCCGTCTTCGGTGATGTTGCCGAGGAATTCCTCCGCGAGGAGCTGTTGGCGCGGCGAGAGGCTCATCAGCTGGAGCTGCTCCCGGAGGTGATCGATCAAGTCCGGGGTCTCGACGCAGACCGGCTCGAGATACTCCTGCTCTTCGTACTGCGGCTTGACCCCGCCGACGTCGAAGCCGTTGAGGAGAATCTCTTCCCAGTCGATCTCCTCCTCCTTCTCCTGCTTCTCCTTTTCCTGCTCCTGAGTGGTCTCCTGTTTCTCCTGCTCCTCTTCCTCCGGCTCGAGCAGCTCGAGGAATGGGTTCGTCAGCAGCTCGGTCTTGAGGTGCTGCTGGAGATCCATCATGGGCATGTACAGCATGTCCATGGCCTGATAGAGCCGCGGATTGATCCGGAGCTCTTGGCGGAGGCCGGTATGCTGCGATAGACCCGTTTTCACTGATGGATCTCCGTGGCGGGCAGCCGCTCCCGCAGGCGGGTCGTCATCGTCGGGCCGAGATACAGCTCCGCCACCTGATCGTTGTAGACGAGCTCGCGGACCGAGCCCGCGGCGCGAACCTCTCCCTCGTACATGATGTAGGCCCGATCGACGATCTCGAACATGTGTTCCACGTTGTGATCGGTGATCAGGACCCCGATGCCCCGGAACTTCAGGTTCGCGACGATGGTCTGGATGTCGTGCACCGCGATCGGATCGACTCCGGCGAACGGCTCGTCGAGCAGCATGAACTTGGGCTCGGTGACGAGCGCGCGAGTGATCTCGAGCCGGCGGCGCTCGCCGCCCGACAGGCTGTACGCCTTGTGCTTCCGGAGATGCTTCAGCCCGAGCTCGTCGAGGAGGCCCTCGAGCCGGTGCCGCCGCTCGGCGCGACCGAGGCCGAGCGTCTCGAGAATGGCGAGGACGTTGTCCTCGACCGTCATCCGCCGAAACACCGACGGCTCCTGAGCGAGATACCCGATGCCGGACCGCGCGCGGCGATACATCGGCCGGTCGGTGATGTCGTCGTCGTCGAGGGTGATTCGGCCGCTGTCCGGCTTGATGAGGCCGGTGATCAGATAGAAGGTGGTGGTCTTGCCCGCGCCGTTCGGTCCCAGGAGACCGACGATCTCGCCTTGCTGGACCGTCACCGACACGTCCTTCACCACGCGCCGGCGCCGAAACGCTTTGTTGAGCCCGTTGCCGGAGAGAACGCTCATCATGGTCGCGACGCTCCGCCGTTGGGCTTCTTCGGCGATTTGGCGTTCTTGTCTTTGGCCGCGCGCCTCAAGCTGTCGGTGCGCAAACTATCGGTGCGCAAGCTATCCGCCCGGGTGGAGTCTCGCTTCGGGGTCGACGGCTGGAGGTGCACGCCGTCGACGTTCCCCCGCGCGTCGACCCGTTCGACCGTATTGGAGTCGCTCGTCACCTTCATCGTGACGGTAATGTGATCCGCCCGCGTGTAGTTGACCGACCCCTTGGTCTTTCCCTTCTCGGGGGCCATCTGGTAAAACGATTTCGCCTTCTCGTCCGCTTGGAGCTCTTTGATCGCGTTCGTCTTGACTCCGGCGGAATCGCGCTCGATGAAGTGCGCGACGACGGTCCCGCCCGAGATCCAATCCCGCTTGGCCGGCGAGCCGGCCGCGGAATCCGGGCGGAAGCCGGCCCAGGCGGTGCCATACGCCTTGACGCTCTTGAGCTGCTGGCCGGGCGTGTCGATCACGAGCGAGTCGCCGAGCACGAGATGGTCGCCCGAGAGCGCCTTGGGCCGAACCTGCTTGCCCCAGGCGCGAATCGTCTCGACCTCTCGATTGTCGAGCGCGATGTGAATCGAATCGGCGTCGAGATTCACGTCCTTGCTCGTGGCCTTCGCCTTGGTCTTTGCCCTGAGCCCGACGAGCTCCCGCTTCCTGAGCGTGAGATCGATGTCCTTCCCGGTCAGGTCGAAGCTGTCCTTCGCCGTGCCGTGCAGCTCGGCGTTGTTGAGCATCTGGCCGCGCTCCAGGCGCCCCGAGTCGAGCCAGAGCGAATCGGAGCGACCTTTGAGATCGCTGCGATCGATGGTGACGTTGCCGCCGGCGTACATGAGGTCGCTGCCCACCAGCTTCACGTTGTTGCCGACGACGATATACGGTTCGGTCGGCCGGTCCAGCGAATCGTGCACCACGAAGTGGATCGTCGGGCGGCTGTAGGCCTTGAGCTCGTTTTCGGGCCGGATCTTCGCGAGCTGACGGAAATAGTCGACCCGGGGTCCGACGATGGTGGAGCCGCTCTTCAGATCCTTGTGGTTGACGTTGCCCTGGGCGTCGAAGTGCTCGCCGTCCTTGAAGTAGGTCCCGAAATCGGCATCGAGCGTGGTGGTCGAGTCACGGTAGTGCACGTTGCCGATGAACTGCACCACCGTGCCGCCGTAGGAGGCGAGGCTGTCCGACGAGATGTGGATGTTCTGCCCCCGGCAGCGAACCTGCACGTTTCCGCCCGCGAACAGATTCTCCACGTTAGGCGAGGGCTCGGTCCGGACGCCTTGGCGATCGACCCGCTCGATCACGAGCTGGCACCGCCGGTCGGTGGACTGGGTCGGCGCTTTTTTCTTCCGGGGGGCTGCCGGCGGCTGCTGGGCCAGCGCTGTTCGGCCTTCGCCCGCGAGCATCCCGAGCCCGAGGACGAGCGCGGCGACGCGAGCGCCCGAGCGGAACCACGCGATGCTCGTCATTGTCCCGGGATCACGAGACCGGCGCCCCGTTGGTTGCCGCGGGGCTTGTCGACGATGACGTGCTTGAACTCGAGATCGGACGTGCCGCTGACCCCGACCAGATGCGAGTCCGGTGTATCGTAGACGAACGCCGTGTCGAGCTTGAGGCGAAGCGCGGCCTTGTCGTAAATCAGGTGCTCGGTGACGAGCGCCTTGCCGTCGACCCCCTTTACGCTCACCGCGCCGCGCGCGTCGAGCGATCCGTTCGTCATGGTGTACAGGCCCTGATTGGCGACGAGCCGCGAGCTCTCTTTCCCCTGCTCGTCGAAGAACGTGACCCGGAGCCGGCGCAAATCCATCCGCTGGGTCGCCTGGTAGACGTACGCCGTCTCGGCGTAGACGATCGCTCGGCGAAGCCCATCGCTCGACTCGATGGTCGACATCTTGTAGAGCACTTGATCGGCGCTGTCCGCGACGGTGCGCGAGAGGGTCGGCTTGGTCGAGTCGGACGAGCACCCGGCCGCCGCCGCGACGAGTGAGACGGCGGTGATCGCGGCCAGGACCGGGACGAACACCGACCGGCGGCTCATACCGCGCCCGCCCGCATGAGATCGTGGAGATGGACGACGCCCACCAAGGCGCCGTCGGCGTCGAGCACCGGGAGCACCATGATCCCGGACCGCTCCATCACGCCCACGGCCGCGGCGCCGAGCTCATCCGCTCGAATCGTCTTGGGATTCCTGGTCATCACCGTGTGCGCCGCGAGCTCCAGATAGTTCCGTTCCCGTTCCGCGAGGCGAGTGAGATCGCCTGCCGTAATTACACCCTCGACCCGTCCGTTGGACGCGACCATCGCGATTCCCCGGTCGTGGGCCAGCCGCTCGACCGCCTGCCGCATGGTATCGGTCGGTCGAAGCACCGACCTGACCGGCAACATGACGTCCCGGACTCGAACGAGGAGCTTCTTGCCGAGGCGGCCGCCGGGGTGCAGGGTCGCGAAGTCATCCTTGGTAAAGCCCTTTGCCTCGAGGACCGCCACCGCCAGCGCGTCGCCGATCGCGAGGGCGACGGTCGTGCTCGCGGTCGGCGCGAGATCGTGCGGGCAGGCCTCTTCGGCGACCCCGCCGTCGAGGACCACCGCAGCGGCCCGCGCGAGGGTGGAGTCCCGGCCCCCGGTGATCGCGATGATCGGGACGCCTTTCCGCTCGAGCATCGCGAGGAGCCCGAAGAGCTCGTCCGTCTCCCCGCTCTTGCTCAGCACGATCGCGAGGTCGCCCTGGCCGACGAGCCCGAGGTCGCCGTGGAGGCTGTCGACCGGATGGAGAAAGGTCGCCGCCGTTCCGGTCGACGTCAGCGTCGCCGCGATCTTCCGGGCAACGAGCCCGGATTTCCCCACCCCCGACACGATGATCCGTCCACCGGCGCCCACGACCAGCCCCGCGGCGGTGGCGAACTCGTCGCCGAGCCCGGCCGCGATTCGGTCGATCGCGCGTGCCTCGAGTGCCAGCACCCGGCGTCCGACGTCGACCGCGCTCACGGTTCGTCTCGCGTCGCGAGATACCGCTCGAGCGCCGCCGGCATCTCGCCGCGGGCTTCGAGTAGGGCCTCGACGACTTCCCGGACGGCGCCGTGGCCGCCCGCCTTCGACGTTACCCATCGGGCCACCTTCTTGACTTCCTTCACCGCATTCGCGACGGCGATCGGCAGGCCGGCGCGGCGCATCACCGGCAGGTCGGCCCAATCGTCGCCCACGAACGCCACCTCGTCCCAGCGAACTCCTTTTTCCGCGAGCAGCGCCGTCATCGCGGGCAGTTTCTGGGCCCCGGCGTCCTGCACCAGGGTCGGAATGCGGAGCTCCTTCGCCCGCAGCGCGGTCGCTTCCGACACTCGGCCGCTCACCCAGGCCACCTCGATCGAGCCGCCGCGCAGCAGTCCGAGCCCCAGGCCATCCTGGATGTCGAACCGCTTGAGCTCGACTCGCTCGCCGCCGACCGGTCCGAGGTAGATCGCGTTGTCGGTCAGCACCCCGTCGACGTCGAGCACGAGGAGCCGGACGCGACGGGCGAGCTCGGCGTCGATCACCCGGCGGCCCGGGCGGCATGCCAGATCCGGATCGCGCGGGTTAGCAGCGGCTCGAGCCGATCGAGCGGCCACTGGGTCTCCCGATCCGACAGGGCCCGGTCCGGATCCGGATGGGTCTCGACGAAGAATCCGTCGGCGCCGGCGGCGGCCGCGGCGCCTAACAACGCCGGCACCGCGGCTCTCGCCCCCCCGCTCGAGCCGGCCGCGCCCTGCCCCGGGCGCTGGACCGCGTGGGTCGCGTCGAACACGACCGGAACCCCGGTCGCCTCGCGCATCCGCTCGAAGCTCCTCATGTCGACGACCAGATCGCCGTAGCCGAAAAACGTCCCCCGCTCGGTCACGGCGACCTCGGTGCTGCCACCGCCCTTCACCTTCTCGACGGCCCCCCGCATTGCGGCCGGATCCAGCCACTGCCCCTTCTTGACGTTCACCGGCTTGCCGGTCTTGCCGCAGGCGATCAGGAGATCGGTCTGCCGCGAGAGGAACGCCGGGACCTGCAACAGATCGACCACCTGGGCCACTTCCGCGGCCTGACCCGCCTCGTGGACGTCGGTCAGCACCGGCAACCCGCTCGCGGCCCGAACCCGGGCGAGGGTCTCGAGCCCCTGGTCGAGCCCCGGTCCGCGGGCCGCCTCGAGCCGCGACCGGTTCGCCTTGTCGAAGCTCGCCTTGAAGCAGACCGGGATCTGCCAGGCCCTGCCTAACGTCGCGAGCCGGTCCGCCACCCGGAGCATGATCTCATCGGTCTCGATCACGCACGGCCCCGCGATCAGAAACGGCCGGTCGACCGCGGCGAAACGCCAACCGGTCACCGGGTGCTGCCGGCCAGCTCCGCGCGGACGCTCATCGGCGCCTCCCGCTCGCCGAACGCGTGCCGGGTGGCCGCCTCGATGAACGAGGCGAACAGCGGATGCGGTCGGGTCGGCCGGGACTTGAGCTCCGGGTGGAACTGGCAGCCCAGGAACCACGGGTGACTCGGGAGCTCGATGATCTCGATCAGCCCACCGTCCGGGGACTGGCCCGAGAGCCGCATGCTGTGCTCCGCGAGCACGTCGCGATAGGCGTTGCTCACTTCCCACCGGTGCCGGTGCCGTTCGCTGATCTCGGTCGCGCCATAGGCGCGGGCCGCGAGACTGCCCTGACGGAGCCGGGCCGGATACGCGCCCAGTCGCATCGTCCCGCCGAGATCGGTGACGTTCCGCTGCGATTGCATGAGCGCGATGACCGGCACCTCGCAGTCGGGCTCGAACTCGGTGCTGTTCGCCTGGAGCCGGCACACGTTCCGGGCGAACTCGATGATCGCCACCTGAAGCCCGAGACAGATCCCGAAGAACGGCAGGTCGTGTTCCCGCGCCCACCGCACCGCCTCCACCATCCCCTCCACGCCGCGAACCCCGAACCCGCCGGGCACGAGCAGGCCGTGGAGATCGCCGAGGATCTGGCCGGCCGCTTTCTGATCGGTGAACCGGTCGCTCGAGATCCAGTGAATGTCGACCCCAACGTCGTTCGGAATCCCGCCGTGGAGCAGCGCTTCCTGGACCGACTTGTAGGCGTCGTGGAGATCGGTGTACTTGCCGACGACGCCGATCTTCACCCGCCGGGGCGGTTCCAGAATCTTGTGGACGATCTCTCGCCAGCGGCCCAGATCGGGGTCGCGCGTCTCGAGGTGCAGCCGCTCGCAGATCTCGCGATCGAGCCCCTGCTCGGCCAGCTTGAGCGGAATCTGGTAAATCGACTTCACGTCGGGACTCTCGACCACGCATCCGAAGTCGACGTTGCAGAACAGCGCGATCTTGCGCTTGATGTCCGCCCCGAGCGGGTGATCGCTCCGACAGATCAGGATGTCCGGCTGAATCCCGATCTGCATCAGATCGCGAACCGAATGCTGCGTCGGCTTGGTCTTGAGCTCGCCGGCCGCGGCGATGAATGGCACCAGAGTGAGATGAATGAAGAGGGCGTTTTCCCGGCCGACTTCCTGGCGGAACTGCCGGATCGCCTCGAGGAACGGCAGCGATTCGATGTCACCGACCGTTCCCCCGATCTCGGTGATCACGACGTCCTGGCCCGGCGCCGTGCGGCGAATCGCGGACTTGATCTCGTCGGTGATGTGGGGGATCACCTGGACCGTCGAGCCGAGGTACTCGCCGCGGCGCTCTTTGGTGATCACCGAATGGTAGATCCGCCCGGTCGTCACGTTGTTCTGCTGGGAGAGCGACCGGTCGATGAATCGTTCGTAGTGGCCGAGGTCGAGGTCGGTCTCGGCCCCATCGTCGGTCACGTAGACTTCGCCGTGCTGGAACGGCGACATCGTGCCGGGATCGACGTTGATGTACGGATCGAACTTCTGGAGGGTGACGCTGAGTCCGCGTTCGACGAGGAGCCGCCCCAGCGAGGCGGCGGCGATCCCCTTGCCGAGCGACGATACCACGCCGCCGGTCACGAAGATGTACTTGGTGTTGCCCGGCATCGTGGTCATCGGTCTCCCCCCTCCATGGCGGATGCGAGCCAGAGCGATTCCGCTCGAATCAAGTCCGTCGGTGTATCGATGCCCGGCTCGGCCGGCCGATCGAGCCGGGCGACGCCGATCGTTAGGCCGTAATACAACGCTCGCAGCTGCTCCAACTGCTCGATCGTCTCGAGCGCGATCGGCGCCGCCCGGACCCATCGCTCCAGCGCCGCCGGGCGATAAGCGTACACGCCGAGGTGCTGCCAGTACGTGCCGTCCGGAATGGCGGTCGCATCGCGCGGAAACGGGATCGGCGCCCGGGAGAAATACAGCGCGCGCCCCGATTCCGTCATCACGACTTTGACTCGCGCCGGTTCGCCCACGAAATCCCGATCGAGCGGTGCCGCGGCGGTTCCCACGTCCGCCCCCGCTCGAACCTGCTCCACCGCTCCCGCCGCGGCGTCCGCCGGCAGAAACGGCTCGTCCCCCTGCACGTTCAGGATCACGTCGTACCCCGAGAACTCCGCTCGACGGGCGACTTCCGCCACGCGCTCCGTACCCGATCGATGCTCGGCCGACGTCATCACGGCCCGTCCCCCAACCCGCTCGATGGCCTCGACGATCTCCCGCGCGTCAGTGGCCACCACGACGCGATCGATGATCGGGAGACTCGCCGCCCGCTCCAACACTCGAACCACGAGGGGTGCCCCGCCCAGGAGCTGCAGGGGCTTTCGCGGCAGCCGGGTGGAAGCCAACCGAGCCGGAATCACCGCGAGAACGGGCATCTCACAAAGTAAGAGCGCGGCCGACCGTTGTCAAAAGTCGTGCCGCGCTCAAAGGGACTCTTACAGTAACAGCTAAGATTCAATAATGCAATAGGTTAGGTAGACGAGTCTCAAGTGCGTTTTCAGCCGAACCGGGCCCTACTGGGGCTGCGACGGCGCCTTCGGCTCGGCGCGCTCCGCGTGACGGCGGTGGCCCTTCATCGCGGCCCGGACGCTTGCCTGCGCCCGCTCTTGAGCCGCTTCGACCATGGCGTCCCGGGCCTCGTCGAGCTCGCTCCTGACGTCGTCCATTTGCTCACGGATCGCATCCCGGACCGAGTCGCTCACCGCGCCGCCCAGCGAGAGCCCGAGCGCCTTCATACTGTCGCTCAGCTGCCGGAACCGGTCGGCTTGCATCTTCTCGGCGGCATTGGTGCCTTCGCCTCGGAGGTTCGCGACCACCGGTTTCGGAATCACGAGCGGGACCTGGATTCGTTCCGCTTCCGCGCTCTCGGCGCCGGTTTCGATCGTCACGTGGCCGAAGGCCTCGAGGCCGGTGTCGGCGCCGGCGCACCGGAAGGTGGTGTTGGCGTTGATTTGGGTCGGATTGTCCACCGTGAGCTGACAGTTCTCGAACTGCTTCGCGAGGCTCGGGTCGTTGAGCTTCACGACCAGATCGACGCTGTTCAGCTGATGGGGATTGCTGCGATGAAACACCACGCGGCGGAAGGTGCCGTTCTTGGCGCCGTCGAAGGTGAAGGGCACGAACGCGAGCGGAATGCTGATGTCCGAGCTCGATTCGGTGACCTCGTTGACCCGATGCTTCGCCGCGCGGACGGCGGTGATACCCGCGAAGCCGACGCAGAAAATGAGCAGGGCGCCGGCGAAGATCTTCACCCAATACCATTTCATGATTCGCCCCTCCTTTGCGACGGGGACGGATGTTACATCCTGTAACGTAACCCGGAGCTGCCCGGTTTCAAAGCCCGGGGCCTAGCCACGGGGATGGTACTGCCGGTGGACCGACTTCAGGTAGTCCCGGTCCACGTGGGTATAGATCTGCGTCGTCGACAGGTCGGCATGGCCGAGCATTTCCTGAACCGCTCGGAGATCGGCGCCACCCTCGAGGAGATGGGTCGCGAAGCTATGCCGCAGCGTGTGCGGCGTGACCCGCTTCTTGATCTTCGCGTGCTCGGCCGCCCGCTTCACGATGCCCCACGCGCCGACCCGGCTGAGCGGTTGCCCTCGGCCGTTCAGCAACACTCGACCGCGGCTCTTGCCCCGATCGAGCGTCGGGCGGATCGAGTTCAGGTAGAGTGCGGTGACCGAGATCATTTTCCGTCCAATCGGTACGAGCCGCTGCTTGTTTCCCTTTCCGATGACGCGCACGAGGCCGTCGGTGAACACGAGATCCTCGAGTCGGAGGTCGCAGAGCTCGGAGACCCGAAGGCCGGCGCCGTACGCCAGTTCGAGCAGCGCGCGGTCCCGCCACGCGAGCGGCTCCTCGAGCGGCGGGGCCACGAGTAACGACTCCATTTCCGCCTGGCTCAAGACATCGGGCAGCTGGCGGCCTCGCTTGGGGGTTTCCAGCCGATCGGTCGGGTCGCGCTCGAGGAGCCCCTCGCCCAGGAGAAAGCCGAAGTAGGTGCGGAGCGCGGACACCTGTCGGCGGATGCTCGCGCCCGAGAGGCCGGCGTCCTTCAGGGCGTAGACGAACTCGCGGAGGAGTCCCGGCGTGACGGCGTTAGGCTGGGGTGCGGCCTTGGCGCCGGCGTACTGGATGAAGCGCCGGAGGTCGGCGAGGTAGCCGGCGACGGTGTGCCCGCTGTGGCCCGCCTCGAGCGCGAGATAATCCCGAAACCCCTCGACGAGATACGCCCGCCGAACGGCGTCGCTCAGGCCGGGCGCCGGCGCCGTTTCCACCAGACGCCTAAGCCGGCGAGCAGGGCCACGAGCCCGAGCGCGACGAGCCCGAGCCCCCGATTGAGACCATTGAGGATTCGCACGACCAGATCCCACTCGGAACCGAGCCGCGCGCCGATCGCGGTGAGCCCGGCGTACCAGAGGATCAGCGCGGCGCCGATCGGCAGCAGCGTTTGCCCGGGCCTCAGGCCCGAGAGCCCGGCGAACGGCGCGACCACCGAGCGGAAGCCGGGGAGGAGCCGGGTGAAGAACATGCCTAACGAGCCGTAGCGGCCGTACTCTCGGCGGAGAAACCCGAGCGCGTCGGCCGGAAGGAGCGCCCGTCCCAGCCGGGAGCCGAGCAGCCGGTCGGCGTGGCGCCGGGCGACGGCGTAGACCACCGCGGCTCCGACGATGCCGCCGAGCCACGCGGTCGCGGCGATCGCGAGGGGGTCGTAGTTCCCTCGGTGGGAGAGAAACGCGGCGACCACCACGAACACGTCCGAGGGCGAGGGCGGAAACACGTTCTCGATCGCGCAGCTCACGCAGATGAGGAGGTACACGAGCGCGACGGGCCACTCCGCGATCGCCACCAGCAGCGACTCGATCAGGGTCCCTCCACCGTCGCGGTCGCGAGCACCGCGAGGCCTTCCTCCCGCCCGACGAATCCCATCCCCTCGTTGGTTTTCGCCTTGATGCTGACCCGGTCGGCGTCGATGCCGCATTCACCGGCGAGCGCGGCGGCCATCGCCTGCTTGTAGACCCCGAGGCGGGGCCGCTCGAGGATCACGGTGACGTCGATGTGGCTCACCGAAAAGCCGTGTCGGCGCACGTGCTCGACCGCGAGCCGAAGCAGCAGCAGCGAATCGGCATCCTTCCATTTGGGATCCGAGTCGGGGAAGAGCGTCCCGATGTCACCGGCACAGGCCGCGCCGAGCACGGCGTCGATCACCGCGTGGGTGACGGCGTCGGCGTCGGAGTGACCGACGAGGCCCCGATCGAACGCGATGCGCTGCCCGGCGAGAATCAGCGGCCGCCCCGGCGCGAAGCGATGCGAGTCGTAGCCGATTCCGGTCCGCATCGGCTCAGGCCGCGACCGGCTCCTCGATCAGGCTGTAGTCCTGGCGCCGGCGCCGCACCCCATAACCCGCGTCGGTGATCGCGCGCTCCATCTCCCGGAGGGTGGCGCGATGGGTGGTCCCGGCCGCCGAGACGACGTTCTCCTCCATCATCAGGCTGCCGAAGTCGTTGGCCCCGAATCGGAGGGCCACCTGCCCCACCTTGAGACCCATCGTCACCCATGACGACTGGAGGTTGGGCACGCTCGTCAGCACGATGCGCGCGATCGCGAGGGTTCGAAGATAGGTGACGGCATCGGTCTTGGGCTGCGACTCCATCTCGGTGCCGTCGGGCTGGAGCGGCCAGCAGATGAACGCGGTGAATCCGCCGGTTCGGCGCTGGACGTCGCGCACCCGGAAGAGGTGCTCGATCCGGTCGGCGTTGGTCTCGCCCAGGCCGTACATCATCGTCACCGACGTCTTCATCCCTTGCCGGTGCGCCTCTTCCTGGACCCCGAGCCAATCGTCCGTCTGCGCCTTCTTCTTCGCGACCCGCTCTCGAATCTGGTCGACCAGAATCTCGCCGCCGCCGCCCGGAATGCTGTCGAGACCGGCGGCCTTGAGCTCCCGGATCACCTCGGCCACGCCGAGCCCGAACCGCTGGCTGAAGAACACCACCTCGGACGGCGAGAACCCGTGAATGTGAATCGGATGATGCGCCTTGATGTAGCGCATCAGCTCGAGGTACCACTCGAACGGGATGTACGGGTTGTGGCCACCCTGGAGGAGGATCTGCACTCCGCCGATCGCCTTGCACTCGTCGATCTTCTGGCCGATGCGCTCGAACGGGAGCACATACCCCTCGGCGTGTTTCGGCCGGCGATAGAACGCGCAGAACTTGCAGTCCGCGACGCAGACGTTCGTGTAGTTGATGTTCCGGTCGACGATGTAGGTGACGACCTCGTCCGGATGATGGCGATACCGCTCCAGGTCGGCGAGGCGCCCGAGCTCGAGCAGCGAGGCCCGCTCGTAGAGTTCCAGGTACTCGCGGAATTCGGCGCTGCTGCGATCGACGATCGTCATGAGTCAGGCCGCCGTGATGAACGACAGAGAGCCGTCGGGCACGAGCCCGTCCTGCGCGAGCCGGCGGAAGAAATCGGTGAGCCCGGCGAGATGCCGGTAGGACAAGGCATAGTCCAGGTCTCCTAAGTACTCTAGGAGAAGGTCCACGCCGATGCCGGTGGTCGCCGCCGCCGCTCGCGCCAGCTCCTCGAGATGGGCCAACCCCCACCGCCGAGACTCGAGCAGGGCGCGATGGAGGCGGCGCACCGTCTCCTCTTTGGCGTCGCGCCGGGCGGCCCACACGGCGAACACGAACGGGAGGCCGGTCCACTCTTTCCACGCGAGCCCGAGATCGACCATGTAGGGATAGGCGCGGCGGTGGGCCAGCACGAGGGCCGCGTCGCCGATCACGAGCACCGCCTCGTGGGGAAACCCCGCGAGCGCGGTGAGATCCTCCGATTCGGCCCGGACGGTGGCGAAGCGAGGAGTAACCGCCACCGATGGCGGCACAACAGCTCGAGCAGGAGGACCGACGTCCGGGACGAGGCGGTTCGGAGCACCGTCGCGCCGTCGAGCTCGTGCACCGGCCGCCGGCTGAACAACGCGACGCTCCGGACCGGTCCGTCGCAGCTGATCGCGAGATCGGGCAGCAGATGGTACGCGGCGGCGTTGCGGGCGTATTCCACCGCCGACACGACGCTCACGTCGAGCTCACCCGCGGCGAGCAGATCGTTCAGCTCGGCCGCGGTGCCGCTCACCACCTCGGCGTCGGCTGCCACGATCTGGCGATCGATCGCGCCGTACACCGGATAACAGTTGATCCAGGGAATCCGGCCGAGCCGGGTCGGATGACGCGGCATCGTCGTCAGGCGGCGTGGACGGCGGGAGCGCCCGCGCCGGCCCCTCCACTCGAGTCCCCGTCGAACTGGTCGCGCACCGGGCGATAGAAGCTGTCGCGCTCGACCGGCCGCTTCCCGGCGCCGCGAATCAGCTCGACCAACCCGCGATACGGCAGGTGCATCTGCGTCTTGGCGCCGGCCTCGTGGTAGACTCGCTCGTAGACCACGGTGCCTTCGACGTCGTCGCACCCGAAATCGAGCACGATCTGGGACATGAACGGCGTCACCATCGGCCAATGGGTCTTGATGTGGTCGATGTTGTCGAAGTAGAGTCGGGCCACCGCGACGTTCTTCGCGTCTTCGTACCCGGTCGTCGCCGAGCCGACGCGTCCGAGCTCCTCACCGAGCTCGTTGTGATCGGGGTGATAGGCGAGCGGAATGTAGGTGAGAAAGCCGCCGGTCTCGTCCTGCAGCTCGCGGAGCATCGTCAGGTGATCGATCCGATCCGCCGCGGTCTCCACGTGACCATAGAGCATCGTGCAGTTCGTGCGGATCCCGAGGCGATGCGCGGCCCGGTGGACCGCGATCCATTCGTCGCCGGTGAGCTTCCGCTCGGCGATAGTGGCGCGCACCGCGGTACTGAACACCTCGGCACCGCCGCCGGGCAGCGTGTCGAGCCCCGCGTCACGCAGCCGAATCAGCACGTCGTCGATGGTGGTGCGCTCGATCCGGGCGAGGTGGGCGATCTCGACCGCGGTGAGCGCCTTGATGTGAACGTCGGGATGGCGCTCCTTCAAGCCCCGAAACATGTCGGCGTAATAAGACAGCGGCAGCTTCGGGTGGAGACCGCCGACGATGTGAAACTCGCGAGTCGGCGCCCCCCTCGCCTGCTCCGCTTCGTGGTACACCTCGTCGAGGGTTCTGGTGTAGGCGCCCTCCTCCTTCGGCATGCGGGCGAACGAGCAGAAGACGCACGTCTTCCGGAGCACGCAGACGTTCGTGGGATTGAGGTGCTGATTTGCCGAAAAGAAGACCCGATCGCCGTTCTTCTGCTCGTTGGCCCAGGCCGCGAGGCTGCCGAGGCCGAGCAGATCCGACGTTTCGTAGAGCGCGATCCCGTCGGCCCGCTCGAGGCGAACGCCGGCCCGAACCTTCTCGGCGATGGGTCGGAGCGCGGGATCTCGTAGCCGGTCGAGCTCGGGCTCGCGGAGCATCGTATCTCCAGTCTAGAACTACACTTGGGCTGCTGAAACGAAATCTAGCGCCAAGCCCGGTCCGGATGGTAGGACACCGATTCGTGTCGTACCTTTGGGCTCTGTGCTTCCCTCCGCCGACGATTCCTCCTCCGGGCTGGATCGGCTTCTCGCCCGCTGTGCCGATCGGGTTCGCTCGGTCGCTCGGTCGCATCGGCTCGATCCAGCGACGATCGGTGAAGTGTTCCAGGAGGTCCGCATTCGCATCTGGAAGGCGTTCGGCGATTCCGAGAAGATCGCGTCCCTTCCGGCGTCTTATGTATATCAAACGGCGAGCGCCGCGGCGATCGATTTGATCCGCCGGCGACGGGCCCGCCGGGGTGACGTCACCGAGCCGATCGACACGGCAACCGGGGCGGGAGTCGCAGTGGCAGGGCCAGGGCTCGACGCGCTCGAAGCGCAAGAATTGGGTCGTCAGGTCGACGAGGCATTGGCCGATCTCGTGCCGTCCCGGCGCCCGGTCGTGCGAATGCATCTCGAGGGCTACGATCGCCGCGAGATCGCGGAGCTCCTCGGGTGGAGCGAAGCGAAAGTGCGGAACTTGCTCTACCGCGGGATGGACGATCTTCGCGCGGCGCTCGAACGACGGGGCATTGGTCCGGGCAAAGGGAGCCGATGAACGACGACCAGGTACGCCAGTGGTATCAGGCGCGAGCTCGGCGGCCGCTCGGGGCGGACCATCCGCCCCCGGACGCGCTCGTTAGGCTGGTGCGCCGGGAGGGCCCCGAGTCGGATCGCCTGGTGGCGCTCGACCACGTGATGCAGTGCTCCGAGTGCGGACCCGACTTCGAGCTGCTCCGGGCGATCGAGCGGGCTAACCCGCCGGCTGCTCGGTTTCCCTTCCCCGTCTGGCTCCCGCTCGCCGCGGCGGTGGTCCTGGCAATCGGCACCACGGTCTGGTGGCGCGGCAGCCGGGAGCCGGTCGTGGTCCGTGGTCGGTCGGGCATCGCGCCGGCCCTGATCGATCCGGCCGACTCGGTCGTAGCGGCGGGCCGCCCGCTCACGTTCCGCTGGCACGCGCTGCCTAACGCTTCGAAGTATCGGCTCGAGCTTCTGGCCGAGGACGGCCGGGTGGTGTTCTCGGCCGAGGGCACCGACACCGTCGCGGCGGTGCCCGATTCGGTGCGGCCGGCACCCGGGCGCTATCGGTGGTTGATCGAGGCGAGCGGCTACTCCACGGCGGCGACCTCGGTGGGGAGCCTAACGATAAAATAGGGAGTCCCTAGTTTTCGAACCGTCTCACCGCCAGCGTCACATTGTGGCCGCCGAAGCCGAAGGAGTTGGAGAGCGCCACGTCGACGGTGCGCTCGACGGCTACGTTGGGGGCGCAGTCGAGATCGCACTCGGGATCGGGCGTTCGCTGATTGATGGTCGGCGGGATCTTGCCGGTGGTGGCGACGAGCAGCGACACGGCGAATTCGAGCGCACCGGCGCCGCCCAGCAGATGGCCGGTCATCGACTTGGTCGAGCCGAACACGAGCTTTCTGGCTTGGGCGCCGAACACCGTCTTCACGGCCTCGGTCTCGGCGACGTCGCCTAACGGCGTCGACGTTCCGTGGGCGTTGATGTAACCGACCTCGCTCGGGTCGATGTCGCCGTCGTCCAGGCACTCCTTCATCGCGCGCTGGGCCCCTTCCCCCTCCGGCGCGGGTGCCGTCATGTGGTACGCGTCGGCGCTCATCCCGTAGCCGACCACCTCGCCCAGGATCCGGGCTCCCCGGCGGGTTGCGTGCGCCAGGCTCTCGAGCACCACCGCGGCGCTTCCGTCCCCCAGCACGAAGCCGTCTCGCTCCTTGTCGAACGGCCGGCTCGCGAGCTCGGGCGCGTCGTTGCGAGTCGACAGCGCCTTCATGTTCTGGAACCCGGCGATCGCCAGCCCGGTGATCGCGGCCTCCGAGCCGCCGGCCACGATCAAGTCGGCCCTTCCGATCTTGATCAGGTCGTAGGCCTCGCCAATGGCGTGCGCGGACGAGGCGCACGCGGAAACGGTGCAGAAGTTCGGCCCTTTGAGCCCGTACCGGATGGAGACGATGCCGGACGCGATGTCGGGAATGAACATCGGGACGAAGAAGGGAGATACTCGATCGGGTCCCTTCTGGAGATAGATCATGCACTGCTCTTCGAACGTCATCATCCCGCCGATCCCGCTCCCGATGATGACGCCGGACCGCTCCGGATTGGGGACCTTCCCCTCGAGCCCGGCTTCGGTGATCGCCTGATGGGCCGTGGCGAGCGCCATCTGGAGAAAGAGATCGTAGCGGCGCGCTTCCTTCTTGTCGATGTACTGGAGCGGGTCGAAGCCCTTCACCTCGCAGGCGAACCGGACCTGGAGCTTGGCGGCGTCGAACTTGGTGATCGGACCGGCCCCGGATTTCCCGGCCAACAAATTGGTCCAGCACTCGGCGGCAGTGAGTCCCACCGGCGTGACCATTCCGAGTCCCGTCACCACGACCCGCTCGTGCGGCACCTACTTGGCTCCCATCTTCTCTTGGAGATACTTGAGGGCATCGCCGACGGTGCGGAGCTTCTCGGCCTCCTCGTCGGGAATGTCGATGTCGAATTCTTTCTCGAACGCCATCACGAGCTCGACGGTGTCGAGGGAATCGGCCCCAAGGTCCTCCATGAAGCTGGCATCGTCGGTCAGCTTCTCCCGTTCGACACCGAGCTCCTCGGCAATGATGTCCTTGACCTTCTCAACCATGTCGCTCATGTCGTCCCCTCGGGTTAGATGACCATGCCGCCGTCCACCACGAGCACCTGGCCGGTGACGTAGCGGGCGAGATCGGAGGCAAGGAAGAGAACCGCGCCGGCGATATCGGTCGGCTGGCCCAACCGACCCAGCGCGATTTGGGATAATAAGGCGTGCCGCGCGTCCTCGTGCAAGCCAGCCGTCATGTCGGTTTCAATGAATCCGGGCGCGATGCAATTGGCGAGCACGCCGCGGCTCGCGTACTCCTTGGCGACCGATTTGGTGAATCCGATCAGCCCGGCTTTGCTCGCGGCATAGTTGGTCTGCCCGGGATTGCCGGTCAGTCCGACGACGCTCGTGATGTTGATGATCCGGCCGGCCCGCCGTTTCATCATGCCCTTGATCACCGCGCGCGTCGTGTAGAACGCTGCCTTCAGGTTCGCGGCGAGCACCTGATCCCAATCCTCGTCCTGGAGCCGAAGCAGGAGGTTGTCGCGGGTGAGGCCGGCATTGTTCACCAGAATCGCGATCGGTCCGAGCGCCGACTCCGTCCCGGCGATCGCCGCTTCGATCTGGGCCCGGTCGGCGACGTCGGCGGCGAATCCACGGGCGCCCGGGCCGAGCTCCCCCGCGACCCGGTCGGTGTGCTCCCGGGTCCGGCCCACGATCGCCACCTTGGCCCCGGCAGCGAGCAGCGTTTCCGCGATGGCGCGACCGATGCCGCGCGTCCCGCCGGTGACGAAGGCCACCTGGCCGCCGAGGTCGATCGAATGACTCATTGGAGAAATCGCTCGATCTCGTCGGCCGTGCCTAACGACAGATACTGGGCATCGGGGACGATCCGCTTGAGGAGGCCGCCCAGCACCGTACCGGGCCCGATCTCGAGGAAGCGGGCCCCGGGACCGAGCTCGGCGAGCGACTGCACGCACTCGACCCACCGCACCGGGGACGTGAGCTGATCGACGAGGAGGCGGGCCGCGTCAGTGGCCGCCCGGACCGGCCGCGCCGTGACGTTCGCCACGACCGGAAAGGCCGGATTGGCGAACGCCGTGGCCTCGATGGCACGCCGGAGGCCCGGCTCCGCCGGAGCCATGAGCGGCGAATGGAACGCGCCGCTCACCTTGAGCGCCACCACCCGCTTCGCACCGAGGGCCTTGCAGCGTTCGCCCGCCGCCGCCACGGCTGCCGGATCGCCGGAGATCACGGTTTGATCGGGGGCGTTGAGATTGGCGGCAACCGCGACGCCCGCGGCAGGAGTCGACGCCTCCCGGCAGGCCAAAGCCACCTGCTCCGACCCGAGGGCGAGCACGGCGGCCATGGCGCCGGGACGCTGGGCCCCCGCCGCGTGCATCAGCTCGCCGCGCTTGCGCACGAGCTCGGCCGCCTTCCCAACGGAGAGCGAACCGGCGGCGAGATAGGCGCTGTACTCGCCGAGACTGTGGCCGGCCGCGCCCGCGACGGTCCCGATCCGCTTGCCGAGGAGGGCGAGCACCGCCGCCGAATGCGCGAGGATCGCAGGTTGGGTATTGGGCGTCTTCTGCAGCTCGTCCTCCGGACCGTCCCACATCACCTTGGTGAGTGAGAAGCCGAGCGAGTCGTCGATCGACTGAAAGACGGTGCGGGCCATCGGAAACCGCTCGGCGAGGTCCTTCCCCATCCCGACCTTCTGGGCGCCCTGGCCGGGGAACAAGAGCAGATTCACCATCGGATGACCATCGCACCCCAGGTGAATCCAGCGCCGAAGCTCACCAGGAGGACGAGATCCCGAGGACGGAGGCGCCCTTCCGACTCCGCTTGGACCAGGGCCAGTGGAATCGATCCGGCCGAGGTATTCCCATAGCGCTCCACGTTCACCATGACCCGATCGGGCGGCACGTTTGCCTCCGCCGCGGTCGCGGTGATGATCCGGAGGTTGGCTTGATGCGGCACGAGCAGCGCGAGATCGTCGGGTCGGACCCCGGCCTCCTCGATCGCTTCGGCGCAGGCCTGCGCCATCCGGCGGACCGCCACCTTGAACACTTCGCGGCCGGCCATCCGAAGGAAATGTCGCTTCCCCCGGACGGTGACTTCGCTCGCCGGCTCGCTCGAGCCGCCCGCGGGGATCGTGAGGAGCTCGGCGAGCGTCCCGTCGGCGCCTAACGACGACCCGAGGATCCCGCGATCGTCGACCGCGGTGGTGAGCACCGCGGCCCCCGCCCCGTCCCCGAAGAGGACGGCGGTCGCCCGGTCGTCCGGGTCGATGATGGAAAGCACCCGATCGCCGCCGAGCGCCAACGCGGTCCGGGCGGTGCCGGACGCGATGAGGCCCTCCGCGATGGTGAGGCTATAGAGCCATCCGGGGCAGGCCGCGACCACGTCGAAGGCGGCCGCTTCGCCGCCGCCGAGCCGAGCCTGAACCAGGCACGCGGTAGACGGCAGCGGGCGATCCGGCGTGCAGGTTCCGCAGACGATCGCGTCGACCGCCTCGAACGGGAGGCCGCTCTGGCCGAGCGCGTTGCGAGCGGCGCAGACGAACAGGTCCGACAGCGATTCGTGGGGGAGAAGCCTCCGTCGCTCGCGGATGCCGGTGCGCTCGACGATCCATTGGTCCGAGGTTTCCAACCGGTCCTCGAATTCGCGATTCGTCACGACGGTCGCCGGCGCCGCCGCTCCGATTCCGGCGATTCGGGCGATCGGGCGGCGCATCAGGCTTTGACCGCGTCGAAGGCAGCGAACTGCTCGCCGATTCCCTGGGACAGGCCGCTCTCGGCCGCCTGGATCGCGACCCGGATGGCGTGCTTGATGGCGTTGACGTTGGAGCTGCCGTGGCAGATGATCGAATGCCCTTTTACGCCGAGCAGCGGCGCGCCGCCGTACTGCGAGTAGTCGAGCATTCGGAAGGCCGATTGGGTCTCCGGCCGATCCCAGAGCCCTTCCTGCTCCGCCAGATGGCGGACCAGCAGCAGAACGGACTCGTAGAACTTGAGCACGACGTTGCCGACGAATCCGTCACACACCACGACGTCGACCCGCCCGAGCTTCTGATGGCCGCCCAGGATGTCGCGACCTTCGATGTTGCCGACGTAGTTGAGCCCGGCCGCTTGTTTCAAGGCATCGTGCGCGGCTTTGATTTGCGCGGTGCCCTTCCCCTCCTCCTCGCCGACGTTGAGGAGGCCCACCGTCGGGTTCTCCCGGTGGACGATCCGGCGCATGTAGACCGAGCCGAGATAGGCGAAGCCGACGATTTCCCGGGTGGAGCAGTCGAGGTTCGCCCCGGCGTCGAGCATCATCACGGGGCCTTCGGCGGTCGGGAGCACGGTGCCGACCGTCGCTCGCTCGACGCCGGGATGGAGACCAAGGAGGATGGTGGACGCGGCGAGGATCGCGCCGGTGTTGCCGGCGGACACGAATGCGTCGGCCTTGCCGGCCGAGTGGAGGCCAAGGCCGACGACCAAGCTGCTCTTTCGTTTCTTCCGGACTGCCTCGAGCGGCTTCTCGCCCATGCCGATGACTTCGGGCGCGTCGACGACGGTGATTCGCGACCGGTCGATGGTCGGGTAGCTCGCCAGCTCCGCTTCGATCGCCGCGGCCGGCCCTACCAGCGTCAGGGCGAACCCGGACGGCAGCTCTTCGATTGCTCGGACCGCTCCTTCGACTTCCGTGTGGGGGGCACGATCACTCCCCATCGCGTCGAGTGCGACCCGCACGAGGCCCATCAGTCGGTGATCTCGAGGCGCTTCTTGCCGGCGTAATATCCGCAGGAGTCACAGACTCGATGCGGAAGCTTCTGGGAGCCGCAGCGAGGACATGCCTGGAGGGCGATGCCCGCCGCCGAGTGATGGCTCCGGCGCATCCGTTTCTTCCGCTTCGAGGTTTTTCGCTTCGGTACGGCCATGAGGTTGCCTCAAGTCGTTGTCGGGGACGCCGAGCACTGGCAGGGTCCCTGGTTGAGATCGGCCCCGCAGGTGGGGCACAAGCCGGCGCAATCTTCGCGGCACAGCGGATACTTCGAAACCGTGAGTCCCACTTCCTCGCGCACGGCCGGCGTCACGTCGACCTGGGCCACCGGTTCGGTCAGCGGGTAGACGTTCGGATCGTCCTGGAGATCCGGGTCGGCGCTGAAGAGCGCCTCCACGTCACCGTCGACCGGCATCACGAACTCGCCGAGACACCGCCGGCAGGTTCCGTTCGCCGTCCCTTGATAATGGCCGCGCCAGAAGAAATCCCCGGTTCCGGTCGCCTCGAGAGTGCCGGATACACGGAGGGGCTCGGCGAGATCGACATCGAGCCCTTCGAAGAGCGGATCCCTCCTCGGGATCGACCCGACCGTCTCGACTGGACCGCGGCGAAGCTCCCGTACATCCACTCGGAGCATAGCCGCTAAACCTAGTTGGGAAACGGACTTGAGTCCAGTATTACGGAACCGACTTTGCCCCGCTTCGGTCGAAGCCAGGGCCGGCGAACGTGGGCGGTTCTCGGTCCATCCTCCCGTGAACCGTGCTCTCCGGGACGCCAAAGAGAATCGCGTCCACGGCCTCCACTCCCTGCATGGTCGAATGGTCCTGGTTCGAGACCTCGTACTTCCAAGCGCCGAAGCGGCCGCGACTGAAGATCGCGACTCGTTCGAGCGCGTCGTGGATCGGCTCGAGAATCTCGTCTCGGCCGAGCCAAGGAGTCGGATAGCCGTGCTCGAGCCGCGCGTGCCAGGTGGAGAGAATCCGCGCCGCGGGCCCGAGCAGGCCGGCAGCGCGGCAGCCCGCGACCACGTCGTCGATCACGCGCTCCTGAACCACCGGCTTGGTCGGAGATTCGCTGACCTCGGCCATGAGCGACCACTGTTCACCGGGGCGCGGCGTGTTGTGGGGCGAGTAATTGCTGAAGACGGTGGCCCGATAGAACGGCGGGTTCGACTCGGGAAAGTACATCCAGCACTTCGTGGCGAGGTCGGCCGGGACCGGACCGTCGAGGCCGATCCCGACGATGTGGCTCGAGGAGTGAACGAAGTGCTGGGCGAGCCGCGAAAGCACCGGCTGGTCGTCCAGGATCGCTCCGACGAGCCGATCGAGTGGCATGGTGGAGATCAGGTAGTCGTAGGGCTCGGACCGCCCGTCGGCGAAGTGAACGATGCGCCGCTCCGAGCTCACTCGAGTAACCCGCCGCCCGAGCGCCGTCCGCCCGGCGGGCAGTCGGGTGAACAGGCGGCGCCAGATCTCCCCGGTGCCACCCACTCGGGGGAATCGAAACATCGCGTTCGGACCCCACGACACGTCGTCCCGGCCCAGCGCGATGTTCCGTCGAACCCGCGCCAGGTCGACGGTCGCCACTCGCTCGCCCATCCAGCCGATGTCGAGCTCCGCGGGATCGTAGGCCCACACCTTTCGGTTGTACGGAAACATGAACAAGTCGCAAAGCCCGGGGCCGAAGCTCTGCAGGAGCCAGTCGCGGAAGTTCGCCGGCCGCGTGCCGGCCTGGCCGGCCACCGAAGCGAGCCCGTCGATCGCCGCGGCGATGTCGGGCGCCGGCAGCCGCCAGAGGTTGTGCTGAAACGGATACGGGACCCATCGATCGCGGATCCGGACCCATGCTTCTCGTTCGTGCTCGAGCCAGTCGGTGCCGAGCGCTCGATCCATCAGTACGTCGAAGTAGCGGTAGTGGGAGAACAGGACGTGTCCGCCGAGGTCCCAAGTAAACCCGCGCGGGTCGACGATCGAGGCGGCGAGCCCACCAGCGGTGTCCGCCCCATCGACGAGCAGCCAGTTCTCATGACCGTGCTCGACCAGCCGACCGGCGGCGCCGATGCCGGTGGGACCGGCCCCGATGATCACGACTCGCGGCTCAACCGGCACGGGCCAACCTCCGCCGGAAGATCACAAGGGCGACTTGCGGTTTAAGACCGCGTGCGGCGGCCGTGCGTCACCTCAGACGCTCAGATTGCCCAAAGGCGGGCCCGCTCTCCCTCGGAGAAAAAGAACGCGATCTCCCGACCGGCGTTCTCGTCGCTGTCCGAGCCGTGCACCGCGTTCTTTCCCTTCGACTCGGCGTAGAGCTTCCGAATCGTGCCGGGCGCGGCCTCGGCCGGATCGGTCGCCCCGATGGTTCGGCGGAATGCTGCAACGGCATCGTCGCGCTCGAGTGCCATCGGCAAGCAGGGACCGCTGGACATGAAGGCGACGAGCTCGGCATAAAACGGTCGGCCCCGGTGCACCTCGTAAAACGCCTCGGCCTCGGCCGTCGAGAGCCGGTGGAGGCGGGCGGCTCGCACCCGATAGCCTTCTCGCTCGAGATGAGCGATGATGTTTCCCCCGTTGCCTTTCGCCACCGCGTCCGGCTTCACGATGCAGAGCGTCACTCGTCCCGCCATGAGGTCAATTCCCGGCTGATGGTTTAGAGCTTCTCGCGGATCAATCGCACCACGTCGGCCGGGCGCTCCATGACGCTCACCCCGGCCGCCTTGAACGCGGCAATCTTCTCGGCCGCGGTGCCCGACGATCCCGAGACGATCGCGCCCGCGTGGCCCATTCTCCGGCCCGGCGGCGCGGTCTGGCCCGCGATGAAGCCGACCACCGGCTTGGTCACGTTCGCGGCGATGAAGGCGGCCGCCTTCTGCTCGTCGGTACCGCCGATCTCGCCCATCATCACGATCGCATCGGTATTCGGGTCCGCCTGAAACGCGGCCAACACGTCGATGAAATTGGTCCCGATGATCGGGTCCCCGCCGATCCCGACGCAGGTGCTCTGGCCGATCTCGGACTTCGTCAGCTGGTTCACCACTTCGTACGTCAGCGTGCCGCTCCGGGACACGAGCCCGACGCGGCCGGGACGGCAGATCTGGCCCGGGATGATGCCCACCTTGGCCACCCCGGGAGTGATGAGGCCCGGACAGTTCGGGCCGATGAGCCGGGCGCCCCTTTCCCGCACGAACGGCATCGCCTTCGTCATGTCGATCACCGGAATGCCCTCGGTGATGCAGACGATCAAGCGAATGCCGGCGTCGGCGGCCTCCTCGATGGCCGCGGCGGCGAACGCCGGCGGCACGTAGATGACCGAGGTATTCGCGCCCGCTCTGGCGACCGCTTCGGCGACGGTATTGAAGACCGGGACCGAGCCTTCGAACTTCTGGCCGCCCTTGCCCGGCGTGACTCCCGCGACGACGGCGGTCCCGTACGCGATCATCTGTTTCGTGTGGAACGAGCCGTCCCGGCCGGTGATACCCTGCACCACGAGCCGGGTCGATTGGTCGACGAAGATGCTCACTCAGGCCCCCTTCGCGAGGCGGACGGCCTGCTTCACCGCTTCGTCCATGTCGTTCAGCGCCGACATGCCGACGTTTTGAAGGATCCGAATGGCTTGCTCCTCGTTGGTGCCGGTCAAGCGAATCACGATCGGCACGCCAACCTTGAACTGACTGGTGGCGGTGACGATCCCGTTCGCGACGTCGTCGGTCCGGGTGATCCCGCCGAAGATGTTGAAGAGGATGACCTTCACCGCCGGATCGGCGGTGATGATCCGGAGCGCGTTGACGACTTTTTCCGGATTCGAGCTGCCGCCGATGTCGAGGAAATTCGCCGGCTCGCCCCCGTAGTACTTGACCAGGTCCATGGTCGCCATCGCGAGGCCGGCCCCGTTCACGACGCAGCCCACGTTCCCCTCGAGCTTGATGAACGTGAGGTTCGCGTTGCGGGCGGCGACCTCGCTCGGTGCTTCGGCCGATTCGTCGCGCAGCGCCGCGAGGTCGGGCCGCCGCTCGAGCTCGTTGTCGTCGATGACGACTTTGGCGTCGAGCGCGACGACCTTGCCATCCGGTGTGGTCGCGAGCGGGTTGATCTCGGTGAGAGAGGCCCCGTTGGTCACGAAGACCCGGTAGAGCTGCTCCATGATTCGGGCGGCGGCCCGAGCCTGGTCGAAGTTCTGATAGAGCGCGAGCGCGAGGGTCAGCCCCTGGTGCGGGAGGAGCCCGTAGCGGGGATCGATCGCGAGGCGGGTGATCTTCTCCGGCGTCTTGGCCGCGACCTCCTCGATGTCGACGCCGCCGGCCGGACTCACCATGAACAGCGGGCGCTGTGACTCGCGATCGAGAATGAGGCCGACGTACGCTTCGCTCGCGATCTCCGCCGCGGGCACGACCAGAACCTTCTGCACCACGAGGCCCTTGATGGTCATGCCGAGGATCCGCGAGGCGTGCTCCTTCGCCTCGGCCGGCGTCTTCGCCAGCTTCACGCCGCCGGCTTTGCCGCGGCCGCCGGCATGGACCTGCGCTTTCACGACGACCGTTCCGCCCAGCCGCTCGGCGATGGCTCGGACCTCGTCCGGCGTCGTTGCGACGCCGCCCGCGGCCATCGGAATTCCTTGCGCCAGGAGGAGCTCCCGCGCCTGGTACTCGTGAAGATTCACGGTGCCTCGTTATCCGGTTGAGTTGCCGTAAATGCCGGCCAAACGTAGCTAGATGCCTAAGTACTGACAAGACGGCTATTTAGAGCGCTACATGTGAGGCAAATGGCAGGTGGCAAATGGGAAATGGGACCGACGTTATCGGTCCATTTGCCATTTGCCATTTGCCAGTTCCCACCTCCTCATTTTGGCTTCCTCCGCTCACGCCCAGCCGGCTCCGGCGTAACCGATCGCAGCAGCTCCCGCAGGTATCCCCATGCTCGGGCGAATTCCTGGAGATCGCCTCGCTTCAGCGCCTCGTCGGCGCGGTCGATCCATGTTTGCGCTTGCGCGAGCCGCTCGGTGAGATCGCTGCCGACTGGCTTGGGCGCGACCTCGCCTCGAAGGTTCGCCCAGGCCTCGTCGTACGACCGCCCCGATCCCATGCGATCGGCGAGCGCCACGTTCACGAGCACGAGCGCGGTGCGACTCGCCGGACCGATCGCGTACCCCGGCTGATACGCGAGCATCGTGTCGCCCCGAGCGGCGAACCGGATCAGCCCCGGCATGTACTCCGAGCCCGACGCCTTGATCGAGTCGCGGATCTGCTGGTAAAACGGGAACCGATCCCATCGCTGCTGGAGATCGCGGGGCGAGGCCACGGCGTGCACCGTGTCCGGCATCACGAATTCGGTGTTAGGCGCGGTTCCGCCCGCGGGCCCGACGAGGACGCCCACCACGTCGTGCCCGCCGTCGCTCAAGACCGGCACGCGGAACGGATCGGACCGAGTGCCGAGCGAGGCGAGGTCCTGAACCGGATAGATCGAGCGCCCGATCCGGGCCACCGAGCGGCCCAGCCAGCCCGGGCTCTGAAGCACTTGGGCGTGGGCGGCGAACCATTCCGCGGGAAAGCCCAATCGGTCGCCGATGAAGGCCGGCAGGGCGGTAGCGGGCTCGACCAGCGGCGCCGCGATCTGGCTCCACGCCCGGGCCAGCGAGTCCGCCTCGTTGCGAAGGTAGATCCGGGTTTCCCCGCCGCGGGCGCGGACGACGCCGACGAACGCGGCTCGGACGTAGGACGCCGTCTCGCCCCGCCAGGGTACCTCGCGCGACGCGGGAAAATTCCGGGCGACGAGATAGCCGTCCGCGACCCAGTACGGCTCCTGCTCTCCGACGAAGAGCCGGGGCCGTCCCCACTCGGCAAAGGGCAGCACCGCCGTTAGGCGGTCGAAGGGGTCGAGCCGCCAGGAGATCCGTTCGTTCGGCTGGGCCCGGAGCACCGCGCCAACTTGCAGGGCCCACGCGAGCACCAGCCGGCGGACGCCGCTGTCGAGCCGAATCCCCACCGCCTGGGGATCGAGATCGAACTCGGGCGCGTGCGGCCGGGCGTGGTGGCGGCTCAAGACGAGATAGGGGACCAGTCCGGGCGAGAATGACGTCGCGCCGAGGCGAAGCGAAGCCGGCCCGCCGACGAGACCGGTTCGGGTGTCGGAGACCGCGAGCACGGTGACGTCCGACCGGGGCCGGCTCTCGAGCACGAACCAGACGCGCTCCCAGCGGCCCCCGAGCTGAACTCCGCCGGGCAGCAGGTCGAGCACCCGAGCGCTGTCGGTCTCCACCAGCCGGGAGAGCGCTTCCGGATCCCAAATCGACGGGCTGAGCGAGTCGAGCGCGGGTTGCCGGTTCACCCCCTCGGTTCGGATCCCGAAGGCGATCGTGTCGATCCGTCGAAGGGTCGCGAGCTCTTCGGGTCCGAGGGAACCACCCGTCGCGCGGGACTGAATCAGGATCGTGCCGGCGAGCACCGCGAGTCCCAGGCCGACCCAGCCGGAGAACGCGACGAGAAACCGAATTCGGGCGCCCCAGAGAAACGACAGCACCGCCGCGGTGGCCGCGCACAAGGCCTCGATCTCGGCGATGGTGGTCCGGAGCAGAAACTCGGAGGGCCCGAGGCTGGCGGTATCGGAGGTCGCGACGTGATACGGCTCGAGCGCGAAGCCCCAGCCGATCACGAGCGCGGTCGCCACCAAGAGAATCGAGATCTGCCACCGGGCCTTCGGGCTGAGCCACGGCCGCCGATCGACGATCCGGAGCGTGCCGCCGATCGCCGACAGGACGGTGACCCCGAGCAGCGCGGGAATGACGAGCGTGAGGGCCCGTTCCTGGAGCAGAGTCCAGAGCGGGATCGTCGAGAGGTAGATCCCGAGGTCGGCCTGGAGCAGCGTGTCGGTGGCGCCATAGTGGACGCCGCGGAGCGAGAGGAGCACCGGGCCGAGCCAGGTGCTCGTCCCGGCGCCGGCGGCGAGGCCGAGCAGCACCCCGGCCACGCCGGAGATGAGGTAGGCCGTGCGATCGGAGACGCTGCTCAGCGGGCTCGGGAGGTCACCGAACTGAAGCAGCACCGTGCGCGTGGCCCAGAGGAAATGGACCACGAACCAGACGACGGCGATGACGACCCCGGCGAGATCGAGGCCGGCGCGAAGCAGCGCGAAGCGGGTGCCGACGAGTGCCGCGGCTTCGGAGATCTGCGATTCCCACAGCCGCTCGGTGAGGAACACGGCGCCCCACCGGCCGGCCACCAGCAGCGCGGCCGACGCGAGGATCACCGCGATCAGCCGCCGCCGTTGCTGTCCTCGCATCGGCGTCAGGCCTCGATGCCCTGCTCCGCCAGCCAGTCGGTCATCTCGGCCCGATAGCGGGCCAAGCTCGTCTCGGTCGTCGCCTCGAACCGCATCACGAGGATCGGCTGGGTATTGGACGGCCGAAGCAGCGCCCATCCGTCGGGATAGGCGATCCGCACGCCATCGATTTGATTGACTGGATAGCGCGCGGCGAAATGCTGGGCCGCGCGTTCGACCACCGAGAACTTGAGATCGTCGGCGCAGTCGACCCGGATCTCGGGGGTCGCGAACGTGGGTGGGAGATCGGCGAGGAGGCGCGCGAGGCCGGGCGGACCGGACGCCACGATCTCGAGGAGCCGAGCCGCCGCGAAGAGCGCATCGTCGAAGCCGAAGTAATCTCCGCCGAAGAAGATGTGGCCGCTCATCTCGCCGGCGAGGGGTGCGTCGAGCTCCTTCATTCGGGCCTTGATCAACGAATGCCCCGTCTTCCACATCTCCGGCCGCGCGCCGGCCTCGGCCAGCGCGCGGGGGAGGACCTCGGAGCATTTCACGTCGAAGATGATCGGCACCCCGCGGCCGAACCGGCGGACCGCGTCGCGGCCGAGGATCACGAGGAGCTGGTCGCCATAGACGATGGTGCCCCGCTCGTCGACCGCGCCGATCCGGTCGCCGTCACCATCGAACGCGATGCCGAGCTCGGCGCCGGTCCGGGTGACTTCGCGCCGGAGATCCACCAGGTTTTCCGGCACGGTCGGATCGGGGTGATGATTGGGAAACCGGCCGTCCGACTCGCAGAAGAGGCGAACCACCTCGGCGCCTAACGCCTCCAGGGTCTCGACGGCGACCAGGCTCGCGACCCCGTTGCCGCAATCGACCACGACCTTGATCGGCCGGGCGAGTCGATGCCGGGCGACGATCGCCTGGCGATAAGCCGCCAAGACGGAGCCGTCGGTCCGTCCCTTCCCCGTGCCGCTCCGCCAGGTTTCCGCCACGATGGTGTCGTAAAGCCCCTGGATCGCGTCGCCGTAGAACGGCGCGTTCGCGAGCACCAGCTTGAACCCGTTGAACTCGGGCGGATTGTGGGAGCCGGTCACCTGCACTCCGCCGTCGGTGCGGAGATGGTGCACCGCGAAGTAGAGCGCCGGCGTCGGGAGCATGCCGACGTCGATCGCGGTCGCCCCGGCCGCCTGGATGCCGAGCTGGACGCCGCGGGCGAGCGCGGTGCCGGAGGGGCGGTTGTCGCGGCCGACGGCGATGACCGGCGAGCGACCGAGCTGGAGCGCGGCGCGGGTGGCGAACGCGCGGCCGAGCGCGATGGCGAGCTCGGGCGTGAGCTCGCGGTCGACCAGCCCGCGGACGTCGTACTGGCGGAAGATGGACTGGGGAACGTTCATCGCCGACTCGCGCCGTGGCGGAGAGACCTCACCGCCGATCGGCCACCCGGTCGAGGGTGCTGCCCACGAAGGCGCGGGCCGTGCGCGTCGTCCCGTCGACCAGCGACTGGGGCAGGATCCCGAAGGCGAGGATCAGCACGACGCTCGCGAGGACGGCGAACCGGGCGGGCGCCGGAAGGATCGCCCCGGTGTGACTGTCCTCGCTCTCCGGCTCCCGCATGTAGATCACGCGGACCACCGGGAGATAGTAACCCGCGGACACCAGGGTGGTCACCACCAGCACGACGGCGAGCACCTGATGGTGCTCGGCGATGATCGCGTTCAGGATCGCCCACTTCCCGATGAAGCCGAAGGTGCCGGGGAACCCGAGCAGCGAGAACATGCTGACGGCGAGCGCGAACGCGAGCCACGGCCGGCGCCGGCCCAGGCCGGCGATCGACTCGAGGGTGACGTCGCGCTCACCGTTCCGGCCCAGCACCATCAGGATGCCGAACGCCGCGAGGGAGGTGAGGACGTAGGCCGCGAGGTAGAGGAGCGTCGCCGCGGCGCCCGCGTGGCTCCCGGTCCAGACCGCGGCGAGCACGTATCCGGCGTGCGCAATCGAGCTGTACGCGAGCATTCGCTTGAGCGACCGCTGACTCAGGGCGACCAGGTTGCCGACGATCATCGACAGCACCGCCAGGATGCCGACCAACGGCTGCCAGACGTCCACCGCGAACGGGAACCCGACCATCAGCACCCGGACGAGGGCGAGGAAACCGGCCGCCTTCACCCCGGTGGCCATGTAGGCGGTGACCGGCGTGGGCGCCCCGTCGTACACATCGGGCGCCCACATGTGGAACGGCACCGAGGCGACTTTGAACCCGAGCCCGATCAGCAGGAACCCGACACCGAGCCCGGACATCACGTTCATTCCCTGCTGACGGAGCACCGCCCCGATGGCAGTGAGCGAGGTTGCCCCGGTCGCGCCGTAGGTCAGCGCGATGCCGTAGAGCAGAAACGCCGATGCCAGGGCGCCGACCAGGAAGTACTTGAGGCCGGCCTCGGCCGAGAATGGGCTCCGCCGGTTGAACGCCGCGAGCACGTACACCGGAACCGACATCACCTCGAGCCCGAGAAACAACACGATGAGATCCTCGGCACCGGCGAGGAACATCATTCCGGCGGTGGCCATCAACATCAGCGAGTAGTACTCCGGGGCCAGCAGCTGCTCCCGGTCGAGATAGTCGAGCGAAAAGAGAATCGCGCCGGCGGTCGCGATCAGGATGACGAAGAGCGACGCGAAGCGATACGAATCGAGCGCCACCATGTTGGGGCCGGTCGCGGGCTCCGCTCCCCCGACCCAGAGTGCGAGCAGGGCGCCGAGCGCCACGACCACGCCGGCGAGGGAGACCCATCCGGCGCGCCGACTGTCGGCGGCATCGCGATGCCGCCACGCGTTCAGGAGGAGGACGACGAGTGCCGTGAGCGAGATGACGATCTCGGGCAGCAGCGCGAGCGTCACGCCGAGGGGCGTCTTCAGGTCGAGGCCGTTCATGGCGTCGCTCCCCGCGCCGGGGTCGGGGTCGCGAGATCGGATTTCACGAGACCGCCATGAGCCCGCTGGATATAGGTGCGCGCGGCCGGCTCCATTCGCCGGAGGACCGGCGCGGGATAGACTCCCATCCATACGATGCCGAGCAGCAGGGGCAGCAGGACGACGAGCTCCCGACCGGTGAGGTCGGTGATCGACTCGTTCTCGGAGTGCTCCAGCCGGTTGAAGATGATCCGCTGCAAGGCCCAGAGTAGGTAGGCCGCGGCGAAGATCACACCGGTCGTCGCGATGCCGGACGCGAGGGGATAGGTCCGGAAGCTGCCTAACAGCACGAGGAACTCGCCGATGAAGCCGTTCAGGCCGGGCAGCCCGATCGACGCGAGCGAGACCACCATGAGCACCACGCTGAAGAGCGGAATCACCTTCGCGATCCCGCCGTAGGCCGCGATCTCGCGGGTGTGTCGCCGCTCGTAGAGCATCCCGATCAGAAAGAACAGCGCGCCGGTCGAGAAGCCGTGGCCGATCATCACCATCAACGCGCCCTGGACCCCCTGCACCGACGCGGCCCAAATCCCGAGCATCGCGAACCCGAGGTGGCTCACCGACGAGTAGGCGACGAGCTTCTTGATGTCGGGTTGAACCATGGCCACGAGCGCGCCGTAGATGATCCCGATCAGCGCCAGCGTGACCACGAGTGCCTGCACCTCCCGGCTATACGCCACCGAGGGGAAAAACGGGATCGCGAATCGAAGGAAGCCGTAGGTCCCCATCTTCAGGAGGACGCTCGCCAGAATCACGCTCCCCGCGGTCGGTGCTTCCACATGGGCGTCGGGCAGCCACGTGTGGAACGGAAACATCGGCACCTTGATCGCGAACGCGAGGAAGAACGCGGCGAAGAGCCAGGGCGCGAGCGCGATCATCTGCGGGGCCTGGACCTGGGAGAGCAGATGGTAATAGGAGAACGACAGCCGCCCCGACGCGACCGCCGCGATCCGAACCATCACGATGATCGCCACCAGCATGAGGAGCGAGCCAGCCATCGTGTAGATGAAGAACTTGAGCGCCGCGTAGAGCCGGTTCTTGCCGCCCCAGACCCCGATGATGAAGTACATCGGAACCAGCATGACCTCCCAGAAGCTGTAGAACAGAAAGAGGTCGGTCGCGACGAACACGCCGAGCATGCCGGTCGTGAGCACCAGGAGGAGGGCGTAGTACGCCGGCTCCCGTTTCGTGATGTAGTTCCAGCTCCCGATGACGCACAGCGGCATCAGCACGGTCGTGAGCAACACCATCATGAGCGAGATGCCGTCGATTCCCACCGCGTATTGAATCCCCCACTGGGGGATCCAGTTGCGGGCGAAGACGAGCTCCATGGTGCCGGTCGAGGTATCGACGCTCCACCAGAGCCCGAGCGACACCACGAGCTCGACCAGCGTCACCCCGAACGCCAGCCGCTTGGCGACCGCGGCCGGCGTGGCCATCACGAGGACGGCCCCGACGATCGGGATCGCGAGCAACGCGTGCAGCACCCAGCCGTTGTAGTGCAGAGAGCCGAGGAATTCGCGCATGGCCGGTTACCGGTTCACCGCGTTGATCAGCCAGACGGCGCCGATGACGAAGACGATCACGTACAGCCCCAGCTGGCCCGATTGGAGGCGGCTGCCGAGCCAGCCGATGCCTCGGGCCAGTCCGGCCGAGCCGTTCACCGCCGCGCCGTCGATCACCCCTTGATCGAAGAAGCGCCAGAGGAAGAATCGCGAGGTCGCCACCAGTGGCCGCACGATGAGGCTCTGGTAGATCTCGTCGACGTAATACTTGTGATACAGCACCTTGGCGAACCCGACCTCCTCCGGGGCGTCCTTCGCCACCGGAATCGGCTTGGCCACCGTCGTTCGATAGCCGAGCCACAGTCCGAGCAGCGCGATCACGACGGCCGCGCCGATCAGCGCGAGCTCCGCCGTTCCCTCCGGCATCCGGACCTTGAGGTGCGCTTCGGCCGGCTCGAGGACCGGCTTGAGCCACTGTTCGAGCCCTTCGTGCCCGCCCGCGAACGCCGGGAGGTTGATCACCCCGCCGATCAGCGCGAGGATACCTAGAATGACTAGGGGTCCAGTCATCACCGCCGGCGCTTCGTGCAAATGCTCCCGTTCCACCGCCCCGGTGCGGTTCTCCCCGAGGAACGTCATCGCCACGAGCCGCATCATGTAGAACGCGGTGAGGAAGGCCGCCACCACCCCGAGCGCCCAATAGACATAGTAGATCGGTTGGGAGGCTCCCTGCCCGTACGCCGCCGCCAGGATCTCGTCTTTCGAGAAGAAGCCGGAGAGCGGCGGCACGCCGGCGATGGCGAGCGTCGCGATCAACATCAGCCAGAAGGTGGCCGGCAGATACCGGCGGAGGCCGCCCATGTTCCGCATGTCCTGCGCGTCTTCATGGCTGTGGCTGGCGTGATACGCGTGGTGCATCGCGTGGATCACGCTGCCGCTCCCCAGAAAGAGGAGCGCCTTGAAGAACGCGTGCGTCACCAGGTGGAAGATCCCGGCGGCGTAAGCGGCCGAGCCGACGCCGATGAACATGTACCCGAGCTGGGAGACGGTCGAGTAGGCGAGGACCCGCTTGATGTCGTACTGCTTGAGGCCGATCGTCGCCGCGAAGATGGCGGTGAGCGCCCCGATCCCGGCGACCACCGAGGACGAGAGCGGCGCCATCGAGAAGAGCACGCTGGTGCGGGCGACGAGATAAACGCCGGCCGTCACCATCGTGGCCGCGTGGATCAGGGCGGACACCGGCGTCGGGCCGGCCATCGCGTCCGGCAACCAGACATAGAGCGGGATCTGGGCCGACTTGCCGACGCAGCCAAGAAACAGGAACAGGGTGATCGTGGTTACCGCGACACCGCCGACCGGATAGGTCGCCGAGGCACGGCTCACCACGTCCGAGAACTCGAGGCTCCCGAGGGTCCAGAACACCAGGAACATCGCGATCAACACCCCGAAATCGCCGATTCGGTTGACGATGAACGCTTTCTTGCCGGCGTCGGCGTTCACTTTGTCGAGATACCAGAAGCCGATCAGGAGATAGGAGCAGAGCCCGACGCCTTCCCACCCGACGAACAGGACCGGGAGGCTCGAGCCCAGCACCAGGACCAGCATGAACACCACGAACAGGTTGAGATAGGAGAAGTACCGGGCGTAGCCCGGATCCTCCTTCATGTAGCCGACGCTGAAGAGATGGATCAGGCTGCCGACGCCGGTGACGACGAGCAGCATGACGAGCGACAGCTGATCGACCTGGAGGTTGAAGCCGATCTTGAGCGTTCCCGCGTCGATCCAGTCCCAGAGCGGCACGACGATCGGGTGCTGGGGCGGATGACTCCACTGCCCCGCGAAGATGCCGGCCGCCACCGCGAACGCCGCGAAGAGAACGCCGGGACCGACGATGGAGACGAGCCCCTTCGCGTTAGGCCGGACGAGCGCCAGGGTCCCGTTGACGAGAAACCCGACCAACGGCAGGGCGATCGTGAGCCAGATCCAGGAGGGGTTCATCAGCCCTGCAGCAGGTTGATGGTCTTGAGATCGACCGACCGGGTGTGCCGGAAGATCGCCAGAATGATCGCGAGGCCGACGGCGGCCTCGGCGGCCGCCACCGTCATCACGAAGAACACCATGACCTGGCCGCCGAAGCCGTGCGCCGTGGCCAACGCGACGAAGCTCAGGTTCACCGCGTTGAGCATGAGCTCCACGCACATGAACAGCACGATGGCGTTGCGGCGGATCACGACGCCGACGAGGCCGATCGCGAACAGCACGGCCGAGAGGACGAGGGACGGTCCGAGGAGCATGGCTAGAGCTTTCGTTTCGCGAGCACCACGGCTCCCACCGCCGCGGCGAGCAGCAGGATGGACGTCATCTCGAACGGCACCAGATAGGTTTCGAACATCGGCTTAGCGACGGCGCCGATCGCGTTGTTGAACGCTTCGGTCGATTGGACCGCGGCGGCCCCGGGCAGCGCCGCCAGCGGGCCGCTCGGCGCCGAGGCGACGCCGAGGCGGGCGGCGAGCCCGGCGACCGAGGTTCCCTTGAGGCCCTGCATCGCGGCAACGAATCCGGCCGCGAGCACTAAGCCTAAGAGAATGATCGGGCCCGGTTTGATGTCTTCTTCCTCGACCGAGAGGTTGAGCAGCATGATGACGAAGAGGAAGAGGACCATCACCGCGCCGGCATACACCAGCACCTGCATCGCCGCGATGAACTGCGCGTTGAGCAGCACGTAAATCGCGGCCAGGGCGAACATGGTGGTGACGAGCCACAGGGCCGACGGCACCGGGTTCTTCCGGGTGACGCAGAGGAGCGCGGCGACGATCGCGCTCGCCGCCAGCACATAGAAGACGATCTCCGTCATCTCACTGGCCCTTCGGATCCGCCGGGTCCCAGAGCGAGGACACCGGGTGCGTCTGCGACTGGAGCCGCTCGAGGTCGTACACGAACCGGTCGCGGCTGTACTCCGCGTTCTCGAAGTGAACCCCGACGTGAATCGCTTCCTCGGGGCAGACCTCCTGGCAGTAGCCGCAGAATACGCAGCGGAACTCGTCGATCTCGTAGATCAGCGGGTACCGGTTGCCATCCTCGTCTTCGCCGGGCACGAGCTTGATGCAGTTGGCGGGGCAGATTTGAGGACAGAGGCCGCACGCCACGCATTTCGAGCGACCCTGCTCGTCGGTCATCATCCGGTGGGTGCCCCGCCACCGGGATGAGATCCGATAGGTGCCGCGCTCGTCGGCGGTGCTCCGCTCCTCCGGATACTGCATCGTCACCTTCGGCTGAAACATGTGCTTGAAGGTGAGCACCATTCCCTTGAGCGCCGCGCGGACGTAGCTCACTTCCCGCTCCGGCCGCTTCATCACTTTGACACCGATGGCCATGTCGATCCTCTCGCCCGGTCAGACCAGGTTGGCAGTCGAGCGATGGTACGATCCGGACAGGATGTAGCCCCGGTCCAGAACGAAGAACACGAGATAACAGAGCACCACGTTCAAGCCGAACAACGCCAGTGCCAGCACGTGCGGATTGGTGAGGCCGATCACCGACTCGAGAATCCAGATCGCGAGGGTGATCACCATGATGTAGCAGAGCGCGAGCGGGATCATGAACTTCCAGCCCAGCGCCATCAGCTGATCGTAGCGGAATCGCGGCAGAGTCCACCGGATCCACATGAAGAAGAACAGGAAGAAGAAGGTCTTGAGGAACATCACGGCGCCGGTCAGCAGCGTCGCGAGCCCGCTCCCCTGTTCGTCCCAGTGGAGAAACGGGATGTCCCACCCGCCGAAGAACAGCGTCGCCAACATCGCCGACACGGTCACCATGTTGGCGTACTCGGCGATGAAAAAGAGCGAGAACTTCATCGCGCTGTATTCGGTGTGATACCCGGCGATGAGCTCCGACTCGGCTTCGGGCAAGTCGAACGGTAACCGGTTCGTCTCGGCGAAGCCGGCCACCATGAACAGGAAGAACGACAGGGTGAGCGGGAGGACGAACCAGGCTCCGTGCTGCTGGGTCTGAATCACTTGGGAGAACGTGGCATTGCCGGTGAGCAAAAGGAGCGGGACGATGCTCATCCCCATCGCCACCTCGTACGAGATCATTTGCGCGCTCGCGCGGAGCCCGCCGAGCAAGCTGTATTTGCTGTTGGACGACCACCCCGCGAGCGCGATGCCGTACACGCCGAGCGAGCTCACCGCCAGCACGAAGAGGAACCCGATCGGCAGGTCGGCGACGGCCATCGACAGCGGCCCGTGAAAGGAGACCGCCCCGATCAGCGGCAGCCGCCAGTCGAGATTCACCGGGAGCGGCGCGGCCCACGGAATCACGGCGGAAAGGGAGAGCGCCGGGATGAACGCCAGCGCCGGCGCGAGAATGAAGAGCAGCGAGTTCGCCTCGCTCGGAAAAGTCTCCTCTTTCACGATGTTCTTGACGCCGTCCGCCGCGGGCTGCAGGAGGCCGGCCCAGCCGACCCGGTTGGGTCCCCGGCGGTTCTGCATCCAGGCCGAGACCTTCCGTTCCATCAGGGTCAGCATCGCGACGCCGACCATGACGACGGTGAACACGACGAGCATCTTGATGATGCTCAGGATGAGGAAGCCCTTCATCTCGGGCGTCATCGCGCGGCTCCCGCGGTCGCCCGGTCCAGCACTCGGCCGGTGTGGCCGAGCTCGCCGTAGGTGAGGCCGGCGAGGGCTGGGATCGTCTGGCCGAGAGCGGCGAACGCGTCGGCCGCGGTCGCGGGAACGTCGGCGCCGGAGCGGTCGAGGGCGAGTGCCGCGATCCACCACGCCGGCCGGGCCATCGCCGGTACCGCCTTCGCCTGATAGTACCGCTGTACTCGGCGGTCCCGATTGACGTAGGTCCCGTTTTCCTCCGCGAAATTCGTGGTCGGCAGCACGAGCTCGGCTCGGGGCGGCTGACCGTCGTCGATCGTCCCGATCACGATCGCGTGCTTGGCCCGCGCGACGGCGGCCTGCTCGGCCGGATCGAGCTCGACGTCGAGCACCACCACGAGCGCCGCCTTCCCGGCCGCGTCGAGGGCGGCTTTCCAGTCGGTATCGTAACCCGCGAGCCGGGCACCTTCGAGGTTCGGCACCCGCTCGGCGCGGAGGGCGAGGTTCGGCACTCCGGCCAGCGGCGCTTCGTCACCGATCGGGACCTTGATGGCCGCCTTCGCGTCGCCGACGAGGCGCTTGACCCACCCCAACGACTCGGTCGACATCCGGCCGGAGGCGAGCAACACGATCGAGCCCCGCGCCTCGCCGATCGAGCCGGCGAGCCGAGCCGCCGCGGTGCTCCAGTCGACCGCGACGACGCGGTCGCCGTCGCGCACCAGCGGCGCCTCGATCCGGTCGCCCCGATTCACCCAGCGATAGTCCAACCGCCCGTGATCGCACATGAAGTGGCGATTCACGTCGAGATTCGCCCGCGGGCGGAACCGCACCACGACCTCGTCCCGGGTATCGATCATGATGTTGCAGCCCTGAGTGCAGCCGGGGCACACGCTCGCGGTCTTGTCGAGATCCCAGGCCCGCGCCTTGTGGAGGAAGTCCTTCGAGATGAGCGAACCGACCGGACAGAGATCGACGACGTTGCCGGACCACGGATGATCGAGCGCGTGATCGGGATCGATCCCGATGAACGCGCGATCGCCCCGCTCCGATACGTTCAGGACCGCGTCACCCGCCACGTTCTCCATGAATCGCACGCATCGGGTGCAGAGGATGCAGCGGTTGGGCACGTAGAGCACGTCGGGCCCGAAATCCTCGACCGGATTGTAGCGTTTGGCGTAGTCGGCGTAGCGGGTCGCGGCCTGCCCCTCCTGAAAGACGTAGTCCTGCAGCTCGCATTCCCCCGCCTGATCGCAGATCGGGCAATCGAGCGGGTGGTTGATCAGCAGGAACTCGAGCACCCCCTCGCGGGCATCCTTCGGCTTCGGCTGATTGACGTGGATGACGTTGCCCTCGGCGACGGTCGTGACGCAGGCGGGCACGAGCTTCGGGGCCTTTTCCACCTCGACGAGACACATCCGGCAGACGGCCGGCGAAGGAAGCGACGGGTGATAGCAGTAATGGGGCACGAGCACCCCGGCCTGCTTCGCCGCCTCGATGATCATCGTGCCTTTCGGCACGGCGATCGGGACGCCGTCGATCGTGACGTTGACTAGTTCTTGGCTCATTCCCTCGTCCTTTGGGCCCAGGTCCTTTGGCCCCGGCCTCTCGGGTTCAGACCGCGGCCAGCGCCGGCGCTTTCGCCCGGCTCAGGTACGCGGCGAACTCGTCCGGGAATTTTTGGATCCCGCTCACGATCGGCGCGGCGCACGAATCGGACAGGACGCAAATCGTCTTGCCGGTCATGAGCTCGGAGAGGTCGAGCAGGAGATCGAGATCTTCGGTCTTGCCCTGCCCTTTCAGGATCCGCTCGAGAATCTTCGTGGTCCACGCGGTGCCTTCGCGGCACTGGGTACACTGGGCGCAGCTTTCGTGGGCGTAGAATTTCGCCAGCCGGTAGATCTCGTACACGATGTCGGTCGAATCGTCCATCACGATGAAGCCGGCCGAGCCGAGCATGGAGCCCTTCTCGACGATCCCCTCGTAGTCGCAGAGCGCCGCTTCGGCCTCGGCCGCGTTCATGATCGGGACCGACGAGCCGCCCGGAATGACCGCTTTGAGCTTCCGCCCGGGCCGCATGCCGCCGGCCAAGTCATGGATGAGGTCCTTCATCGGGAACCCCATCGTGATCTCGTAGTTCCCCGGCTTCATCACGTGACCGCAGACCGAGAACAGCTTGGTGCCGGTGCTCTTCGGGTTCGAGAGACAGAGCCCTTTGTACCAGGCGGCGCCCCGAGTGAGGATGTGCGGCACGGCGGCGAGCGTTTCCACGTTGTTGATCGTGGTGGGCATCGCGAACAAGCCGGCCGCGGCGGGAAACGGCGGCTTGATCCGCGGGTTCCCGCGCTTGCCCTCGAGCGAGTTCATCATCGCGGTCTCTTCACCGCAGATGTACGCGCCGGCCCCTCGAAAGAGGACCACGTCGATCCGCTTCCCGGAGCCGAGGGAGTTGCCGCCTAACGCACCCTTCGCGTAGGCCTCCTCGACCGCCGCGGTCATGATCCGCCACGGCTCGGTGAACTCGCCGCGGATGTAGATGTAGCACCGCTCGGCGCCGATCGCGTACGACGCGATCGCGCAGCCCTCGATCAGCTGGTGGGGCGTCCACCGCATGATCTCCCGGTCCTTGAACGTGCCGGGCTCCGATTCGTCCGCGTTGCAGACGAGATAGTGGGGCTTCCCGTCGTTCTTCGGCATGAAGCTCCACTTGAGCCCGGTCGGAAAGCCCGCGCCGCCGCGCCCGCGGAGCCCGGAGGCTTTCATCTCGTCGATGATCGCGCCCGGCTCCATCCCCAACGCTTTCTTGAGCGCCTCGTAGCCGCCGCGCTTGACCCAGCCGGCGTACGTCCGGGCCTCGGCGTCGCCGAAATACTTCGAGAGGACGACGGTTTCCTTGGGGTGGGAGGGATGCGGATAGCCCATGGCCTATCGTTCTCCCCAGGTCCCATTTGCCATTTGCCAGTTCCCCCTCATGCATACCTCGCGAGAATCCCCGGCACCCGCTCTGGGGTCACATTGTCGTGGAAGTCGTCGTCGACCATCACCGGCGTCGCGAATCCGCAGGCGCCAAGACACTCGACTTCGATGACGGTGAAACGGCCGTCCGGGCTCGTCGAGCCGAGCTCGCCGCAGCCGGTCGCCTGGAGAATCGCCTTCATCACCTCGTCGGAGCCGCAGAGGTGGCAGGGCGAGGTGCCGCAGACCTGAATGAAGTGCCGGCCCACCGGGTGGAGGTGGTACATCGTGTAGAACGTCGCCACGCCGCGGACGTACGCGGGCGTGAGCTCGAGCACCGCGGCCACCTCCGTGATCGCCGGCGCTGAGATCCAGCCGCGTTCCTCCTGCACCATCCAGAGGGCTGGAAGGAGGCAGGCCTGCTTGGTCGGATAGCTCGGAAACAGGGCCTCGAGCTTGGCCCGGGTCGCGCCGACGAAGACCGGCTCGTGCGGTGCGTCGGCCGCGGCGTGGGTCGAGCCGCTCATCGGTCGATTTCTCCCATCACGATGTCGACGCTTGCGTTGATCGCGATCACGTCGGAAAGGAGCGCGCCTTCGCACAGCTTGGGCAGCGCCGCGAGGTTGATGAACGAGGGCGGCCGGATCCGCCAGCGAACCGGCTTCGCGGTGCCGTCGGAGACGAAGTAATAGCCGAGCTCGCCCTTCGGGTTCTCGGCGCCGAAGTACGCCTCTCCCGCCGGGGCGGGCACCCCTTCCATCACTTGCTTGAAGTGGAAGATCATCGCCTCCATGTCGCTCATCGCGCGCGACTTCGGCGGCAGAATGACTCGCGGGTCGCTCACGTTGATCGGGGCGCCCTTCAAGCGGGCCAGCCGGTCGAGCGCCTGGTCGAGCAGCCGATTCGACTGATGCATCTCCTCGAGGCGAACCCGATACCGGTCATAGATGTCGCCGTGCTCGCCGATCGGCACCTCGAAATCGTACGTTTCGTAGCCGAGGTACGGCCGGTCCTTCCGCACGTCGTAATCGACGCCGCTCGCCCGGAGCATCGGGCCGGAGAGCGACCAATTGATCGCCTCGTCGGCGGTGATCACGCCGACCCCCTGCGTCCGGCCGCACCAAATCGCGTTCCGGGTGAACATGGTGTCGACTTCTTCCAGCGTCTTGGGGAACGTCCGGCAGAAATCGCGGAGGGCCGCCTCCCAGCCGTCGGGGACGTCCGCCATCATCCCGCCGACGCGAGTGAGGCTCGTGGTGAGCCGCGCGCCGGTCCAGGATTCCTGCAGGTTGTAGATCCGCTCTCGCTGATAGAACGACCAGAGAAACGGGGTGAAGGCGCCGAGGTCGATGCCGGTGGTGCCGAGCCAGACGAGATGGGAGATGATCCGGCTCATCTCGCACGCGATGACCCGAAGGACCGCGCAGCGCTCGGTGATCTCGATCCCCATCAGCTTCTCGGCGGCGAGGGCCAACGCGACGTTGTTGGCCATCGGCGAGAGGTAATCGGTCCGGTCGGTCAGCGGGATGATCTGATTGTAGTGGCGGTACTCGCCGAGCTTCTCGAAGCCCGAGTGGAGATAGCCGATGTGGGGAATGCACCGCTTGACGGTTTCGCCCTCGAGCTCGAGCACCAGGCGGAGGACCCCGTGAGTCGCGGGATGCTGGGGCCCGATGTTCACCAGCATGTGCTCGGCGCCGAAGTCTTCGCCCGGCGGCGGCGACGCGCCTAACGGCACTCGGGCGGGATGACCTTCCCGGTCGAGGCCCGGCGTCGCGAGCGCCAACTCCACCATGCGCGTGCTCATCGGATCTCCCCCCGCTGGCCCTGGTTCAGCCGGCGCCGCATGTCCTCGGGCAGCTCGTTGAACGCGTCGGCGATCGAGAGCTCTTCGATCGAGTAGTTCGCCTCCGGATTCGCCGCGAGCGCCTGCCGGGTCTGCTCGGCCCGGGTGAAGTTCCCGCGGAGCGGGAAATCCTTGCGGAGCGGATAGCCCTCCGCGTAGGTCTCCCACATGATGATCCGGCGGAGATCGGGATGGCCGGTGAAGGTGACGCCGAAGAGATCGTACACCTCGCGCTCGAGCCAGTCCGCGCCCTTCCACAGGTCCCACACGGAGTCGACGACGAGCGGCTCCCGCTTGTCGAGCGGCACCTTGACCCGGAGATCGGCCCGGCGGCCGAGCGAGCGCAGCTGATAGACGACCTCGAGCGGCCGCTCGGGATCGCGGTAGTCCACCGCCGTGACGTCGGTCAGGTAATTGAACGCCTGATCGGGCGTGTCCTTGAGCCAGGCGAGGATCTCGTGGGCGCGGTCGCGCTGGACCGAAACGATCGTGTCACCGGAGGAGACCCACGCATCGAGAATGGCGTCGCCGAAGGTGGCCTTGAGCGGCTCGACCGACGGCGACCAGGCGACCACCGGGCTCGCGGTCATGCGGACCGGGTCTGATGAATCGAGTTGCCGAACGGCTCCGAGAGCTCGTCGATCCGCTCGGGCGGGATGTAGAAGCCATCCTGGTTGGTGAGAAACTCCTGGCGCAGCGTCGGATCGGCGATGGTCTCGCCCTTGATCTTTTTCTGCAGCAGCATGATGCCGTACATCAGCCCTTCGGGACGAGGCGGACAGCCGGGTACGTAGACGTCGACCGGGATGATCGTATCGATGCCCTGCACCATCGCGTAGTTGTCGAAGATGCCGCCGCTCGAGGCGCAGGCGCCCATCGAGATCGACCATTTCGGCTGCGGCATCTGGTCCCAGACCCGGCGAATGATCGGCGCCAGCTTGAACGGCAGCCGCCCCGCGCAGATCAAGACGTCGGCTTGGCGGGGCGAGAAGCTCATCCGCTCCATGCCGAAGCGGGAGATGTCGTAGCGACCCGCGGCCGTCGCCATGAACTCGATGGCGCAGCACGCGGTCCCGAAGGGCATCGGCCACAGGGAGTTGGCGCGGCCCCAGTTCACCAGGAAATCGAGCCGGGTCGTGATGAAGTTCGGCGAGACCGCGGGAACCTCGGTCGTCGCGGGCTCGGGCTGTGTCAGTCCCATTCGAGGGCACCTCGTTTCCAGACGTAGATGTACCCGATGCCGAGAATCGCGATGAACACGAACATCTCGAGAACGAGCACACCACTGATCTCCGGGAGCTGGCGGAACGCGACGGCCCACGGAATCATGAATACCGTTTCGATGTCGAAGACGATGAACAGCATCGCCACCAGATACCACTTGACCGAAAACCGCTCGCGGGCGTTGCCCAGCACCGGAATGCCCGATTCGTACGGCGCGATTTTCGTCGGCGTTCGGCGATAGCTCGAGAGGACGTGCGACAACGCGAGCATCATGATCGCGTTGGCCACGACGAACGCGATCAAGACGAGAATCGGAACGTAGGGCTCTAGCATCGGGACCGAGACCCCGTCCTCTCTGAACGTGATTTGCCGGGCGGTAGGCGTTTCGTGAAATAATTCACGAGCCCCGCCCGAATCTAACCGCGGCCGAAAACGAGTTCAACCCGGTACGAGTGGCGCAAACCGAGATGCCGCTTGGAGTTTGCCGCTATCGGCCGGTCCGGCGCGGCGGGGCCCCGGAGGCGGCCCGTTTGACGTCGGCGAGCATCGCTTCGTGCTCTTGATACTCGGGTTTCCTGGTGGCGAGCTCCTGGTCGTAGTGCGCGAGGAAATTCCGGTAGCTCGCGTCCCGCGCGGCATCGTTCTTCTCCCACCGCCCCACGGCGCCGGCGATCACGTAGCCGAACAGGTGGTTCGGGTTCGCCGCGAGAATCGAGTCGGCCTGCGCTTTGGCGCCGGCCGCGTCGCCGACGTGGAGCAGCAGCATGGCGAGGTGATACCGCGCGTCGGCGTCGACCAGAGGGAGCTGGCCGAAGGCGGCGACTGCCATCGGGGTGAATTGGTCGACCGTGGCCTGGTCGCCTCGCTCGGCCGCGGTGATCACCCGTTGATACAGGCGATCGAACCGCTCGCGGGGCGACATCCTCGAGATGTCCGGCGCTCGCCCGGTGGGGCCGCTCGGCTCGGACGCCTCGGCGGGGTCCGCGGCCGGCGCCGGCGGATTCGCCGGGCGCAAGCGGACGAGGGCAACCAGCGCGACGATCATGGCGCCGCCTAACACCCAGCCGCCGAAGCGAACCAGGACCGACCGATCGGCCCGCGAAGCGGTGACCGGCGCGCCGCACGCTTCACAATACTTGCTGCCGGCGGGCGAAGCCCGACCGCAGGTAGAGCATTCGAGCGCGCGGAGCCCCGCCCCGCAGTGATGACAGAAGTTGCCGGAGGTTTCGGTGTGGCAAGAGGGACACTCCATTGGAGAAGAATAGTCCGAGTCCGAGTCCGAAGGGGCGTGGGAGAGCTGTGCGGTGGCAAGCACAGCTCTCGCCCGTGTTCGGACTTTGGACTCGTACTATCTTTTGCCAATGTCCATCAAATCCGATCGCTGGATCCGCCGGATGGTGGCGGAGCAGCGGATGATCGAGCCGTTCGTCGACGGCCAAGTGCGGGACGTCGATGCCCTGGGCCGGAAGGCGATCTCGTACGGGGTGTCCTCCTACGGGTACGACATGCGGGTGGCGCCCGAGTTCAAGATCTTTACCAACGTGCTGTCGGCGATCGTCGATCCCAAGGCATTCGACCCGAAGAGCTTCGTCGAGTTCGAGGGGCCGGTCTGCATCGTGCCGCCCAATAGCTTCGCGCTCGCCCGATCGGTCGAATACTTCCGGATCCCGCGCAACGTGCTGACGATCTGCGTCGGCAAATCGACCTACGCGCGCTGCGGGATCATCACCAACGTCACGCCGTTCGAGCCCGAATGGGAAGGGTTCGTCACCCTCGAGATCTCGAACACGACCCCCCTCCCCGCGAAGGTCTATGCGAACGAGGGGATCTGTCAGGTCCTCTTTTTCGAAGCGGACGCGGACGACGTCTGCGAGACGTCGTACCGAGACAAGGCGGGAAAGTACCAGGGGCAAGTTGGGGTGACACTGCCCAGACTGTAGATACGGGGACGGGGGACGAGGGAAGGCCGAGCTTGTCTAGCTCGATCAACTCCACCTACCCCGTCCCCCGTCCCCCGTCCCTTTTGGTTCTATCCAGCCATCCTGGCAAGCAGTGCCAGTTGCCCGCCATGGTACAGCGAATGCTGAATCACGCCGTGCAGCAGATGGTAGATCGGATACGTTTGGCCCGGCGTCGTTGCCGACAGACGGTCGGCAGGAAACCGCCGGATCGCATCCGCCAGCCCGCGATACTCCGCTTCCGTTTCGGTCCAGAGGGCGTTCCAGGCGGTCGCCGAGGGGTCGGTGACCGCGGGAAAGTTGTCCTCGTCGGTTGCGTCGGCGGCTTGGCCGCCGAGCCGAATCCGCGATACCCGGAGCCAGGTGACGATGTGTCCGAGGATCTCCCACGCGCTGTTCCCGCCGGGAGCTCGCGTCTCCGCCGCCGAGGCCGCGGTGAACGTCCGGACGATGTCGCGGATCGGCCGACCGGTCCAGGTGTCGCCCTCGAAGGCCATCGTCAGCTGCTCGGCAATTCGATCGGTTTCCGACATGGTGTTATAGGGAGTGTGAGTGGTGTAACCTGTATAAGTTACTTTACTGGTTTCAAGCTACCGGACGGGAGACGGGCGGTCAATGAGCCCTACGGCGATGACGGAGGTGGCCGGGCCTGGACGATTCCGGCGAATTGCGGGACACCTGGCGCTCGACTTCGTGAACACCGTGCGCGGTCGAACGGCGGGCCCCCGGCGCCGGCGCCGGGAATACTTCGATCACGTCGTGGGCGATCGGCTTGGCTCGGCCGTGGATCTCGTGGACTGGGGATTCGAAGCGGGGGTGCTGACGGCGCGGGAGCGAGCTCGCTTGGCGCGGGCGCGCGGTGGGATCGCGCTCGATCGGGCGTTTCGGGAGTCGCTGTATCGAGTGTTCAAAGCCGCCATCGAAGCGTGGCCGCTGCCGGCAGTCGACGTCGCGGTGGTCGAGCGTGAGGTGCGCCGAGCCCGGGCGCAGCAACACTTGGTGGCCGAGCGCAGGACGCTGGGATGGCACTGGCGCGCCCCGGCGGACCGAAGTCGGATCCGGGCGGCAGTGGCCCTCGCCGCCGCGGATCTCCTTGCCTCCTCCGAGCTCGGGCGGGTGAAACAATGCGACGGCGACGAATGCGGTTGGCTCTTTTTCGACACGAGCAAGAGCGGCCGTCGCCGTTGGTGCGCGATGGCCGATTGCGGCACCCGCGACAAAGTGCGCCGGTATCGCCGACGCCACTGAGCGTCGGTGGAGGCCGGTGAGAAACCCGCGAGCATCAAGGACGGAGAGTTGGACGCGGATGACGCGAATGCGGCGAATGACGCCGATCGCTCCGAAGCAATCCAGCCATCATCGTTCCAGGACTTCTTTGGGGGGCTGATGGCGGCGATCAATCACCTAAAAACCAAATTGACTTGATCTGGTTAGAGGAGGGACGGAGTGCTTTGGAGCGATCGGCGTCAGTCGCCGGATTCGCGTCACCCGCGTTCCTCTCTCCGTCCTCAATGCCGGCCCCCGTCCCTACTCCCCTCGCAATGACTCTACCGGGCTCACGCCGGCGGCGCGCCAAGCGGGCAGCGCGGCGGCGATCGCGCCCGAGGTCATGAGCGCCAGGGCCGCAGCGAACATGCTATCGGATCGGCGGGCTTACGCCGTAGAGGAAGCCGGACGCGATCCGGGGAGCAGCACCGACGCCGCTGAGCCCGCGAGCATCAAGGACGGAGAGTTGGACGCGGATGACGCGAATGCGGCGAATGACGCCGATCGCTCCGAAGCAATCCAGCCATCATCGTTCCAGGACTTCTTTGGGGGGCTGATGGCGGCGATCAATCACCTAAAAACCAAATTGACTTGATCTGGTTAGAGGAGGGACGGAGTGCTTTGGAGCGATCGGCGTCAGTCGCCGGATTCGCGTCACCCGCGTTCCTCTCTCCGTCCTCAATGCCGGCCCCCGTCCCTACTCCCCTCGCAATGACTCTACCGGGCTCACGCCGGCGGCGCGCCAAGCGGGCAGCGCGGCGGCGATCGCGCCCGAGGTCATGAGCGCCAGGGCCGCGAGGACGATGCTCAGCGGATCGGCTGGACTCACGCCATAGAGGAATCGGGCCGCCACCCGGGCCAGCGCGACGGCGAGGCCGAGCCCGACTACGCCGCCGATTGCGACCGGGAGGACGCCGTGCCCCACGACCTGGCGGAGCACTCGCCCCGGGCTCGCTCCGAGCGCCATCCGTACGCCGAACTCCGTCTGTCGCCGGGCGACGGAGTAGGACACCACGGAATAGACGCCGACGACGCCGAGCAACACGGCGAGGCCGGCGAAGAGCGAGAGGAAGAAGCGAAGCCGGAGGGGCTCGGCCAACGCGGCGGCGACGACGTCGTTCATGGTCGTCACCCGGGCAACGGCCGCGCGGGGCTCGATCTCTCGCACGAGCCGGCGCACGGCCGCTGCGGTCGCGGCTTCACCGGCGCTGCTCTTGAGGACGAGCACCTGTCCCCCATTGAGCGATCGCTCCTGGTCGAGCGGGACGTAGACCACGAAGGGGTTGGCGCCGGTGATGCTCGCGATCTTGATCTCTTCGACGACCCCGACCACGGTGATCGGGTTGGTATCCGCATTGATCCCGCTGCGTAGTCGCTGGCCGATCGGATCGCCCCCGGGCCAAGCCCGCGCGGCGAGCGACTGACTCACGAGCCCGACTCGCGGCGACCCGATCCGATCGCTCGGGTCGAACAAGCGGCCCTTGATGAGCTCGATGCCCATGGCCTTGAAGTAGCCGCTCGTCACCGGGCGGTACATCGCGTTCGGGCCGTTGACGCCCTGGAGATCGGGTCGCGATTCGACGTTGATCGAGCCTTGCCACCCGCCATCTCGGACCGGCAGCCGGGGGACCAGGCCGCTCGCGGCGACCCCGGGAATCGTGGCGGTCCGCTCCAGCAGCTCGCGGAACAAGCGGCGCTGATCGGCATCGTTCACGTCCTGGCCGAGCGCCATCACGTCGGCGGCGACGACCCCCGCCGGCTCGAAGCCGAGATCGAGCCGGAGGAGCTGATTGACCGAACGGACCAGGAGCAGGGCGCCGACCACCAGCAGGACCGCCACCGCCGACTCGCCGCCCACTAACCCCGCGTGCACCCGGCCGGTGCCCCGGCTCAGCCCCCGAACACCCCGGGTCGTGCCGATGCCCTCCACCCGTCCCAAGAGGACCGAGCGGACCGGCACGGCGGCGACGAACAGCCCGACCAGCACCGCGAGGACGAACGCGACCGCGAACGCGGTCCAATCGAGCGAGACGGTCTGTTCCACTCCGTTCTTGAGGGGGAGGCTCGCGACCAAGACGTTGAAGCCGAGCGCGGCGACCCCGAGGCCGATCGCGCCGGCCAGGACCGAAAAGACCAGCGACTCGGTGAGAATTTGGCGGGCGAGCCGTCCGCGCCCGGCGCCGAGGGCGGCCCGGAGCGTGATCTCGTGGGCGCGATCAGTGGTCCGCGCGAGAATGAGCGCGGCGACATTCGCGCAGGCCATGAGCAGAATGAGCGCGCCGGCCGAAAGGAGGAGCAACAGCGCCGGCCGAACGTCGCCGACCAGGTAGTCGCGGAGCGGGCGCACGTGAGCACCCTTCGAGAGATCCCAGGCGGCCGGATAGGTGAAGCGCTGGCCTAGGGCCGTCGCCAGGGCGGCGACGTCGGCGTTCACGTCGGCGGTGTTGCGGCCGGCGCGCACCCGCCCAAGTAGGACCAACCAGCCGTTGCCCTGATATTGTCCGCTCGCCGGGTCGAGGTTGAGCGGCTGCCAGATCCGAAACTCCGGCGTCGGGAAGTAGAAGCCCCGCGGCATCACGCCGATGACCGTGGTCGGCCGACCGTTCAGCACGACGCGCTTGCCCACGATCGCCGGATCGGCCCCGAGGTCTTGCTGCCACACCCCGAAGCTGAGCACGACCACCGGCTCGGAGCCGGGGCGATCCTCCCCCGGGGCGAACGTGCGTCCCATCGCGGGATGCGCGCCGATCACGTCGAAGATGTTCGCGGAGGTGACACCAGAGAGGAGCACGGAGCTGCCGCGGTCGGTGCGAAGCATGGCGCCGTCGCTCGAGTACGCCGCGAGGCCGCTGAACACCTGAGTGCGCTCCCGGACGAAATCGTACTCCACCCCGCGCCAGTCGTAGTCACCCCAGAACACCCGGAGACTGCCTTCATCGGCGACCGGAAGCGGCCGGATGAGAACCGATTGAATCGCGCCGGCGAGCCCGATCGTGGCGCCGAGCCCGAGCGCCAGCGTGAGGATGCCGAGAATCGAGAAAGCGGGCCGGCGCCGGATGGTCCGAAGCGCGCCCTTCACGTCGTATCGGAAATCACCGATCAGGGTCATGCGAACCTCAGGGATGGCGGGGTTGGTCGCCGAGCACGACGAGCCCCCGGGGGGCGCGGTTTCAGCCCTCCGGCAGCGGCTTGCTCCGCGAGACGGTGTGCCACGCCAAGAGCTCGCTTTCCATCACCCGAGTAGCCTCGACCGCGAACTCGCCGATCGTGCCGCTATCGAGCGGAGCGACCGTCTGGATCACGCGCTGCAGCTCCTCGAGTCGAGTCGCGATCTGCGCCGAGCGGAGGGCGGCTCCATAGAAATCGGCGTGGCCGGCCCAACCGTTCAGGGCCGCGGCGCGAGCGGGGAGAAACACGGAAAGCAGGGTGAGGCCGGCGGCGGTCCAGAGCACGGCTTCGTTCGGGTGAACGGTGCCGACGAGCTTGGCGACGGCACCGAGGGCGAACACGTGGATCGCCGCGACGACCGCGGCGAGCTGGAACAGGAACTTCGCCCGCGCTTCGGTGTTGCGATGGATCTGCTCGAGTCGTCCCATCGCCTTGGCGTGAAACGCGAGCTGGTCGCCGATTTCGTGGTTCACCAACAACCGCCGGCAGCTCTCGATGTGGACCCGGTTGAACTCCGCCGTGGCAAAGCCGAGCTCGCGGACCGTCGCTCGGTAAAACCAACCGACCCAGGTCACCCGCGGGTCTTCCGCTTTGCGGGCGGGCGCGTCCCCCTCCGCTTCGGACAGCGGGACGTGCTCCGCCATCCGGGCGAACGGAACCGACGCTCCGGTCGGCCAGATGACCGTCAGATGCCGGAGCCGCTCGGCGAGGGTCCGGTAGTCGATCCACTTCTCGTGATACCTGCGGCGACGGCCCCACAGGTTGAGGCCGGTGATCGCGCCGACGACGACGAGCTCGACCACTCCGGCCACGGTGGAGATCGAGTGGTGCTCGGTTACGTGAGCAACGAATCCGATGACGGCGACCGCGGCCGCGATCCACGCGAGGCTGAACACCATGGTGAAGGCCGAGCGGTGACGATTGGCGTAGAACGTCGCCAGGTTGTCGGCCCAGGCATAGGGTTCCGCGAGCGACTCGATCAGGCGAGCTCGCAGATCCGCATCGACCGGAGCATCGGTGCTCCATTCTTCCTCCCATCGGGCTCGACTGGCCGGCACCCAATGGTCGCGCCACGTGGGCCGGCTGATACGGGCGAGGACCTGGACCCAGCCGATCGCGGTCGGCGTCAGTCGGCTTCCGACCGGGCCGAGATTCCGGATCAGGGTGGACATCACGCCGTAGGCTTTGCCGAGCCGCCCGCGAACGAACGTCTCCTGAAAGAACTCCTCGCGGAGATCCTTGTCGGCCGGCGCCTCGATCAGCGCCCGGATCCGCCGGTCGAGCAGGCCCAGCTCCGACGAGATCCCATCGTCCGGCTCTCTCGGGTCTTCGAGCCAGGGACGCTCCGGGGCGGCCGGGTCCACCCGGATGATCGGAATTTCGGACTGACGGGCTGCTCGCAGGATGTGGTCGGTCCCGCCGCTGCCCGCCCCCGCCTCTCGATTCCAGATCCCGATGATGACGTCGCAATGATTCAGGATGGTGCGACCAAGGGCCACGTAGGCATCGTCGCTGCCGGGCGATCCGTCCATCACGATGCAGTCGGAAGCGCGGGCCACGAGCTGGGCGAACTCGGTCTGGGCACCGGGTCGCGACCACATTGGCGGCTGCCAGGCTTCGTCGAAGTCGGCGAGATAGGCGGTGGGGTCGAACGGCAGCACGGCCCAGAGCTCGAAGCCCTGCGCGAGCCCGGCGTGCGCCGCGATCCGGTCGGCGCCTTCGGCGAGACCCGAGACGATGGTGAGCCTCGCGGTTCGATCGCGATAGCCGACGCCCGCTTGGCCTACGGCGTTCACCGTCCCGGCGATCCGGCGGAGAATCTGGTCGCAACCGGCGAGCAGAGCCCGCTCGTCGTCGGCGGTAGCCTCGAGCGGCCCGACTCCGGCTCGCTCTTCGACCGGGATTCCCAATCGATTCCAGCGATGGCCGACGACGCCGACGCGAAAGACGAGACGCGGCCGGGTGGGATGCTCGGGGGGACGCTCGTCATTCATAGGTTGGTCGAGTGAATTGTCGCTCGACCGAGGCCTTCGTCAAGTGGCTCGGGTCGGTTGCGACCTCCGGCAAAGCGAGTATTCTAGGAACGCCATGGCCCTCACCCATGCCGTCTTCGTTTCCTACTCGAGCCGGGACAATGAGGTCGCGCTGGCGGTGGTCAAGGCGCTCGAGGCGAACGGGATTCGCTGTTGGATCGCGCCGCGCGACATCAAGGGCGGCGACGTCTGGGCCCAGGCGATCGTCGACGCAATCGGCGCCGCAACGGTCTTGGTTCTGGTGTTCTCCTCGCACGCCAATCGGTCCACCCACCTGGTCAACGAGGTCGACGCGGCGATTCGCAAGGGCGTGACGCCGATCGCGTTTCGGATCGAAGACGTAATGCCGGAGGGCGCGTTGGAGTACCATCTCCGGACCCGGCACTGGATGGACGCGCTCTCCCCCGATCTCGACCGTCATCTCGCCGATTTGGTGGCGACGGTTCGTCAGGTGCTGCAGGTCGCTCCCGCGGTGCCGCCCCCGGCCACGGAATACGGCGCGTTCGGCCCGCCCCCAGCAGCTCGCGCGGCCGGCCCGGAACCGGCCCCTGCCCCTCCGCCCGCAGCTCCCGCGACGCCTCGGCGTCGGGTCGAAGCCACGGACACGTCGATCAATCTCAAGGTGCCGAAGCCCCGGCTGCGCGGGCTCCGGCCCGCGATCGTGCTCCTGCTCCTCGCGTTAGGCGGTGCGGCCGTCTGGGCCGCCGTGCGCGCGTTCGGCTCGGGCGAAACGATCGGCGTCAAGTTCGAGTATCGCGGCGAGCAGAACGGGACCCGGCTCATCGTCCCGCTCGAGAGCCGGGCGCTCAAGTTCTACGAGGCGCCCGCGCAAGGACCTCCCCTCGGCTCGCCCGATCGCCGCTACAGCAAGACGTTCACCGCGGCCCAGACTCGCTACGTCCACACGGAAATCACGCTGAGTCTGGCCGCGCCGGGGCGCTACGTCGGCCTGCCGATCGGCTGCACCGTGTACTCGTCGAGCGACGCGGTGATCGGCAGCTTCACCATCGAGAACACGATCGCGCCGAACGCGACCAGCTGGGTGAACGACCGGGCGTGGGGCGCGGACCAGCCAGGCTCCTGGAAGCCGGGCCGTTACCGGGTGGACTGCAAGTACGGCGAGAAGCTGGTTGCCCGGAACGGTTTCGAGATCACCGGTTAGGTCCGCCTAACACAGGACGATCGAGCGATTGGACCACGTCCGCGTGGTCGTCGAGGACCTCGCCGGCGCCGTCGCCTTACTGTCGTGCGGGGTCCTGCGGGCATCATCGTCGCGCTGGCCGAGGAGCTTCGGAAGCGTTTGCCTTCGGAGAAACCGGCCGCGGGCTAAGAACCCGGCGGGGTCACGTCGAATACCTGCAGCGCGGGATCCGGCGGGTTCTTCGCGCCGAAGAGGAACAGGCGCCCGCCGATCCGGAACAGCGAGCCGGTGTGAAGCCCGGTCGAGACGAGGGCCCGGCCGGTGAGCACGGGCCGGGCTGGGTCCGCCAACGAGTAGAGCAAGAGCCCCTGGCCGGCGAGCCGCTCGGCGGTCACCGCCAGGAGGCCGCCGTCGTCGCTGACCTCGAGATCGCTCACCGTATGGATGTCGGGAATCACGATCGAGTCGGCCAGTGCGGGAGCCGCCGCGCCGGTCACCCGCCATACGTTGACGACGTTGCCGAAGGCGTCTCCGTTCCGAGGGACCGCTCCCCAGGTGCCGGTGTAGCCGTAGCTGCCGTGGACCCAGAGATCCGAGCTCCACCGCGCCGGGACGTTGTTGCCCCCGCCTAACGTCGCGAGCGTGGTCGGGTCGAGCCGCCAGAATCCGCTCACCATGTCGCTCGCCCAGAGCGATCCGTTGGCGAGCATCACGCCCCAGGTGTACGTATTGCCGGGGCCGCCGAGCTCGCTCCGGGCCACGATCCGCCCGCTCAGATCACCCGCCAGCGAGCCGGAGACGTCGACCGCGATCACGCCCGCGTTGTAGTAGGCGGCGTAGAGGATCTGTCGCGCTTCGTCGACCCAGAAGTTGTGGGTCCCGGCGCCGGCGATCGACAACGAGGCGACTTCGACCGGATGGGCGAGATCGGCCACGTCGAGCACGTGAGTGTCTCCCGACGAGCTGGTGCCGAGCGCGCCCGGCCCCTCCTGCCCCACGAACAGGTAGCGCCGCTCGTTCGTGACCGGATTCCAGAACCACCAGCTGTTGTGGGCCGCGGGCCCGCCCGCCACCCCGTCCTTTCCAGCACATTGGGATCCTAAGCTTAGAATTCCACGTGGACAAGTTGTCGC